>Ga0247763_1000587_pt1 | contig 21797 bp, 16 predicted proteins | sample UWRJL141409B4_FD_179926 | JGI IMG/M metagenome (GOLD analysis project Ga0247763, IMG submission 179926) | Plant litter microbial communities from Arlington Agricultural Research Station in Wisconsin, United States - UWRJ-L141-409B-4 | ecosystem: Environmental > Terrestrial > Plant litter >...
ATGTCCTTGGTGATGACCAGATAGCGGATGCGATCGGGCGCCGAACCCGAGAGCGGCAAGGCTATCACCACCGAGAAGAGGAACAGGTCGCGCAGGTTGCGCTCGGTCTCGTCGGAGAGCCGCTGCGTGAACGCCTGGCCCTGCGCGAGCAGGATCTCGCGCTTGACGATGTCTTGGCGCGTGGTGACGTGAAACCAGTTCAGGAACTGCGGCGCCGGGTCGCGGTCTTCGATGACGTCGAAGCTGACGACGTCGATCGCCTCGATGACCTTGCCAGCGGGGTTCTCGTCGATGCGGCCGCCGTTGCGGCGCAAGGCGCGCGCGATGGTTTCCTCTTCATAACGGGAGTAGGCGCGCGCGCGGCCCGTCGTCTGCGCGACGGCCTGCCCGGCCTGGCTCGGGGCGGACTGCGCCCCTGCGTTGCGGCAAAGGGCGAGAACCGAAACCGTGAGCGCCAGCAGCAGTGCCGCCCTCGCTCTCATCGGCGACGCCTCTCGATTCGATCGTGAACCCAAGGACCGCTGTATACGGCCATCTCGTCCGCATGGACAGCCCCCTCCCGCGAGCCGCGCGCAGGCGCGCCGTCCCTCGGGCGCGGGGGCCCAGCGTGCTGCGCGCCGAGCACGGATCGCCGGGGAGGGGCCGCGGGCGAAGCCGGTTGCCGGCGAGACCGCGGGGGGTGGGCAACTCGTCTTTCCCGCGCCGCCCTTGCATGAAAAAGGGCATGAAGAGAGGCATGAAGAGGCCGCGAGGCGGGCACGAGGGGTCCACTCGAGCAGTGCAGGATTCGCATACGATTGCACATCTCTGCCGGTTCTGCCTCGGGGATAGTGCAACACTTCCCGTCGGCCCCGAATCGGGGGACACTTCGGGGGGGAAATGCGATGACCAAAACGACGTCGGCGCTGGCCTGGATCGGACTGCTCGCGGTGGCCTGTTCATCGGACTCGGACAAGGAAGTGCCGGTGCCGGGCGCCGGAGGCGCGGGGTCGATGGGCGGGCCTGGCGATGTGCCCGCGGGCTCGGGCGCACCGGGCGCGAGCGCCGACGGGTTCGGCGATCTCGACCCGGGCGGTGACGACATCGGCGCGACCTGCTTCGGCGAGACGCGCGCGACCGAGCAGCTGGGGCTCGACCTGTTCATCATGCTCGATACGTCGGGTTCGATGCTCGACCCGCTGCCAGGACAAGCCGCAGGCGGAGCGGCCGCGACGAAGTGGGACTCGGTGCGGGGCGCGCTCGAGGCGTTCGTGCAATCGCCGGAGACGGCGGAGATCGGGATCGGGCTGCAATACTTTCCCCAGATCGAGGCGGGCGTACCGTTCACGTGTGACACCAACGATCAGTGCGGTGCTTTCGGGCCGTGCTCGAACAGCCTGTGCGTCGTGACGGTGAGCCAGGACGACGACCCCGATGATCTCGACCCGCCCCTGATCTTCACGCGCGTGGCCGACGGGGGGCCGACGCCGTGCTTCGACGACGCGGGCTGCACGGGCCCGAACGAGCGCTGCCAGACGCTGGCTGGCGAGTGCATCATCCCTCCGTTCCTGTTCACCGACGTGCCGGATGGCAGCTTCTTGAACATGAACCCCGACCCCGACGGCACGCTGCAAGCGCCGGTCTGCTCGCAGCAAAGCGACTGCGCCGGCTTGCCGGGCACGACCTGCGATCCGCTCGGCATCTGCGACGACTTCGTGAACTTCTGCACCCCGAGCCTCGCGTGCGGCAACGCGGGCGAGTGCTTCGCGCTGCCGTCGACGTGCGCGAGCCAGACCAAGTGCGACGCCGGCGACTACTCGACCCCGGCGGTGGCGATCAGCGCCGCGCCCGAGCGCTCCGCTGCGATCGTCACGTCACTCGGCAGCCAGACGCCGCAAGGGCTCACACCGACGGGGCCCGCGCTCGAGGGAGCGCTGGCTCAGGCGCGGGCCTGGGCCGAGGAGCACCCCGACCGACAGGTGGTCACGCTGCTCGTCACCGACGGCTTCCCGACGGAGTGCGCGCCGCTCGAGATCCCCGACATCGCCGCGCTGGCCCAGAGCGCCTCGACGGCGGCGCGACCGGTGCGCACGTTCGTGGTCGGCGTGTTCAGCGACGACGACCTCGCCGACGACGGCCAGGCGCGTCTCGACGAGGTCGCGCGCGCGGGCGACACGAGCTCGGCCTTGATCGTGAACACCGCGGGAGACGTCACGGCGGACTTCCTGGCGGCGCTCGACGCCGTGCGCACCACCAGCCTGAGCTGCGACTTCTCGCTCACCCAGGGCGGCGTGCTCGACTTCGCCGCCGTCAACCTGGACGTGACCGACGCGAGCGGAGCGACGACGCGCTTGTTCAACGTGGGTGACGCCGCGGGCTGCAGCTCCGACGGGAACGGCTGGTACTACGTGAACGACCCGAGCGGGGTTCCGCAGCAGATCCGGGTTTGCCCCGGGGCGTGTGGCTCGTTGCAGAGCGGCGAGAGCACGGCCGAGCTGCAGATCGGCTGCGCGACAATGCTCCGCTGATCATGCTCCGCTGAGGTTCACCCGCTGACCATTGAGCTGTTGGGCGGAGCGCTCGACCCCGCCGCGGCGCTGGGCGCAGGCAGATCGGGCAACTCGGCGAACACCCTGCGCACGCCCTGGCTCCACTGCGCGCTCAGCGCGGTGAAGTAGGCGTCGCCCGGCGCGAAGCGCCAGCGCTGCCCGACCTCGAGCGCGTCTTTCCGGTAGCACAGGACGTCGATCGGCATGCCCACCGACAGGTTGCTGCGCATCGTCGAGTCGAAGGACACGAGCACGCTCTTGGCTGCCTCGGCCAGGCTCGTGTCGGGGCTGGTGACGACGCGGTCGAGTATCGGTTTGCCGTACTTGGCCTCGCCCGTCTGGAAGAACGGTGTGTCGGCGCCGGCCTCGATGAAGTTGCCCTCGGCGAACGTTCGAAACAGGCGCATGGGCTCGCTGCCGATCTGGCCACCGATGATGAACGAGGCGTTGAAGGCGAGCGCGCTCTTCTCCAGGTACTTGCCGTCGCGCTGCTCGATCTCGCGCGTCGCGTCGGTGACGAGCATGGCCACATCGAGCATCGTCCGCGCCTCCCACAGCGTTCGAGGGCCGTCGCCTCCTCGCGCGCCCCGCTCGACCGCCCCGCTGGGCCGCGCCTCCGGCTGCGCCTCGCCCCGTTGCCGGAGCAGGCTGACCACGGCCTGGGTGCCCGCCAGACTGCCGGAGCTCAAGAGCACGATCACGCGGTCGCCCGCGCGCTCGAACACGGTCATCTTGCAGAACGTGGCGAAGTTGTCGACTCCCGCGTTGGTCCGCGAATCCGACGCGAAGATGATGCCGCCGCTCAGCAGGGCACCCACACAATATGTCATTCGTCTCTTTCTCCCCCGGCGTGACCGTAGCACGGCGCTCGCTCGAGCCGAGCGATCTGCGTTTCCACGCCGAGTCGAGCGAGTTTCGACGAACGGATCGCGCTCGCTAGATCGCCACACGCCGCTTTGACACCGACGGCGGCGACCGCGTTGGAGTAGGGTGCAACAGGCACCTCATGCAAATACGCTTCGGCTACGAGCTCGTCTACACCTGTCCCAAGCCAACGCCGATGATCCTGACGTTGAACGTCCACTTCAGCCGGGTCTCCGACGTCGTCCGCCCCGACCATTTGATCACGTCGCCGCCGACGCCGGTGCAGGGCTACCGCGACAGCTTCGGCAACTGGTGCACGCGCATCGTCGCGCCGACGGGCGATCTGCGCATCTCGGCGGACGCGATCGTGAACGACGCTGGGCTGCCCGATGTGGTCGCACCCGATGCGCATCAAACTCCGGTCGAACTCCTGCCGGAGGAGACCCTGATCTACCTGCTCGGCAGTCGCTATTGCGAGACGGATCGGCTGACAGAGATCGCCTGGGGGCTCTTCGCGCAGACGCCCCCCGGCTGGGCGCGAGTGCAGGCCATCTGCGACTTCGTGCATCGGCACCTGACGTTCGGCTACGCCCACGCGCGCTCGACGAAGACGGCGTGGGAGGTGTTCCACGAGCGGCAAGGTGTGTGTCGCGACTTCGCGCACCTCGCGGTCGCGCTGTGTCGCTGCATGAACGTGCCGGCGCGCTACTGCACCGGCTACCTCGGCGACATCGGCATTCCGCCGGTCGACGCCCCGATGGACTTCTCGGGCTGGTTCGAGGCCTACCTGGGCAACCGCTGGTACACCTTCGACGCGCGCTTCAACACGCCGCGCATCGGGCGCATCTTGATCGCACGCGGTCGAGATGCGGCAGACGTGGCGATCAGCACGGCCTTCGGCGCCAATACCCTGAAGCAGTTCAAGGTCTGGGCGGACGAGATCGCCGTCCACTGAGGACCGCCGCGCAGGGCAGCGCCCCCGCGCTGGTCATGCCCCTTCCCGGCTGCCGACGTCTGCGTCACGCGCTTCGCCGTCGGCGTCTGCCAGCGGGAGGAAGAGCTCGGTGCGGAGCTCATGCGGCTCTGCGTTCATGGGTGTGTTGAGGTAGCGCTCGTAGCTGGGCCCCGCGCCGAGCGTGTACCCGCTCGCCGCGAGCCAGCCACCCATGAAGCGCGCCCAGGCGTCGGCGAGGCGCTCGTAAGGGCCCTGGTAGAGGGTGGCGGCGTAGACGCCAGCAGGGATGGAGACGAGGTGCAGCCCGGCGGGGACCGCCGTGCCTTCACGCACCACCACGCCGGCGTCGGCGCGAAGCTCGGCGGCGGGTACGGCGTCGGCATCGTCGTAGTAGAGCGCGACCATCTCGAGGCAGGCTTCGAAGGGGATGCCGCCTTGCTTCAGGCCGCCGTCGAGGCGCGCGAAGGCGGCGCTGATGGTGTTGTACGGGCCGCGGTGGGCGGCCGCGATGACGCGCTTCTCGGGCAGGTGTTGCACGCTGACGTTCATGGCGGGCTCCTCTCGGTGCAGTGGAATCGGCGCAGCGCTCTCGCCCGGCGTGAAGTGCACGCCGGAGGGAGCCGCGAGGGCGCTCGCGGTGGCGGCGCCCCAGGAAGTGGGGTTATTGCGGGTGCGGGCGCGGAACTCGCTGGGCGAGGCGCCGAACGCGGCCGCGAATGCGCGGGTGAATGACTCGTGCGTCTCGTAGCCCGCTTCGAAGGCGAGGCGCGTGACGGGCTGCTCGGTTTGCACCAGGGCCCAGGCGGCGCGCTCGAGCCGCAGGCGGCGGTGCATCTCGAGCGGTGTCTCGCCGATGAGGCCGCGGAAGATGCGGTGAAAATGCAGCGGGGCGAGGCCCTCGCGTTTGCCGAGGGCGGCGCTGTCGAGGGCTTCGTTCAGGCTGGCGTGGATGTGCGCCACGGCCCGGAGGACCAGCTCGCGGTAGTGGTTCTTCGTGACGGGCTTCATTCTGGGAGCGTAGCGACGTGGGCCGGCGGTGACTTGACGGTGTTTGAGAATTTGCCCTCGCGAGGAGCCGGCGCGGACGGTCCCTCCCGTCGGCCGCGCGCGCGCACTTTTCGTTCGCGGGGCGGGTGCTCCGTTCCGGCGCGCGACGGGGCGCCCTTGCCCCGCAACGCGGGGATCGTCAGGGGTCGCGCGCAGGGCGCAGGCCGATCATGCGGTGGCCCTGGAAGGAGGGCCATGCCGCGGAGCGGCCGTGGCTGCGCAGATCGAAGGCTTCGACGAAGAAGCTGCCGCCGCGCACGACACGGTAGGCGCCGGTGGCGGGGCCCTTCGGGTTCTGGCGCGGCGAGCTGGCGTAGTAGTCGCGCGCGTACCAGTCCTGGCACCACTCCATGAGGTTGCCCGCCATGTCGAAGGCGCCGTAGGGCGAGGCGTTATCGTGGGTGTGGAGCTCGCCCCGCACGCTGCCGTCGTAGAAGCCGACGGGTCGCACGGTGTCGAAGGCCTGGGCGCCGACGAAGTTGGCGTAGCTGTGATCGATGGGCTGGCCCCACGGGAAGCGGCGCCGATCGGCGCCGCGGGCGGCCTTCTCCCACTCGGCTTCGCTGGGCAGGCGATAGCGCTCGCCGGTGCGCGCGCTGAGCCACGCGGTGTAGGCGGTCGCAGAGTCCCAGTTGATGCCGATGACGGGATAGTCGTCGCTGTCGGGCGTGCCGCCGCCGTGGTTGTTGGGCTGCGTCCAGTACGGGACCTGATCGCGGGGGACGATGCGGGCACCAGGCCAGAACCTCGGATCGTCGTAGCCGGGGTCGTCGCGGAACTTCTTCCACTCGCGGTTGGTGACCTCGAACTTGCCGATGTAGAAGGCGTCGAGCTCGACGGTGTGCACGGGGCGCTCGCGGCCGAGGCCGGCGCCGTCGGGGTCGCCCATCTCGAAGGGGCCCGCGGGGACGTAGACGTAGTCGCCGTAGCCATCGTTGACGCTGGCCCGAGGAGCGGGGGCGGCTGCGCGCGAGGGATCGCTCGGCGGCGAGAGTGAGCCAACGGGGGCGCTGGGGCGCGCGGGCTCGGCGAGCGGGGGCGTTCGGGGCGTGCAGGCGGAGAGCGCCTCGAGCAGAGCGATCGCGCCGACCGCTGCCACCCGAGCGCTCGAGCCCGTGCGCGGTGGTGTACGCGGGCGCATCACTTCGTACCCCCCGCGGGCGCGGGCGCCGGCAGGAAGCCGCCCACGCGAAGGAAGCGCTCGAGGCTCGGCATCCATCCGCCGAACTCGGGGCTGCCGTGGCCGCTGCCGAAGCCATGGCGCCCGCGCTGATACACGTGCAACTCGGCGACGACGCCAGCCTGGATCAGGTCCGTGAAGAGCTGGGCGTTGGCGAGCGAGGGGCCCTGGTCGGCCGCGGCGGAGAGCAGGAAGGTGGGCGGGAAGCTCTTCAGCGATTCTTCGGGCGTCGCGCGACCGGCGCCGTAGATGAGCGCCGCGTAGTCGGGGCGCGAGCTGACGCGAGCGATCGGATCGGGGGCGCCCGCGTCACCGGGGACGGAGGCCGCCACGACGGCGCGGCCCATGTGGCCGCCGGCGGAGAACCCGATGAAGCCGATGCGTGCCGGGTCGAGCCGCCAGTCGGCGGCGTGAGCGCGCACGAGTTGAACGGCGCGCTTGCCGTCGAGCGTGCGCGCTTCGCCGTCATAGCGCGGCGACAGGCGGTAGGTGAGCACGAAGGCGGTGACGCCCCAGTCGTTGTAGGCCTCGGCGATGTCTGCGCCCTCGCCGCCATACATCAGCATGATGTTGCCCCCGCCGGGGGCGATGACGACGGAGCCTCCGTTGGCCGTGCCTTCACGCGGGAGGAAGACCGTCAGGAATGGCGCGTCGAGCGGGCCGTCGCCCGCTGCTGCGGGGACGTGACCGGCTTCCCAGAGGGGGATGTTGCGGTAAGCCGCCAGTGCTTCATTCGGTTCGGCGCGCCCGGTGGGTTCGGCCTCGGACGGGGGAGCCCACGCGGTGGCGATGGCGAGTACGACGAGGGTCGCGGCGGCTCGGCAGGTGACTTTCAGGCTCGGGGGCATGCTCGGGCGGCGATTGTCGCAGAATCCGAGCGCGGTTTGCGCCCGAGATGTACGCCGGGAGCTCTGCTGCAAGTCGGCAGTGCGACTGGATGGGCGCCAGCCCGCGAGGAGTGCCCCGTCACGGGCCCAGGTGGGACAGTCGCTTCATCTTCGACTGCCGCAGGACGAGATCGATGCGACGCTCGACGTCGTCCTTCTCCCAGGGCTTGAGGATGACGGCGGCGACCCGGTAGCGGCCGCTCGCGACCTTCACCTCGTCGAGCTCGGCGTAGGCCGTCAAGAACAGGCAGGGGAGCGCGGGGTGCTTCTTGCGCATGGCGGCGAGGAACTGGGCGCCGTTCATTTCGGGCATGGAGAAGTCGACCAGCACGACGTCGAAGGCGTCGTCTGCGGTGACGCCTTCGAGGCGGAGCAGCGCCTCTTTGCTGCTCGAGGCGAGCGTGACGTCATACTGCCGAGCGAACACGCGGCGAAAGGTGAAGAGGTTGCCGGGCTCGTCGTCGACGACGAGCACCCGCGGCTTGGGGCCCACGGGCTGGATCTCTCCCGACACGGTCACGGTAGCACCTCCGCGCTCGCTTCGGCCTCGACGGCCTCCTCTCGGACGAAGCGTTCGCGCTCGGGCGGCTCGCGCTCGGGCGGCTCGCGCTCGGGCGGCTCGCGCCCGGCGGGGGGCGATGTTGCACCCGGCGCAACGCTCGGCTCGCTCATGGGCAGCTCGACGATGAAGCGGGCGCCCTCGCTCCACTCGGGGTCGAGATACAAGCGCCCGCCGTGCTGCGCGAGGATCTCGGTGCTCACGCTCAGGCCGAGCCCCGTGCCCAGGCGGACGTGCTTGGTCGTGAAGAACGGCTCGAATATCTGGCCGCGAATCTCGTCGGGAACACCGGGGCCGTCGTCAGACACGTAGACGCGCGCCAGCCCGCCCTCGACGGCGGTGTGCACGGCGATGTGGCCCTCGGGGCCCGCGGCCTCGGCCGCGTTCTTCAGCACGTTGAGCAGGGCCTGGCCGATCTTGGCGCGATCGAACGCGAACGGCGCCACGGCGCCGAGCTTCAGCGTGATGGCGCTCGGGGTCAGGCGATCGCGCCGGATGAGCTCGACGGAGCTCGAGACGAGGTCGTCGAGATCGGAAGGCGCCCGGTTGAGCGACTTCTTGCCGAGCAGGAAGGAGCGCAGATCGGCCTGCACGTCGCGGATGCGCACGGCGGCGTCGCGCAGGGTGCGAATGGCGAGCGGCAGGTCGTCGACGACGAAATCGTAGTCGAGCGACTGGCGCAGCGCCGCCAGCTCACCCGTCGCCCCCTCGAGCTTGGCGTCGCAGGCCCGGGCGTAGGTGATGAGCCGCTGGCCGTAGTCTTCGACGGGCAGGAGGCCGTTGTAGATGATGTTGATGGGGTTGTTGAGCTCGTGCGAGAGCTCGGCGAGCAGGCGCCCGAGGCCCGCGAGGCGCTCGGCGACCTGGGCGCGGCGTTCGCTCTCGCGCAGCTGCGAGTTGAGCAGGCGCATGCGGTGTGCCGCGCGCACGCGCGAGAGGAGGTCGAGCGGGCTGAAGGGCTTCGCCAGGTAGTCGTCGGCGCCGCGGTCGAGGCTGTCGGTGGAGGCCTCGACGCCGGACCGCGCCGTCAGCAGCAGGACCGGGATGGTCGCGAGCTCGGGCTCGGCCTTGAGCTTGGCAACGAGCTCGAAGCCATCCATCACGGGCATCATCACGTCGGAGACGATGACGTCGGGCTTCACCCGGCGGATGGCGTCGTAGGCTGCCTGTCCGTCGGGCACGGCCACCACGCGGAACGCGCCGGCGAGCAGCTGCTCGATGTAGCCGCGGAGCTCGTCGTTGTCCTCCGCGACGACGACCTGCGGCGCGTCCGGCGAGGGGTTCGCGCGCTCGGCGGGCTGCGGCGGCGCCGTGAGCGCGCTGACGCTGGAGCTCGCATGCCGAACATAATCGCGCAGCGCGCTCGGCGCCTGCCCACCGGCAGACTTGACGGGGAGCTCGATGATGAAGGTGGCTCCCTCGCGCAGCCGGCTGCGCACCCCCACGCGCCCCCCCATGAGCTCGACGAACTCTTTGACCAGCGCGAGCCCGAGGCCGGTGCCGCCATGGCGGCGCTTCGAGCCGCCGTCGACCTGCTCGAACCGGCGAAAGAGCCTCTCGTGGTCCTTGGGGTCGATGCCGGGTCCATCGTCGGAGACGGAGAACGACATGATCTTGCCGTCGCTCTCCGCGAGCACGCGCACCTTGCCCCCGCGCGGCGTGAACTTGAGGGCGTTGCCGATCAGGTTGATCACGATCTTGTCGAACTTGGCGAGGTCGAGCTTCACGACGCCGAGCGGCGCGCTCGCCACTTCGAGCCGGAGCGCGAGGCCGCGCGCGTTGGCCGTCGGGGTCATGTCGAGCACGAGCTGGGTGAGGTGCTCGCAGACGTCGACCGGCTCGAGCTCGAGGCCGAGGCGCCCCGCCTGCTGCTTGCTGAAATCGAGGATGTCGTCGGTGAGCGTCTTGAGGCGGTGCGCGTTGCGGTAGGCGCGCTCGAGCACCTCCAGCACGTCGCGCGGCACGCTGTCTCGTCGCTTCGACAATAGCGCCTCGACCGGGCTCAGGATCAGGGTGAGCGGCGTGCGCAGCTCGTGGCTCATCGTCGCCAGGAAGTCGCTCTTCGCCTGGTTGGCGGCCTCGGCCTGCTCCTTCGAGCGACTGAGCTCTTGCTCCATCTGCTTGCGGGCGGTGATGTCGGCGAAGATGCCGAGCACGCCGATGATGCCGCCGTCCTCCGCCTGCAGGGGCACCTTGCTGGTGAGGATGACCTTCTCATGACCGTCGGCGTCGAGGTTGGTCTCTTCGATGTCGAGCTTCGGCTTGCCTGACGCGATCACGCCGAGGTCGTCTCCGCGGTAGAGGTCAGACTGCTCCTTCGTCCACGGCATGTCGTAGTCGGTCTTGCCCACGATGTCGTCAGGGCCGCGGAGGCCGGCGAGCTGCGCGAACTTGTCGTTGCAGCCGCGAAACACGCCGTCGCGGTCCTTCCAGAACACGAAGAACGGCACGCTCGAGATCACCGTCTTCAGCGCGGCGCGCTGCTGGAGCAGCACGGCGCGCTCGGCCTCGAGCGTCTCGGCGCGCGCGATGAGCGAGCGCAGACACTGCTCGAGCGCCTCGCTCCGCTTCGGCTCGGCCTCCGAAGCTCGCGACAAGAGTGACCGCGCCGCGACGACAGCTCCGGACGGGCCGTCATCACGGCCCTCTGAGACCGCTCCCCCCATGTCGACGCTTACGGCGCGATCCGCCACGTTTCATAACCTGGCTTCCAGCGAGCGCGCAGGGCGTTCCCGATGCAAACGGCAACGATCGGATACCGTGGAGTGTTCGGTAGTTGGGCTGGCACATCGCGCGATGCCCCCGGCGCCGTGGCGCCGTCGAGACGGTGGAGGTGACCTGTTCCGGACCCTGCCCTGCCCGCTCCCCCTTCGGACCTTCAACCCCAGCTCGCCTGCGCCCCGGGCGTCGCGCCCAGCGGGCACCGTTCCACCGCAGAGTCGGTGCGGGCTCGCGCCGGCCGGGCGCCGCCGGCCCGTCTCGCCACAGCAGCATCTCACCGCTGTCGACGCGATGCGGCGACGATGGCACACGCGAGAGCGTGGGAATCGGCATCGCCAGGTTGGTAGAGTCGCCGCGTGTCCAAGCAGCGCGAAAAACCCCCGGGAGCGCCGCGCGACGCCGCGAGAGGGTCTGGCGAGCCGATGAGCCGCACGCCCGGCGGCGTGGTGACCAATACGGCGGCCTTCGTCACGGGCGATAGCTCCGGCGCGCCACCGTCGTCGAGCCCCGCGCTGCTGCCCGGCACCCCCGTGGGGCGCTACCGGATCGTCGAGCTGCTCGGAACCGGCGGCGGCGGCAGAGTCTATAGGGCGCACGACCCGGAGCTCTCGCGCGACATCGCGCTCAAGGTGTTGCACCGGACGCGCCACTTCCACGCGGCCGACACCGAGTACAGCCGCCGCCTGCTGCGCGAGGCCAAGACGCTGGCCAAGCTGTCACACCCGAACGTGGTCGCCGCCTACGACGTCGGCACCATCGACGACTCCGTGTTCGTGGCGATGGAGCTCGTGCAAGGCGAGTCACTCCACCAGTGGTTGCAGCGCGAGCCGCGCGCGATCGACGCCATCCTGCGCGTGTCGATCGCGGTCGGGCGCGGGCTCATCGCGGCGCACGACGCGGGCGTGATGCATCGAGACATCAAGCCCGCCAACGTCATGGTCGCTCCGGACGGCGGCGTGCGCATCGTCGACTTCGGGCTGGCCCGGGCGCTGCGCTCGACGCCCGAGTCCCCGCGCCCGCACCAGGACACCGACCGCATCGCCTATGCGGCGTCGCTCACGAGCGACGCTACGGACACGGCGCTGCTCAGCGGCACGCCCGGCTACATCGCGCCGGAGATCTTGCTCGGCGAACCCGTGATCGACGCCAAGGCCGACCAGTACAGCTACGCGGTCACGCTCTTCGTCGCCCTCACGGGTGAGAAGCCATACGCCGCCGAGTCCGTCGTGGCGTACCTCGGCGCGATCACCCGCGACGAGCGCGCCCCCTGGCCGCGCTCCGTGCCGCGCCGCATCCGCGAGGTGGTCGAGCGCGGGCTCTCCACGCGCGCCGCCGATCGCTACCCCAGCGTGCAGGAGCTGGTCGCGGCCCTCGAGCGAGTCAGCCAGCCGCGGCGCCGTGTCCTCGCGCTCGTTACTGTCGGCGCGTGCGTCGCGCTGGTCGCGACCGGTGCGCTCGTCGTTCGCGAGCGGGCGGTGAAGCGCGCGCTCTGCCAGGTCGACACGGCCGCGTTCCAGGGCGTGTGGGACGCCGAGCGCCGCCAGGGGCTCGAGCGCGCGCTCACCTCGACGGGCCGCTTCAACGCCAGCGAGGCCTTTGGCTTGCTGGCAGGGCGGCTCGACCGCTTCGAGAGCGATTGGCTCGCCATGCGACAAGACTCGTGTCAGGCGACCCACGTGCGCGGCGAGCAGTCCGAGCGCGTGCTCGGGCTGCGCAACAGCTGCCTCGAGCGCAAGCTCGAGGGCGTGAAGGCGCTCGTGACCGCCTTCACCGACGCCGACCCGCGCAGCGTCGACCGCGCCGCGGGCGCATCGCCCGACTCCATCCGCGACTGCGCCGACACCGCCGAGCTGCTCGGCATCGCCGAACAGCTCCCGAGCGACCCGGCGCAGCGCGACGCCATCCGCGCCGTCGAGTCAGGCTTCGCCGTCACGCGAGCGCTGATCGCAGCCGGCCGCAACGCGGCCATCGAAAACGCCCAATCGGTGCTCGAATCGGCGAAGAAGATCGGCCACGCGCCGACCGTCGCCCAGGCCGTCGCCTCGCTCGGGCACGCCATCAGCGTCTCGGCGCGCACGGCGGAAGAGCACAAGCTCGGCGAAGACACCCTGCGGGAGAGCGTGCGCCTGGCCGCCCAGGTCGGCGACAGCCGCGTGCTCGCGAAGGCGGCGAGCCACTTGTTCATCCGACTCACCTATGGCCAGCGCCGCGTGCAGGAGGCCGACGCCATGCTCCCGATGGTCGAGGCCTTCGTCAGCCTCGGCGGCCACGACGTCGAGCAGCGCCTGGAGCTCCTCATGGGCCGCGGTGTCATCCTGTCCCAGCGCCGCCGCTTCGACGAAGCCGCGCGCGTCTTCGACCAGGTGATCGAGCTCGCCCCCAGCGCAGACTCCGAGCTGCGCGGCTACGGCGCCTACGCCCACGGCGAGATCGGAAAGATGGACCTCGAGCTCAAACGCTATCCCGACGCCGTCCGCCGCTTCCAGGCCCAGCTCGACGGCATCCGCCGGGAGCTTGGCAACCGCCACCCCCGCGTCGTCTTCAGCCTGCTCGACCTCGCCCTCGCCCAGTCCAAGGCGGGCCTCCGCGACGACGCCCAGGGCAACCTCGACCGCATCCGCGAGCTCGTCTCCAGCCTCTACCCTCCGGGTGACTGGCGCTACGTCACCATCCCCTACGTGGCCGGCAGCATCCACGAAGACAGCGGCGAGTGCCAGCTCGCGCTACCGCTGTATCGCGAGGCCTTCGCCACCATGGATCGCACCTACGGCTCGACCCACTCGAACACCGCCGACATCCAGGCCAAGCTCGGCAGCTGCCTGCACGCCCTCGAACAGGACGCGGAGGCCGTGCTCTACCTCGAGCGCGTGCTGAAGATCCGCACCGATGTTGGCGGTGCGCCCAACGTCATCGCCGATGCTGCGTTTCAGCTCGCGGGTGTGCTCGCGGGCACGGGCGCAGCGAATCGGAAGCGCGCGATCGCGCTCGGCGAGCAGGCCATCGCGCTCTGGCGCAAGGACGATGTGAGCGACAGGGCTCGCGAGGCGGAGCAGTGGGTGGCGCGGTTGCGGGAGCAGGGCGCCTCCGCGCGGCCGTGAGCGGTGCCAGGCTCACGGGGCACTGTGCCAAGGCTCGAGCCCTCGAGGCTGGCACGTGGCTTGCTGAGTATTCCTACCGGGGCGTGACGGCGTGTGCCACTCGGCGTTCCCGGAAGGAACATCGATGATTCGGATGGGTCGGAGAGAGCAGAGCGGTGGCCGTGTTGCTGCGGTGAATGGGTCAGGGCTGTCATGGCGTGCCAGCGGGGTGATGCTGTGGCTCGGGTGCGCGCTTTCGGCATGTGACGGGTCGGCGGTGACGCCGGCGCCGTCGGACGGGGTCGACGCAGGCGGGCAGACAACCGAGCCGGTGGCGCAGTGCGGGGACGAAGCCGTGCCCTTCATGCCGGTGTTTGTGCAGGCCACCGAAGGCCTCACGACAGAGTGGAGCAGCCGGGCACCGGCGCATGTGCGGTTCGTGGAGCGGGGCGTGGGTCTTCCGCCGGGCGGCACGCACGGCCAGTTCCTGCAATACGGTGACCAGGTTGGCTGGCTGCGGCTCGGAGAGCCTGTCGGTGATGCGGGCGCTGGTGACGCGGGTGCTGGCGACGCTGCCGCCGCCGTGCGCGCGCCCGCCTTCATCGTCGGGCCGCGGGCGCTCGTGGATCTTCCCGTCGCGGATGGTGAAGAGCTCGTGCTGAGCGTGCAGTACGCCCCCTCTGCGCCGCTCTATCTCGGCGCCTATCAGGTCGTGCTCGAGCAGGGCGACCGCGTGGTCCTCTTTCATGAGGACGGCTTCCTCGGATCGCCGGCACCCGAAGGGGGCTTCAGACATACCGCGGGCACCGCGGTCTGTCAGAGAGCCTCGAGCTGCCTCGACTCCTATCGCAGCGAGCTTCAGGTCACCGTGCCCGGCGGCGCCACAGCGTCACTCGCGCCCGGACAGACCGAGACGATCGGCGGTTATCAGGTCTCCCACGGGAAAACAGAGAGCGTGATCCGGCATCAGCCCAATACGTGCGTCGATGTTCTCTATGACTCGACGTATAGTGAGATGACGGCGGTGTTGATGCCTGTGGGTCGGTGAGACTGCATTCCAAGCGTTGCGGCGCGTTTCAGTTCGGCGAACAGCTCGTCCCGCGCGCGGGCCTCTGGAGCGCCCGCTTCCCCCGCGGGGGGTGAGACGCGACCGTGGGCTTGCGCCGTGCGGCTTCGTTGGATCGGACGCTTGACAAAGCGATCAGAATCGGGCGCCGACTTCATCGTGAAGATCTGGCCACGGCTACAAAGGGCTGCTCCGATGACCACGCGCGTGTTGCCGCATGGCGCTTGGCGCCTGGCGTCGTACGTGTTGTTCGCAGTGGGTGCTGTCGTTGCCCTCGCCTTGTCAGGCAGCAAGTATGACTGGATGCAGGACATGGCCGGAGGCACCCCGCCGGTCGAGGACGCCTCCAACAATCGAGCTGCTTTCGTGGCGGTCGTCCTCGCCATTGCCGCCGCACCCCAAGCGCTACTCATCGTGTCGGCGCGAGAACGGGTCCAACGTATCGTGTCGGCAATCCTGATCGGTGTCGCGATGCTGATCGGATGGATCAATCGCTGACGGGCTTCCACGGGTGAGCTCATCGCCTTCGGACTCGGGACTGAAAATCCTCGTGTCGGTGGTTCGATTCCGTCCTCGGACATTACACGCGGTTTCGAGCGTGGGCGGCTTCGCCGGCCCCCAGGCGGCGTGGCGTAGGTCCGGCGCAGGTCGTTTGGCGTGAGCACCGGGATGCTGGCGCGCTTGCACGCGGCGGCGGGGTCGTGGCGAACGTCGAGCCACGGGCGGAAGAGCAGACCGCCGCGCCTTCGCAGTAGGTCAGGGCGTGCTCGAGGAGCGGGACGGCGAAGCCCACGAGGGGGACGCGACGGTCGGCGGCGTCGGTCTTCGTGCCGCGGAGGGCGGAGGATGCCCTCCTCGATGTCGCCGCACCAGCTGACGTCGTGGCGGCGCGCCTGCAGATCGGCTCGTGCTCCTCCCCAGACGCAGGAGTCGAGCAGCAGCTCCACGCGGTTTTGGGTTCGATGACCAGGGGCTCGATGCGCTCGTGACCCACGAGGCGGCGGGCGTACTCGAAGCACGCGAGCACGCCAGGGTAGACACGCTCGGGCGGAGGCATCATGGAACGCTGCGCGTAGCCCCGCGCGACGCAGTCGCCTCATGAATGGGGACAGACCCACGCTGCGGGCCCGAAGGCGGAGCGCTCGCCTGTAGCGCCGCCGGAACGCGCACCACCCGCACGGGAACCGGATCTTTCGGGCGCGCGACGATCGACATGAGCAGCCGCGGTCGGAACGGTTGCACCGGCTGCAACTCCACGCGCGAGACGATCGTCGCGAGCACGCTGATGAGCTCTGCCCAGGCGAAGTGGTTGCCGACGCAGATGCGGGGGCCGCCGCCGAATGGCGTGTATGCGCCGCGCGGCAGGGCGGCCTCGAGCTCGGGGGTCCAGCGCTCGGGGCTGAAGCGCTCGGGCTGCTCGAACCAGCGCGGGTTCTGGTGGGCCGCCCACTGGTACAGGTACACCTGGGTCTGACGCTCGAGCGCCCAGCCGCCGACCTCGACGGGCTCGAGCGCTTCACGCCCGAGCACCCAGGACTCGGGGTAGAGGCGCATGCTCTCCTTGATGATCCGCGTGAGCGTCTCGTAGCTGCGCAGGGCCTGCAGGGTGCTCGGTGGGGGCAATCGATCGAGCTCGCGGCGCAGCTCGGACTGGTCGCGAGGCGCGTCGGCGAGGAGGACCAGCGTGTAGGTCAGCGCCAGCGCGGTGGTCTCATGGCCCGCCAGCAGGAAGGTGAGCGCCTCGTCCAGCAGCTGGCGTTCATCGAGCTCCCCCGACTCCTGCGCCGAGAACAAGCTGTGCAGCACGCTGGACGAGCTCGCGGGGGCGTGGCGAGCCGACTCCAGGATCTTGCCGAGCGAGCGGTTCAATTGCTCGCGAGCGCGCATGAACCGGCGGTTTTTCGGCGCCGGGATCCAGAGGGGCAGCGGCAGGGAGGTGTTCGCGAAGCCGGCGAAGTAGCGCATCACGTCGCGCATGGATCGCTCGAAGTCGTCGGCCTCGTGGGCGTCGGTGCCAAACACCGAGCGCAGGATGACGCGCAGGGTGAGCCCCGTCATCTGCTGGTGCAGGTCGACGCAGCTCCCCGACGCCCAGCCGCTGACGGTTCGCTCCGCCTCCTCTCGGAAGATGTCGAGGTAGCGCTCGATAGAGCGCGGCTGCAGGTGGGGAACGATGACGCGGCGGCTGGTGCGCCAGGTCTCTCCCGAGCTGGTGAGCAGGCCGTTGCCGAGCAGGACGCTCAATCCCCGGGTCAGCTTGTCCTTGCCGAAGGACTTGTGCTTCTTGACCAATACGTCTTCGAACACGTCGGGGCTGCGCGTCGCGATGAAGTCCCTGCCGAGGTAGCGGCCCGCGAAGGTGTCTCCGAGGCGTTCGAAGTACGCCAGCGGGCGGCGCAGGGGATCGCGCGCGAGGTCGAAGATCGTAAACCACGAGCTCGTCAGGCGTGGCGGCTGCTTGCTCATCGGGAACGGACCTTCTTTCTTGGCGACCGCCTGGGGAGTTTCTCTTCGGGAGATGGGGGTCGCGCCTCGCCGTGTCCGCGCTCTCCACGCGCCCCCTCGCGTCGAGCCGCCTCGGGATGCAGCAGGCGCCAGCTGAGATCGGTCACCGACCGAGCCAGCTGCTCGAGCTCCGCGCGCGGCGCTGACCCGGCGCGTTCTGCGAACCAGGCGTCGATGCAGGTCGACGTCTGCACCGACAAGGTGATCAAGAGCTCCTGAGGCAGGTCGTCCCGCACGGCGCCGAGGCGCTGCCCGAGGGCGAGCCATTCGGCGTAGCGCTCGTGAGTGGAGCCCGCATGGCGGACCCCGGCGCGCGCCAGGTCGTCGCGCTGGGCAGAGCCCGCGGCCGCTCGCGACAGGCGCGCAGCCATGGGGTGCTCGTTCTGAAAGCGGAAGCCCGCCCGGTTGAGCTCGAGCACGTACTCCCAGAACTGCTCGCGCGTCTGGGGCAGAGGCAGCTTCGCGACGAGCGCGTAGTATTGCTCGTAGCAGGCGGCGCTGGCGGTGGCGAACAGGTCTGCCTTGTCCGAGAAGTAGTAGTACGCCTGGCTCTTGCTGAAGCCGAGGCGCTCGAGCAGCTTGTTGAAGGAGGTGCCGTCATAGCCGCCCTCGGCGAAGGCCTCTGCGGCGGCGCCGAGGATCTCGCTGCGCCGCGCGGCGGGCAACCGGTAGAAGCGTTCGAGCGCCATTGGACCGGTGGTCCATACTCAGGTTGGACCGGCGTGGTCAAGCGGGCCGCGCCGGCGCCCGGGGTCGTCCCGCCCGATTGCGATGAGAGCGGGCCGATATCGCCTTGGAGCTTTCAGGCGGGGGCGGGCTGTCGTATCACCGCGTCTCACGTGACGTTCTCCGACCTGGGTCTCTCCCCTCCCCTCCTTCGCGCCGTGGGTGAGCTCGAGTTCGTCGAGCCGACACCGGTTCAGGCGGCCGCAGTGCCCGCCATCCTGCGCGGGCGGGACGTCTGGGCGTCGGCGCGCACCGGCTCGGGCAAGACGGCCGCGTTTCTACTGCCCGTGCTCGATCGCCTCGCGTCGCGGCCCGCGCCGCCGTCGGCGAGACCCGTGCGCGCTCTGGTGGTCGTGCCCACGCACGAGCTCGCGGTTCAGATCGGCGAGGCCGCGCGCGAACTGGGGCGGCATCTGTCCGTGCCGCCGAAGGTCTGCGTGGTCATCGGCGGCGTCTCGATCAACCCGCAGATGATGGCCCTGCGCGGCGGCGCCGACATCGTGGTCGCCACGCCCGGGCGGCTCCTGGATCTCGCCGAGCGCAACGCCATCGACCTCGGGACCCTGGAGGTGCTCGTCCTCGACGAGGCCGACCGCCTCTTCTCGCTCGGCTTCGCCGACGAGCTCGGGCGAGTGCTCGAGCTGTTGCCCGCGCGGCGCCAGAGCCTGCTCTTCTCCGCGACCTTGCCCGCGCCCGTGCTCGAGCTGGCGGAACGGCTCCTGCACGACCCCGCGCGCATCGACATCGACGCGGGGCAGGCGCCGAGCGCCGCCAGCATCGAGCAACGCGCCATCTTCGTGGACGCCGGCCGGCGCACGGCGCTGGTGCGACACCTGATCGCCGCGCACGGCTGGTCGCACACGCTCATCTTTGTCGCCAGCCAGCACCGGGCCGAGCACGTCGTCACCAAGCTCGCGCGCTCCAGCATCCACGCGGCGGCTCTGCACGGCGCGCTCAGCGCCGGCGCCCGCGCTCAGGCCCTGGCAGACTTCAAGGCGAAGCGCGTCACCGTGCTGGTCGCCACCGACCTCGCCGCGCGCGGGCTCGACATCGAGCACCTGCCCGCCGTGATCAACTACGATCTGCCGCGCTCGCCGGTCGAATACCTGCACCGCATCGGCCGCACGGGGCGCGCCGGCGCAACGGGGACCGCCATCAGCTTCGTCAGCGCTGCCACCGCTCCCCACTTCTGGGTTATCGAAAAGCGCCACCAGCTCAGCCTGTCGCTCGAGCAGCTCCCCGGGTTCGAGCCCGTCGAGCTCGACGTGCCGGCCGCTGACCCCAACGGCGGCGTCAAGGGCCGGCGCAAGAGCAAGAAAGACAAGCTGCGCGAGGCAGCAGCGCGCGGCGCGGGCTCGAAGTAGAGGCGCTGGGCGTTGGCAGGCGCCTGCCGTCCGAACCTCACCCAGCCGTGCGCGCCCACGCGCCGACGTAGACGGGCGTGTGCACCACGCCCCCGCTGGCGACGATCTCGGCGCAGACGCGGCTCGCCAGGGTATCGATCTGTACTTCGTCGCGCGTGACGACACCGAGCTTCTCGGCGAGCGGCAACAGGCTGCCCAGCGTGCCCGCCAGCCACGCGCTCAGCTCGGGGCAATCACCCCCGACCGCGCGTGCGGCAGAGAGCAGCTCGGGGGCGGGCAAGCCGGCGCGGCGGAAGGTCTCGAACAAGCGAGAGCCCATCTCGATGTCGACGCCGGCGCGCTGGAAGGTGGTGGTGATCCAGTGACCGATGCGCCGGTAGAGGGGCAGCTCGGGGAGCGAGCGACCCGTCGCCATGTCCATCTCTTGAAAGATGACGAGGCCGCCGGGGCGCACGAGCCGAACCAGTTGCGCGAGCGCCTCTGCCGGCCGCGGTAAATAGAGCAGGATGAGCCGCCCCACCAGCGCGTCGAAGGGTCCGTGGGCTCGCAGGTCTTCGAGCGTGGTCTGCTCGAACGTGACGTTGCGATAGCCGCTGCTCTGGGCGCGGCGCTGCGCGAGCGCGACGCTGTCGGCAGAGCGATCGATGCCCAGCACGCTGCCGCGCTCGCCGACGAAGTCGCGCGCGAGCAGGCTGACGTCGCCCGCGCCGCACCCGACGTCGAGCACGTGCATGCCTTCGGCGAGACCGGCGCGTGCAAACAGGGCCTCGGTGAGCTCGCCGATGAAGCGCGATTGCAGCATCAGCCGCCGGTGCTCTTCGGCGCTGTCGCCGAGGGCGTAGGCTCGTGCGTCGTCCATGGCAGGCAGACTAGGCCGCCGTCAGCGCGCTGCCATGGGACGACTGTCCCATGGCAACGCCGCCCGGCGCGCGGTAGGTATTTCTCTGGGTGGCGGACGCCGGACATCGCTGTTGGCAGGTCACGCCCCCGAACCGACGCGAGTCTGCGACGGCGCGCCTGTGCCTACCGTACGCCGACGCGCGAGCGGTCGAGCTGATGCCGGTTTTGCAAGGATCAGCTCGGCCCCATCGCTCGCGCGGGGTCAGCTTCTCGCCGCCGTCGTCCCAGCGCTCCGAGGCGGCTGGCGTAGCTCCGAATCGTATGCCACTCGGACGTCACGTCCACGCTCGGGTTGGCGATGTGTGCCGTCTCTCACAGGACGCCTCGAATGGAATGAGGAAGCGGCTAACAGGGATGCGGGGGCTGGGGCCCGGCTCACGGGAGACAGGGCTCAGCTCGGTCCGCGGTGCGATCGCTCGTCGAGCTCTGCCATGACGGCGACCGCTTCCGCGCGCGTTCCCACGCCGAGCTTGGCGTAAGCGCTGCTGAGCTGGTTGCGCACCGTGCGCTCGGCGTTGCCGCGGGCGCGGGCGATCTGCCCGTTGCTGTAGCCGAGGCGCAGGTAGGAGAGCACGTCGCGCTCGGCGCCGGTGAGCGCGGGCGCGACGCTCGGCCCGCCCATGCTGGCGGACGGCAACCCCACGCGGCGCGACACCTCGCACAGCTGGAGCGTCGGCGCGAGCTGCTGCAGGTGCTCGAGCTCGGCAGCGCGGAACCCGGAGCTGCGGCCGAGCACCAGGACCGTGAGGCACTGCTCGCGCCACCAGACGGGCAGGAACGCGGCGCACTTGCCTCCGCTCGGCTTCACCAGCGTCTGGTAGTAGCGCTTGCGCTCGAGCGCGCGGATGCCGAGGACGTCGATATCCACCGCGACGCCGGCCTGGCGCCGAGCCGCTGCCAGCACGTCGTTCATCTCCTGGCGGCAGTCGAACAGCTGGCGCTCGCACTCGCCGAGCCAGGCGGCGTCGAAGCCGTGCACGACGGGCCCCGGCGCGCCGTCGCGCTTGAAGAACGCGACGTCGGCGCCGACGAGGCGATCGATCGTGCGAAAGAGCTCGCGCTCGTAGGCGGCGGGGTTGCTCACCTCGGCAGCGATCGCGGCCATCTCGTTCAGGTGCGTCACGGATAGCATCTTCTCAGGGTCCCACTTCGGGTCTGGGCTGTCCAGGCGGAGTCTGTCGCGCCCGGGCTCGTTCGCGCACGAACGCGTGCCTTCTTCGGGCGGCGGCGCGACGGCGGGGTCGGAGTTCGTCCCCCCGTCCCCGAGCGCAGCGCAGCGGAGCGAGGGGGCCGGGTCGGGTAGCCCCCGGCGGTTGCCAGCCGGGGGCCCCCACAGATCCGGACGTGCGGGTTTCCCGCATCCGGCTCTTCGAAGGGTGGATTTGCTACGCGGGGCGGAGTCGTCTCAGCGCCGGCTT
>Ga0247763_1000588_pt1 | contig 21793 bp, 17 predicted proteins | sample UWRJL141409B4_FD_179926 | JGI IMG/M metagenome (GOLD analysis project Ga0247763, IMG submission 179926) | Plant litter microbial communities from Arlington Agricultural Research Station in Wisconsin, United States - UWRJ-L141-409B-4 | ecosystem: Environmental > Terrestrial > Plant litter >...
TAGTGATGGCAGGCGGGGTAAGGCGGCCTTACGGCGCCTTACAGTGGGTAGTGGGGGATCCGGTTGCGGAATCAGTGGCCGGTAGCGGTCGGCTTCCAGCGGCCAGTAGCGGTCGGAAACAAGCGGTCTGTGATAAGTGGAAAATCGCTTATCGACGGAAACTTATCGGCGGCCTGCAGGCGATTACGCCGATTACAAGGAGAGGGTTATTGGTGGTGGTGGGAGCCGGAAATGGTTTAGCGGATTACGACGCAATTGCGCGCCCCCTCGATAAGAGTTGTTCTCCACTTAACTGAGTCAGAACCCACAAACCCAGCCCAACCGACCCACGTCAGTATCAATGCCAGCCTTAACCTTTACCTTTAACCAGACGAAACCAGAACTCAACCCACTTGGAGCAACAATATCAAAATGGCGTTATCCCCATTTCCTTACCTTCCTCTGGACGATTACGAAATCCGCCTCCTCTCTTTTGTCGCTCCACCTCCCTCTTCTTCTCCAGAGACAATTTCACTCACCCTAACCCATGCACTCCTTTCCCCTAACTCTAATTCCAATTCTGATTCATCTGCTTGTATTTTCACAGCCCTCTCTTACGTATGGGGTTCCCCTACGCCTGCCAAATCCATCCTCATAAACAACACACCCTTTTCCGTAACTCCGAATCTCTTTTCCGCACTCACCCGTCTCCGCAACGAGAATTTTACTGGCAGAATATGGATCGACGCAATCTGTATTAACCAGACGGATATCCCCGAGAAGAATATCCAGGTCGCGCGCATGGCTGAGATTTATACCTCTGCAACGCAAGTGTGGATTTGGCTTGGCGACGATAGCGACGGTGGTGCGTTGGGGACGATGAGAACTCTGGTGAGGTACTGGAGGGAGTTTAAAGAAACGATGGAAGGTTTGAGTGAAGAAGAGAAAAATACGAGGATTGAGGCGTTTGTGAAGACGGTTAGAGGGTTTGCAGTCACTTCTCAGACTGTCACGTCTCAAACGGTTCCTTCGCAAACGGGAGACGACAATGGAACTCAAACAGGAACTGGAACCGGAACTGGAACTGGAACTGGAACTGGGACAGATACTGGCACGGAAACGGGAAAAGTTGACTTTGAAGCAATCTGGCGCCTTTTCCGCCAGCGAAAATGGTGGACGCGCGTCTGGATCATCCAGGAAGTCGTCCTCGCGCGGGACGCCGTCATGGTCTGCGGCCAAGACCTCACTGACAGGGTCAACATTCGCTGGGAGGAGGTGAGGGATTTTTTACAGATCATGGAGTGGATGGTGTTGTTCCCCAGTACGGCCGACCAACATCGGAGGCTATATCAGATTGTGGGAGATGTGTATCTTACAGCGCTGCATCTCAACACGACGTCGGATGACCTGAAGCGAAATCCCGAGGGACTGTCGTTGTTGGATATCATGGAAAACATGTCCCGAGGAAATGGCCTGGGGGATGTCATCCAGGCGACGGATTCTCGCGACATGGTCTATGGACTTCTGGGGATGGTGCGTGTGCAAGATCGGGAGAAAATTCCAGTCGACTATGGCCCGGATACGACGTTGAGCAAAGCACTGTTTGCAGTTGCAAAAGTACTGCTCGACCAAATCGGCCTGAGCGTATTTTATTGGGTTCGGAAAACCCCTCTCTGGGAAAAGGGGTTGCCCTTGCCGTTACCGTCTTGGGTGCCGGACTGGACTACACCGCCCATGTCTAACATCGGCGCATTGGCAACCAGGTCTGGGGTTTTCAACGCAAGCAAAGGGGTTCCATCGGAACTTTCACCTGAATTTGAACTCAGGACTCTCAGCTTTGCTCAACCAGCCATCTCGGTTCGCGGAATCCTGTTAGGGAGAGTCGCGAAATCTGGAAGCGAACTCGTGGTACAGCCTCATTCGCCAAGCTACATGGCAGAGTGCGGTACTTGGCTCCGTGAGCTCTATGTCATGGTGGGCGAATCGTCTCCAGCAGTTGATGAGATTTGGAGAGTGCCGATAGCCGACTTTGGTCTGCTGAGTCGAGCAGATGACGAGAATCCGGCTCGGTTCAAACATGGCTTCGGTGTTTTGGCTGGATGGATCACTCCCCCAGAAGAATTGGATGACCGGGAAAAACTGGCGTGGATTTCCTCCGAGTCATGGGACTATCGTCGGGTCTGGAGAGTGGTGGCTCAACGGGCGTTTGTTGATGAAAAGGGCAGGCCAGGGTTGGGACCGGAAATTCTGGGAGTTGATGACCATATCGCCGTCTTGTCGGGGTGCAATGTGCCGTTCATTCTCAGGGAACGGCAAAAAACGGGCGGATATCAGGTCCTGGGACCAGCCTATCTCTACGGCCTGATGGATGGTGAAGCTGTTACCGAGAACTCTGCGTTTTCCGACATTCAGCTGGTTTGAAAACCGATGTGGGTCTCACGCCGGTCGTTCAAGTTCGATTGACTGGATTGGGATTCAGAAGGGAGCCACGAGAAAGTCCTGGCGTGGGATTTGCGGCAGTTTTTGGTCAAACGAGGAACAGATGCAGACAGCTTGGGTTAAAGATATTTTTGCTGAGCTGTCCGCGGCGGGAATCGTTGGTTAGTGGTGGCAAAAGCGAGCTCAGCGACGGAGATTTCCGATCTAAAGTATCGAAAGAAGATTGAGGGGGAGTTGAAGATTCTCGATATGAAATGGGCGCTAGGTGGTAGGGAGGAGAAGGAGATGAAGAACCGGTGATTCTGGTTTTGGACGGACGGGAAAAGTCATAGGTGAACTTGAGCTCCCCTCCCTATGGCATCAGCCCAATGTGACTTCGTCCCACCTCACACTGTGACTGTGTTTCATAGGCCAGTCTTGAATCGTCCCAATACCCCTTCTTTCCATAACAGGGCCATCACGAATGACCAGCATAACGTTAAAGAGCTGCCGGCTGTCGGTGGCGTGAAGATCGGGACCAAAGCCCGGAACTCTAGGTAGAGGGGAGTCGGCTATGGATAGGACAACCAGCTCTTGTGGCTCTTGAGAGTAATTTTCCAAAGCTCCAGGAGCGTCCAGATCATCTAGGAGGATGCCTCCACAAGGCTTGCCATCCATGTCGAGGAGATGTCCGTGGCCCTGGAAGAGGTCATGGACCCTGATGCGAAGGCGTATGATTACCGTGTGAAAGTGGAGAGTTGGGTACGGCCTCAGGTCTCTTGTTGGCCGTGATTCACTACCTGTTCTGATTTCTGCGGCCGGTGCCCCGGACCGGTTCCAGCGAATGAGGTTTGCGAATGATGACCACCGGCATTCAGCCTCAGACTCTCTGGTCTGGGTCAGTCTCACTCGTGACCCAGAGCCGGGTTCAAGCTTGTGCCAGTCGATCCACGACTTGGGTAGAGGGTGCGTGCCGGTGATGGCGGTGTAGTGTGGAATCTGCATCTCGCCACGCCAACCTGCCCAGCTATAGCTTGGGAATCCGCTCCTGCGTCGAAGGCGTTGACCGGTGAACAGAATAAAACTGTCCAGAGCACCAGCTGGTAGTCCCTGAAGCATTGGATACCCCAGCTTGTCGGAAAATCTGCGCATTACCCCAGCAAGTGCTCGGAGAGCATCGCCCTGGTTTGTGAGTGCACGTTTGGTGTAAAGCGTCAGTGCTGCTGCGTAGTCCTCCAAAGGGTTGTGGCTATTTTCCATTCCCTGGACGTTGAGTCGTTGATTAAAGTGGGCGTCTGGAATGCTTGGATTGAGATGGTCTTCGCAGATTTCCAGAAACTCGGCTTCACGGCAGCGAAAGAAGGCTCTGTCACTGGTAAAGTAGAGAACTCTCGGCGATACAATGTGTTCTTGAAAACTAGAAGAGAGTTAACCATGTTGGAGCCTAACCAAATGCACTACAAGATCAAAGAAACTCACGTCCAAGCTCGAGTCTCATAAACAGATCGTCTCAGGTAAGCATCAGGACCGAAGAAGACACCAAGTGTCACGCCTGGGGCAATGTTTTGCACCAACATCTGCTCTTGGCGACTGCCGGTGACGACACCCGGTAGACGAGTTTTGGCGTCGTGGCCACAGGCGGCCACGATGGTAAAATGCGCGCGTTCGTAGATCCGATCCATAACGTCGAGACCCTGAAGAAGATCCATATCGTCATTCTGCACCAGACATATGGAATCAACCCACAGATAGCGTATTCCAAGTTTCCGAACGAGGGTAATGGCGTCAGCGATAGTTCCAGGGATGGATCTCCAGATTTTCAGCAATGATCCAGGCCTCATCAACTCGGCTTTGTTGACGTGGGTCAACCGAACCCCAGAGTTTTGAGCCTCACCCCACACGTAGCTGAGGGCGACATATGTCCCATCGTCAAGAGACTGTTTCTCAGCTAGGCAATTCTCGCGCAGGTCCAAGAAACGGATGACCTGCAAGCCCGGGAATATGTCGCAAAACTCTTCCACGTCTTCTTGCTCTGGAGGCCTGCATGTATTGTGTGTGGCGTCGCACTGCCCTACCCAGTCGAGCACCTTTTTGGCGTCTAGAACTGGCCCAAGACGTGGTAAAAGGTACCGTCGCTGGGGATCCCTCATTGGCGAGCTTTTCGGGACAGCAGTAAAGCCAATCCACGCATTTTCCAGCCCATCCACTTTGAACCCTGCTCGGCCCCCTGGAGCCGCGCGGGCGTGCCATTGCAACGTGAATCCGTGTGAAGGCTCGGCAAGCTCGAAGTCGGGGTCCAACCTGCGCTCCTCGGAGATTGCCTTGAGAACGAGTTGGCACAGCGGGCAATGGCTTTGGCCCATCATGTGCTCCTGATCACCGACTTGCAGCACGTGTTCTTCCATACCATCCGTTGCGAAGTCGAGACGAGCGCAAATGTCACACAGTGGCGTGTTAATTTGCTTCTCAACCACGTCTTCCTGTTGGGCCACGGGGTTTGGTCTCCGAGCCGCTCTCCAACTTGTCCATCGCCCTGACCGCTCTCGTGCTAGTAGTTCCTCGATGGTGCGGCAAGTCAGTCGGAAGCCTCTCTGGTTATAGTCATAAAATTGGCATATGCTGAAATGATCGCCTTCGCAGAGATATGCGATTTCTAACGGGCTGTACGTTCTAGCGAGGTGTTCTCCGACCACTGCCTGGGAAGTCCCGGGGAGGGGATCTACTTCGTAAAAGATCCATGTGTTGCGACCTATCCGTGTAGAGGACTCTATGAACTCCTTTCGAAGTTCCTGTAACAGCATCGAGTCCCGAGCCAAGAAAGGGCCCCAAACGTTCACGTAGCAGTGGAGACGGATTGTAAGTTGCTCGAAAAATGAGTAGAAGTGCTTCGACAAGATCGTCCATTCAGCGGCGCCCAAACCAGCTTGAAGGGTGCCGTACAAAATCTACCAGGTTACCAAGTTAGTTCGCGCCGCTCCATAGCAGGGCATCTCTCCCAGGCGAGGGAGTTACTCTCAGTGCAGTCGACTATTGTTGGCTTACTAGATCTGCAGTCGCAATACGCGACCGCTTTCCATCTGTTCTCGCGGCCAACGTGACCACCTATTGATACACTGTCAGACTGGGCCACTAACAACACAAATAACCAACATAAATGTCAAGAGCGAAACTTGCCAACTGTGCAATGAGACCACCGATGCAGTGAGCAAGGAATATCATGGGCTTGTGTTTTGGAGGGTCGCCCTGATGCTCGCCCTCTATCCGGTCACTTAGGGCTCTCGCCAAGCGCCGGGCAATTTCCCGTCCGATGGACCAGGGACGGTGTGCGCCAGGAGGAGAATAGATTTCAGCATTGTAGCCGAATGACAGAACTCTTAGTCCTGGGAAAACCCGAGGTAGCAGGTCCCTCGGCCATACTACCCCTGAAGAGGCGTGGGTCCATGTTTTGACCTTGTCGCCCATAAGCCCGTGAACCAAGACTATACTTTAGGAATGTTAGCCACCTTATGCAAGATTACAGGTTAAGAGGACTCTTTTCCGGCCTTACTCTAAGGTATGTGGAATGCCTCTCTCAAGGGGGTCGTAGAGAGTCACTAGTTCAGCCCCAGAACCTTCGTCCATGTTGTTGAGGATGCAACGCGTTACGGCTAAATATAGGTGATAGAAACGTAAAAAAATGGGGGGAAGAAAGGATAGAAGATAGTCTCTAAACCTGTGCCTTCGATGTCGGGAGATCCCATCCTCGACAGCGTTGGTTAGGCACCAATGTGCAGATGATGCCGATCCTGTGACCTGGGCAATTTTCAGCGGGTCAGCGTGCCTATTCATGATAGGATAGAGCCAAACCTCTTAAAGCTGATTTGAACAGCTCACGCTTGTGGGGCCTGTGGCTCGTGCGTTTTGAAGTTGTGACTTGGGTCAATTTTCCTCTTCCTCAGGAAAACTTACGAGGTAGATAATCTTACCAGCTTTTGCATACAAAGTGCTTCCACTGCGTTTCAGTATCACACGCTCCTTTTGGCGATTACCTGCGGACTTTTCGACGGATAGACCCTAGAAGACCCAATCAAAGATCAGTACGCGCAAACGAAACGACTAGCACATCGAAAACCCCAAAGGACTCTTGGGTTACGAATGTCGCATGCCAGAAGGACTCATTGTTGGGCGACCTGGATTCCGGAATGATGAGGCTGATTGGGACGAGTATAATTAAGTAAATTGATCCTCTAATCTTGTCAAGGCTAAGAAAGATTTAACATCGCCTCACCGAGGGTGGCGGTCATGTGTGGACGAGCCTCCAACAACGATACCGCCACGCTGTTCAACCATTCCCTATGTCTCCACGCCGACTCGAGAGACCCGGGCCATGTGTGATACTCCTTGATGACCCGGGAGACGTGTCTCATGGGTGTCTTGTCGTCGCAGTGGGGATTGTTAGCATTATTACCGTACGATGGGAAGCAAACTCGGAGAGAAAGAAATGGCGAAATGGCACTGGTCAGTGCAGGGCTACCGCTGTGGGGCTCGCCCTAGTGGGGTTTATGTGCCTTGCATGCTCAGGCAAGACCCCTCGTCCCCTCTCCTCTCTTGCACACTCTAATAGACGGCAAATTACTCGCCTGTCTTGCTAAAGAACATGGACAGAACAGAAACACTTCAGCTCAAGTGTACTGCTACTTGACCAGGACGGTTTCAAATTAAAGAGGTTAAGATTTCCACGCGGAAATAGGTGTCAAGGAGGGTAGCGGGAGGACCAACAAAACGAAAGCTTTTTAGATATTAACAAGTGCTTGTCGGTTTGACGGTATATCAACGCCTTATATACTTCCATGTGCTAGTGCTCATCAATGCTAATGTGGGATACTTATCTCAACGCCTATTCATCTTCCGCCAAAGCTCGGCACCCCACTTACGCCTCCTCTTGTCTTTTTTGTCGTCGGTAATTGGTGGAAAACCTTGTGCAACACTCGGAGTCACTGGTGGCATCACTGGTCGCATCGCTGGCGGGAGCCCTTGTACATCCCTTGGTCTCGATGGTAATATCGCTGGTGGCATTGCTGGTGGCGTCACTAGCGGTGCCGCTGGCAATATCTCTGGTGGCGATATCGCTGGCCGTATCGGTGGTGGCATCGGTGGTTGACCTGGAGACCCCGGAAGCCACCGCGGCATGGCGCCCCTTGCATGCATTCGCAACCCATTCCCCAGAGAAGGTGGCAAGTCGCTCCACCAAAGTTCCCACGTCTCCTTGGTAGTCATTCTGAGTAAGCCGCCATGCTGATAGAGTTTATCGCATGCTATATATGACGCCAAGCTGTCTGACCCGAGGTCTTCTCGGAGCATTCGCCTGATGAGGGCATCGATGGGGGTCCTGCCCTCCCGGTCTATCGCATTCACGTCGACATTCTCTGTGCCAACTAGGTGGTGGATCAGACGAGGAAAGGCAAGGTGCAGCAGTGACGTCTTCAGCGGCAGCTTTCCGTTGAGTTGTAAGCAATCTGGGTAAGCCTCCAACTGTTCCAAGACCATGACTTCCATTTCGGTGGAGAGGGGTTCTAGAGCCCTTGTTAGTACATGTGACTGAAGATTTTCTGTGACCAATGTCAGTAGCACCTATGCATAGGCACTGGTGACAACTGTCAGGGGAGATAAGCCATTACCATTACGATTAAACAAGAAATCCAAGTCGCTCATGGTTGGACAGCAGCCATGGCTCATGATTAGTCTTGTCGTCTCCAAGAGCTGCTCTTCTGGCAAATCCGAGCCGTCCAGGGCGCTTAACAACGGAGCAAAAGGCGTGCTCTCTGCATCCAAGGGAAGGAGCGGGTTCCTGGTAAAGGCATCATTGAGGTAGAGGTTTAGGCCGTAAAAGATGGCTGAATGCAGCATCGAGGGCTCCCAGGTGATGATTGTTTTGCCTCCTTTCATCTGGCTGGGAAGATAGTGAGGATCCATCTCGGAAAGAAATGCATATTGACTTTTTCCTGTCGTGAGCTCGGCCGCCCTCGCGTAGTGACCCATGACACGCCAACCGATCTTTGACAGGACTTTGGAACTAGTCTTGCTCGAGGCATCAATAAAATACGCCTTGGAGAGAAATGAATTTCCGTTTTCATGCACCACCTTTGCCCAGTCTCCCAAGATCTTGTGCTTGAAGGTGGGATGCTGAGCGAATTCCTTGGCCGTCTGATGCATGAATTGCAAAATGGTCTCTTCGCCAGGTTGGACCGTCTCAACCAGTCCGCCCGACAGCGCCGTCACTCTGCGTAGAAAGAGATCCCGTGGTTGGCCATCTTTCTTGAGTTGGGCAATCTGCTTTCGATGTTTGAGATCAACTTTTGTCGCATCCAAGAAACTAGATGTCCGGGATAGCTCCAGAGCACGGTAGGCGGTTTCGATTTCGAGTTCCCAGCGAGAACGCGAGGCGCATTCCAAAAGCACGTACGCGTCCCATCGGGAAGACTTGGGAATCCTGTTGACGATCGTGTCGTAGTAGTCGTCTAGTTCGTCGGGCAGTGAGTCTAGGACTTTCTGGAGCTCTGAAGCCAAAACCTGGCCAGCGTCAACTGCGCGCGTCAGGTCTTCTAGGACCAGGCGAACCCATAAGAAAACGCCTTGGGCTCGTCGGACGATATCAGGGAGAAGTTCAGCCAGAGAAGTTATGGCTTCAGGTCGTTGCGAAGAAATGATGTCCATGCAATACGCGTGGATGTCTCCTTCCGTGTGATCATGTATCTTGAAACCCGGACAACCTCCAAATTCTTGGATGAAAGCGTCCCACGGCCGGCTGGAAAAGCAAATGCGGACCTGTGTGCGGCGATGGGCGTTGTTGATCAGCGAGCTGAGAAACGTAGCAATGAAGTCCGGGTTGCCATCGTATTCGTCCAGTGCATCCAAAAAGAGAGTCAGCTGCAGATCCATCTGATCCTGTGCTAATAGCTTTGACAGGATTGTCTCGAGGTCTTTCCGCCTCCATTTCTTTTCCTGGATGGTCTCTAGAATGGCGTCGCGCCTTTTCTGTCTGGAGACAATGTAGTTCACTGTCACGTCCATCGCTGATGAAGGTGCCAAGCCGCGACTTTCCAGCAATTTCGTGATATGACTTGCGAGGTCGACAGCATCCAACCAAGACTTTGTGAGGGGCACAACATTCGCCGTGTACTGCAGGGGGAAGTTTGGCGCAGACCATAAATCCATAATAGCTTCTCTTAAGACTCTTTCACCATTATTCCGCGCCAGTAGCAATGCGTCCTTCTGAAGCAGCAGAGCTTTTTCGAATTTCGCTTGTTTGTCGACAGTCATTTCTCCTACGGCATCAGCAAAGATTCGTCTGAGTTGTGCTCTTGGGCCTAGGGTGTCCATTATTGCTTCCACCAGGCGATCTACTTCGTCGTTGTAGTGAAGGCCACAGTCGGGGAATTTTGCCATCAAATCAGACCTAAGGTCGCCCAGTTTTGCGTTATTAACGCAGTCGATATACTCTTGTACCAGCATGTCTTTTACAATCGTCGCCAGATCTGGCTCACTCTTGAGTGCCTGGCTTATGATACCGCGCAACAGCCCCTCGAAAGACTTTTGCATGGCATTGCCTCGATGATGGAAGAAAAAGGTGGCGACCATCTGTCGAGACTGCAATCCCCACTGCGAGATGAGCTCCATAGTGCGAGGGTCGTTGTAGATGTGCTTCATCAACGTCGACTTGCCGGAACCCGGCTTTCCACTTATCCAAAAGATGCCGGTGCCAGTGCGAAGCCACTTGCTGAAGCTGATATCTGAGTTGTCGAATGCCCACTGGAAACTGTGTGACCTGGCCTCAAAGACCTGTTCTAGCCGCCTGTTGCGATCTGGTCCTTGTAGAGATTCTATTATACCTGACACATACCCTTGTTAGTTTCGATGATTACTTGACTATGAGGTGGACTTCATTGACTTACCTTCAGTACTCAAAGACTGGATAATCCAATGATGGCGGGGTGTTATGCCGGCGACGAGATTATTGGTTCGTGCTTCGTCTTTTTTCGTCCCGGGGCTTGCGGACATTATTTGACCTGCCGGAGGCTTGCCTGCCGACTCTGTTGATGACTTTGTCGCAAGGGGCTCGGCCGGCGAGATTTCGACGATGTCAAGTATACTATTTACTACCACTCCTATGCGTGCATCACCGTAGGAGAACTTCACCATGCCCGAGTGATCGTCGTTGATTTGAAAGGCCATCAATGGGTGCGTGAGAATGCACCCATTTGTGGCAGAGTCTTTGGAAACGAGCACCGCTAGTGACCCCGTTCTCGTGAAACGGCCATTGGAATCTCTCTGCCTCTTCGTATTAGTATCGGAACAAGCAAAGGGAATAGAGAAACAGAATCATACCACGACGGTTGGAGTTTGTTTGGTTTCATACGCCCAGTAGAATCTCAGTTTCCTGGTCTTGGAATGACCATCGAATTGGCCACCAAGAGTTTTGAGGTATTGAGAGCCAACGGAGAGATCGCTGACCAAGTCTTCATTTGGCTGGGATTTGGTAACCATCTCCAAAGATGCGACATCCATGCCTTTGTTGGGGACGCCAAAGCATACTGCACCCCTGACGCGGTCCAGCATGCAAGTCTCGTCGCTGTTTGCCAACATGATAAGCGCCTGCTTGAGCAATATCCCACCGAGGCTGTGAGCCAAGAAGACGAGCTCCTTTGCCCCGGGGGATGCCCATCCATTGGACCTGAGTTCTTGGATCAACCGGCCAGCTAGATCAGGGATAAGTTGGAAGGATTGGCTGTTGGCGAGAGCGGTATCGTAGCCGTATGTGAGAAACCTGAATGATGGCAATGAAGTGGCTAATGCATCTCTGATCCACATGTACGACTTGTCGTTGCCATGGGGCTGCCACGAGCCGAAGGGGTGGCTTGCCAGGCCGGAAATGGCGATACAGCTGTCGGTTGTCAGGAAAGTCCCGGAGGCAAGACAGAGAGAATAAATGGTCGACAAACTCATGTGTGTGTGTGGCCGGATCCGGGTTATTTAGCGGTGTCAAGCCCTCGAAGTGAGTATCGAGGATGAGAGGGCGCTGGAGGCCCAGAACTGATATCCTCCATTCCTCGGCTTTGGGGCTTTGTTTGCCTGTGAGATCAACATCGCTGTCGAAGGTCAGAGTCGCCGTCTGAGTCTGGGGAATTTCCCAAGGATCGACCGTGTCTGCGAGGGACCAAATGTGGATGTCGTGGAGCGCGACATGGAGGCATTTGCTGACGAGTTGGCCGACGGCGTGTCGATCATATCCCTCTGGAATCTTACGAAGTCGATAAACCTTCGGCTTCGCTCCTTCTGTCATGTTCCGCTCGCAGAAGATACGGGATCACAGGTTGGGAAATTGGCTAGTGATGAGAGACGGTCTGTCGCGTTCGCGGCCATCAGGCTCTGGGAAGGTGCGATGGATGCAACCCCGCTGATTCAGCTTTGCATTTCTGGATAATTTGCGATAAGCGAGATAAGACCTGCCCAGACCGGTCCAGGAAGCTTGGCTCACATTCTCGCCATTCATTGGTGAAAGTCACGGGCTTGAAAGCCGAATGGTTGGTTTGGCCTCGGTGTAGAGTCCAGCGACAGAAAGGCTCACAAGAACAGAATTGCAAGGGGTCTCTCTTATTCCACTGCATTACGTTGGTCGCCGTTATCATTCGAGAAGCTCTTCTCATCCAACACCAATTCCGCCAGATTACCCCCGATACCTCCACGTCGCTTTCCTATGCAGCGCAATATCCCCTGACAGCGTCGCTCTCACCATGCCGTAAATCCCTCCAATCGGCCACATGCTCAACCACGACTGGTCTCCTCCTCCACCAACACCATTCTTCTCCCCTTCAAGTTCCCCTCGTAGCTTTACTCTCACCTTATCATAAACCGTCGGCAGGGTAGTCGCGAAATATTTTTCTCTCAAAGCATCATACTCGTCCCGGTGATGGTATTCCTTCCAAAACTCATCTTCCGTGTAATACGTGTGCGCATATAGCCATTTCCGCCCACGTAATTCCGCCAACTTGGCTTCGAGAGCGCGGTTCTTGGTGATGAATGAATGGTAGGAGGGAGGGCCCCATCCCCAGACGCCAATGTTTAGCATTGCCTGCGATGTGTTTTCGGCTTTCTCATCCTTCTCGTTTTCGTCGAGTTCATGTTGGGACTTGCATTTTGATTTTGGGTCCGTGAGGGGGTGGAATGACCCTGTCCTCCCTGCTCTGAGAGGACAGAGCCAGAGCGGCCAAATCCCAAGTTCGCGGTCAACCCAGTTGATGAATTCCTCTGCACTCGCGTACGGCAGCGCTAGATCCTGCACCACAAACTGCGAGGCTATCCCGGATGCATGCAGCGCGTGGTATAGTGTTCGCGTATGCGAGTAGTCGTCCAGCAACCAGCGAAAAAATCTCGTAAAAGGCACGACCTTGAAATACGTGTACCCTTGTCGACCGACCCAGAATCCAGCACGGTCGTAGCGAAAGAGATATTCTCCCAGCGGGATATACTCGACGACTTCTTCCTCTTCGCGATCTCGGGAAGTGATATCCTGAACATGCATGTAAAACCAGGGATCTGAGGCGTTACTAAACGTCCGGACTGGGTGTGTGGGTAGTTTAACATCGGTGAGCTGGCCAGTGATCACCACAGCGTGGGAAGGCGAAAACACAATCCCGTCAATGTAGTCGACATCGACATCCCCGAGATTTTTCGCTTCCTCCTCGATACGCGAGATGGCGTCTGCCACGGTGGCTGTTCGTCGGTATGTGGTTTTAACCCACTTTTTAGCTTCCACCAACTGAACTTCCACGAGGGTAACAATCCCCAACGTCCCCACCGCACCGGCCGCTCCGAAGAACAGATCCGGCCTTTCATCTCTCGACGCCCTCACCACATTTCCGTTCCCCAGAACCATCTCCACAAAATTCACGGTATCGTCAAAAAACCCATGTCGAAAAGAACTGCTCTCCCCCGACGTTCCAGAGAAGCCACCCCCCACGGTAATTCCGGGGAATTCCATAACCACAGGCGGCACGAGGTTATAAGGCAGGGTTGTTTCGACGAGTTTATCCATGGGGACATTTGGTTCTGCAAGGGCGATTCGCCTTTCGGGATCCACGAGGAGGATGTTGCAAAGGGTGCTGATATCGACGATATTTGGGCGACGGTTATTAGCCCCGTGCGAGGGACGTGTGCTGTTTGAAGATCCGTGAAAGACGCGGAATGATTCGCCGTCCTCGTAAAAGCGACGGATGGTGGCGGCGATGGTTTTGACCATGTCGGAGTGCTGGTCCATCTTTGCATCCATGTTCATGTTGGCTTCCATTTGATGTCAATATGCAAAGGACATGTACTCTGTAGCCGTTCTGTTTCTGCGCTGTGCTGTGCTGTAGCTGATATGCCGGTGAGGAAGCGCACGCAGAATGCAAGGAAAGTAGCAGCAGGTGAACAAATGAAAATAAATAAATGCTTGTGCAATGAACACCCCGTTTCGTGTAACGTGTGTATCGTTTGCGAGAATTTGGTACTTATGTAGCGTATCATAATACCGTTTGACAGACACATACTCCATCTCCATTTTATACATACAACTAAGCGCGACATGCGACATGCGACAGCAAATCCATGCATCCATATTTCCAAACCTGTTCAAGTCATGAATCTCCCCCGCAGATTTGCTAGTGTACCTCGCTAGTACTGATAGGTATGAAGGTCATGCAAGAGCGGCCCGATCCAGCACAGCACAGCCAAGATAAGATGAGCCCAGCTCCAAGCTTCAAGCTTGCCAGGGTGTGATGACGGACCAAATTACATCACCAAAAAAACACTCTGGCCGTGGGGGGGTGGACTTCAATGCGCGTGTGCAGTGTGCCACCGAGGCAACCTCACCAATCAACCAATCAGGGGCACAAACTAGTGGTTTTGTTCGTCAAACCTCCGAGACATGGCGTCCCACGGATACCAAAAAAGGAGGGGTGCATATGTAGTGTACATCGGACACCTGAATTGAAGGAGAGGACTTTTAAAACCGGTTTAACAAGGGGAATCAGTTGACGCTAAACTGTACTTGTCTCGTTTTATTTGGGTGTGCAGTGTAGTGTGCACCAGAGCCCATCGCGGCACGGCAGGTGAGGTCAGCGATCGTCGTCTGCACCCCAGATGGAGCTTGATCCCTGATCCCGGAGTTGGAAGAGCTTCCCCGATATCGTGTCGCTTCAGCTGTGTTCTGGTGTATGGAGCAGGGAAGTATCAATTCGTATGCATGTGCTGGATGCGACCTAGTAAGGCACTCCGTAGGTATCTGGGTCCAGTGTAGGTACCTAACGATTGAAGGACGTTGCAACCCACTACCACACTCCCGGAACAAACCGCCACGGCACCCGCTTACAATACTCGGCCCACGCCGCACCATACTTTACCTCCAGTCGTTTCTCGTCCCGCTTACACCGATGCACCAGACACACCGTCATCCATATCGCATACGTCCACACGACCAGCTTGGAACTCCCCACCAACGCACACGACGCATAGCTCAACAGCAAATCCCCCACGTAATTTGCATGGCGCGACCACCCCCACCATCCGCTGCAGAGGAGCAAACTCGTCCGTTTCTTGCCATCGGCGGTCGTATACGGCGCGACAATATATTCGGCTGGCTTCCCCCAGATGAGACACCTAGCCCCTAGGGTTCGCAGCGCGTGTTTCTGGTCGTTGACCGATCGGAAGAGAACATAGCCGGCGAGACCAATGATAAAGACCACGATGAGGTAAGCAGTCGAGGTGGGGGATTCATACATGCCTAGGTACTGCGCCTGGATGGTGTAAGTGGTCGGCAGGAAACAGAAACACCCCCAGGCGAGGTAGAAGCCGTAGTGATCGTGGGCAATATCGATGGTGCCGAGATACCAGGCTTCGTTGACGTAAAAGTCGATGACATACAAAACCTGGAGGATGGTGACGAGAGTGAGCGAGAGGGAGATGCTGCCACGGGTTTGGTATTGGTAGGCCATGTTGGAAAGGTCGCTGTCTGTGTCAGCCTTCCCCTGGCACTGGAGAGGGAAACTCACATGAGCGTCCACACCATCATTCCCAGATGCCCGTTTGTAAAAAACTTGACATCAAAGTCTCTGCCAAGTCTCGGGTTGAGCTCAATGCCCATGTAAAAGTCGTAAATCACCGACCCTGTTCTCATCAGCATTCCCTTTCCATTCCCATATCCCTCCCTTCCCTTTCTTTCTGGGGTCAAACTCACCACTGAACTTCCGATCATCCTCATACGTCGGCCACCAATACGCCTTGAGGTACGCCGCCGCCGGGGCCAGCAATCCCGCCAAATTCATCGCCGCGATCAGGCTACTCCAATTCTTTGGAATAAACGCCGCATCGATCCAGCCATACCACGCCAGTGCAAAATACACCACGTGCGTCAACACCCATGCCGACCACCCGTTGAGGGTATACTTCAGCCTGTGTCCCGCGGGGGTGACTTCTCCAAGAACCTGTCGGCCGGGAAGATACATAAACAACACCGCTTGCCAGACAATCCATGCGGTAACAGCGTAAATCCCCTTGACACTGAGCCGCGGGCCATGATCGATGCAAACGCGCAAAAATCCACGATCCGCACGCGCCACCGCAGAGAAGAATTCGGTAAAAGACCCAGAAAATGTATCGAGCACAATGTATGTGGTGATGGAGGTCAAGGGGGCGAGGATTATCGGCGAAGAAGCGAGCAGCGAGTGGAATGTGGAGCGGCCGGCACCGGTGCGGCCCCAAATGGCAGGGACGGCAGGGGGGACATTCTTAGTGGTGGGTTTTTTGGCGGAGGTGGGTTCGGCGCTGCGGGCGATGAGAAGATCTTGGGATTTCATCGTGTTGGCTACAGAATGACAAAGTTGATGCGGGATATTGTTGGTGTCGACGATGACATTGACGATGTGGACTGGAGTGTGTGAGTGTTGTTTGAAGTTCAATTTGGCATCGTGATGATGCCATCAGAATGACATGTAATACGTCGTACATTACGTATCACTCAGGCCAGGGAAGGAACTCTGCACTACGTAACTGCAGATGCACAGCGTGTGAGACACCAAGCCACCAGCGGATTGCGGAATCAAACCGCTCTCAACAAGCAGCTACACCTGTCAATGGAACTTTGTGCATCGAAACAAGTTCAGTTGGTGCGGGAAAGAAGTTTGCAGCCAGAGTCAAGTGAGACAATCACAGTGCAGATTCCCGGAGTTATTCCGTCACCCACCAAGTAGGAAGCTACGAAGTAACTCTGGTGGGTAAGATCGGCACGGTAGCTGCCTCAAAAGGAAAGAAGGCCCGACTGGGGGAATCTGTGGGTGTACACCACCAGCTGAGCGTTCTGGGGTTTTCAGCTCCATGTCTATCGAAAGGAAACCCAAAAAGGGCAAAGACAAAAAGGAAAAAAAAAGGGGGGGGGGTTGGTGGAAAAGAAATACTCCCTGCCAGATGTCCGAGCTTTATGTGATGGAATCTCAAATTGGACAGGGAAAGTTCCCGGTGGCGTCAAATGGTCCAGACACCACGACAATCAGCTCGGCGATTTTGTTTTATTGTTTTGTGATAGGCTGAGGCCTTTTCACGCCCCGTTGGGGGGGGGGATCGGAGTGTATTGATCGACGAAACGCACGCGAGCTGAGTTTGCATCATGTTCTGTGTGGTGCCCTCCAGGTCTTTTCTTCCTACGTAATTCAGAAACAAGTCCAGATACTGCAGGTGGCCAAGTCATGTTCTTATCGCATCTCCATTTCTTTCAGAAAATACCCTGTTCACTGTGACTGCTCTGGATCCAACTCGGTGAGAGTCACACCAGAGTCAAACCCCACAGCACCAAAGACTCAATGGCAAACATCACGGTCAGCAGCGTCCCCCCTCCTCCAGGGGGGGGTTCATCTACGCTGGTTTATGGCGCTGCTCTCATCGTAGTGGCAGTTACATTTGCTTTCACCAAACATGGCCCGCCGTCAACAGGGCCTATGCTTCCTCCTACGGTGATACTCGAGGCCGCTCTGGATACAGACCGACTTTCGTCTTCGACGATCGTCACTTTTCTCCGGTGGGTTACCTTACATTACACCTTTACTACCTTGTTTTCACCACGTTAACATGCATTTGATGAAAGCTTCCTCCTCTCTCATCTCCACTCCCTCCTGTCCCTATCGCACACCATCCTTCCCGACTCTCCGGCCATTGAGCGACAACTGATAAAATCCCATGAAAAGTTCGACGCTCACCCCATGGGGACGGCGATGCTGAAGCGGATTTTCGCCTGTGAATTCAAAATGGACCGCGCCCAATATGCGACAATGCACGATTCTTTCATGAAAGCCATCGCGCGGGATTTCGTCAACGATGTTGCTGCCACGGCGGCGCTACAGAGCGTGGATATCCCCTGGATGGCTCACCGGCTCGTCACTTTTCCTCCTATCCCCCTCAAAAAGAAACAACCGTGGGAGGGTTTGGCGAGTGTGGAGGTTATAGACCCTCTCGTCGCAGAAGTTAACCTTGAGCCTCTCCTCAAGGGTTTATCGTCAAGTATTTCCATCCCGTTACTCTACGGGAGGAAATACATCGAGGAAAACCCGTCGGTGCTCACAGACTGGGATTGTTTCGCCAGTCAGGCCGTGCCGCTTTTGGCGTTGGGAGTGCCTTCTTGGATCCCCTTTCCGTTTCTGCCGGGATTTCGAAAAGGGGTGCAAGCGAGGGGGAGATTGTTGGAAAAGTTGGGGAGGGTTTATGAGAGGTTGCAGCAGCAGCAGCAGCAGCAAGGGAGGGATGGTGACAGAGAGGGAGATGAGGACGAAAATGAATTGTCACCACACATGCTGGAGAGACTCAAAGTCTTTGACGAGCATAATGTCTCGACGCAAGAAAGAGTGGCGATTGAGCTGTCCATGTTGTGGGCGCAGAACAAGAACACGCAGATGCTACTGTTTTGGTTTGTATTTTACATCTACTCAGAGCCCGGCCTGTTGGGGATATTACGAGAGGAAGTGGCGGGTTCAGGGGCGCTAAGCTTTTCAAACTCCGAGCTGACAGGGCTGGATGTTGCAAGGCTTGGGAAAGAGTGTTTGTTGCTGAGGTCGTGCTTTTTGGAGACTTTTCGACTCGCTGAGGAGAGTGTCATGTTTCGTCAGGTTACCGGGGAGGTCACAGTGGATGAAGGGAAGATCAAACATCGACTGCGCCCTGGGTCCTGGGTTTCGGTTGCGAATACTCGGACCAACCGTGACGAGTCGTTGTATCCTGCCCCGAAAAAGTTTGTGCCAGATAGATTTATTGATGGGGGTGCAAATGGAGGACAGAGAACGGTGTCATATGGTCCGCTCCGACCATGGGGAATAGGGCCTGGAGTGTGTAAGGGGAGGACATTTGCAGAGAAGCAATTGTTGGCCGTGGCAGCTTGCATAATCACGCTCTGGGATGTGGAGCCTATGGAAGGGAAGTGGACGCATCCGGGCTTCAAAGCTGGTGCTACGATTCTGGCTCCAGCGAACAAGCTGCGGGTTCGTCTGCGGCGGAGGGAGTTTACGGCCCCGTTTTCGACTTGAGTAGGACACCCTATAGCTGACTTTACCCTCAGTCTCTCTTCAAGAATTTTTTGATTGTAGAAGAGTGGAAAATGCCGAATTGTGAGTCGACATGCACACGTTCGATAGAAGACCTGGCTAAACTGCCCAAGCCAACTGGTGTATCACAAGGCTATACCATCCAGATGCCAAGCCGCCTTTACTTGGCGATATATTACCTGAACGAAATGCGGCATCCACTTCTGGGCAGAATCCATCGGTAGCATGCAGGTGTTCGGACATAGCTTTGGGAGAGTCAGCCCTGGTGCTCTTGAGAAAAAGTTGTCATGGTCTAGACCCCCCCCCTTTGTATGCGGCAAGTCAAGTTGAAGAGAGTCTTGCCTGTTACATAGTATTGGTGCGCCAGAGCCTTATGATTTGGGTAATTGAGTTTATACTAGCTCATTTACAACTCTCGACTTTGTGATCGGGAAACCTGACCGTGATGGTGTCATGCGCATCTCCATATTACATGGGGGTGGTGTAAGGTTCTCTCCATACATAAGTTCTCACGGTATATATAAACCAGTGCCAGTCTCCGTTGTCAAAGGCAGAAATATTTCCATGCCGACACTCATCCGTACCATATATTACATAAACTGGTGGCCCCATTTGCAACAACTTTTTGTTATCATCATGAAACTCATCTTCCATGTTCTCGGCGCTACCCTCGTCGCCGCCCTCAATGTCCCCTCCGCCCCGGCTACCGGCAAACTGACCGTCATTGTCTTTAGCGATGGCCAATGCAACCGGGGTGGCTCCAGCTGGGAGTACGCACCTGGGTGCTATCTGTTGAATGGCTACCAGAGTCTGCATGTAAACGGGGCACCTGGCCTGCGTCGTGAGTAACAATTATTATTTTCCACCTTGAATTTAATTTGGGGGGCGAGGGACCACTGACGTGATTACATGTACCTACCGAATTAGTGACTGTCTTTGACAATAATGACTGTACTGGGGACTATGCCAACCTCGACACTAGATCTTGCTGGGGTGTTTCGTCGAGAAAGACGTTTTTAGTGCAGCAGGAGCAAAATTGGCCTGCTTGAAGATTTGGAAGTCATTGAGACTGCCTCTATTACCTTCAATTCAATTGGTGTATTGGAAATAAGTGATGCCGAATGACAGATATACTGAACGCATGTATTACATTCCAAAACACGTTTTAGTTAAGTAGCTAGGTTCCGTTTGGGTTCCATGAGATTTCTTCAAGTTTACCAAGAATCAACCTCCAACTGTCCAATCCTCTCCTTTTCCCTCGTGAAATTATCCAAATACCCCTGCAGCCCAAGAGTCCCTTTCTGATCTCCCACATGCAGTCCTTCCTTGTCCTCTTCTCCGAGGTCAACGAAAAACGCATATACCTCGGTTAGAAACTTGATTGCCAATGCCTTTTTCTCCTGGTATGCCAAGACTAACGGTATCCCTTCTCCTTGTACCTCCAGTAGTGCAGTCACTGCCTTTTCTTTTTCTGTGTCTCCCCCAAGGGATAAGACGTGTCTCAACAGCAAAGCCATGATGTCGGTATCTCCCGCCTTTGCTGCGATTTGAAATACCGTCTGCCCTGCGGAGTCCCGTGCGAGGAAGGATGATGGGTCGACGGCACTGCAATACTGGGTTAGAAAAACGCTGATGAGATTTAGAGATTCGGACGTGGACGGGTAAGAATCCCATGCCGAGTCCTCTTCCTTTTCCTCTGCATCTGCATCTGCACCAGAGTCACCACCCCCATCCTGATCCTGATCCTGATCCGCATTGACATTCGACTCAGTCTCCGCCTCAACCTCAACCTCAACCTCAACCTCAACGTCAGTCTCAGCCTCAGTCTCAAAAGGAGAACGAGAAGGCTTCAACCGAAGCACAATCTTCGTCTCTTCACACAACCCCATGAGATGATGTAGACAATTTTTCCCATCCGCATCAATACCAAAAATCATATCCTCCACAGAAATGCCAGAAGGCAAGTACGCGGCGAGTAACTCGCAGATATACTGAAATTCCTTTACTTTCTCGCTGTCCCGGCTTGCTGACGTAAGATTCGAAATCCCCTTGCAGAGTGAATGCCATGGCGTTCCGTATTCTCGATGATTACACCCCATGGGAGGAGATAAACTCGCGCCGTGCTGAAAAAGCAACGAGATATGCTGAAAACTAACAGCGTAGGCGGCATTATGTAGGGGGTGGCGACCTTTACAGTCGAGAGCGTTAGGGTCGGCGCCATGAGCGAGCAAGAGAGCAGCAACCTCTGGAGATGAAAACTTGCAGGCGTTTCCGAGGATGGTATACCCGATTGTACCACTTAGCGAGGAGAAAAACGTGTCCCCGTTTGGTGACGCGCCGTGGTTGAGAAGGATCGCGAAAACCTCGGGTTGAGAACCGAATTGGTCGAGATAACTCAACACCGACACGGAGAGGATATTTCGCGCCCATTTCCTTTTGCCTTCGCCCTCACTCAGGCCGACTTGTTGTGTCGGCGGAATCACGGCTCCGTGGCCGATCAACTGCTGCACAACACGTGGCCAGTCGTGGGTAGCCGCAGCGGTAATGGGAGCTTCGTATCCTTCTGGCGCCAAGTTGACATCCGCACCGCGGTTTATCATTTCCGCAACAAACTCCAATGCCCCGGGTTCACCATCGGCATGTTTTGGTTTATTCAACCCGGCCACAAGTGCAGTCCCGTAGGTTCCGCCCGTGGCGTTGACATCGACCCCTGTTGCTAGGAGGATTCTCACAATCTGCAGATCTAAAACGTCGTGGCGGGCTGCGATTTGCAGTGGCGTGTTGATACCGGCTCCGAAACT
>Ga0247763_1000589_pt1 | contig 21743 bp, 13 predicted proteins | sample UWRJL141409B4_FD_179926 | JGI IMG/M metagenome (GOLD analysis project Ga0247763, IMG submission 179926) | Plant litter microbial communities from Arlington Agricultural Research Station in Wisconsin, United States - UWRJ-L141-409B-4 | ecosystem: Environmental > Terrestrial > Plant litter >...
CGCGGATCGAACTGGTACTTCCAGGGCGCGTCCATGTACATCGCGTTGGTGAGCACCATCACCGTCTCGCTCGTGATGGTGCCTGACGGGAAGAGAGCGGGGATCTTGTCCTCGGTGACCGCCGCCACCCAGTCGTTGATCGTGGCGCGCGCCGACTCGGCGTCGCCAAAGTCGAGAGCGGCGAGCGGCGCGCCATAGCTCTCCGTGAGCACGTCGAGGTACGCTGGGTTCGGCTCGACGCCGGCGCGCACCCAGGCCTGGTTCGCGTTGCGCAGCACGAGGTCGGAGTTGCGGGAGAGCAGCTCGAGGTCGAGCCCGTTGAACGTCGGGTGGAGCGAGCCCATGTCGGCGCCGAAGTGCAGCGCCCCCGCCATCGCCGTCGCCGTCTGTCCGCCCGCGCCGGCGTACAGCATGGCCAGCGCTTGCGAGATGCTGTAGGGGCCGAGCGCCACGTTCTCGGTCGGGCTCGCCTCACGCAGCACCGAGAAGAGCTCGAGCGCAAAGGCCGTGTTGCCCGCCACGAGGCCCGTCAGATCACGACCATCAACCGCCGGCGACAGCTGGCGGCTTTGAACCGTCGCCTTCAGCGTGTTCGGCGGTTCGGGGCGCTCCACTCCCGGCGTCGAAGCCCCATCGCCATTTCCGCAAGCCGCCGCCCAGAGCGCAAGCAGCGCCCCCCGGACCTGCCGCCGCCGAACGGAGCGCACCCGCGAAGCGAGATCATCGAGCATGCGCCAAGCTTACCCACGCCGCTGCGACGAGCCACCGCGGCGAGCGTCGCGGTGGTGTAGGTTCATGTCTCACGTCGGTGTCGCAGCGTCAGGTTCGCTCGAACACCGCCTGGTTGATCTGATCGCAAAGGCCCGCGTCATGCCGAAGCGTCGCATCATCGAGAGCGATCGCGGGAACGGCCCCGATCAACGAGTTCGTCAAGATCACCTGGTCGGCAGCCAGCAGATCCTCGACTGTCAGGCGCCGCTCCTCGACGCTGAAACCCCAGCGCGGGAGCAGCCAGCGCAGCTCGGTGGCCACGGTGCCCGGCAAGACATGCTCAGAGGCAGGGAAGCACACGGTGTCGCCGAACACGCAGCAGAGGTTCGCGCTGTTGGTCTCGGAGACGGAGCGATCCGCGTTCAGGATCAGCGCCTCGTCCGCTCCGTGGCGCTTGGCCCAGTCCCCGGCGAGCTTGTAGAACATGTAATTGAGGGTCTTGTGGCCAGCGAGGTGCGTATGCCGCGTGTGCGGGTACACGCGGAGGCACAGCCCAGGCTGCGTGCGCAGGACGGGGCGGGGTGAATGAGGCCGGGCGAGCGCGAAGAGCACGGGAGAGGGGCGCGCGCCTCCGGGCTTGCCCGCGGCCGCCACCAGCTTGACCGCGGCGAGCCCACCGGATAACCCGTTCCGCTGGACGAGCTGGCTGATCACCTCGGCCCAGGTGACGTCGGGGGGCTCCGACTGGAAGAACTCGCGCCAGGAGCGCTCGAAGCGCTGCAAGTGGGATTGGAGCAAGATGGGTCGGCCCGACTGGACGCGCAGCGTCTCGAAGAAGCCGAAGCCGAACGTCAGGCCTTCGCTGTCCAGCGGAATCGAGGCGGCTTCGATGGGCTTGAAGGCGCCATTGTGCCAGACGGTGCCGGCGCTCGCCTCGTCGCCGCTCGCTCGGTCCAGGGCGTTCATGAGCGTGCGCCCCTTGTGCAGCGTCTCCTCGAACTCGCTCGCGGGATCGGAGTCGAAGACGATGCCTCCGCCCACCGAGAACACGACCTTGCCGCCCGTGAACGTCGCGGTTCGAATCGCGATGGAGAGATCCATCGTGCCGTCGAACCCGACGTAGCCAATGCTGCCGGTGTAGATGTGCCTGCGGACGGGCTCGAGCTCGTCGATGACTTCCATGGCCCGGATCTTGGGGCAGCCGGTGATCGAGCCGCCCGGGAACGTGGCGCGCAGCAGATCGACGGCGTCTGTCCCGGGGTCGAGCTCGCCCTTCACGATCGAGACGAGGTGGTAGACGTTCTGGTAGGCCTCGAGGCGCTTGTGTTCGACCACGCGCACCGAGCCGGGGCGGCAGACCTTGCCGATGTCGTTGCGGAGCAGGTCGACGATCATCGACAGCTCGGCGTCTTCCTTCGGGCTCTCCGCGAGCTCGCGGCGGAGGGCTTCGTCCTCGGCGGGGGTCTTTCCGCGAGGGCGGGTGCCCTTGATGGGGCGCGTCTCCACGCAGCCATCCCTGAGCTCGATGAAGCGCTCGGGAGACGTCGATACGATCTGGTGGTCGCCGGCGTTGATGTACGCGAAGAAGGGGGCCGGGTTGGCTGCGTACATCGCGGCGAAGCAGTCGAAGGCGTCTCCCGTGAACGGCGCCTGAAAGCGCTGAGACATGTTCACCTGGTAGATGTCGCCCTCGACGATGTAGCGGCGGATGGCGTCGACCGCCGCGAGGTACTCCGCGCGCGAGAAGACCGACACGCATTTGCCCGTTCTCTGCGGCTCGCGGTCAGCGCTCGACGCTTGATCGGCATTTGCGGGTGCGCCGAGCGCCGCCTTGAAACGGGCGACGTGCTCTCGAACCGCGGCATCCTCCCCCTGGAAGCGCATCGCCAGCAGGGTCGTCGTGCACGCGACCCGGTCGTGGATCAGGAGGATGGTCGGCGCCACGAGATACATGAGCGGCAGGCCGAGATCGTCGATGGTCGTCCTCGGCAGCTGTTCCAGGCAGTCTTTCAGGTCATACGCCAGGTAGCCGAGCAGGCCACTCTGCAGGGGCAGCCGCGGGCTCCCGCCCGGCGAGCTCTCGCCCGGCAAGCTCAGGCCCGGCAAGCTCAGGCCCGGCAAGCTCAGGCCCGCCAAGCCCAGATCCGGAACGCTGCACTGCTGCAGCAGGCTGCGCAGGGTGGTGAAGGGGTCGCACTCCAGCTCGACGCGATGCCCGCCGTCGGTGAGCGTGGTCTGCGTGCGGTGCCCGCTCAGCGAGAGCCAGGGATAGACCCCGAGGATGTGGTGACGGGCGCAGTCGAGCTCCCCGCCGCTCATGAGCGCCACCGTGCCCGGCAGATGGGCGAACCGGCGCACCACGTCCATGAAGGGTGCGTTCAGAGTGAGGGCCTCGGAATGGACCCCGATGACTCTCCTGAGCCAGGGCTGGCTGGCGTCGATCGCGTCTTCCTTCATGACAGACTTCCTTTCAGGGGGCCCGAGCGCAGAAAGTTCTCGATGAGCGTGAAGCCGTGCTGGGTGAGGAAACTCTCGGGGTGAAACTGGACGCCGAACAGCCGATGGCGAACGTGCTGCACCGCCATCGGCACACCGTCTGCGGAGCGCGCGTTGACCCTGAGCTCATCGCTGATGCCGGTGATGGCCAGTGAATGATAGCGCGCGACCGTGAGCGGTTGGGGCACGCGCTCGAACAGGCCCGCTCCGTCGTGCTGCACGGAGCTCGTCTTCCCGTGCATCGGGACGGGCGCGTGGACCGTGGTGCCGCCGAAGGCTTCGTTCATGCACTGCATGCCCAGGCACACCCCGAAGATGGGAAACTCGCCCTGGCAGCGGCGGATGAGCTCCGTCGAGATGCCGGCGGCGCTGGGGCTCTTGGGTCCCGGGCTCACGAGCACATAGTCGGGTCGCCGCTCGGCGACGTCATCTACCGAGAGCGCGTCGGCGCGAAACACCCCGATGTCCAGGTCGTAGTTCCGGAACATCTGGACGAGATTGAAGGTGAAGGAGTCATAGTTATCGATGACGAGAAGCTTGGCTGTCATGCTCTGGCCTCGAGTTTGTCGTTGAAAATAGAGTCGCTCTGTCCCCCCTCGTCTCCCTGTCCCCCCCCGGCCAGGCAGCTAAAGCATCGTGAACCCACCGTCGACGGGCACGTACGTGCCGGTCATGAACCGCGATAGGTCGCTCGCCAGGAAGAGCACGGCCCCGGCCATGTCCTCGGGTACCCCGTTGCGACGCATCGGGCACTTGGCGGCGATCGACGACTTGTTGTCCTCGGGCATGGGGAAGGCCGCGTCCGTCAACGTGAGGCCGGGGGCGACCGTGTTGACACGGACGCCGCCAGGGCCGAGCTCGGCGGCGAGGGCCCGCACGAAGGCGTCGACCGCGGCCTTGGCGGTGCTCTGCGCGAGGAACCCCTCGTTGCCGCGCTTGGACAGGCTGCTCGACACCGCCACGATGCTGCCGCTCTTGCGTCGGAGCATCTCGGGGGCGACGGCCCGACACGGGTAGAAGATCGCCTTGAGCTCGTCGCTCACCTTCCGTTCGAGATCCGACCATTCGTACTCGACGAAGGACCTGTGACGAAAGTTGATGTGCGCGTTCGCTACCAGCACGTCGACGCGCTCGAAGCGCCGGTGGATTGCCGCCACGAGCTCCGTCACGTCGGCGGCGTGCGTCACGTCTGCTCTGAAGACCTCGGCTGTTCCGCCCCGCTCCTCGATGAGCGTCTTGACCTTGCGTGCTTGCTCTTCGCTGTCGCGGTAGTTGATGGCGACCTTCGCGCCGTGCTCCGCGAGCAGCAGCGCGGTGGAGAGCCCGATGCCGCGGCTGGCGCCGGTGACCAGGGCCACCTTGTCGTGGAGCAGCCCCGAGTCGGCGCGGGGCTTCGACGCTCGTCGAGCGGTGGAAGGGGGCTGCTCGCTCGGGGGGCGGCTCGCGATCGCGAGATCGACGGCAGCGGCGAGCGGACCCAACCGCGGGTCTTCGAAGATCGCTGACACGAGGATCTCGACGCGAAACATGTCCTTGATCCGCGCCAGGACGCGCATGGCAGAGAGCGAGTGCCCGCCGATGTCGAAGAAGTTCGTCTGGCGGCCGATGCGCTCCACGGGCACCTCGACGACGTGGGCCATGATCGCCGCCAGCGTGCGCTCGGTCGGGCTCGCGGGAGCCTCGTACGCACCGCTCTGCTGCAGCTCTCCCTCTGCACCGTGCAGCGATGTCTCCAGCAGCGCGCGTCGATTGAGCTTGCCGTTCGGCAGCTGCGGCATCGCCTCGAGCCGGACGAACGCGTCGGGCACCATGTAGGCGGGTAGCCTGTCGCTCGCGAACGCGCGCAGCTCGGTCAGCCGCACGTACTTACCCGGCTCCCGCGTGTAGAACGCGACCAGTCGATCGCCGTCGCCCACGACCGCCCGGGCCTGGATACCCTCGAAGTCGCCGAGCACCTTCTCCACCTGGCGAACGTCCACGCGAAAGCCCCGCACCTTGACCTGAAAGTCCCAGCGGCCGATGAAGTCGAGCGTGCCGTCCGGCAGGAATCGGACGACGTCGCCCGTGTTGTAGAGGCGATCGCTCGGCTCCGTGCCGAAAGGATTGGTCGAGAAGCGCTCGGCGGTCAGGGCATCTCGACCCTGGTAACCCTCCGGCACTCCCACGGAGGCCACGTGCAGCTCCCCGGCGACGCCCTCGGGCACGAGCCGGCGCCGCCGATCGAGCACGTAGACCTTGGTGTTCTGGATCGGCGTGCCGATCGGCACAAAGTCGCGCTGACCGTCGAAGCTCGACGTGTCGTAGTAGCAGATGTCGTTCAGCTCGGTGCAGCCGTAGTTGTTGAGCAGGCGCGCGCTCGGAAACACCTCGCGAAAGGCGAGCACCAGCGCCTTCGGCAGGGGCTCACCGGCGGTGACGCAGATCTTCAGCGCCGGCAGCTGCCGCCCGCTGGCGCGCAGCTCTTCGATGACGCTCGCGAGGTGTGAGGGCCCGGCGTTGAGCCGGGTGACGTCACGATCAGCCAGGGCGGAGACGAACGCCTTCGCATCTCGAACGGTATCGTTGCCGATGAAGACCTGCGGGCATCCGTTGAGCAGGCCGGCGAACAGCTCCTTGACCGCCACGGCAAAGACGAAGGTCGTCTTCTGGGCGATGACGTCACCCGGTTCGAACGGCAGTCGGGCCTCGAGGGCGCTCAGCCAGTTGTCGAGCTGGCGATGGGGAACGCGCACGCCCTTGGGCTTGCCCGTGGAGCCCGACGTGTACATGACATAAGCCAGGGAGTCGGGGTCGGCGCGCAGCGGGGGCGGCGTATCGGGGTACTTCGACTCCGCCCCCCAGATCTGGTCGAGCCTCACGCAGCGAGCGCCGTCGAGCTCGAGCTGCGCCTGCTGCTGGGCCGTACAAACGACGACGCCCGGCCGAGCGTCATCGAGGATCTGCCGCGAGTACGCCTGCGGATATGCCGGGTCGATCGGCACATACGCCGCCCCCGCCTTCCAGATGCCCAGCAGGGTCGCGAGCAGCTGGCCGCTCCGCTCCAGGCACACGGCGACCAGATCGCCGCGCGCCACGCCGCGCGCCGCGAGCGCGTGCGCCACCTGGTTCGCGTGCTGGGCGAGCTCGAGGTAGCTCCACGCGCCACGCTCGTCCCAGCACGCCACGGCCTCGGCCGTCCGTTTTACCTGCGCTTCGAAGCGATCGACGAACGACCGCTCCGGCGCCGGCGTCACGGGAGATCGATTGTACTCTTCGACGAGCTTCTCGACGTCGGCGTCGCGCAACAGAGGCAGCTCGAGCACCCGCCGGTTCGCGTCGCCGAACATGCCCTCGAGCACGCGTTGATGGTGAGCGAGCAGGCGCTCGATGCTGGCGCGGTCGTAGAGATCGGAGGCGTACACCACCTCGACCCCCAGCTCCTTTCCGGTCCCCGAGTACGAGAGCTCGATCTCGCAGCGCGCGGGCACGTGCTCCCGGGCGAGCAGCTTAGCGACGGCCTCGTCATCGTCGCCGGGGTCCGGGTAGGGGCCAAACTTCACTCCCCCGGGCAGGGAGCGCGCAGCGAGGTGTGGGGAAAGTTCTGATGCCTCATGATGACGGGCACCAGCGGGTTTGCGTTGCCGCGGCGGGCGCCGCCCGCCGCCTGCAGGATGAGCTCGAACGGCGCCGACTGGTGATCGAACGCGGCCAGCACCTGCGTGCGCACCGCCTTGAGCAGCGCGCCGACGCTGCTCTCTTCGTCGATGCGCAGCCGGAGCGGCAAGATGTTGACAAAGAACCCGATCAGCGGCTCGAGCTCGACCTCCGTCCTGTTGGACGTGGTCGTGCCGATGCACAGGTCATCTCTGTTCGTGTAGCGGCTCAGCGTGACGCCCAGCGCCGCTAGCAACGTCATGAAGATCGTGCAGCCGTGCCGGCGAGAGAAGCGCTCGAGCTCGAGCGCGAACTCGCTCGAATAGCGCTGCACGAACGTGGCGCTCGTCATGCCGGACTTGGTCCGCCGCGTATGCTCGGTGGGCAGATCCAGGCCGTCTTCGTAGTCCTCGAGCGTCTGGCGCCAGTACTCGAGGTCCTTGGACATGTCCCGACCCCGCTGCCTGGCCGCGTAATCCGTGTACTGGGCGACCAGCCGCGGCAAAGCCGGCGACTCTGCGCGGCAGTACGCCGCGTACGCGCTCTGCAGCTCGGCCAGGAAGACCGTCCGGAGCGACCAGGCGTCCGCCGCGATGTGATGCACGTTGAACAGGAGCAGGTGCCGATCAGCCGATAGGCGCAGCAAGCTCGCGATGAAGATCGGCCCGCCGCGAAGGTCGAAGCGGTGCTCCAGATGGCGCTCGAGGCGCGCCAGCAGCTGAGCGCGGTCTACCGCGACGGGGGGGAGTCGCACGCGCTGTGGCGGCGCCACGAACTGCACGGGCTCGCCTTTGGGCGTCTGGCCGTAGACGGTGCGCAGGCTCTCGTGGCGCGCGACGATCTCGCTGACGCTCCGCTCGAGCGCCGCGGCATCGAGGTCGCCTTCGACCAGCAGCAAGAGCGGGAGATTGTAGCTCGTGTTCTCGGAGTCGCGCTGGTGATGGAGCCACATCCGCTCCTGAAACCAGGAGAGCGGGCGACCCTCGCCGAGCTGCTCGGGTAGCGCCGCAGCCTCGCTCTCCTCCGGCAGCGACGGCGCTGCTGCTCTCACGCCGGGTCGCACGCTCGTCGTGCCGTCCCGGACGATGTCGCCTTCCTCGCGCACGAGCAACGAATGACTCGTGACGCGAACACACGGACCTTCTTCAACGGCCATGCTCGTCCTCCAAACCGGGGGGGGTGTTCCAGTTCGACACTCCAGAGCGTCCGCACTTCGGAGATGTTTAGGGGCAGAGCACGCGAACTTCACTTTCGAGTGAGCACGAAAGTGATCCCATGCTCGAAGTTCACCGATCCAAGTGCGCGTCTCCTCTCGTGTTGCAGAGCGCGAAACACGCTCGTCGATGACGACCGCGAAGCCATCGACCGAGGTGCCGACCAGAACAGTGATGAGACGCATTCGCGTTTGTCGGATCCGCGGTTGCCTCGGAACTGACCGAAGTGCCGACCAAAGCTCGTGCAAGACGCGCTCGAATCGCCGCGTCGCACGCGACGACGGCGCGGCGCGGATTTTGGGGCGCGGCGGCGCCTACCTACGCCACGCGGGCGGTCGCCGCGCGCGTGCCGAGCGCGGCCAGCACGAGCTGCAAGTTGTTCAGCGTATGAGGCTTGTCCAGGAACCCGATGACGTTCGGTACGTGGAGCAGCTTCGAGGCGTCCTGCGCTTGAAAACCGCTGGTGATCACCACGGGCACGTCGCTGCGCACGAGCCGCAGCTCCTCGAGGATCTGCTCGCCGGGGGTCTCCGGCATCGTGAGGTCGAGCACGACGAGATCGATTGCGTCCGGTTGCTTGCTGAAGAGCTCGAGCCCTCGCTGGCCGCTATCGGCCGTCATGACTCGGTGGCCGAGTTCGTTCAGCAGCCGGCCCGTCGCCATGCGCACCGCCGGCTCGTCGTCGATGAGGAGAATGTTGCGCGAGCCTATCGGCGAAACGGAAGCGGGCGGCACGCTCTTGGGCCTGGGCGTCGACTCCTGGGCGACGGGCAGCAGGATGCCGAAGCGGGTGCCGCGCTCCGAGGTGCTGTCGATGCCGAGCCAGCCGCGGTGCGTGCGCACGATGCCGGCAGCCGCTGCCAGGCCCATTCCTCGCCCCGGCGCCTTCGTCGAGAAGAACGGCTCGAACAAGCGCTCGCGGGCCTCGGGTGCGATCCCCGAACCGGTGTCCTCGACGGCGAGCTTGACGTAGTCGCCAGGTTCGAGCGCGTATTTCTCGGCTTGCTCGGCCGAGAGCTGCAGGTGCTCGGTGCGCAGTGTGAGAGCTCCCCGCTTGCCGTCCATGGCATCCAGGGCGTTGAGCACCAGATTCGTGACCACCTGGCGCAGCTGGAAGCGATCGGCGGCGACCTCGGGCAGCTCGTCTGAAAGGTCGAGGACCAGCCGGGCCTTGGAGGACACCGTCGCGTGCAGCAAGCGCAGAGCGCTGGTGAGCTCGGCGTTGATCGGCAGCGCTACGATGCCGAGGCTGCGCCTGCCGGCGTAGGCCAGCATCTGCTTGCTCAGCTGCGCGGCCTCGCTCGCGAAGTTGATAATCTCCGAGAGGCAGTGCGACAGCAGCGGGGGGGCCTCCGGCGGGACCTTCCGCTGCGCGACCTGAGCGTTGCCGACCACGCCACAGAGCAGGTTGTTGAAGTCGTGCGCCACGCCACCCGCCATGACAGCCAGGCTCTGCAGCGCCTGGCTGCGCTGCAGCTCGCGCTCCAGGTCTTGCTGTCGTCGCGCCGTCACGATGCGTTCGGTGAGATCGCGCACGACTCGCAGCGTGACCGCGCCGCGCGGACCGCCGGGAACCAGCGTCGTCTCCGTGACCAGCAGCACCGTCGAGGCGCTGCTCCTGAGCGAGACCTCATAGGAAGAACGGGCGCCTGCGCTCGCCGAGCTGGAGCCGAGGATCGGCTCGCCGCTGGCAGTGTCGATGTAGTCGTCGAAACGCTTTCCGAGGAGCTCGCCGGAAGAGACCGCGAGCGTGGTCGAGAGCGTCGGGTTCGCGAAGACCAGGCGGTCGTCTGCGTCGAACAACCCGACGCCCTCGCCCAGGCTCTCGACCAGCACGCGATAGAGCTCTTCGCTGTGGCGCAGCGACTCTTCACTCTTTTGCCGTGCGGCGAGCTCGCCCGAGAGCCGGGCGTTGAGGGCCGCCACGCGCCGGCGCGTGTCGATGGCCATACCCAGCCCACCCGCCACCAGCAGCTTGCTCATGAGCGCGACGACGCCGGCGGCCCACCCCGTCTCCGCTCCGGGCATGGATAGCGCGAAGCTCAGATCGACGAGCTGCACGAGCACCACGACGACCAGCGCTCCTCGCAGCCCCAGCAACAGCGCCGCCGCGATGCACGGAATCAGGCCGACCAGGAACGCAGGGTTGCCGACCGCGCCGTGCAACGGAGTGAACGAGAAACGGTAGCCGACGACCAGCAACCCCACCAGGGCACAGCGGATGACGAGATTATAGCGGATCGCGACGTCCCGGAGCCGCGTACGCTTCTCCACCCGCCTTCTCGAGCCCAACATCCAACATACCGTCATAAGCTCTTCAGACCGCACGATCAAGGCTCGCCAGGGCCGGTTCGCCCGGCTCGAGCCGTACCTTCGAGCCGTACCTTCGAGCTGTACCTTCGAGCTGTACCTTCGAGCCGTACCTTCGAGCCGTACCTTCGCTGTACCTCCAAGCCGCACCTGAACCGTACCTCGAGCGGGGCGAGGGCTCGCTCGGTGCGTTGTGTCGTCTTGGTTCAGACCAGATCGCACGCGGCTCGGCGCCGGAGCGAGAGTGGAGCGAAGCTGGCTCGGAGGTGCCTTCGGAGTCCGCTCGGAGCTCGAGCGCAGCTCGACCCGGCAGACGCCGCACACCGCCGAGGCTCACGGAAGGCTGCGAGTTTTCGACCGATTGTGCCCAGGGGCGCGACCGAATCAGACGCCAGCAACCGGACCAGCGAACATGCCGCGTTGGGGCGGTTGGTCTTCGAGCCGTCAGACCGCCGGGGGCAATTGCCCCTAGCGGATCGAGACCCTGGAGTTCAGCACGGGTTGCTTTTTTCGCTGCTCACGCAGCGCAGCGTCTGCCCTCACGCGGCGGCGCTCGCAGCGCACCCTCACGAGGACGTGGCGTACCCGGCGCAGCGATCCCGGCCTGAGGCGGCCCGATGACGTGGCCGGCGAGAAGTCGTTCGCGATGTCGCGCAGGAACGTCGTCCCCGTCGACACGTGAGAAGAACGCCACGCCCGACGCGTCGATAGCCTCCCTCGAGGCGGGGGCGTCTTCTCTTTCTCGGCGAGCGCTCGACGACACCCGTCGTCGCGCTGGGCCGAGCCCTGACGCCCAGGTTCTGTCGGGACCTTGACTGAATGTTGCACGGTGATGCAACGCGACCTCCGCGCGCGCCCCGGCTCTGCGCCACCGACGCAGGTCGTGACTGCGCGAGAGAGCGAGAGCGCTCGAGTGTGGAGGAAGCAATCGACGAGGTGTCGCTGCGCGTAGACATTGGCGGGTCGCGGGTGACGCTCGCGCAAACCGCGTTTGTGATCGCCGCGCATCCTTTTGAATTGCGCCGAAGCACGCGCCCTCTTACCACTCGAAGGGCATGAACCTCCGGGGGACACCTTTTGATTGCGTCATCTTCGATTGCGACGGCACACTGGTCGACAGCGAGTCACTCTGCTGTTCGCTGCTGGCTCACGAGCTGCGTCCGTACGGGCTGATGCTGGACGCGGTCGATGCGCTGGAGAGGTATCGAGGGTGGCGCCTGGTCGACGTCGTGGAGCAGCTGGCACGGCAACACCAGCTCCGTCTCCCCGAGACATTTGTGAGTGACTTCCGCGCGATCGAGCTGGCGTCGTTCGAACGACTCCTTCAGCCCATCAACGGCGTGGCTCGGGCCTTGGCCAGCATTCCTCTCGCGAAGTGTGTGGCGTCCAGCGGCCCGCTCGCCAAAATTGAGCGGGCCCTGGCCGTCACGCGGCTCGCGCATTTCTTTGAGGAGAACATCTTCAGCGCCCAGTAGGTGGGTTCCTGGAAGCCCGATCCTGGGCTCTTCCTGTTCGCCGCGCGCGCCATGTCAGTGTCACCCGCGCGGTGTGCCGTAGTCGAGGACAGCGACGTGGGGGTGCTGGCCGCGCTGAGCGCTGGAATGAAAGCGTTCTACTTCAACCCAGAGAATCGGGCGCCCACCTATCCGGACGCCATACCGTTCCAGAGCATGGACGAGTTGCCGTCGTTGATCATGGGCGTGGCTCCGTCGCGGTCCTGAGTTCAGCGCCGGCAGCGGCCGCTGCAAAGCTCACCAGCGGATCCGCGCCGAAGGTAGCGCGACGGCTCGGGCCTCCCAGCCGCAGGCGCACCCACCTCCGGCCATCCTGCTCAGGCCTTCTGTCGCGTCGGTCGCATTCGCACGTCGTCCAGATGGACGTGAGGCGGTTGACTCAAGACGAACTCGATGACCCGGCCCACGTCCTCGGCCGCCAGAAACGGGCCGAGCTCACGCTCGAGCGAAGTCACCCAGTTCATGTCGTAGCCAGCGACCTCCTGGAAGCTGGTTCGCACGAAGCCAGGCTCAATCAAACTGACCCGGATCCCGTGACCGTTCGTCGCGATGGTATCGCTGCCCGCGCGGTCAGCGTTGGAGAAGCTTCGAGAGTATGCAAAATCATCTGGGGCGGTCGCAAGGTCGCGTGGCCTGTCTGCAGCGTATGGTCTGGAGCGTCAAGGCGTCGGGTGTCACGCCACCGCTGGCGCCCCGCGGCCTCGGGCGCCGTCGCGCGCCCCGAATGAGGTGCGCGTGATGTCAGCTGGGCTCTCGGGTACCTGCAGACTGCTGGCGGCAGCGGGCGTGCTGCTGGGCAATGGAGAGCTCGCTGCGCTTCTCGCTTGCAGCGTGCTGCTCGGCCTCACGACGTCATTCGTGATGCCGTACATGTCGTTGTTCTGTACGCGCGAGATGGGGATGTCGTTGTCGGTCTTCGGTCTGTTCATGACCACACCTTGATCGCGAACGTTGTGGTGACCACTCTGCTCGCCCGGTGGTCTGATCGGCTCCCTTCACGGCGGCTGGTGCTCCTGATCGGGTCTGGCGCGGGCGCGGTGGGATACGCGGGATACGCCGTCGTGCGCGACCCCTGGCTACTGTGGCTCATCGGGGTAGCGATCTTGAGCCTCGCTTCCTTGACATTCTCGCAGCTGTTCGCGCACGCGAGGGAGTGTGTGGATCGATCGGAAGCACCTCCCGCGGAAGCCCCGCTCTATCTGAATGCGTTTCGAATGATCTACGCGGCGGCCTGGGGGCTAGGCCCGCCGCTCGCGGCCATGGCTCTGGCGAAGCTCGGATTCGCCGGGCTCTTTCTCGCTGCCTCCGTCTTCTACGCGCTGTTCGCTGCCTTGATCACTGGCTGCGTGCCCGCCCGAGCCACCGAGGCGAAGGCACGAGCGTTGCCGCCCGCCTTGCTGTCGACCCTTTGGACTCAGCCGAACCTCCTGTCGTGGTTCGCCGCGTTCGTGATGATCTTCGCGGCGCAGGCGATCGCGATGAGCAACATGTCGCTGTACGTGCTCGATGAGCTGGGAGGCACCGAGGCGCAAGTGGGCACGATCTTCAGCCTCGCTCCTGTGTTCGAAGTGCCGGCCATGCTGTACCTCGGCTTGGTCGCCGCGCGGGTTGAGCCGGGCCGGCTCATTCGCAGCAGCATGCTGCTGGCGACCGTCTACTACGGCGCCATCTGCCTGGCGCGCGCACCTTGGCACATCTACCCGCTGCAGGTGCTCAGCGCCATCATCGTGGCTATCAGCAGCGGCGTGGCCATCACCTTCTTTCAGGATAAGATGCCGGGGCAGTTTGGGTCGGCGACGAACCTCTACGTCAACTCCATCCGTATCGGGTCTGTCTCCGGGTACCTCATATTGGGGCCGGTCGCTTCACAGTTTGGCCATCGCGGCGCTTTCGTCGCGTGTGCGCTGCTTTCGCTCGTCGCGCTGGTCGGTACACGGGTGCTCATCAGGGAGGCCGACGGGCTCGCAACGACCAGGGGGTAGGCTAGAGCGCGCCATTCGTCGGCGCGGCCCCATGGGCCGCGCCGCGCCGTCATGCTGGGTGAGGCACCGGGAGGGCGTTCGGAAACGCGAACACGTCGGCGAGGACGCCGTGCTCGCCGCTCAGCCGAGCCTCGGCGGGGCTGTCGTAGACCACGAAGAGCTCTCCGCTGGAAAGGCGCATGAACCCTTCGGGTCGGTCTTCGCCACGACCGCACGGCAGCGCCAGCACCTGCTCGAGGCGGCCCGGCTCCAGATCCGTGAGCGTGTCACCGCTCCCGGGCAGCAGCGCGTCCCTCCAGCGATAGATCGCGACGTGTCCGTCGAGCGTCATCGTCGGGCCGCCGAGGAGCAACAGGTCGTCTCCGTCTGCGCGCATGTCGCGGATGCCCAGCCCATCGAGGTGGAGCAGGTGCTTGTAATAGCGCGCATCGTTCTTCGACTTGCCGCTCGAGCTGCTACCGGACCCGACCGGTCCGAGGATGAGGTGGCTCGGCTTGTCGCCCTCGACCACCGATATCTCGAGGATCGTCGCCCAACCCCGCAGCACCGGGCCGCGAAGCCCCAGGAACACGCGGCTCGCGCCGTCGCTGCCCGGCCGCACGACGATGCCCTCGATGTCGAAGCCGTTGTCCTTACCCGGAATGCTGACGCGGTCGCCGCGCCCGTTCACGAACGTGCGCACGTACGGCCCGAGCAGCGCATCGTCGCAGAGCATCTCGCGCAGATCTTCCACGAGCTGCGCGCTGCGCCGCTCGCCGTCGTGCTTGGCCAGCGTCGTGCCCTCGCCGGAGGCGACCAGCGGAATGCGACCGAGCAGGACCCGGTTCTGGTTGAACTCGACGCGCGCGAGGCGCTCCAGGTCCTCCTCGACCGATCGATGTTTCGGTTTCTTGCGAGCCGAGCTGTGCGAACCCACCACCCACAGGAACGAGTCACACACGGCGAGCCCCTCGATGTCGATCTCGGGGACGCGACCCTTCTTCGGCTTGCCATTTCGAAGCGCCAGAAAGTCTTCGATCGCGAGCGGCTCGTGCGCGGCATATCCGCTGCCGTCCCAGGAGAGCCGCTCGATGGTCGGCGTGGTGTTCACCGTCTCGTCGACGCCGACAAACACGGTCCGCCCGTCATCGACGAGCTCGACCGCCGACAGGCTGTCACGAAACTGGCGGGGCTTCCTCTCGGGCTCCGCCGCGGACGGCGCAAACTCCAGGGAGATCTGACGTTGGACGGCTGCCTTCTCGCTCATGCTCGGAGACTAGTTCTGGTGCGATGTGTCATGCAATCGCTCGAGCCCGGCAAAGCGGCGTTGCGCAGCGCTCCGCGCGAAGTATTGCCCATGCAACACCACATCGTCGCCACACGCTCGGGATCATTTTGATCGAGCCGGTGAAGGTCGCCCCGTGTCCCGACTCCAATGAGGCTGGGGTGAGACGAGAGGGTCCACCCCAGCGGGTCGCCTCCTGCCCGTCCTGGGGCGCGGGCGAACCTTTGTCTTCACTCGAGAAAGAGAGTACACGATGCCGATTTCGAGGTTGGGGTCGATCTGGATGGGTGCGTCTGCCGTCATGGCCTTCGGAGCATGCAGCGGCAGCCAGGAGTGGGAGCCGGAGTTCGAACAAACGTCAGCGAACCTGAGCGCTTCGGCGCGGCTGGCCGCGTGCGCGGCGGATCCGCGGGTCCAGGCGGGGCTCGTCAGCCAGACGATCTGCGCGGGCGCCGACATCTTCTTTCGGGAGACCTTCGACGGCAACGGCCGCACCTGCGGCAGCTGCCACCCCGTCGCGAACAACATGACCGTGGATGCGCCCTTCATCAACGCCCTGCATCAGTCGAACCCGTCGGATCCCTTGTTCATCTTCGAGACCGACCCGAACCTGGCGATGCTCGAGACGGGGCAGCTCTTCAACGGCGGCGTCCTCGAGAACGTCGACGGCTTCCAGGATCCGACGCGCCGCTTCGTGCATCGCAGCACCCCGCATGTGCTCTCGCTCGCCACGAGCATCGCGCCCGATCCCACGGATGACACCACCAATCCGCCCCGCGAGCGCACCGGCTGGGGCGGCGACGGAGCCCCCGGCAACGGCACGCTGCGCGAGTTCCTATCGGGCGCCATCGAACAGCACTTCCCGAAGACGCTCGAGCGCGAGCCGGGCGTGGATTTTCGCGTCCCCACCGGCCAGGAGCTCGATCTCGCGCTCGCCTTCCAGCTCAGCCTGGGCCGCTTGAACGAGATCGACCTGACGCAGGTGCGCCTGGCCGACGCCGACGCCGAGGAAGGTCGCAAGGCCTACCTCGATCCGGCGCGCGGCCGGTGCAACTTCTGCCACGCCAACGGCGGGGCAAACTCCGAGCTCAACGGCAAGAACGCGAACTTCGACACCGGCACTCGCTTCCGCCCCGTGTTCGGCGCCGAGGGCACGATCGACGGCGGCCCGCTCTTCGACGGCGGCTTCGGCGGCCAGGGGCTCGATCACGCCAACATCGTGACGTTTCCGCTATTTCCCGGCGACACCACCCCGAACGGTCTGGGCAACAACACCTTCAATACGCCGCCCGTCATCGAAGCGGCCGACACCTTGCCCGGCTTCCACAACGACAGCGCCTCGACCCCCGAAGCGATCGTGCCCTTCTACATCAGCGAAGACTTCCGCAGGTCTGCCGCGTCCGCCGATCTGATCGCCCAGTTCGGTAGCCGCATCGAGTTCACTGCGGCCGACGGCGATCGCATGGCGCGCTTCATGCGCATCATCAACGCCGCCCTCAACCTCGACATCGCCAAGCAGCGGCTCGAGGCGGCGCAGACGCTCGCCAACCAGTTCCACAACACCCGCGCGGACATCCAGCAAACCTTGATGCGGCTCGCCGAAGCAGAGATCGACGACGCCTTGCTCGACCTCGACGACGGGCTCAACCCGATTCAGCCGTGTTACCCCGTCGCGCAAGAGCGGCTCGATCTCGCCAAGGCGGAGATTCAGGCCGGGCTCGCGGCGACCGACTGGTCCCAGCGCCAGAGCCGCATCTCGACCGCGATCTCGCGCGTGACGAACGCCCGCGACCAGTTCGGCTCGAACATGAACTTTCAGCTCGGCAAGGGCAACCTGATGTTCTGATCGCATCAGCGCCCTTTGCGCACCCGTGCGAGCGCCGTCGTCGAGCGGCGCTCCCGGGTGACCGCGGCGTGCCGAGTTGAAACGCTCTCCGCTCATCAAGGAATGGGCGTGGCGGCCGTTCACGGTCGAGGTCAGAGCACGATGCTTCCAAAACATTTGCGCTGGACGTCCCAGGACGGAAAGCCCGTGCGAGACCACGTGCGCATCCGGGATCTGACGCGCGCTCAGCTGGGCGTCGCGTACCAGCCCATCGTCGACGCGCATAGCGGAAAGCTGTTTGCCTACGAGGTGCTGGCGCGCTGCAAGGTGCCGGAGCTGGCGTCGCCGCTGACGCTCTTCGAGCGTGCCGTGCAGGAGCACGCTTGTGGCAGGCTCGGCCGCATGATCCGCGAAGAGGCGCTCTCGCACGAGGTGCCGGCCCCGCTGTTTCTCAACATTCACCCCGACGAGCTCGCCGAGCGCTGGTTGGTGCGGCCGGATGATCCGGTCGGGTTCAGCGACGAGCCGGTATACCTCGAGATCACCGAGACGGCAGCCTTCGAGAACCACGACCTCTGCCGCAGCGTGCTGCGCGAGGTTGCGGCGCGGACGCGTGCCAAGCTGGTGATCGACGATTTCGGAGCGGGACACTCCAACCTGACGCGGCTGCTCGAGCTCGAGCCGTCGATCGTGAAGCTGGACCTGCAGCTGATCCGCGACGTCCACGCCTCCAGCAAGAAGCGTGCGGTGATCCGCTATGTGACGGCGCTCTGCCACGAGCTGGGCGCCGGCGTGGTGGCGGAGGGCATCGAGACCGCGGCCGAGCTGACCTGCCTGCAAGACCTGGGTGTGGACTATGCGCAGGGTTACCTGCTCGCGCGGCCGGCGAACCCGCCGCCGCCGGTGAGCTGGCAGCGGGGGTTATCGGCCTCGCTCCCGGCGCCGACCGGTTCAGCGAACCGCTCACGGTAGGCGTTCGCGATCTGAGCCCGAGAACCCCCCTTCCTCACCAGCACCGACAGCCGGTGACCATCGATCCTAGGCGTCGTCGCGAGTCGCCCTGAGCGTGCCCGCTCAATACCCGATCGCGCGCTGCGCGACGACGGGGGACGGCGTCACACGACCCTCGCGCTCGGCCATCCAGGCCTCGACCTCCCGCTGCTTGGCGACGATTTCGTCTCGACGCCAGAGCTCGCGAGCCTCCTTGGCCAGCGCCAGCGCGCGCGCCCGCTCGCTCGCCTTCGCGCTCGTGTCCAGCGTCACGGCGAGCTCGAACGTCGCGACGGCGAGCTCGTTCGCTGCGGCCCCGGTCGTGCGCCGGAGCGCCAGCGCGCGCTCGAGGTCGGCCAGGGCCTGGCTGTGTTGCCCGATCGCCCGCCGGCAAGCGCCGAGCCGCGCGTACACGTCCGCGGTCTTCGCCGACTCGGCCCCGTAGGTCTGCGCGAAGGCGTCGAGCGCGCTCTGATAGAAGGGGAGGGCGCCGCCGCAGTCGCCGCTGTCTTCGCGCACTTGCCCTTCGAGGAACGGGATGGTCAGCGCCCGCCATTCGCCGGGCGGCAGCGTCGCCTCGAGCTCTCGCATCTTGGCGATGGTGCCTCGCGCGGCGACGGTATCGACCTTCGACTGCGCGAGCGCCAGGTTGGCGAGCCCGATCATCATGCGGGGATGGTGGCTGCCGTACGTGCGCTCCAGGCCAGCCAGCGCTGCTACCATGTGCCGGACGCTCTCGGCGTGGTCCTCGAGCTTGATGTAGATCGCTCCGATCTCGCCCTCCGCCTTGGCTCCGTAGCCCTTTCCCTGCTCGGAGAGCCCTCGACTCAGCTCGATCACGCGCTCGTAGAGCGCGATGGCTTCGCGGTACTTGCCGCGGTTGGTCAAGACCTTGGCCTGGCCGAGCGCGAGCCCGACCCGCGCCTCGGGCGGATCGCCCGCCATGAGCACCAGCGCTTCCACGTGCGCCATCACGGCTTCGGCCTCTTCCGTCTTGTTGTTCACCCACGCGACCAGCTCGAACAGTTCGCCCGCGATCGACGCCATGGCGCGCTTGTCGCCCATCTCCGCCGCCAGGGGGATCGCCTCCCGCAAGTAAGCCTCGCCGCGACGGCGCTCCTCGACCGTACGCGACCCCATGGAAACGGTGACGGCCGCGATGCGCAGCGCCGCCGCGAGCGTGCCGGGGTGCCCGACCGCGCGCGCCTCCTGCACCAGCTTCTCGGCGCTGGCGACCGCCTCTTGCCAGTGGCCCGCGAGCCTCAGGGCCCGCGCCATGGGAAAGCCCGCTTCGATGCCCTCGATCGCGGCTCGCGCCGCGGGATCGACCGGCAACTGGTCCGCCGTGCCGAGCAGCGCGGCCGTGTCGGCGCACTCGTCGAGCGGGGGAGGGCTGGCGCTGGCGGCTCGGTCGACCACACCGGGGGAAGAACGACTGAAAGCGCTGACGAGCGCGCCCACATCCGCGAGCTTGCGGTCGAGGCAGGTGTTGCTCAGGCTCAGCGCGCGCTCCGACAGCTCGCCGCGCACGTGAGCGGCCTCACAGCGCGCTTGCCGCATCTTCAGCCAATCCTCCCGATAGGCGTCGAGACGAGCGGCGAGCATGTCGAAAGCCTCTCCTGCGTGCGCGCGCCCCGTCGAGGCGAGCGCGTCGCGCAACGCGGCTCTGCGCTCGGTGCCCCACACCTCTCGAAACGACTCCGCATCCACCTGGCAGGTGGGGCGAGGGGGAACCGACTGCCACAGGACGGCGGCCGCCGCGAGCGACAGCGCACCGAGCAGCGACCCGAGGAGCAGCGCCGTGCGCCGGCGCGGCGCGACCGCCGCTTCGAGCGCGTCGACCATCGCGGCCACGGTCGGGTAACGATCCGCTGGACGGGGCGCGAGCCCGCGCTCGACCAGCCGCCGCACGCGCTGCGGAACGTGGCGTGGCCAGCCCGGCAGCTCTCGGGTCGAGCCCGCGTCGCGATCGCTCGGCGCCAGCGCCGCTTGCCGCGTGAGCGCAACGTAGGCCGTCATCGCGAAGCTGTATTGATCCGCGAGCGCGTCGGCAGGCGCGCCATTCAAGTGCTCCGGGCAGATGTACCCCGGGGTACCGACCAGCATGCCCGTCTCGGTCAGCGCGCCGTCGAGCGGCGCGGGCGTGCCCGGCCGCTCGACTTCAGCTGCGACGCCGGTGGCACTGGCGACCTCCGAGCGAGCGAGGCCAAAATCGACGACCCGCACGCGGCCGTCGGGCGAGACCATGATGTTGGCCGGTTTGAAATCACGGTGCAACACGTGGGCCTCGTGCGCGGCGACGAGGCCCCGGCCCGCCGCTATCAACACCCGCGCCACATCCTCGAAGCGCCGTGGCTCACGCAGCCAGTCTCGCAGCGACTCGCCGGGTACGAGCTCCATCGCCACGAACAGCACGTCGTCGAAGCTGCCGACGTCGAACGTGGCGACCACGTTCGGATGCGAGAGCTTGGCGAGCGTCTGAGCCTCGCGCAGGAGCCGCTGCCGGTAGTGGCTGCCGCCACGCTCGTCGGGCGAGCGTTGGTGCAGCACCTTCAGCGCGATGTCGCGTGACAGGTGTGGGTCGTGCGCTCGATACACGCTGCCCATCCCCCCCGACCCCACCAGCTCGATCACCTGGTAACGGCCGATCATCACCCCGCTGACCAGCGAAGGCGAGGCCGAGACCGGCCGCTCCGGAGAGGGCTCGTGCCCGGGCGCGGGCGCCGGGGTGCACACCGGCAGCACCTCGGTCACTTCGGCGGGAGCCTCGGAGCCGCGCTCCCCGTGCGGGGCGCTCTCGTCTGCGCTCTCGTCCGCTCTTTCCTCCGCGTCCGTCACGGGTCGAGCCTACACGAACCCCTGCCACGAGGGCGGCCGGCTGCAGCCCCGGGCAGCAACGCGCAGTCGATCCCGCGCACCGTGAAAAATTTCGCGAGCGGCGCAGCGGATTCGAAGTGCGGAAAGATTAGTGACCACGCGGACTTGGCGCGACGCTGATAAGGTCTGTCACGTCGATGTCACACTCTATCTCATCCACCTCTTCCCGCCGAGCGAGCTCCATCGCCTTATTCACCTTGCTCGCCGCGGCCTGCGGCGAGGACGAGAAGCCGCGCGCGCCGCTCAGCGAGCCCCAGTCGCTCGAGCCGGGAGAGAGCACAGTTGCACCCGTGCAACGACCGAGCGGATGGGCCGAGACCACGCACGGCAACGAGGCCGCGCCGAGCTACGACCTCCTGTTCGATGCCGAGCGCGTGCAGCGCATCGACATCCGCATCGAGCCAGACCGCTTCGCCGTGATGCAGAGCGACCTCGATGAGCTGCTCGCGGAGTTCCCGGGGCCACCCATGGATCCGTTCTGCACCGAGGCCGCGAGCGCCGTGCCGTGCGCGCTGCCCGATTTCTTCGGCGGCGGCGAGGGAACCTGCGCTCAGTTCGGACCGAGCTGGGTGTGCGTCCCCAACGCTGGCCCGGGCGGACCCGGCGCACCGGGAACCGGCGCAGACGCGGGTACTGGCGCAGACGCGGGCGACGCAGGGGCGTCACCGCCGGGTGATCTCGGCGCAGACGCGGGCACATCGCCGGGGCCCGGCACCTTCGGTCCTCCCGGCGGCGGCCCCGGGGGTCCTCCTGGCGGTGGCCCCGGCGGCCCGCCCACGAGCGGCGCGCTCGATCTGCTCTCGCGCGACCCCATCTACGTGCCCGTCGAGGTTCGCTACGAGAGCAACGTCTGGACGCAGGTCGGCATGCGTTACAAGGGCAACTCGTCCCTCGCTGCCTCGGGCGGCTCGGGCAAGCTCCCCTTCC
>Ga0247763_1000590_pt1 | contig 21738 bp, 17 predicted proteins | sample UWRJL141409B4_FD_179926 | JGI IMG/M metagenome (GOLD analysis project Ga0247763, IMG submission 179926) | Plant litter microbial communities from Arlington Agricultural Research Station in Wisconsin, United States - UWRJ-L141-409B-4 | ecosystem: Environmental > Terrestrial > Plant litter >...
GCAGGCAAAGCAGTGCGGGACGAAGAGCTCGAGGAGCTCGCCGCGCTGGTCTTGAAGATCGACGACAAGGCCAACGTCAAGCACCTGGCCGGTCGCGACCCACAGGTCAAGCGCTCGCTGCTCGATGTCTTCCGCGGCCTCGTTGGGCTCGACGCGGCCGCTGTGGAGCAAGCCTTCACGGGCTTCGTCCACGACCACCCGCATCTTTCGTCCCAGCAGCTTCGCTTTCTTCAGACCCTCCAGAACTACATCGCGCAGAACGGCGGCATCGAGGTCGAGCGCCTGTATGAGCCCCCGTTCACCACCATCCACGCCGAGAGCGTCGACGGCATCTTCCAGGAGTCGGGTGATGTGGACGCACTGCTGGCGATCATCAGCATCTTCGAATCCAAGCGAACCCCATCCTCCGAGCCGCCGCCCGCCGATCGAGCCGTTGGCTGATCGGCCCAAGCACCATCGAGAAGGGACTAGATGAATGGCCCGTGCACTGAAGTTTCACGCTGTAGTTTCCGGCAAGACCTTGCCGCTCCCCGATCTGAGCGCTTTCGAAGGCAAACGCGTCGAAGTCATCGTGCTCGAGGAGGACGTCAAAGGCGAACCTCCAGCCACGACCAGACAGCGCCGCTTTGGCACCATGGCAGGGCGATTCGTCGTCCCTGAAGACTTTGACGCGCCTGTTCCGGATGATGTTCTTGCTGCGTTCGAAGGCAGGAACGAAGAGTGAGATACATCATCGACACGCACGTATGGCTCTGGCTACTCCAAGACCCGGGAAAGCTGGCGGCTCCCGTTCGTCAGGCGCTGGAAGCGGCTGACGACATCGTCTTGTCGGTCGCGTCCGTATGGGAGGCTGCCATCAAGGTCAAGCTCGGGAAGCTCGTGCTTCCTCGGGGTGTGGCTGACGCGCGCGACGGGTTCCTGCGCCAGACGGGGGCTCGCGAGTTGCCCATCCAGAGCGCCCACGTCATCGCCGCGGCAGATCTTCCGCCCGTCCATCGAGACCCATTCGATCGACTCCTCATCGGTCAGTCACAGGTCGAACAGCTTCGGCACGTTACCGCGGACAATGCCATCCGCAGCTACGGCTTGCCCGTCGAGTGGGCGACCTGACACCCAGCCCTCGCTCTAATTCCCAGCAAAGAAGCATGAGCACGCTCACCACCCAACTGAAGACCGATATCGACAAGCTCTGGACCGAGTTCTGGACCGGCGGCATCACCAACCCACTCACCGTCATCGAGCAGATCTCGTTTCTGATGTTTGCGCGCCTGCTCGACGTGATGGAAACGACGGGCGAGCGCAAAGCGACCCGTACGAAGAATCCGTTCAAGGGCCGCTTCTCGGGGCCAGATGACCCTCGTCGCTGGAAGAACTTCAAGCAGCTACCGGCGAGCGTCACCGAGGCTGACCGCAAGCAGGGGCGCAAAGGCATGCTCGACATCGTGCGAGACGACGTCTTCGCGCATTTCCGCAAGCTCAACGGAGGAACGACCTTCGGCGAGTACATGCAGGACGCCCAGCTCATGATCCAGAAGCCGAGCCTCCTCGTCTCGGCGGTCAACATGATCGACAAGCTTCCGATCACCGAGGGCGATGCCAAGGGCGACCTCTACGAATACCTGCTCAGCAAGTTGACCACGGCCGGCATCAACGGCCAATTCCGCACGCCCCGGCACATCATTCGCTTCATGGTCGAGCTGCTGGATCCCCAGCCGAACGAGACGATCGGTGACCCCGCCTGCGGCACCGCGGGATTCCTCGTCGGCGTGATGCAATACTTGATCGAGAAGCACACTTCGGCGAAGGGCAAGCTCAAGGGCGAGAATGGCGAGACGATCTTCACCGGCGACCAGCTCGAGCCCTTCCGGGAGCACATTCAGAACGACATGTTTCATGGGTTCGATTTCGACGCGACGATGCTGCGCATCGCATCGATGAACCTGATGCTCCACGGGGTGGACAACCCAGATATCCACTACCAGGACACGCTGTCGAACTCATTCCCTGAGAAGTTCGCCAAGCAAGCCACGGGCGGTTTTGACGTCGTCCTGGCGAACCCGCCGTTCAAGGGGAGCCTCGACGAAGGCGACGTTCACCCGACGCTCACGCAGGCGGTGAAGACCAAGAAGACCGAGCTGCTGTTCCTCGCGCTGATTCTGCGCATGCTGAAGAACGGCGGGCGCAGTGCCACCATCGTGCCGGACGGAGTCTTGTTCGGTTCATCGAAGGCGCATACCGCGCTCCGTCAACTGCTCGTGAAAGAGAACCAGCTCGAAGGCGTGTTCTCGCTACCGTCTGGCGTGTTCAAACCCTACGCCGGCGTGTCCACCGCCATCCTGGTGTTCACGAAGGGCGGCAAGACAGACCACGTGTTCTTCTACGACGTGGACGCGGATGGCTACTCGCTTGACGACAAGCGCGACCCCATCAGCCAAAATGACCTGCCAGACGCGCTCGCCTGCTGGCGCAAGAAGAGCCCGAAGAAGGACACGGACCGCACGGCGAAGCACTTCGTGGTGCCGGTGAAGGAGATCGAAGAAAAGGGCTTTGACCTCTCTATCAACCGCTACAAGGAAACGAAGCACGACGTCGTGGACCACGAGCCACCGAAGCAGATCATCGCCAAGCTTCGCGCGCTGGAGGCCGAGATCGCGAAGGACCTGAGCGAGCTGGAGGCCATGCTTTGACGAAGGCGAAGCCGACCAAAGCGATTCCGCCGAGCCTAGCGACGAGGCCACCTGGCTATGCCGATTGGCTCGCCGAGGTGAAGGAACGAGTCCACGCGGCGCAGCAACGCGCCGCCCTCGCCGTCAATAGCGAGCTCCTGCGGCTCTATTGGCAGCTCGGGCACGACATTCTCGACCGGCAGTCGCGGGAGGGCTGGGGAGCTGGGGTCGTCGACCAAATGGCGGGCGACCTGCGAGCCGCCTTCCCCGAGATGAAGGGCTTTTCGCGCGCAAATCTAATGTACATGCGCGCATTTGCAGAAGCCTGGCCCGAGGCCGACTTTGTCCAACAGCCTGTTGGACAATTGCCCTGGGGCCACAACCTGCTGCTCCTCACCAAACTCAAGGACCGCGAGTCCCGCCTAGCCTACGCCGCGCGGGCCCTCGAGCACGGCTGGTCCCGCGCCGTCCTCGTGCATCACGTCGAGGCGCGAACCGTCGAACGCCAGGGTAAGGCGCTCACGAACTTCGAGCAGCACCTTCCCAAGCCCCACTCCGACCTCGCTCGCGAGAGCCTGAAAGACCCATACCGGTTCGACTTCCTGGGCATCGGCGAAGATGCAAGCGAACGCGACCTCGAGGGGGCGCTCGTCAAGCACATAACGCAGTTCCTTCTCGAACTCGGCGTCGGTTTCGCGTTTGTGGGCCGCCAGGTGCATCTGGAGGTCGGTGGCGAGGACTTTTATCTCGACCTGCTCTTCTATCACCTCAAGCTTCGCGCGTACGTCGTCGTCGAGCTCAAGGCGACCAACTTCAAGCCCGAGCACACAGGGCAGCTGAGTTTCTATCTGACCGCAGTCGACGCACAGGTGAAGGCGCCTGACGATGCACCGACGATCGGTCTGTTGCTATGCAAGGGCAAGAACCGCGTGGTGGCTGAATACGCCTTGCGAGACTCGAACAAGCCGATGGGGGTTGCGGAGTACCAACTCGTAGAGGCATTGCCGCATGACTTGGAAGCGAGCTTGCCGAGCATCGAGCAGATTGAGCGCGAACTGGAGGAGGCGGCGGATGAGCGCGGGCACTCCTAAAGCGGCCGCTCGCGGAGCGCGCACAGCTGCCGATGTGGCCACGGAAGGGCCTCAATCGACCATCGCGTCTGACCCGATTGGCGGCGCGCTCCCGCCGTCGTGGAGACTTACTACCATAGGCGAGCTTTGCGACGAGAATGGCGGGGAAGTTCAGACGGGGCCCTTCGGGAGTCAGTTGCACGCAGACGACTACGTGAGCAATGGCGTGCCTTCAGTAATGCCCAAAGACATTATTGGCGATCGCATTTCGACCAAGTCGATCGCGCGCGTCTCGGAGGTAGATGCAGCCCGCCTTTCCTTGCATAGACTGCGAGCGGGGGATGTTGTCTACGCCAGGAGAGGCGATATCGGGCGACGAGCACTTGTAACAGCGGCGGAGGAGGGGTGGTTGTGCGGCACTGGCTGTCTCCGGATTCGATTGAACGCACCTGATGTATCGTCCGATTACCTGCTTACTTACCTCGGGCATCCGAGAGTTCGCAGCTGGGTAGAGTCGAAGGCTCAGGGCGCAACCATGTTGAATCTAAATACATCGATCCTGCGTGCGGTCCCATTCCGCGTCCCACCCCTAAGTGAACAGCGCCGCATCGCCGACATCCTCGACAAGGCCGACGCAATCCGCCGCAAGCGCAAGCAGGCCATCGCCCTCACCGAGGAGCTGCTGCGCTCGACCTTCTTGGACATGTTCGGCGACCCGGTGACGAACCCGAAGGGGTGGGAGGCGAAACCTTTCGACACCTTGGTCCGGGAAACGCAGCTCGGCCTTGTCAGAGCAGCATCCCAGCAGGGACCTGGCCGCGCGTTTTCGTATGTCCGCATGAACGCCATTCGCGACGATGGCTACCTCGACCTGAGGCGTGTGACTCGCGTGGATGCAACCGATGCCGAGTTTAAGTCGATGCGCCTGCTCGACGGTGACTTCCTGTTCAACACTCGAAATTCACAGGAGCTTGTTGGAAAGGTTGCCGTGTTTCACGACCGCGGCGACTACCTCTATAACAACAACATCATGAGGGTCCGATTCAAGGAGGGCATTGACCCGGACTTTGTCTGCTCGTTCTGGCAGACAAACGCGGCACGGCGCGAGCTCGATGCCCGCAAGGCAGGCACAACCTCGGTTTTTGCGATTTATTATAAGAGTCTGGCGACGTTACCGGTGCCTGTGCCGCCCGTCCAGCTGCAGAAACGCTACGGCGAACTGTGCGCTTCCGTCCGCACGCTCTTGCGAGCGCACCAGGGCATGGAGGTCGCCGCAGAAGAGCTCTTTAACACCCTAGTTCAGCGCGCCTTCCGGGGGGAGCTGGCTGAGCTTAACGCCGATAATGGGATGCAGCTTGGTCTGTTCGATGGAGCGATCAGATGATCCACTCTCTCGAACTCGAGAACTTCAAGGGCGTCGCTGCCCGGCAGCGCATTGAGTTTGCGCCAATTACGCTTCTTTTTGGGGCGAACAGCGCCGGCAAGAGCACCATTCTGCACGCGCTTGTCTATCTGCACGAGCTCCTTGAACGTGGTTCCGCCGATGTTGATCGGACCGAGTTGGCCGGCCACGTGCTTGAACTAGGCGGGTTTGCACGTCTCGTCCACCGGCACGAGAGCGAGCGCGTCATCGTTCTGCGCGCCGAGTTCGCCACACCGGGGGGCCTTGAGCGCTTCGGGCGCGATCTGACGGACTTCCCGTTTCCCGATCTCGACGACGAGGTCGAGAGCGCGTGGCTCGCGCTGACCATACGCTTCCTCACAAGGTCGACCTTTCGGGGGGCGATTGTCGAACGCGCCGTCATCGGTGTGAACGGTGTCGCCGAACCTCTCGTATGGCTCGAGGTGGGCGCGACGCTGCGGGAGGATGAGGCGCTACGGGCCCGCATCAACATGGGTCACCCTGTGCTCGCGAGTGCGTTCGGTGAGCACCAGTTGGCACTCGTCCCGTACGGGGCGCGCTCGGACGTAACCGAGGCTTGGGAGGCCATCGCAATCCCGGAGGAGGGCGCCGGTGCTGGCGAAGGGGGCGGATATGGCGGTGGCAGCGGCACCGGCACCGGTGCTGCCGTCACTGACGGCTCGGGCTTTGGTAACGGCCGCTCGCTCCCTGTGTTCGCGCTCGTCCGTGGTCGCCTCTCGGCGCTCCCTTCACTGAGCGAGCCGCTAAGCGTGAGCCCGTTCGGCGGCGACACGCCTGAGAATACGGCCGCGGCACAGCACGTTCGCACCTTCCTCGAGATGGCCGTGATCGGCACAACGTCGCAGCTCGCCAACGTCCTGCGCGAGCTGTTATTCATCGGGCCTCTTCGAGCCATGCCGCCGCGCGGGTACCGACCACAAGCACGTCAGGGTCCGCAGAGGTGGGCGGACGGTCTCGCCGCCTGGGACGCCATCGCGCACGGCGATGCGGCGGACGTGGGGCGCTGGATGAAGCGCCTCGGAACCGGCTACGATGTCTCCCGGCGCGAGCTCATTGAACTGCCAGCGGCGGCATTAGATGTTCGGCACGAGCTAGCGGACATCACGGACAAGATGGACCAGTTCTACCCTCACAACCCGGAGGAAGCGGACGCCGACGAATTTTACTCAGACACGTATGTGGACATCAAGCTGGCGCGCCACCAGGTGGAGACGCTTCGCAAGCTGCAAACGTCCCTCGATTCCCCAATTCGCTCGACCAGAGTCGTTCTCGTCGAAGAAGGCACAGGACTCGAGCTCGAGCCGCAGGACGTTGGAATCGGTGTCTCGCAGCTCCTTCCGGTGGTTGCGGCGGCAGTGCTGCGCCGTCGGACGAAAGCAGCGGGAATGCTAGTGTGCATCGAACAGCCGGAATTGCACGTCCACCCTCGAGTGCAGGTCGAACTGGCAGACCTATTCGTGACCGAAGCCACGGCGCTCGGAGGACGCGCCAAGCAGTTCTTGATCGAGACGCACAGCGAACATCTGATCCTTCGCCTACTGCGTCGCATCCGCGAGACCACCGACAAGGAGCTCGCCGACGACGCGCCCGCATTCCGTGAGGACAAGCTGAGCGTGCTCTACGTCGAAGCAAGTCCAGACGGTGTGCGCGTGCGCCGCCTGCGCGTCGACGAGCGGGGTGAGTTCAAGGACCCTTGGCCCAAGGGCTTTTTTGACGAACGGTATGCGGAGGTCTACGGAGAGTGATTTACGACTTCGCTCTTGAGCCCGAGCTCGTTGCGACTTGGTGGGATCCGAAGGTGTGGTACCCCGTGCGCTCGCAGATGGGTCTAGGGACTCGACGGGTTCCCTGCATCTTTCCCTCCGCGAGTTGGAAGAAGCTCGTGATGGGTGCGCTCCAGAAGAGCATCCCGGAGGAGGAGATGGCGAGGTGGCAGTCGGCGAGGAAGAAGATGGACATTCTTCTACAGCATTTGCACCAGAACGCGGCTCGACGAAGCGGGCGCTGCGCGGAGACGGAGAGCTGGCTGGACGCCGCCGTTCGCGAACACGAAGAGTTTCCGTTTGGCGGGATTCTCGTCGGGACGACTGGTCTTGTGCACACGCATGTTGTTGCAGTCGATAAGCTTGCCGACGACGAACATCCCGCGTGGTCGCCACCGGCACCGCCGGTGGTGCGTCAAGCGCTCCAGCTGGCCGCCGCTCTTGCGCCCTTACTTCGCTCGGCTCACGAACTGCGGTTCGTCGACCCGTATTTTGATGCAGACGACCCGACGTTCTTCGAGCCGATGAAGGCCTACCTCGAAGTCGCCCAGAAACGGAGGACCGTGGGCGATTTGAGGATACAGATTCATTTCACCATCGGTTCACAACAAGTCGCGCAGCAGTCTCGAATTGAGCGAACGCTCCTGAATGATGAGACCGTTGCACGCGAGCGTCTCGCCTCCGCCGAGCGCAAATTGTCGCCAGTGCTCGATCGGCGCGTCGCTGCTCGCGTCTTCGCGTGGGGGAGGGATGCTTCCGGGCAGGGGATGCACAATCGTTATGTGCTCAGCGATCTCGGCGGAGTTGCGGTGCAAACCGGGCTCGACCAAGACTCGCGCGGAAGTCGCCGGACGGACGATCTGACGGTCCTCTCGAAGGAGCAGTACGGGGCACGTTGGGCTGAGTTCGCACCCGAGGGGACGACCTACCGTCGGCTCGGTGAACATAAATTCTCCGGCGCAGTAGGGGATGATGCGTGATGGCCAGCGGTCCCGTTGCGAAGAGTCGATCTGCGATGCCATCGGCAGCGCCCACGACCAAGGGGGGACGGGATGCTCGACGGCGATGCGCCGCGTTCCCATTTCCACGCCATTGCCACACCCCACGTCCCGCGCCGTCCCTCTCCGCCGCGGTCCGTCCCCCCACCGAGCATCGCCATCAACGCCCCCGAGTGCGTCCTTCGCGATGAAAACGGCCGTTTTGAGGGCTTCTGAGTGGGACTTGATTTAGCACGCCCGGTAGGATTCGAACCTACGACCAGCGGATTAGAAATCCGCTGCTCTATCCAGCTGAGCTACGGGCGCAGAGACGACGTTGCGTTCGGAACCAACGGCTATTTAGAGCAAGGACTGGAGGGGCATCAAGCGATGCCATCTAGCCGCAAGGTTTCCCGCGTGGCTACCCCGAAGGGCTCGCCGGTGGCCTCGGACGTCTTTGTAAAGGGCTCGGTGAGAGCGCTCGCCGGTTAACTTTTCGCGATGTGGCGCGCTACGGCTGCAAAAATGATTGAAGAGCGCGTGTTGCTGCGCGAAGTGTCCGTGATCGACGCACGGTTCGCACGAGCAGATCGCAGGCACGTCTGCGTGTTTCGTGGCGGGCAGCGCGCGCGCATGGCGCACGACGGGCGCTGGCGTTTTCAGCGGGTGACGCGAAGCTTTCGGCGCAGCGCTGCCGGAGTGCGTTGCACTCGCGACACCCGAGCACGAGGCGCTGCATCCGATGGGTCTGACGAGAAACCCCGATGAGTGGGACACTCGAGGGCTCGGCGCGCCGATGCGGCACGGCAAGCTCTTCGGGGAGCTGTTCACGAAGGGCTGCCACCGGGCTGCCTCTGCGAAGGCAGCGGTCACCCGAACAGCTGCAGTCACTGGACTGGACGCGCTGACCGCTGGCGAATGCGGATGGGGACGGCCTGGGTCGCGATGTGCGCGTGCCGCCTCTGAGCGCTCCATTCGCGGCGACCGCGAGCCAAACCGCCGTGCCGCACCGGCCGAGCGAGACCGCCGGGCTTCTGCCGCGCTGGCCCTCGCCGCGCGAGACCCCCGCGTCCGCGCCCGTCGCCGCGACGAAGAGCCGCCCGCGCTGACCTCGCCGCGCGAGACGCCTACGGCGCCGCCGCCGCGCGCTCGGTGCTCGCCGCCGCGGTCACTCGGCGCTCGCCGCTTCGCTCAGCAGCGAATTGCTCGAGTCGAGCGGGTCGAACGAGTGCTTCTGGGCCGGCGCTGCAGCGTGCACCTGCTCGCCCGTGAGCCCGAATCTTCTCTCTCTGCCAGCGAAGAAGCCGAAGGCGTCGCGCAGGGCCTTGGCGTTGAAGTCGGGCCACATGATGGGCAGGAAGTAGAGCTCGGCGTAGGCCGACTCGAACAGGAGAAAATCGCTGACGCGCCGCTCGCCGCCGGTGCGGATCAGCAGATCCACCGCGGGCAGGGAGTGGGTCGACATGTGGCTCTGGAAGGTCTCTTCCGTGATTTCTTCCGGGAGCAGGCTGCCGGTGGCGGCGCGGATGGCGATGGCGCGCGCTGCGTTGAGGATGTCGGCGCGGCCTCCGTAGGAGAGGGCGAGGCTCAAGGTCATCCCGCGGCAGTTCGCGGTGTATTGCGTGGCGCTCTCGACGGCGTGGCGGGTGTTGATGGGCAGCTCGTCGATCTCTCCGATGACCTGGAGCTTCACGTCCTGGTCGCGCAACTCTTGTTTTTCGCGCTCGGCGAAGTCGAGCAGGAGGTTCATGAGCGCCTTGACCTCGGTGCGCGGCCGGCCCCAGTTGGCGACGCTGAAAGCGTAGAGAGTGAGGAACTCGACGCCTTCCTTGCGGCAAGCACGAACGGTCTCGCGCACCGCGCGCGCACCCTCGGCGTGACCCTCGACGCGCGACAGGCCATTGGCCTGCGCCCATCGCCCATTCCCATCCATGATGATGGCGACATGCCGCGGGACACTCCGGGGGGCGACAGAGCGAGGGGCTGAGGTGCTGACGGTGCGGGAGCTCACGGTTGGCCTTTCCTTCGGACCACGCCCGAATATTACGAGACTGCCTCGAGCTCCTAGTGGGAAGTGTGGAGACTTCGAGGAGAAAGGGGGCAAGGGGTGCGATCTGGCTGTTGTATTTCTGAGGCGCGGGCGCCCCAAGCCGCTCTATTCCATTTCTGAGGCGCGGGCGCCCCAACCCGCGCCTGGTCCGGTTGGGTGCTTGCGCTGGCGCGAAGGCGCGGGCGCCCCGACCCGCGCCTGGTCGGGTGGGTGAATCCGCTGGGGCGAAGCCTGGTGGGCGCCCCAACCCGCGCCTGGGGCAATTTTCGCTGGCGCGAAGGCGCATGGCGTCAGCGTCAACCAGCGTTGGGGGAGGGCAGCGGGCGGGCGTTTGGTGCAATCCGCTTTCCTGATCGTTTCGTGACCGCACAGGGCCTTTCGTAACTCGGCTCGTGTGACGCCAGCCGTCACTCGCCACCGGCCAGGTCGCCACCGGCCAGGTCGGCGCCGGCCAGGTCGCCGCCGATCGTCCATCGCAGAGCATGCGGACGCTGCATCAACGGCGCGTTCGTTCCGGTTTGATAGTCATGCGGCGCCGGTTTTGGGGCCGAGCTTCGGTAACGGAAAGACTCCGTGCAGAGCGGGAATGGAGAGCGTGAAGACGACCTCGGGAGGGCCGGCCTCGCCGAGCACGGCCTGCCCGCCGTGGGCTTCGGCGACGGCGCGCACGATGGCGAGACCGAGCCCGGTGCCGCCCTTGTCTTCGCGCGTGGTGATGAAGCGGCGGAACACGTTCTCGCGCACGTAGCGCGGCAGCTGCCCCTGGCTGCGCACGACGACGCGGCCCTGTCCGTCGCGCGAGAGCACGGAGACGTGCACGGGTGAGTTCGGCGTCGAGTGGAGGATGGCGTTGTCGAGCAGGTTGCCGATGGCGCGGCTCAGCCAGGTGGGCTCGCCCTGCAGCTTCACGGGCGTGAGCTCGCCGAGGACGACGCGGCTGCGCGCGGGCAGCATGTCGATACAGCTCTCCACGAGCTCGGCGAGATCGAGCGTCTCGAGCCCTTCGACTCCGCCGGCTTCCATGCGGGCGAGGTGCAAGAGGTCGCGCAGCAGGCGCTCGATGCGGCCGACGGCCTCGCGGATCCGAGCGACGAAGCGGCGGGCTTGTTCGGGCTCGGCGAGGGCTCCTTCCTCGAGCACCTCGGCGCTGGCGCGGATCGCTGCGACGGGGTTCTTGAGCTCGTGCGACAGATCCGCCGCGAACATCTCGGCGAAGGGGCGCCCCTCGAGCTGCCGTCGCATGGAGTCGATGGAGCGCGTGAGGCGGGTGACCTCTCTGCCCCACGGCTCGGGCGGGGGCAGCGCGCCTTGCTCGCCGCGGCTGACGCGCTCGCTGAAGGCGCTGAGCGCCTCGATGGGCGCGGCGATGGACGCGCCGATCCACGCGGCGGCGATGGCCGCGGCGGCGCCGAGCACCAGGCTGATGACGATGACGGTGGGCGCGAAATCGCGCAGCAGTCGCTCCATCACGATGGTGGGCTTGATCACCTCGACCTCGGCCACGTTCTCCCCGCGCACGAGCACCGGTGCGGCGACGCTGACCGTGGGTCCTTCGCCGGAGAACTCCTCGCCGGGCGGGCCATCACCCTTGGACAGCGGGCGGTGGAAGAGCACGCGCCCCTCGGCGTCGAGCAGCTTCCACGCGGTGGTGCTGCGGCGGTGCTGGTTCTGCTGCAGCTCGGCGGCGAGCTCGCCGAGGGAAGGCCCGCCGCGCTCGAGCTGCCCCGACAGGATGTTCGCGATCGAGCGGGCCTCGTCGGCGGCGGCCTGGTTAGCGAAGCGCACGGCGCGCGCCTGTACGCGATCCATCACCATGATGCCGAGGCCGCCGGCAAATGCGCCGACCACGGCCGCCAGCGCGAGGAACACCTGCAGGCGGATGGAGAGCCCCGCGCGGCGGCTGCGCGCGAGCCGCGAGGCGATGAAGGCCACGAACAGGATGGCCCCGATGGCGCCCGAGGCGACGACGATGAGCCGGATCATGGCGAGCGCTCCGAGGGAAAAACGCGGGGCATCGAGCGGGCTATCGAGCAGGCGCGATCATTGCCGGGAATCGTCGCTCGGGGCGGCCGATTCGTCCAGCGCTGGCGACGCGGGTCCGGTCGCGCCCGGCCCAGCCGTGTCGGGCCCGGTCACGTCGGAAGCTGCCTCGAGCGCGGTCGAGTCGAGCGCCTGCGAGTCCGGCGCGGTCGGGTCCAGCGCGGGCTGGCCCGGCGCCGCCAGGTCGTCGGGCGATGCCATTCGGTAGCCGACGCCCCGCACCGTCTGGATCATGCCCGCGGGCGCGCCCGCGTCCGTGAGCTTGCGGCGCAGCGACTTGATGTGTGAGTCGATGGTGCGGTCGGTGATGGCGAAGCCGTCACCCCAGACGCTCGCGATGAACTCGGCGCGGGTGTAGACGCGGCTCGGATTCTCGGAGAGCAGCGCGAGCAGGTCGAACTCCACGCGCGTGAGCTCGAGCGAGCGGGCGGCGAACGTCGCGCGCCGCCCCGTGCGGTCCACCTGGACGGGCGATTCGGGCTCCGCCTGGCCGGAGGGTGTCATGGCGGGCACCATGCGACGCAGCACGGCCCGCACGCGCGCGACGACCTCTCGCGGCGAAAAGGGCTTGGTGACATAGTCGTCGGCGCCGCCCTCGAGGGCAGAGATGCGATCGACCTCGCTCTCGCGGCTCGACAGTACGATCACCGGCGTCGCGCGTGATTCCGCTCGGAGCGTGCGCAGCAGATCACCCCCGTTACCGTCCGGCAGCATGAGATCGAGGATGATCAACGTGGGCCAGGCGCGGGCCGCTTCGGCCTTCGCGTAGGTGCCCGCCGTCTGTGTCGTGAATCCTTCGCGTCGCAGAGCGTAATCGAGTGATTCGGCGATGGCCGGCTCGTCCTCCACGATCAGGATGCGTGGCGGTGAGGCGCGATTTGATTGCATCAGAATAGGCCGTGATTGTAGCAACTAGAGACACATGGGGGACGTCTGTCCCCAGGCCCCCACAGCTCGAGGCTGGTGTTTGGCGGCGGGGGACGCTATGAAATATCGAATGCCCCCGCTGCCCCGCAAACAAGCCGTCGCCTTGGATCTGCTGGAGCGGACCTCCGTGTTCGTCCACCTCGACCCTCGGCGTCCGGGCGTGATCGTGCCACAAGGCTTCCTCAAGCAACCCCAGCTGGTCTTGCAGATTGGCCTCAACATGGCCATCTCCATCCCCGATCTGAACGTGGGCGAAGAGGGCATCAGTTGCACGTTGAGCTTCAACAAGCGGCCCCATTTCTGCTCGTTGCCATGGTCTTCGATCTACGCGCTGATCGGTGAGCAGGGCGGCGGCATGGTTTGGCCGGAAGACGTGCCCCCCGAGGTGGTCTCTCAGCAGCGCGCCGCGGCCAAGAAAGACCCGAGGCCGCGCAAACCCGGGTTGCGTGCCATCAGCGGTTCGGGTGCCGGGGTCGATGCGGGCGCCGACAGCGTCGATGGCGAAGCGGCCGACCGAAGCGGTACCGAGGGGGACACGCCGACCCGCCGCTCCGAGAGCATTCGGCCGGCGGTCGTCCGCCGAGGTGAGGTTCGCAGCGCCACGCCTCAGCCTCCCCGGCTCGTTCAGGTGGTCTCGAACCCGGCGCGCTCCGAGTCGAGCGCCGTGAGCCAGGCGGCAGAGCCCGAAACCGCGCCACCGAGCGAGGCCCCCGCGCGTGAAGACGCGGCTCGCCCTCCGGCGACGAAGCGCTCGCGCCCGCCTTATCTGCGCCTCGTCGACTGACCCGGTAGCGGAAGCCGCAGGCCGCTGGGAAACCACGGTTCGGGAACACGGCGCTGAATTACGCGGCGGAACGCTGAAATCGGCAGCGGAGTCGGCGTGTGCTGGCCCGTTCAGAGCCCCGCGTCGCCGGCGCTCGCGTCGCTGCCGGCATCGAGCTCGACGCCGGCGTCGAGAGCTCCACCGTCGCCCGCGGATGGTGGGGCCGAGGCGTCTGCCGGCTCCTCAGCGTCGACATCTGGCACGCAGGTGTGCGCGGAGTCGACGATGCCGCAGCGATAGCCACGCACGCACCCGTGATAATCACATGAACCGGGCCGGCACACGAGATCGGGGGTGCACGTCTCCCCGAGCTCGCACTGGCTGGGCCGGGAGCAGCCGATCGCATCGAGGATCGGCTCGCACTGGCGGCTGAATCGATCGCAGTAGAACCCCGACGCACAATCGTTCCGGCTGTCGCACTCGTCCGAATATAAGGGGCAACCGAGCAGTATCGTGGCGCCTCCGCACAGGGCAAACAGCGCGCGGGCGGCGCGCTTCGACAGGGGCGGGCGATCAGGCATGCGAGGCATCATGAGCCAGCAGCGCCGGAAACACGGCTGCGGGCGACAAAAAAAGGGCTGCGAGAAGAAGGGCCAGGAGAGAAAAGACCTGCAGGCGACGGGGCTGGGTGAAATGGGCTGGGGGAACCAACGCCGCGGGAATAGGGCCGCGAGGCACACGGCAGCGGTCGATGGCGGGGAACATCTTCGAATTTCTTGGCGCCCGGAACGAGCTTAGCAAGTCAGCCACCTTGCACAAGCGAGCGGGGCGGCATTAGGATCTCCGGCCGAAAGCTCGCCCATGGAAGTTCGCTGCTCCAACTGCGCTACCGAGTACGAGTTTGACGATGCGCTCGTCTCGGCGCGCGGCACCAGCGTCAAATGCACGAACTGCGGGCATCAGTTCCGCGTGCACCCGACGACGGCGAGCCCCACCGTCGCCGAGAAGTGGGTCGTGCGCGACGCGCAGAAGCGGGAGACGACGTTCACGTCGCTCCGTGATCTGCAACAGGCGATCGTGAAGGGGCAGCTCAGCCCTCAGCATCAGCTGTCGCACGGTGGTCAAGCCTTTCGCCCGCTGGAAGACATCTACGAGCTGCAGACGTTCTTCAACGCCGCTCGCCAGCGCCCGCCGAACCGTCCCGCGCCGCGCACCTTGCTCGGCGTGGGTCGCGATGGGCAGCCGCCCGCGCGCGGGTCGTCACCGCCGCCGCGCAAGCGCCCCTCCGAGCCGCCGCAGCAAGAGCGAGTGACACCGGTCGCCGGCTTGCCCGCCATGAAGGCAGCGGTGGCAGCGGCAGTCGCCGAGCCCCTCACCTCGGAGCGAACCCTCGCGGAGCGCGCTCTGTCAGAACGACCACTGTCAGAGCGAGCTGCCCCGAGCCCGCGTCCCGCGTCGGATTCGGGGCAGCGCCCGGCCGTGCGCCGCTCGCCGTCGCCGGTGCCTCCGCCCTACGCCCCCGTCGAGCGCGAGGCGCGCGCTCAGCAGACCACGTCGCCGCCGTCTTCGGCAGCGCCGCTGCCCTGGCAGAACATGCACGGGCTCCACGCCGAGGCCGACGTCGACGATCCCGACCTGCGCAAGGGCGCCGGCTCGCGCTGGATCATCGCCATCGTCGTGCTCGGCGCGCTCGGGCTGGTGGCTGGAACCGTCGGGCGCGACTACCTGCTCGGCTTCGCCGCGCCCAAGGCGGCGGCCCCCAAGGTAGACGAGCGCGTGCCTGCATTGATCGAGCAAGCGCGCCAGGCGCTCGCCAAGGGCGATTTCGAGAGCGCACACGCCGAGCTCGCGAAAGCCAGCGTGCTCGGCGACGACCCGCGCGTCGCCTCGGAGCAGGCGCGGCTCGAGGTCGCGCGCGCCGAGCTGCTCTGGGCGCAGCAGCGCGTGAACGCAGCGCTCGACGCGGCCAAGGCCCAGGCGCTCGAGAAGGCGCCGCCTTCACGCCGCAAGAAGACCGAAGCCGAGCTCGCCGCCGAGGCGCTCGCGGCGACGAAAGACGCGAGCGAGAAGAAGGTGCTCGAGCAGAGCTTTCAGGATCGGCTGGGCAAGGCCAAAGCGGCCGTGTCGGTCGCGCTGAAGCAGGCCCCGACCAGCGTCGACGTCGTCCGCTCGCAGGTCGACGCGTTGCGCCTCGACGGGCAGACGTCGCAGGCCCGCACGCTCGTGAGCGCGCTCTCGGCACAGGCGAGCGACCCCGACAACGCCTACTCGCTCGGCGCGCTCGACCTGGCGGAGGGGCCCGCGGGTTATCCCGCGGCCATCGATCGGCTGCGCGTCGCCGCGCGCACCGAGGAGGCGCTCGGCAAGGCACGCCCGCTGCTCATCTACGCCCTGACGAAGTCAGATCCGGCGGCGGCCAGCGCAGAGCTCGACAAGCTGCAGACCATCGCGCCGACGCACCGCAGCTTGCCCGCGCTGCGCGCGCTGGTCGAGCTCGAGAAGAGCAAGCTCGCCCCCGCGCCCGAGGCCCCGCGCAAGGCTCCCCCGCCGACGACGACGGCCGCTGCTCCCGTGGCGCCCGCTGCGCCAGCCGCGGCGTCCGCGACGGCCGAACCGAAGCCGGCCGCGCCCAAGCCCGCACCCGCGGGCGAGACCCTCAAGAGCACGCTGACGCGAGCCACCGAGCTGCACGACCAGGGCGATCTCGACGGCGCCGAGGCGCTCTACAAGCTGGTGCTGCAGCGCACGCCGACCAGCATCCCCGCGCTCTCCGGCCTCGGCGACATCGCGCGCCAGCGCCGCCAGAACGCGACCGCCGCCGTCTACTACGACCAGATCCTCAAGCAAGACCGCACCCACGTGCCAACCTTGATGGCGCGCGCGGACATGTACTGGGAGGGCGGCAACCGCATCCTCGCCGTAGCGCTCTATCGGCGTGCGCTCGGCGCGGTCGGGTCGAACGATCTCCGGGGTCAGCGCGCGCTGCGCCGCATCGAAGAGTTCGATCGCGAGGTCGCCGCGGCAGACTCGAAGAGCGAGGCCAAGCCCGAGGAGGGGTCGGAAGGCAACGAAGCGTCGGGCTCCGAAGAGGGCACGGCGCCCGCCAAGGAGGAAGACCCGGCGCCCGAAAAGCCCAGCGAGGGCGAGGGCTCGCCCTCGGGCGGCAGCGAGAACGCGCCGTCGGATGCGCCCCCGAAGGCCACCGCGCCGAGCCGCACCCCTCCGGCTCCGATCGTCACCGATCCGCCCAGCTCTCCGGGCAGCGACGAGCCCGCCGGCGATCCGGCGGAGCCACCATGAGGCGCACGCTCGGGGGGCGGCTTCATCGCGGTGTCTCGATCCTCGGTCTGGCGGCGTGCGCTCTCGCGTGCGACGAGGCGCCTGAACCCAGGCCAACCGAGCCCGGCCTCGCCGGTGCGTCGAGCTCGTCCGAGTCATCCGAGTCTTCCGATTCCCCCGGGTCGTCGCCGGCGATCGGCGTGCTCCGTAGCGGGCTCGACGCGGCGGGCGGCGGAGTCGTGGTCGAGTTCGACCTGTCGCGAGGGCTCGGCGAGCGAGCGGGCGACATCGATCTGTTCTCGGGTCCGAGCCAGCCGTCGCTGGCCGAGCTCATGCTGTCGCTGAAGCGCGCCGAAGACGATCGGCGCACGCGCGGCTTCTTCGTGCGGCTCGGCGGTGCAGACCTCGACTGGGCCCAGGCCGAGGAGCTCGGGCGCCTGTTCGCCGCGCTGAAGCCTGAGCACAACGTCGTCTGCCACGCCCACGGCTACAGCAACGCCACCCTCTTCTTCGCGGCCCGCGGCTGCGATCGGCTCTGGCTCAGCCCCGCCGGCGAGGTCGGCACCGTCGGCATCGCGGGGCAGATGGTCTACCTCAAGCGCCTGCTCGATCGCTTCCAGGTCAAGGCCGACTTCCTGCACATGGGCAAGTACAAGAGCGCCGCGGAGACCTTCACGGAAGACGGCCCGACCGAGCCCGCGCGCGAGTCGCTCACGGCGGTCCTCGGCTCGATCCGCAGCACCTGGCTCGACGGGCTCATGGCGGCGCGCCCGCGCGAGAAGATGCAGCATGCCGTCGAGCACGGCCCCTGGTCGCCCGAGGCGGCGCTCGCCGACGGTCTCGTCGACGCCGTCGGCTACGTCTCCGACGCCCGCGACGAGGCCAAGAAGCTCGCCGACGTCGACGCCGTCGACACCTCGATCGGGGTGGGCGAGCGCCGCGGCGCCGCCGAGGCCATCTCAGAGCTCATCCAGGTCATCGCCGGCACGCATCGCGACGAGGGCGGCGCCGACCACGTCGTCATCCTCACTGCCGCCGGCGGCATCAACATGGAGTCGGGCGGCGTCATCGGCGGCGGCGACGGCATCGCGGCCGAGCCCCTCGGCAAGACGCTCAAGCGCCTGCGCGAAGACGAAGCCGTCAAGGCCGTCGTGCTGCGCATCGACTCACCCGGCGGCTCCGCGCTCGCGAGCGACCTGCTCTGGCACGATCTGATGCTGCTGCGGGAGAAGAAGCCCCTGATCGCGTCGCTCGCCAACGTCGCCGCCAGCGGCGGCTACTACATGGCCTGCGCCGCCAACCGCATCGTCGCCGAGCGCACCACCATCCTCGGATCCATCGGCGTCGTCGGCGGCAAGATCGTGTTCGGTTCCGCGCTCGACCAGCTCGGCGTGAGCGGCGTCACCGTGCCCGCCTCGAAGGAGCCCGGCGCCGCCGAGCGAGCTGCCTACCTCTCCCCACTGACCGAGTGGGACGAGCCCACGCGCGAGGCCGTTCGGGCCCAGATGGCGTCCATCTACGAGCTGTTCCTGAGCCGAGTCGCCAAGGGCCGCGATCTTCCGATCGAGCACATCCGGCCCATCGCGGAGGGCCGCATCTGGTCCGGCGTGCAAGGCCTCGAGCACCGCCTCATCGACGAGCTCGGCGGTCTGAACGAGGCGGTCGCCCTCGCCAAGAAGCAAGCCGGCCTCGACGAGTCTGCCGAGGTGCGCATCGAAGGCGGCCCCGAGAGCATCGTCCAGCTCCTCCAGATCGACCAGGAAGACGACGAGCCCGAATCCATCGCGCGCGCTCTCGCCCGCCTGCGCGCCGAGCCACCGAGCCCCCTCCTCTCGCTCGCCGAGCCCTTCCGCCCGTACGCGCAGAGCCTGCTGCCGCTGCTCGGCAGGGAAAAGGTGCTCGCGGCGCTGCCCTTCGCCATTCAGCTGCGCTAGGTTCGAGGGGCCCTCACTGCGAGCGACTCAGCCGAGCGGAGGGGCCAGGCGCTGAACACGCCGTCGCTCGCGCAGCGAACTCGCGCGAGCATTCGCTCCCGGTTCGGCGCCGCCTCCGAGCCCGACGATCTGCTATCCGCCGGTGCCGGGCGCGATCTCGAAGTCGTCCACGGATACGCCACCCACCGACTCCAGCCGCAGCCCAAAGCTGAGCGCGAGGGTGCCGTCGGGGACGGCGCCCGTGCTGAAGCCGCTGCGCACCCAGCTGCCGGGCGTGGCGGCGACGAAGCGCGCACCGACGCTGAACTGCACCCATCGATAATCGGTGGTGAGCCGATGCACGATGAAGCGCAGCATCGGAGCGGGTTCATCGGGATCGGCGCGGTAGTGGAGCGCGAGGTCATACGAAGCGCCGACGCTGGTGAAGTGGGCGCAGGTGCCGAAGTCGCGCGGGACGACGAGCTCCGCGCTGCTGACATAGGGCGCGGGGATCTCCATGTGCTCGCTGGCCTCGCCGCTTCGGGCCACGCCGGTCAAACGCGCGAACTGCGCGGTGCCCTGGCTGCCTTGCCGCCGCTGCAGGCACTCGGTGCTGCCCGAGCCGAGCGTGCGCTCGAGCGAGGGGTTGCGCAGCGCGAACACCTCGGGTGCCTCGGGCAGCGCCGTGTCTCCGAGCGCCGCGCTCACGGTCGCCACGGCGACGCGGTAGCAGCGCTCGCCGTCGCCGGCGTCGAAGCAGCGCTCGCCCGTCGCGAGAGCCTCTGCCAGGCGATCGAACTCGGGCAGCTCGAAGCAGTAGGTGGGCGAGTCGTCGCCGCTGCAGTCGGGGCGCAGCTGGTGGAAGATGAGCGGCAGGTAACCGCCGCCGCAGCTCGCGGCGTGATCCATCCAGCCGAGCAAGGTATCCGCGGTGTCGGGCGGGAGCGCGAGCCCGTCGTTGGAGGGCGGTCGATTGTTGACGGAGCGCGTGCTGCGCAAACGGTAGTCGTTCTGGGGCGGCAGCGTCTCCGGACCGGCGCCGCAGCGGCGCAGGCTGAAGCCGTTGGTATCCCGCGCGCTGCCATAGCCCGCTTCCTCGACGACCTCGGGCAGCGACGGGCCTTCAGCGGGGTCGAGCCCGGCCTCGACGTCGCCGTTCGGGTAGGCCAGCGAGCGCGCGTCGAGTCCGAGGCGAAGGAGCTCGCGTCGGTCGCCCGAGATCTGGAGCCGCTGTTCGGCCTCCGGCAGCGAGGTCAGGTTGGGATGGCTGAGAGTGTGCCCGCCGATCTCGTGGCCGCGCGCCTGCAGCGATCGCACGTCGTCGACGGTCAGCCACGCGCCGCGACCGGCGCTGCCCTGGTGCAGTCGCGGACTGTTCACGTAGAAGGTGCCCGGCAGGCCGTGGGCGTCGAGCACGCCAGCGGCGTCGCGTTGCTCGACATCCGTATCGTCGAACGTCAACGATACGGTCACCTCGGGGTCGGCGACCACCGCGGGCCCATCGATGAGAGCCGCGTGGCTCGTACCGATGTCGCCAGCCGCGGGCGCCGACGCGAGCGGTTCGGCACAAGCGACCGTGCCGACCGCGACCACGATCCTCCAGCGTGTCCTGTCACTCATTGCGACCTGCCTCCCCCTAACGCGCCGCTCGTTTCGAGCAGTGCCGCCGCTAGCGTAGCATTCACGCATGCGAGACGAGAGGCAGAATGCCTCGATGCTCGAGCACGCTCTCAATCCAGCGCGGGAGCCGATGGTTTTCGACGGCTCTGACGACTCTTTGGCCGGTCCTCAGAGAGCCAGAACGAGGTAAAAAGAGAGGAGCGTCGCCTTCGGCGCGCGCAGCCCAAGGACCTCAGTGAACGACCAGACGCGAACCGCAGCTACGGTGTCGACCAACGTAGAAGGCCTCGACAACATTCTGCTCGGCGGCTTTCAGCGCGGAGGCTTCTACCTGGTGCAGGGAGACCCGGGATCCGGCAAGACCACCCTCGCCCTGCAGTTCATTCAGGGCAGGCTCGAGGCGGGCGAGCGCTGCCTGTACGTGTCGCTGACGGAGTCCCGCGCCGACATCGAGAACACCTGCCGCTCGCACGGCTGGGTCCTCGACGGCCTCGAGCTGGTCGATCTGACGCGCTCGCTCAACGACGCCACGGAGGTGTCGGTGTTTCACCCCGCCGATACGGAGCTGTCCGACATCATGAAGACCGTCCGCTTGGAGACCGAGCGCGTGCGCCCCTCGAGCGTCGTCTTCGATGGCCTCTCCGAGCTGCGGCTGCTGTCGGGCGAGCCGCTGCGCTATCGCCGTCAGCTCCTGGCGATGAAGGACTACTTCGCAAAGCTTCGCGCGACCGTGATGCTGCTCGACGACCGGAGCGCGAGCTTCGGTGACCTGCAGCCCGAGAGCCTGGTGGGGGGAAACATCATGCTCGAGCGCCAGCTGCCCGTGTACGGCCGAGCGCGCCGGCGCTTGTATGTGACGAAGGTGCGGGGTGCGCACTTTCGCGACGGCTATCACGACTACGAGATCGAGACCGGCGGAGTGCGCGTGCACCCGCGCCTCGTCGCCGGTGAGCACCACGGCAGCTTCGAGCCCGAGGTGTGCGCGAGCGGCATCCCGAACCTCGACGCGATGTTGCACGGAGGTCTGACCGCGGGCTCGACCGCGCTGCTGCTCGGGCCGGCGGGCGCCGGCAAGTCCACGATCAGTGTCCAGTTCGTCGTCAACGCGCTGAAGCAGGGCAAGAAGGCCGCGATCTATGTGTTCGACGAGGTGATGCACATCCTGATCGATCGCTCGGAGAAGCTGTGCTTCGGCAAGCCGGGCGGGTTCAAATCGTATGTGAACGAAGGCCTGCTCCACGCCCAGA
>Ga0247763_1000591_pt1 | contig 21725 bp, 16 predicted proteins | sample UWRJL141409B4_FD_179926 | JGI IMG/M metagenome (GOLD analysis project Ga0247763, IMG submission 179926) | Plant litter microbial communities from Arlington Agricultural Research Station in Wisconsin, United States - UWRJ-L141-409B-4 | ecosystem: Environmental > Terrestrial > Plant litter >...
GCTCGAGTCGCGAAGACTCGGGGTCGACCGCGACGCGCCTCTTCGACCACGATCAGACCCACATCCTGACGCTGCTGGGCACATACGCGCTGCCGGCGGGGTTTCAGGTCGGCGCGCGCTTCCGGTTCGTGAGCGGCAACCCACTCACGCCCGTCGTCGGCGCCGTGTTCGACGCCGACGACGACCGCTACGAGCCGCTCTACGGCACGCCAAACTCCGAACGCAACCCGCCCTTCCATCAGCTCGATGTGCGCGTCGACAAGCTCTGGCAGTTCGATGCCTGGCGGCTGAACGCCTACCTCGAGCTGCAGAACGCGTACAACCGGGCTAACCCCGAGGGCTTGTCGTACAGCTACGACTATCGACGGTCGAAGCTCGCGACCGGCCTGCCGCTGCTGCCCGTGTTTGGGCTGCGAGCTGACTTCTGAACAACCGGTGCGCCGCTCAGAGCTTCGACTCTTTGATGAACTCGATCATCTGCGTGTAGACCTGGCCCCAACCCTCGTGGAAGCCCATCGCCTCGTGCTTCTTGCGGCCGTCCTCGTCGCGGTGCAGGGCGATCGCGGTGTAGTTCGTGCCGCCCTTGCCATCGGCCTCGAGCAGCACCACGGCGGTGAAGAAGGGCTCGGCCGAGGGGCGATAGCCGGGCAGCAGCGCGTCGGTCCACACCAGGCGCTCGTTGGGCACCACCTCGAGGTAACAGCCGATGTTGGGGTACAGCTGGCCGTCGGGCGAGCGCATCACGAACTTGAACTGGCCTCCGGGGCGCAGATCGATCTCGCACTCGGCGGTCGTCCAGGGGCGCGGCGCGAACCATTTCGCGGCGTGCTCCGGCTTGGTCCACGCCTTCCACACCAGGGCGGGCGAGACGTCAGCGTGGCGCTCGAGCACCAGGTCGAGCTTCGGGTCTGTCTTGTACTTCACGATTCTTCCTCCTTCATTGTCGCGAGATGGGCATCGAGCTGATCGAGCCGACGCTCCCAGAGCGAACGCTGCTTGCCGAGCCAGTGCTCGGCAGACTCGAGCTTCGAGGGCACGAGCCGGTAGGTGCGCACCCGGCCGACCTTGGTCGAACGGATGAGCCCGCTCTTCTCCAGGATGCCGAGGTGCTTGGCGAACGAGGGCAGCGCCATGTCGAAGGGGCGCGCGAGCTCCGTCATCGACGCGGGCCGCACGCTGAGTCGTTCGATCACCTGGCGGCGCGTCGGGTCGCCGAGGGCTCGGAACGTCGAGTCGATGTTCGCTGCCTGATTCATCGTCGGCGCCGACACTTATCTGAAAGGCTAAGTGTTGGCAAGGGGCCTCGCCCGGCGCTCGCGAAGAGCGTCCGGCCGATGGTCGAGGGCTCTCACGTCGCGAAAGTCCACGTGCAAGACGCCCGTCTCCCGCGCGTCGAGGCGACGCTCGCCGAGTAGATCTCGGAGCATGGACGCTGAATGCCGACAGAGTGAACGACGCCATCGACGTCACTCTCGCGGCGGCACGGCGTGCGCCGCTGATCCGCGTCGTGGTGCCCCACCGCATCTTCTCGGGCACCGACGCGGCACTGCGCTGGCTCGGCGAGGGCATCGCCCGCGAGCGGCGCGGGCCCGAGCGGTGAAGAGCTCGCGCGCGCGCTCCAGCACGCGCGCTCCAGCACGCGCGCTCGGGAGCGGAGCTGCGCGGTTGAGCCAGCCCTCCACGGCGCGGGCCGCTGCCCAGCGTGCTGCGCCGCGGCAATCAACGCGGTCCATTGGCGCAGCTTTCCCGAGTTGCAGACCCGAACGAATCGTCGCGGTCGCGACGAATTTTCGTGAGACGTTGGTCGCTGGTGCCACACAGGAGAGATGATCGGACGCAGCCGTCGGGGGTCAGGTGCGAGGTCACGCCAGCAGGGGAGCGAGAGGTGGCAGCGCGCGGCTGCCGCCCTGTTCTCCAATGCCGCCCTGTTCTGCGCTGCAGCCCTGGTGGCCGCCTGCGGCGACGACGAGCCGCGGGAGTCATCGCTCGTCGACGCCATTCGGGCCACGGGCGACCCGTACGATGCCCGGCGTCGCCTCGAGATCGAGATCGAGATGCCACCCGCCGACTGGGGCGCGCTGCGAGAGCAAGGCTTCAGCCTGTTCGAGTTCCAGCGTGGAGAGGCGGGTGACTTCGACTACACCTTCTTCGACGCCGACATCCGCATCGACGGGCAGCTCGTCGAGAACGCTTCGGTGCGCAAGAAGGGCGGGCTCGGGTCGCTCTCGCGAGTGCGGCCGTCGCTCATCATCGACCTCGATCGCAACGACCCGTCGCGCGAGGTGCTCGGCATCAACCGGCTGACGCTCAACAACGACCGCAGCAGCCCCGCGCACAATCGCCAGTGCATGGCCTACGAGCTGTACGCGCAGGCGGGCTTGCCGGCGAGCCGCTGCAACCTCGCCCACGTCACGGTCAACGGCGACGATCTCGGCACTTTCAGCAACGTCGAGCCGGTGCGCAAGCCGCTCTTGCGGCGCCTGTTCGGCGATGACAGCGGCAACCTGTACGAGGGCCGCGAAGACGGCGACTTCACCGCAGAGGGCATCGAGCGCTTCCAGATCGAAACGAACGAGACCACGAACGACCGCAGCGACCTGCGCGCCGTGCTGAGCGCCCTCGAAGCCGATGATTCGCTGGTGGTGGCAGAGCTCGAGCGCGTCATCGATCTCGACCAGTTCCGGCGCTTCTGGGCGATCGAGACGCTGACGGGCAACTGGGATAGTTACAGCGCCAACACCAACAATTTCTATCTGTATCACGAGCCCACGAGCGACAAATTCGTGTTCCTGCCCTGGGGCACCGACACGGCGTTCACCGGCGGCAGCGTCATCGACGCCTACAACCAGACGCTCACGGTGTACGCCACCGGCGCGCTCGCCAACCGCCTCTACAACCTGCCCGACGAGCGCGCTCGCTTTCGCTCCGAGCTGGCCGAGCTGAACGACAATCTGTGGGATGCCGCGGCGCTCGAGGCCCGGCTCGATGAGCTCGCGGGGCTCAGCACCGACGCTTGGCCGGGCGCCGTCGAAGCGCAGCGCGACTTCATACGCACGCACTCCGACGCGCTGCGCGCCGAGCTCGAACAGCCGGCGCCCGAGTGGGTCCTCGGCGGCATCGACCTGTCGGGGCCCTGCCGCGGCATGGTCACACCCGTCAGCGGGCAGTTTGATACGAGCTTCACCGCGGGGCCGCTCGAGCCGAGCCCCGCCGGGGGCGGGACGTTTCAGGCGCAGGTCATCGCCGGTCAGCGGCCATTCGAGGCCGCCTGGTTTGGCATCGCCGGGCGCGACCCGAGCGCGGCAGATCCGTCGGGCGCCGTGCAGCTGCTCGGCGGCGCGGCAGACGGTCGCCTCATCTTCCTCGGGCTGCAGCTCCCGGCCAGCGCCTTCAGCCCCGGCGTGCACCCGTTTTACAACTTCGAGACCGTCGGCTTCGCGGCGTTCGTTTCACCCGCGCAACCCAACGGTCTGTTACTCGGCCTCGTGAGCGAGGGGGCGATCGAGTTCGAAGCCGCGAGCCTCGTCGAGGGCGCTCGCGTTGCAGGCAGCTTCCAGGGCGAGATCTTCCAGACTAACTGCTACGAATGACGCGGGCGCGCTGCCATCGCCGGCGGATGACCGAGCCCCACGGGCGGCCCGGTTTTCCTGCCGGGCGAGCTCAGGAGTCGGAGCTCGTGGCGAGATCGATGCGCTCGAGATAGCCGAGCAATGGGCGCAGATAGTCGTGCGCGGGCGGCGGCACGGCGAGCGCCGCGTCGCCGAGCAGCAAGTCGGCATGCAGGCGCCGGTTGTCGTACGTCTGCCCGAGTTGCATGAACTCGAAATAAGTGCAGGCGGCCGAGACGACCGCGAACAGCTCGCGCCGATCAGGGAAATGCGCGTGCCAGTGCGCGAGGTGCCCCATGTGGGGAACGAGCAGTGGCGGCACGGGCAGCACCCCGCGCGCCCAGCGCCCGAGCATCGGACGCACCTCTGGCTCGACGAAGCGAAACGGCGGCAGCTCGGGCCAGCGCTCGGCGAGCAGCGCGGCGAGCGCGCCGGCCGACGTGGCGCGATCCGGCCCGGCCGAGACGTGATACACGCGGTGGCGCCGCGGGCCCCCGATCAGCGCGATGATCGCGCGCGCCGCGTAGTCGGCCGGAATGATGTCCAGGGGTCGCTGTGGATCGACCGGCAAGAGCCGCAGGCGGTTCATCGCGGCCACCGCCCAGTGCACGTCGATCGAGCGCGGCGACAGGCCGCGGCTGTCGCCCAGCAGGATCGACGGGCGCACGATCAGCAGCTTGTCGGCGGGAAGGTGGCGCGCGACGAGCGCCTCGGCCTCGACCTTGCTCTCGGTGTAACGCACCAGGTACCGCGCGCCGTGCCGGGGTGCGTCGTCCTCCTGCACCAGCCCCTGCTGATCCGCGTCGGCGATGGCGGCCGTGCCCACGTAGACAAACGACGCGAGCTGTGGCAGCTCGTTCGCCCACGACACGAGCCGCCCCGTCCCCTCGACGTTGATGGCATCGATCGCCGCCGACTTGAACGCCGAGAACGACGTCTCGGCGGCGCAGTGAATCACGACGTCGACGTCTGCCAGGGCTTTGTTCGAGCGCAGCCGCGCGCCGAGGTCGCGGTCTGTCAGGTCGCCCTCGACGCAGGCCACCCGGTCGCGATCGAAGGTGTCGTCGTGCAGGGCAAACACCCGAGCCAACCGCTCGGGCCCGGTCTGTCCGAGGCCGGGGCGCACCAGACAGGTGATGCGACGGACGCTGGTCAGTTTCGAGAGCGTTACCAGCAGCTCCCCACCCAGATTGCCGGTCGCGCCCGTGAGGAAGACGTTCGTAGGCCTCGGGAATGCCTTCATCCCCTGTCAGAGTCGCTCGCGCGCCGGACCTTCGCTGATTTCTTTTGTCCGGCGTGGGCCACCGAAATCATCGGATTGCGGGGGGAGATGTAGGCCATCGTCGTCGTCGAACGCCGAGCACACCGCGCCGGCTCCGGCCCGTCGCGTCAAACCCGAGCCCGAGTCGAGCGTCACGCGCCTGCGGCGCGGCGCAGCGCGCTCGGCGTGACGCCCAGCACGCGGCGCATGCAGCGCGCCATGTGGCTCTGGTGTGCGAAGCCGGCGGCGAGAGCCACCTCCGCGGCGGGGAGCTCGCCGTGGAGCAACAGCGCCTTGGCGCGCTCCACCCGGCGCCGGATCACATACTCGTGCACGGGCAGCCCGAGGCTGCGCCGGAACAGCGCCTTGAAGTGGGAGGTGCTCATCGCGAGCGTGTCGGCGAGCGCGTCGAGGCTGAGGCTCTGATCGAGGTGTTCCTCGATGTGCTCGGTGACGCGCCGCCGCTCGGCGCTCGAGAAGAGCCGCCCGTCACGCGTGGGGGCGTCGGCGCTCGCGGCATACGCCGAGAGCAGGTGGAACGCGAGCGCGAGGCCCAGCGACTCGGCGTACAGCGCGCCGCCGGGGGCCCCGGCGCCGCGCTCGGCGTCGAGCGCCCAGGCGATGTGCTCGATGCGAGGATCGCGAAACAGGCAGCGCGCGTCGAGCCCGCTCTCGCCCCGACCCAGCTCGGCCGCCGCGCGCTGCATGAGGGCGCGGGGCAGGCTGATCACGAGCATGTCGGTCTGCTCTTCGCCACACCACTCGTCGCTCGCGCCCGCCGGCACGAGACCGAGCGTTCCGCGGGTGTAGACGAAGTCGTGCCGACCGCACACGCCGCGCGCCGGCGCGCCCGTGTGTATCCACAAGCGATGATCGACGGCTGCGGGCAAGCGCACGGGCCCCGCCGGCACGCGCAAATCCTCGAGCCGTGGCGTGAGGCGCGCGCCGAGGTCGGTTCGGCGATGGGGCAGGGGGGCGAGCGGAGCCAACATCCCCGATGCTTGCCATGGCCGGCGCCCCGCGGCCAACCGCGAGCGTCCGATCCTGCTCCTCGGTCGTCCGATCGTGCGCGACGCGGCCCGGACCGAGCCGCAGATGATGAGCCATGATGAGCAATGTTTCGGTTCTCGGTTGTGGGGTCATGGGAAGCGCGCTGGCGCGGGCGCTCCTCGAGCGCGGGAGCAGCGTCACGGTCTGGAATAGGACGGCCGCGAAGGCGGAGCCCCTGGAGCGCCGGGGAGCTCGGCGAGCGGCCTCACCGGCGGAGGCGGTGAGGGCGAGCCCGGTCGTGATCGTATGCGTCACCAACTACGAGCAGACGCTGGCGCTGCTCGCAGACACGGAGCTCGCGGGGCGCACGCTGGTCCAACTCTCGACGGGCAGCCCGCGAGACGCGCAGCGGGCCGAGGCGTGGGCGCGCGAGCGCGGCGCGGACTATCTCGACGGCGCGATCCTGGCGACGCCCCGACAGATCGGGACGCCCGAGAGCGCCATCCTGGTGTCGGGCTCGTCGCGCGCGTTCGACGCCTCTCGCCCGCTGCTCGCGCACATGGCGGCGACCGTCAGCCACGTCGGCGAGCGCGTCAGCGCGGCGTCGGCGTTTGACCTCGCGTTCCTCTCGATGCTGTTCGGGGCGCTGGCTGGTTTCTATCACGCCATCACCATCGCCGAGTCCGAGCAGCTGCCTCTGTCGGAGCTGGCGGGGCTGATCGAGGCGTCGGGGCCCGCGATGCTGCAGATGATGCGACACGACGCGAGCACGGTGGCGTCGGGCGTGTTCGAGCAGCCCGAGGCCACGCTCGACATCTGCCACCAGGCGCTCGTCTTGATCGAGCGCAGCGCGAGCGAATCGGGCCTGGATGCGTCGGTGCCGACCTTCCTCGCGCGTCTGTTCGCGGCGGGCCAGAGCGCGGGGCTCGGAGCGGAGTCGCCTGCGGCGCTCGTGAAGCTCCTGCGCTCGCGAGCGCCAGCGCGCGGCGACGCATGAAGGGCGCTGTGGGATGGCGCGCTGCGTGGCGACGACGCGCGATGAGGGGCCAAAGCGCCTCGGCGCCGCGGAAAGCCGCTATCAAATCCGCCCCGCTGACGCCGTCGTGTGACCGATTGTCGCGGCAGCGCCAGTTTCTCGCATGAAACGTGCGGGCCAGTCGATGCCACTAGTCAATTTAACCCATTCCGTACCGCCCATGGTTGCCTCTACGCTTCTCGTGTGGAGGTTTTCTTGAGTAACGTCGGTCTCGCAAACGCTGGCCTCGTCCAGCAATCCAAAGGCACCGCCACGCGCCAGAAGCGAGCCGCGTTGCAGAGCCAGGTCAACCTCTCGCGCGCCGAGCCGTGCGAGCTGGTCACGCTGGCGCCTCGATCGGTGCTGGTCATGCGCTTCCGTTCGACGGCGGCTGATCTGCCGCGGGGCTTCTTCCACCGCTACGAAGCGATGCTGCGCCACTTGAATGAGCAAGGGTATGCTCCGCTGAGCGCGCCGTTCGCGATCTACGACAATGTCGACGGCAACGCCGCCGACGTCGAGGCGGGCTTCGTGGTCTCCTCCGAGGTAGCGGGCTCGGGCGACATGCTCCTCAAGCAGCTGCCGGGCTCGACGATGGCCGCGATGGTGCACGCTGGCGACTATGCCAACATCGAGCCGTCCTACTTCGAGCTGCTCGAGTGGGTGCATCAGCTCGGCCTGGCCCGCTCGGGTCGCTACATGGAAACGTATCTGAACAGCCCGCTCGATACACCCGCCGAGCGGCTGCGCACGCAGATCATGGTCCCCGTCGGGCCGCAGACGGCGAACGACCCCTGAAGCAGCGAACGCCCGCGGCGCGGGCGCGCGCACCCCATTCTCGAGAGACCCAGTTTTTTCGAGAAGACCTGTTTCGAGGAACCGTATCGAGAAGCGACGCCCGGCAGCCGTGCGCGAGAGCGAATTGTAGTGATTTTGTACGTTTGAACGCCCTGCGGGGGTGCCCATCCCGGCTGAAAGCCGGTAGATTGGGCCGGGATGCACGATCCAATCGGGTCTTCTGGCGGCCAGGTGCCGCTCGCGCTGTCTGAGTCCGCGCTCGGCGTGGAGATCGGCAGCGTGATCGCGGGCAAGTACCGCGTCGAACGCGTGATCGGGAGAGGCGGCATGGGGGTGGTGGTCGCCGCTTCGCAGCCCGAGCTGGCGCGCACCGTAGCGATCAAGCTGATCCGCTCCGACAGCATCGATGACCGATCGGCGATCGCGCGCTTGCTGCGCGAGGCCAAGGCGGCCGCGAGCATCCAGAGCGAGCACGTCGCGCGGGTGCTCGACGTGGGCACCCTGGACACCGGCGGACCCTTCATCGTGATGGAGTACCTCGACGGTAGCGACCTGCAGACGCAGCTCGACCGCGAAGGCCCGATGCGCCCCGCCGACGCCGTCGACTTTCTGCTGCAGGCCTGCGAGGCCATCGCCGAGGCGCACCGCAACGGCATCGTGCATCGCGACCTGAAGCCCGCGAACCTGTTCGTCGCGCGTTTGCCGGGCGGCAGGGCGTGCGTGAAAGTCGTCGACTTCGGCATCTCGAAGACGATCGGGCGCGACACGGGCGAGCCGCTCACCCAGCCCGCCAGCGTCGTCGGCTCGCTCTATCACATGGCCCCCGAGCAGATGCGCGGCGCCGCCGTCGACGCGCGCACCGATGTCTGGGCTCTCGGCCTATTGCTGTACGAGATGCTCACCGGGCGCAAGCCGTTTGGCAACCAGTCGTGGCCAGCGGTGGCGGCGCAGGTGCTCTCCGATGCTGGCCCGCTGCTGGCCGCGTCGATGGACGGCGTCAGCGAAGACCTGCAGGCGGTGATCCACAAGTGCCTGACCCGCTCGCCGCAGCAGCGCTACGGCACGGTGGCCGAGCTGGCGGTGGCCCTCAGCCGCTTCGGCAGCCGCCGGGCACACCTCAGCCTCGAGCGCATCGTGCTGCTCGCCACGTCGACGGGCAGCCTCTCGGCGCTCGCGCTCGAGCCGACGGAGCCCGCCCGCGACTCGCTGCCCCCCCTGGCTGAAACTCGCCCGGTGCCAGCCGGGGGCTTCGAGACCGTGCTCCCCGCGCGCAGCACCGGGGAAACCCCGCTGCGGGGGACGCCGGCGACGCCGTTTCCCGTCTCCGCGGCGCCACGCCCTTCGGCAGCGCCGCCGCGCTCGCGGCTCGCGCTCGGGGTGGTGGGTGCGCTAGCGTTGGTCGCACCGCTCACGTTCTGGGTGTGGCGGGGCACGCGCGGTTCGGTGTCGGAGAGCGAGCGGAGGGCGCCGCTCTCTCCGATGGCCGCACCCGCTGGAGATCCCGCTGGCTTCGAGCGCGGGGAGCGAAAAGAGCTGCCGAGAGCGGAGTCCCCGAGCGGGGTGGTGGTGGAGGTCTTGCCGAGCAGCGGGAGGGCAGAGGCCGCTGCGGGACTCGAGACGGGTCCGGCAGCGCAGTCGGTAGCCGCTTCGGGGGCAGGGGCGGCCGGCTCGGCTGCGGCGACGCACTCTGCGGCGGGGCCGGCGCAGCACTCCGGGTCGCCGGGCTCGGAGGCGCGCCAGTCCGCGGTGTCTGAATCAGTCTCGCGCCCGTCCGCGGCGCCGAGCACGAGCGCGCCGAGTACTGTCGCGCCGACACAGCGCGCGCCGACACCGGGGCAGCCCGTCGAGCGCGAGCCCGAGGCCCCCTCGCCGGATGAGGCCCGCGAGGCGGCCGCGCCGCTCGAGCCGAACCCGCCGCGCGCGCCCGGCAAGGCGCCCGCAAAGGCGAGCAGCCCCTGGGACCTCAACGACATCGAGTTCGGCGACGAGGGCAAGCGGTGAGGCTGCTCTCGTGGAGAGTCACGCGCTCGTGAAGCCCAGAGTTCAGCGCGCGGCGCTGCCTCGCGTGTTGCTGCGTGCAACGTCGGGCGTCGTGCTCGTGCTCGGTTGCGCCCAGATCTTCGGCATCGAGGAGGCGTGCGAGTTCGGCAAGAACGGCTGCGGCGCTGGCGGGTCGAGCGGCGCCGCGGGCATGGCACCCTGCGCGCCGGGCGAGCCGGGCTGCCCAGTGGACGACCCGGTTGGCCTCGAATGCGACCAGTACTGCGCCCAGATGAGAGAAGAGTGCGCGAGCCCCCCTCAGTACGCTGACGCGGAGCTCCGGGAGGAGGACGCCCCGCGGGCCACGGAGTGCGAGAGCCTGTGTCGTCATTTCCCGAGCGCCGGAGGCGAGAGCCGCGTGGGCAACACCCGCGAGTGCCGCCTCGATCGAATCACCGGCTCGAGCGGCGATCGCGCCGCTTGCCTCGCTGCCGGCCGCGGCGGCCAGGGGCCTCCAGGAACCACCGACGATTGCGGAACGAACTGCGAGGCCTACTGCTCTTTGATGCGAGCCCTCTGCCCCGCTCACTTTGGTGAGTTCGCGCCGAGTGAAAGCGCCGCCGACGATCTGGGCGCGTGCATCGATGGCTGCGGGCGCCTGAGCGACCGCGGCGACTTCGACTCGACGCTCCTCGGGATCGACGAGACCGACGTGGACGGTGACGCGACCATCCAGTGCCGCCTCTGGCACCTCGGCTTTGCAGCGATCATGGTCGAGCAGGCGGGCGCTTTCGACAACATGCACTGTGACCACGCGATGGGTTTCGAGCCGTGCAACCCGACGCCGCCCTGAGGGCCCGAGCCGAGGACCGCTTCAGAACCGTCCCGACCAGCGCACGCCTGCCGTCTCTGGCGTGTCGTCGGCGCCTGCCGTCACGTACAGCGTGATGCCAGCGCCGAGCCCCGCGAGCCCGAGCAGCGTGCCGGCGGTCGCGAGATGAGCGAAGGTGCGGGCGTCGCTGCGAAGTCCCGCGCCGCGCTGAGAGCAGACGTTCTCGTCGTCGGTGGGCATGGGGGCTTCGAGCCCGCATTCGCCCTTCGAATCGCCGTTTTTGTCGAGCGCGACCAGCAGCGAAATGGCGCCGCCGAGCGCGAGCGCGCCGCCCGCGCCACCCACCCACCACGCGAGCGTCCTCTGGCCGCCAGCGCTGCCGTCGAAAGGCGATGACGCATCGTCCGCGTCGTCGCCGCGCGAGAGCTGCAACGATACGACGCGCACACCGAGCGACTCAGGGCCGTCGTTGGAGAGCTGGAGGTCCCGACTGAAGGGGCGATAGCCGGGGGCTCGAGCCTCGAGGTGGTAGCTGCCGGCGTCGATCGGGGTCGGCGTGTTGAGCTCGGCTGGCGGCAGCTCCACGCCGTTGAGCGTGACGAGCAAGCCGCGTGGGATCGGCTGCGGCACGCGGATTTCGACGCGAGGCAGGCGCGGCGCGAGCGCGGCCTCGCGAGTCCTGGCGCGGTACTCGAGCTGAGTGTCACCGCTCTCGCGCGCGAGCTGGGCGGCGAGCTGGAAGCTGTCGCGCGCGGTGCGCAGGCGGCCGAGGCGTTCGTAGGCGTCAGCGAGTAACATGCAGGTGCCCGGCCGCGGCATCTGCTGGTTGCTGGCAGCGAGCAGCGACGCGGCCTCTCCGTATTGCCGGAGCGTCCACTTGGCCTTGCCGCGCTCGAACAGGTCGCGAGCGATCTGGGCCTTGCTCTCGCTGGCCGGCGCCTTGCCTCCGGTGGCGGGCGCTTGCCCCGCGAGCGGGGGGGCCAGGGCGAGCAGCGCGAGCGCGGGCGCGGCGACGAGCAGCCGCCCGGCACGACGCCGGACAGGCAGGGCGGAAGGAGCACCACGCCGGAACACGGCCCCACTCTATCGGCTCGTCTGGGGGCTCGCCACCGCCGTCGTTTTTTGCGGCGAAGGTTTGGGCCAGGGCGGGCTCTAAGCATGGAGGGGCCATCTACCGATCGAGAAGGAGACAGCAGATGCGACGTCATATGAGCGGGGTGCTCGGAGCGCACGAAGCACTGGCCCGGTACGGCCAGGCGCGCACCGAACGCGCTGCGTGTGCGCGCGCGGCGGGCCAAGGTCCTGACGGTTCGAGTGCTGTGAAGCTGCGCAGCCCTGCTGCGCAATGCCAGCGCAGGCCGATTGCGCAGCGAACGGAGGGCGCAGACAAAAACCCGGGGTTACGGCGCGATGGTACGGTTAGTGCTTAACTCTTCCGTCGGAGGAAACGTGCCGATGTCTGTTCACGCCGAAGGCGCCGTGTCGCCGCTGGAGACGCGCTCTCGACTGCTCGCCCAGGTCGTCAACTACTCGAAGATTCGAGTGAGCGTGACCCAGGGTCCCGATGCGGGTCAGTCGCGAGAGTTGGTCAGCAATACGCTCCGGGTGGGCTCCTCGTCGGACAACGATCTGGCATTGACGGACAATACCGTGTCACGCCATCACTGCGCGATCGAGCCCGTCCCGTCGGGCGTGCGCATCCGTGACGAGCGCTCGACCAACGGCGTGTTCATCGGCACGGTGCGTGTCTTCGACGCGCTGGTAAACGGTCCGGTCCAGCTTCGGCTGGGGGAGACCGTGCTCGCCATCGAGCCGCTGGACGAGACCGTCGCGCGCGAGCAGTTCGTGGGGCATCGCTTCCATGGCCTGCTCGGAAAGTCAGCGCGCATGCGCGAGCTGTTCGCGGATCTGGCGCGCATCGCGCCCACCGACATGTCGGTCTTGATCGAGGGCGAAACGGGCAGCGGCAAAGAGCTGGTGGCCGAGTCGTTGCATGCGGAGAGCACCCGCGCGAAGGGGCCGTTCGTGGTGTTCGATTGCAGCGCGGTCGCCGCGAGCCTCGCCGAGAGCGAGCTGTTCGGGCACGAGCGCGGAGCGTTCACCGGCGCCGTGGCGAGCCGCCCGGGCGTCTTCGAGCAGGCCGACGGCGGCACCATCTTCCTCGACGAGCTCGGCGAGCTCCCGAAGGATCTGCAGCCCAAGCTGCTCCGGGTGCTCGAGCGGCGCGAGGTGCGCCGGCTGGGTTCACAGCGCACCATTCCGGTCGACGTGCGGCTGGTGTCGGCCACGAACCGAAACCTGGCGGTCGAGGTGCAGCGAGGCAACTTCCGGGAGGATCTCTACTTCCGGGTGGCGACGGCCGCCGTGCAGCTGCCGCCGCTGCGCGACCGCATGGAAGACCTGCCTCTCCTGGTGGCGCACTTCCTCGAGCGCTCGCGGCAACCGCGCAGCGTTGAAGACATTCCGAAGGCGGTGTGGGCGCTGTTCGAGGGCCATCGCTGGCCCGGCAACGTGCGCGAGCTGTCGAACGCGGTGCAGCGCTTCGTCGCGACACCCGAGCGCGTGTTGCCCGGTGAATGGGCCCGCGAGGCGCCTCCGACCTCGACGCCCGCGCCCGACTCGACGCCGCTCTCGCCGCTCCGGGTCGCCCGCCGCGACGCGACCGAGGCCTTCGAGCGCGCATACCTCGCCAACGTGCTGAAGCGCACGCAAGGCAACGTCACCCGCGCGGCGGCCCTCGCGGAGGTGTCGCGGCAGATGATGCAGAAGCTGTTGCGCAAGCACGGCGCCGACTGAGCCGATGAGGCCGGCCGTGCTCGCTGGCGCGGCGCTGGAAGGGAGCCTGTTGTCTGGCGTCGCGCGGCGCGCCCCAGCGGGCTCGTGCCGCGAGATCACGCGGCTCGCTCGGATGCGGCGTGGCACCACCCTTTGTTTCAAGGATGTTTCGATGTCTGTTTACGCGATTTCCAACTCAGAACCCGAGGCGCTCTACGTCGAAACGCGGCCTCGTCCCTTGGCGCCCGTGCTCGAGTACTCGAAGCGCGAGTATTCGAAGATTCGCCTGCTCGTCAGCCACGGGCCCGACGCCGGGCTGACCCGAGAGATTTCCAGCAGCACGCTGCGGGTGGGCAGCGCCCCCGACAACGATCTCGCGCTGACGGACGACAGCGTCTCGCGCTACCACTGCACGATCGAACCCGTCGCCCGCGGCGTGCGGATCCGCGACGAAGGCTCGACCAACGGGGTCTTCCTCGGCGGCATGCGCGTGTTCGACGCTCAATTTGACAGCCCCGTCCAGCTGCGCCTGGGCGAGACCCGCATCGACATCGAGCCGCTCGGCGAGCGGGTCGCCCGCGCACAGCTCGCGGGTGATCGCTTCTGCGCGCTGCTCGGTCGCTCGCCGAGGATGCGCGAGCTGTTCGCCGACCTGGCGCGCATCGCGCCCACCGACCTTTCCGTGCTGATCGAGGGCGAGACGGGCAGCGGCAAGGAGCTCGTCGCCGAATCGCTGCACGCCGCGAGCGACCGCGCGGACCGCCCGTTCGTGGTGTTTGACTGCAGCTCGGTGGCGGCGAGCCTGGTCGAGAGCGAGCTCTTCGGCCACGAGCGGGGCGCGTTCACCGGTGCGGTCGCCAGCCGTCCAGGCGTGTTCGAACAGGCCAACGGCGGCTCGATCTTCCTCGACGAGCTGGGTGAGCTGCCGAGAGATCTGCAACCGAAGCTGCTGCGCGTGCTCGAGCGGCGCGAGGTGCGCCGGCTGGGCTCGCAGAGCACCATTCCGGTCGACGTGCGGCTCATCGCGGCCACCAACCGCAACCTCGCCGAGGAGGTGCGCCGCGGCAATTTCCGCGAGGACCTGTTCTTCCGCACGGCGACGGCCGTCGTGCGGGTCCCGCCGCTGCGCGATCGGATGGACGATCTGCCGCTCCTGGTCGAGCATTTTCTCGATCGGGCGTGCCCGCCGCGTCGGGTGGAAGACGTCCCCGCGGAGGTGTGGTCGCTGTTCGAGGCGCATCGCTGGCCCGGCAACGTGCGCGAGCTGTGCAACGCCGTGCAGCGCTTTGTAGCGACCCCCGAGCGTGTGCTGCTGCCCGAGCGCGCGCCCGAGCCGGCTGCACCCGGCACCCGCGCGAGCAACGAGTCGACGCCGCTGACGCCCCTGCGGCGCGCGCGCCGCGAGGCGAGCAACGCCTTCGAGCGTGCCTATCTGGCCAGCGTCCTGAGCCGCAGCGGAGGCAACGTGACCAGGGCGGCTGCGCTGGCGGCGGTCTCCCGTCAGATGTTGCAGCGGCTGTTGCGCAAGCACGCTGCAGTATGCGCGCGCATGGAACGAAAGAACTGACCCGTCGCCCCAGGGCGCCAGGCGCTGCGTCACGGCGAGACCGCACACCAATTGGGGTTCGTCAGGTCCAGCGTCGGCCCAGACCGCTTCTCTTCGCTTGCGCTGTAGTAGTGCTGAAGCGGCGGCTCGAACGAGGTGCGAGCACCTTGCTGGCGCAGGCACCAGGTGGCGATGTCGCTGACCGCTTCCCCGTTCTCGTCGAAGTCGAGGGGGCCGCTGGCGCCCTCGAGATTGACGCACTCGCCCTGGGCGGCGTCTCGAAACTTGGTGCTGAAGTCGCGCGTGCTGGGCGACAGAATCAAGGCGTCGCTGTCGCTGCACGCGAGCTCGTTCAGGGCGACCGCGAGCTGTAGACCGCTCGGGAACGTGCGGTCGGTGCGCGCGATCGCATACACCAGCGCGTAGACGGCGTCGTAGCCAAACTCCGCCAGGTTGCCCGGAGGATGGAAGAACTGGGCTTCGAAGTCGCCCGAGAACGCTTCGTAGTAGGCGGACTGGCGCGCGCCCGGAGCCGTGCCGATCACTCGGGTGCTGAGCCCGCGGTCGCGATGCCCGGCGTCGAGCTGCGTGAGCGCGTCATTTCGCCCGCCTTCCGGCAGCACGTACCAGGGCCGCGGGGTGCCTTCCGGCCAGCGGTCTTCGATCTCCGGCATCAGATCGCGAACGAACTCCTCGGTGCCGAGGGCGATCAGGATGTTGGGCAGCGGCGCGTCGTCATCGAAGATGAGATCGGCGAAGCGCGTCTGCCACCCGACGGAGGGGCTCTCGGGATACTGGATGGGCTCGTAGTTCCCCGCGAAATCGTCGCCGAGCCCATCGTCCTCGAGGGCCCTGTTCAGCCCTTGGCCTGCGGCGTCGGCCTTGAAGAACGAGACGATTCGCGCGCTCGGCAGCCCGATGGCTTCTCGCACGTCGAGGGCGAGCGAATGGAGCAGTGTTGCCTGCAGCTCGTCGGAGGGGGCGGTGCGCCAGAGCCGATTCTCGGCGTCTTCCGCGCGAGCCGAGTAGCCCGTGATCGCCGGGCTCGTCGCCGACGGTGACACGAGCACCGCGGTGCTCTCCGTGCGCAGGTATTCTTCCCAGATGCGGAGCGTGTTTCCGCTCGTCGACCCGCCGATGATCGCAGGGACGTGCGCCACCTCCACGAGGTGCCGCGCCACCCGTGCGGGGCGGCCCGGATCGCTGTCGCTCCCATCCTCCCGGCAGGTGAGGATGGAAAGGTTGCGCCGAGCCTCGGAGCCGACGCCTGGGATGCCCACGCCGGAAGCGATCTCGCCGAGCGCGGTCTGCACCCCCTCGAGCGGAGGCCGCCCGTAGGACGTGTCCTCGGCGCCCAGTGCAAAGTCGATGGCGCCGATGAAGCCGAGCATGAGCTTGTTTCCCTCGGTCTGGAGGGCGTTTGCCGGATAGATCTCCTGGCACTCGTCGGTGATGGGGTCTGGGATGCACGCGCCGTTCACGCAATAGTCGCCGCGCTGCTCTTCCCGGCACTCCGTGTTCGTCGTGCACGACGGCTCTGGCGCGACGTCGCAGGTTCGGTCGGCGCGGCAAATACCGGCGGAGCCGCACGGGTCACCCGCGACGACGCAGCTGTCGGGGACGGATGTGTCGACCACCAGGCTGCACGCCGGGCTGCCGAGCAGCGCGACGAGGCCACCGAGAACAGAGGGAACGCGCTTCGGTTTCATACGGAATCACTCGCCGATCGCAGACTCAGAACGTGCCTCGCAGGCTCATGCCGCCGGGGCCGAGGCCCGCCTGCACCCGCGGCGCGGGAGCCTCTCCGGAGGCCTCGCGTGAATCGAGCGTGAGCCAGAGCGTGACGCCGCCAGCGGCCACCGCCGCCACCCAGAGCACGTCGGTGACGGTGGAGAGCACGCGCAGATCGGAGGCGCGCGAGTCGAGCTGAGCGCGATCGACGCCGCCCTCGTTCGTTGCCCGCCGGCGATCGTCATCGAGCTCCGAGTTCATGGAGAGCGCCCACAACCCGGTGGCCGTGGCACCCGCGGCGAGCGCGCCCGTGGCTACCCACCCGAGCCACAAGGGGGCGTCAGCCTCTTCGGGGTCGGCGCCGGGGGCTGCGCTCGAGCCGTCGGCCGCGCCCGGCGACGCGGGCGCGAGGGGTGTGCTCGCCGCATCGTCTGCAGAAGCGCCCGGTGGCGCTGCCTGCGGCGGCCGCCCCGTGAACGAGAAATCGAGCCGCTCGGCGCTTCCGGCTCCTGCCGTGATCGCGCGGCTCTGATCGGGATGGCCCGGATGGCTGACGACCACCTGGTGCGGACCGACGTTCAATGGAACGGGCACGGCGAGCGGCGCCCGCCCGATGGTCGTGTCATCGATGCGGACCACGGCGCCCGCAACATCTACCGAGACGGTGACGAGCGTGACCAGCCGCTCGAGCTTTGTCATCTCGTCGCTCACCTCCTTGCGCCGCTCGGGGGCGATCTTGTCACCCCCTTGCTCGAGGTAGAGCCGATTGGCGGCATAGGCCGCCGCGTAGTCGCGCATCGCAGCGTAGACTTGGCCGAGCGCGCCCTGCAGCCGATAGTGGGGCCGCAGCTCGGCCGCGCGCCTCAGTTGCTCGAGCGCGGCCGCGTAGTCGCGCTGGCCGTAGAGCTCCACGGCGCGATCGTAGTGCTCGCGAGCGCGGACATCGGGGTCGGCCGCCTCGACACGCGCAGCCATCGACGCCAGCACGAAGGCCGCCAGGATCGGAAGGGGACGGAGTGTTGCCATGTTCGTCTCGGGAGGGCGCGCGCGGCGCCGCGTGACTGTCGAAAGGAACGTCGAAAGAACTCTCGTGAGTGAAGCGCCCGTGCCGACGGAGCTCGACCGATGAGCGCTCAGTAGCCTTCGAGCGGCGCCAGCTTCGGAGCGGGCAGCGGCTCGTCGGGATAAATGTCATCGCCGCTGCGCGACGCCGATGGAGACGAACGGACCGACTCCGGCGCGCGGCGCGGCGGCGGCGCGCTCTTCGCGGGTCGAGGCTCGAGCGCGTGTGTTCGCCGGCTCACCGCCGGTGCGTCTGCTGCCGATGCGCTCGGGCGCGTTGCGGTCTGTGGCTGTGCGCCCGGAGCCCGAGGAGCCTCGCGCTGGGCGCTGGGCCCGGGCGCGACGGTCGCCTCTGCCTCCGCGTGCGCCGCCGGCTCTTCTGCGAGCCGGACGTCGAGATCGAGATCGCGGTTGAGGCGCACCTGGATGCTGCGCTGCTGATGCCCGTCAGCGCTCACCTCGAGCGTGTGGATGAAGGCATCCGTGGGGTGCTCGCCCTGGTAGGGGTTGGCGTCGAGCGCTCGCCCATCGAGCACGAACCGCGCGCTGGGCGGTGTCGCCTGCAGGCTGACGCGTACGCGAGAGGTCGGCGCCGGCATGTCGACGATCACGGCCTCGCGCGGCTCCGCCGTGAGCGGCCGACCGAAAGCCGCGAACAGAGCGACGAGCCCGCCCCCGATGGCGAGCAGCCACAAGGCGCGGCGCCGCTTCGCGCTGGTCGGCGTCGAACTCTCCGAGCGCGGAGACACGACGGCACCTTCGGAGCGTGGAGAGGGGGTGGCGCCCTCGGCGCGCGCGGAAACGCCGGCGACATCGGCACGGAGAGGGGTGGTGCCCTCCTCGCGCGCGGACGGTGCGGCGCCTTCGCCACGCAGGGCACCGGCGATGTGGGCGGAGACGCCCGAGCCTTCATCGCGCTCGGGGCTGCCGCCGGGCGCGCCGAGCCTCCCCGCCGCAGGATCAAACGACGGGATGCCCGGGGCTCGCGTCGGCGGCAGCGCAGCGGCCGTGACCCGATCGGTGCCGGGCGCGCGAACGGAGTTGGTCGACACCCAGGGCAGCTCGGCGAGCACTCGGGCGGCGTTGACGCGAGCGAGCAGCTCGTCGGACGGCACGTCGTTCATGGCCTGCCAGATCACCTTGCCGATCGCCTCCCGCTCGGGCTCGAACAGGCGGGCCACGCGCTCGCCGAGCTCGCGTGTGCTCACCTTGCGCCGGCCGTCGAGGACGCCGAGCAGCTCTTCTCGCAGCGCGCCCGCGTCTTCGTAGCGCGCCGCGGGATCGAGCGACAGCGCGCGCGTCACCACCTGCTCGAGGTGCCGATCGACGTTGGGCACGGCGTCGCGAAGGCGGGGCAGCTCCCCATTGACGAGGCGCCCGACGACTTCATAGAGCGAGGCGTTGCCGTGCATGCTGCGGCGCGCGATCGCCTCCCACAGCATCACGCCGACGCTGAACAGATCGGCGCGATGGTCGACCCGGCCGCAGCGCACCTGCTCGGGCGCCATGTAGCGCACCTTGCCCTTGACCACACCGGCCGCCGTCTTGCTGTTCGAGTCGAGCGTCTTTGCGATGCCGAAGTCGACGAGCTTGGTGTGCCCGGAATACGTCACGAACACGTTCTGCGGCGACACGTCGCGGTGCACGATGTCGAGGCGCTGGCCCGAGTAGTCGGTCAACGCGTGGGCATACTCGAGGCCTTCGAGCACCTGACAGAGCACGTGCAGCTGCATGTCGAGCGAGAAGCCCGGCACCGAGCGCCAGCCTCGCTCCTGGATCGCGCTCAGCGCCTGGCCTTCCAGGTATTCCATGGCGATGAAGCTGACCGTCTCTTCGCTGCCCACCTCGTGCGCCTGCACGATGTTGGGATGGCTCAAGCGCATGGCGAGCCGCCCCTCGTCGTAGAACATGCGCGAGAAGTCGGCCCGCTCTGCCGGCCCCAGATCGGGCCGCAACACCTTGAGCACCACCAGCTTGCTCAGGCCGTTGTGGTGGCTGCCGCTCAGAGCCAGGAACACTTCGGCCATGCCCCCGCTGCCGAGGCGGGCGATCAGGCGATACTTGGAAAAAATGGGAGACCCGCCGGCGACCGTCGCGTCGGATGCCGCGCTCGGCTGAGGTGACCGCGGTGGAGTGTCAGCTCCGAATGTCGTGGTAGCCATTCTGTCGCCTCGACCCTCCGAATGCCGGCGCCCGCCGCTCGAGCGCCGCTCTCCGAGCGTGACCGACGCGCCGCCAACTGCCCGCTCCGAGAGCGGCAGATCCGATTGCCCCCACCCCGATTGCTCTGACTTCGAGTGCTCTGACCTCGAGAGCTCTGACCTCGAGAGCTCTGACCTCGAGAGCTCTGACCCTGAGTACTTTGACCCTGGGTGCCTTGATCCCGAGCAGTCTGAGCCCGCCTGGGCCAAGCGTCCATGAGTCGAGCCCCATTGAGTCGAGCCCCATTGAGCCGAACCCGAATGAACCGGGCCCGAGTCGGCCTGGCCCAAATGAACCTGACTCGAGTGAACCTCGCTCGAGTGAAATCTCGTGACGTTCCCGAGCTCTCGATGCGCCGAGCCGTCGACACGCAAGACTGTAGCACGGTGGAAAGGGAATGAAACTGCAAACCGGGCCTGCCGCTCCTCGCGCGGCGTGCCTCGTTGCGAGTCTCGTTCGAGCAGCATCGTTCGAGTCAGAGGAGTAGAGCGGGTACTGCGCATGATCCGATGCCAAGGGTTCGCGTTCCTGCGGCGCCGTGGGTTTCGTTGGCGTCGCCGGTGTGCGTCGATGAGCCGCCACGGGTGTCGAGTCGCGACAGCGATGAAGGGGCGTCGGCGCTCCGTCACCACCCGCCACCACTCCTCGCTGCTCTGCCGAGTAAGCAGCTTTCGTGCCGGTTCGACCCCGAAGCCTCGCGTCGCGCCCGCTGCGCGTTTCGCTGGTCACCCTCGCTGCGCCCCTGCAACGCTGGGTTGCGGGTGACAACTGCCGATTGGCACTGACGGTTGGCACCGCCGGGGCGCACGACGCCTCCGGGCGAGGCTCACAAATGTTAACTCGTTCACGCGCCGAGTCGACCGCCTCTCGACTTCTTTCGCGCGCGAGCCTTGCCTGACGTCCTTGCCTGACGTCCTTGCCCAAAGCCCAGCTCATGCACGACGCGCGCCGTCTCAGAGCGTACGGACCAGCAGGTGGCGCCGATGTCCGGACGGCGATCCGGAGCGCTCGGGGCATCGATCTTGCTTTGCGCGCTGTCGATGTCGAGCACCTATTTGTCGAAGTGTGCGAGCGGAGCCACGCCCGCTCGCGCGCTGCGCTTCGAGCGAGGAAGGCCGATCGCCGAGTTCAGCCTCGGTGCAGGAACCGGGCAGGCGAGCGCGCCCGAAGGCAGCGACCGGCAGCTCTGGGTCTGCTTCGATGGCGAGTGCATCGTCGTGCGTCGCGACGCAAAGAGCCCGCCTGCGAGCATCGAAGGCCGCCCGCTCGAGCTCTCGCCCAAGCGGATCATGCGGCTGCCGTGCCGCCTCGAGCTGGGCGACGCCCGCTGGACCATCGATGATCAGCCGCCGCCGTTCCCGGCACACGACGCCAGCGCCATCGTTCGCGTCTCGCCGGCGCGCACGGTCATCGAAGCTGCCATCGCAGGGGTGGCGGTTCGCGGTTGCGCCCCGAAAGCGGTGGTTGCGTCGGGCGCGTTCGCGCCTGTGACGGCGTCGTTCGCGCGAGTGCGCCCGGGAGCCCCCCGTGCGGCGGACGTGCCGAATTCAACTAGCCCTATCTGGCCGGGTTCGAGCCGCCCCTCACCCGCGAAAAGGAGGCGGGGCGACGCCGGGACGGAATCGAGGCATGAGGCCCTGGTGCCCGCAGAGGTCCAACGGACGATCGGCGATGCGCACGCCACGTCGGTGATGCCGCTCGAGGTGATGCTGCAGCGCGGACTCGTCCCGACGGCGCAGGCACCCGAGGCGCCGCCGGTCGTGCCAGGGCGGCGGCGGCGTTCGCCCGATCCGCGGCGGCGAGAGGGCATCGTCGCGCGTTCGTGGTCGCGGCTCTCGCGCAGGTTGCGGCAGCTGCCCACCCAGCGCTGGCTCGGGTCGATGCAGAGGCGTTGGCTGGTATGGGGCTTGGCCCTGCCGCTCTTG
>Ga0247763_1000592_pt1 | contig 21711 bp, 22 predicted proteins | sample UWRJL141409B4_FD_179926 | JGI IMG/M metagenome (GOLD analysis project Ga0247763, IMG submission 179926) | Plant litter microbial communities from Arlington Agricultural Research Station in Wisconsin, United States - UWRJ-L141-409B-4 | ecosystem: Environmental > Terrestrial > Plant litter >...
CTAATATCTACTAGAACTCCTCGACGGCATGCTCATCTCCGACCCCGTTGCCCCTCCGCAAACCCGCCCGGTATATTCCAACATCGCCTTCACGCTCCTCGCCTATGCGGCCGAAGCCCATACGGGAAAAAACTTTTCCCAACTAGTCAGCGATCTCGGAAAAGTGCTAAATATGCCCTCCACCCGACCTAGTCCTGGAGTCGATTCTCTCGGCGTAGTCCCCCCCGTTCCCAATAATTGGGGATCTGACTACGGCGATGGAGCGCCCGGTGGGGGACTGGTTTCGACGGTGGGGGACCTGTCGAGTTTTTTGCATGCGATTTTGACGAGAAATCCGGCGCTGGGCAGTGTCAATACCATTCGGTCAGTTATTAATTCTCTCAACTTCACTTTTCTGATCGGGAAGTTAGGGTAGGATGAGTGGAGCTGATAATGATAATAGGGCCTGGTTGAAACCGCACACGTTTATCGGGTTGACCAGCTCCCAGGGCACACCGTGGGAAATCTCTCGGCCTGATCCTGCCGTGTTGTTTCCGGGGACTTATGACGCGACCACGGGAACGGGAGGGAATTCCGTTACTATTGTCAGCAAAGGTATTTGCCTTTTCCTTTTCCCTAACTGAACCCTAATAATTACTCTTGACCCTACTCTTCGTGTCCCACATTACCCTACTGCTTGTTGTACTCGAGGTACACTGAAGCTAATGATATACAGACGGAGTAGCGTACGGCTACCGCGCGCGCATTTCCATTCTCGACAGCTACGGGATCGGCCTCACCATACTCACCGCCGGCGACCAGTCTGCCATGCCATTACTTGTCGACGCCACCCTCTCCACTTTGATTCCTGCGATTGATGCCGCTGCCCGAAGCCAAGCCTCGGCCGCGTATTCCGGAACCTACGCCAAGGGAAACGACACGGCGCGTATTTCCATGGACGGAGCCAATCTTCGGCTAACCGAGCTAAAACACGGCGATAAAGATATCCTCTTTGCGTTACAGGAAATGTGGAAATACAGTCTCGGCGCCCTCGTGCCTGCAGAAATGGCCAACACGACAGGGATATACCGCCTCTTTCCAGGAGAAATTTATCGAGAATCGGTAATGGATGGAGGACGGAAAGTGGTGGAGGAAGATTGGCGATTCGAATGGGATTTCTCCGAAGCACTGGGTTCCAAAGAATCAGAGCTGCCGGGAAGGGGAGCTAGTGCGGCGGAATGCAAAGGGTGGAAGGTAGTGGACTGGCTTTATTACGGCGGACAGTCGGTGGATCGCGTGGTTTTTGTGAGAGATGCGGTAACGGGAGAGGTGGTGGGGTTTGAGGCGCCGTTTTTGCGGAGCGGAGTGTTGGGGAAAAAGTAGACCTACCAAAAACAAAATGGGATGGAGGGAAAAGAAAAGATGACTTTACAGGCCGAAGATGCGAAAGGGGAAAAAGGTTGTATAAGATGAGAGGGATATGGTAATAGCCCGCCCAGGAAGTCATCTAAAACGAATCTGGGTTAACAATAGTAAACTGCTGTAGCCGTACCCATCGTTCATCTCTACATACTTTATCATCGCTTGTCTCTACCATATCAAAAATGATCTGTCTAGTGCCTTTTTCGCCTCAGGACTCCAGATATTCCCAAGACCGGCAGCAGCCTTTCAAACACTGAAACCTACCAGGGTTATACACTGCGCCTTCAAACCTAGCAGCCCAACTCCAGATCGAGCCACAAAACGTAGAGCTCTACATACTACGGCCTTTGCCTCTCCCGGAGATCCGATTTAGATGAGGCGTGGAGCTACTTATTCCGGGGAAGGGGAGAAGTTGAGAGCCAATACATGCTTTATATTATCAGGAAACTGGTCAACTAGTAGCCGCGGGGACTCGGCGCAGTACTGGAGCTGGAGCCTCTAGAAGAAAGGGCAGGAAGCGCCCCCCGGCTTTCAGTCGTCTCGTACCGTGTTGGGTCGTCCGTCCCGTCACGCAATGGTCAGACAATGTCCGCTCGTCAAAGGCAGTGGGTTTGTCGAGTCGCGATTGCCGGGATAATCCGTCGTTCTCGCGCTTCTCGAGGTGAACTTTCGCGCTGCGGATGGCGGGCAGTCTATGTGGGTGAGATAAGGGGGGAAGGGGGATACGCTCAAACAAATCTTTGCTCGGTAACCCAGTTCTCGTCTCTCTGCCTCTCACTAGCCAAGATTTAATTCACCGCTACCGCCAACCATAGCTCTAGGTACAACATCATTAACACTGCACAAACCTGTCTCAATCTCGACAAGTTCTTCTTAGACAATGCTGAAGTGTGCTCGAAGATGCTGCTTGAAGGGAGACGCGGATAGGGTGTGGGTTAGAGTTTCATGTCGCCCACGAGGATTGACGACAGGCTGTTGCAAAGTAGGCGTTCTTCCTGACCAGACCAAAGTGTTCCAGATCCAAGCAAAGCTCGGTCATCAAGATCACGACGGGTCCTGGAGAGATTATTTTCCAATTTGAAGCTACCCCGCAGGCGCCATTCTCGTATGATGGTCGTCCTACCGTGTGGCGGATCCTGCCTCGTCCCTGAACCTTAGAAGCCTAGTGCTCTCCAATAACCTTCCCCTGCCCACCGCGAAAACTGGATCATCGGCTTCTCCCTCCATCAGGTCTCATCAGCGGGGCAGGTTCAAACCACCCCGTGTTTGAGCTTTCATGCGTTCTTGCCTAGCTGCAGGCATTGCCGCTGAAGAGCCCCGCCCCAAGTGAGGATGACCACGAACACGCTCAGTCAAAGTTTGGCGCGCCTGACATGCTCAGGGCCTGCTACACGTACTGGGACTGCAGTTGCCAATCCACAAACGCTGCAATATTATCGTAGGCGAGTTGGCGGCAATGCTCGGCGCTAAGGTCGAGCCAGTCAGTAGCCCGTACTGTGATGAACCCCCCTTATTGGTCTGCATCCTCGCTCTCCGGCCCTTCATCTTCGCTATTGTCATAGAAGCCGGGGTGCAGGGCTTTCTCGACATATGCGTCCGGGATATGGAAACTTAGGAAGCACAAGTACTGGCGCGTGGCCATAATGATGATGATCGTTCTAGCAAGCAAGTTTTAATTGAAGTTCTCGCACAGTATAACGGAAGGAGGGGAGGTTAACTGACTCTTCGCTATAACCTATCTGCTCAGAAGCAAGTGACAGCCGTAACGCGAGCGCCTCACCGACCATCTGGCCAAGTTCTTCATCTGGTATGACCGGCCTCCCCTCGCGAACGAGAGCTTAAAGCGTCTCTTGCCCTCAAGCAACGCAAGCGCTTCACGGCGATCGAAGCGGCCCGTCTGGCTCCTCCGTAGGAGCACGACCTCGCCATCAGCTGTGGCCTCGAGCTCGAGGGTCTGGTCGCTGAAACGGGCTAACATGCGTCGCCGAATGCCCGAAAACTCGAGTAGTATTTGGGGAGAGCCATCGACAGAGACGTACTGTTGTGGGCAGTAGACCAGCGCGTGCCGTAGGAACGTAGAAGCTAGTTGTACAGTCGCGTCCTCCGAAACAGCGCGGGCGCTGTGCTCTTCGCGTGAAATGTGTCCAGCATTGTCGCTTCCGAAGGAGCTGCTTTGCTGTGGCGCCGGACTACTGCTCGCGATCTTGATTTTGCCGCTGTCAACGTAGTCCGCATGCTGTGTCTGGCGACGGGTTCGTTGTGGCCGGGGCAAGACGAGAGATGGAAGATCATTATCACTTTCAATGTCAGGCATCTCGATCTCGCCCATGTTGGCGTCGGCTCTAGATGTAGTTGCAGACTGCTCGCGGGTGAAGCAGTGAAGCGCCGCCCAAAACATCCCCGCCGTGCCGCCCAGCCGGTGTATCAGCTCCGTCTCGGTCAGACCTTCATCATCGGACTGTAGCGGGGCGATGATCTTAGATAGCTCGGAACTGGGTAGTCGACGGGGCGGTGGAATGAAGTCGGAGGTCGATGGAGTAGGATACTTTAAGACGCCGCCGCCGGCATGACGTACAACCACCCGGCTAGCAAAAAAAGCTCTCTCCTGCTCCAGCCACTTGGTGAACGGAGGTCATGCTGCTGCCACCGATAAATAGGCGGGTACTCTTTTTGGTGCTTTCGGAGCGCGGACTTGGACGTAATTGTTTCGAAATAGGTCATCGTCTTGATATGCTTTTGCGGGGTTCAGCGGGGTTGAGTGGGGTAACTAGGTTGTTGCTGAGCGGGAACTAGCGGATGAGCCAAGTGGGGAAGCACGTGTTGACCTGACTAGTTTTCTTCACCATTTTACGCAACGCTGTGCGCGTAACAAATAATGCGAAAGAATCGCCATGCGTCAACTCTCCATCTCTCAAATCATCTCCATCCACCCTCGCGAACCACTATACACTCATCCATTGCTGTGGACGGCGCGTCACCTTGGATTTCTATCCTGTGAATTCTTCAACGACGGGACTATTCCTGTTGTGCCCGTTCCTGCATCGCCAAAAGAACAACCAAACGCCGACATCCTCCCCACGCCAACGACGCTGCCCACAAATTACCCGCCTGCTCCTGGTAGCGCGCTGGAACCCGACGACGAGTGGCGGCGCTACTTTGCAAATCTTCGCAGCGACACCAACGCAGCACGTTCCCTCGCGACATGCAGGAACTCGATTGCAAAGCAGCGCGCCCTTTCACAGCTCTTGGGACTTGAGCCCTGCAGGTAGCAAGCACCTTCTGTGGCTGTATCCCTAGCAAAGGTTTTGCTGATAATCGCCTTCTCTAATCTAGCGACAAAGTTCACTTCCGTTTTGCCTGTCGCAATGTTGCTGAGTTACCATGCTACACCTTCTCCCACAGCCCACCACTTGCTTAGCTGGGCTACATCAATCTATCCGACATGGCACGGCATAGACGAAACAAGCTTTCCGGTCCGGGGGTACCCTTTGGCTGTAGACCTCGCACCCCCGCCAATCCGCCCGGCGCCCGCATAATTAACAAGCAGCTGCGGCGTATCACGCCCAACGACCCCCGGCAAGACCCGTATATTGCTGCGCTCTTGATTGCACTTGCACAACAGCAGCGGCTCTGCCTTGGCGACGGTAACAACAATGCCTCGCAGGTGCTCCTGGCAACTTTGGTAGGTGATGAGTGGCTGTACATCTATACTAGTATGGTCTCGCTCGAGTTCCTCGATGGGCTCGACAACCCCTCCCGTCCTCCGCCTGCAAGCGCGCAATCTCGACTGGGAATGGCGATTTATCGGCGACGACTTGCTTTCAAGCCGTACGAGACGCTACCACGACGCCTCGCACTTGTCGTACGCGATGCTGGCCTCGCCAAGGACATGGAATGTATGAGCACAGACTTGAACAAGCACTAAGCGGAACTAGTCGTAGAGTAGGCGAGTGTATGTGGCGGTTGAGGGTAACGGTGTGGGGGAGAAGAGAAGGTAACTGTCAAGAAGCCTTACGACGTCAGTCATTCCTGTGCTGCATGTATGTATGGGTATCTGAAGTTCGAACCATCACCAGAGATGAGAGCTCCTCTACGGATAATCATTTTTTAAATTCGAAATTCGGGTTGAAACACGTCGGTCGGAATGGGATAGATGGTCAGCCTTGTGACGAAAGTCACATCTCACATGCAGGAAACCCGTTGCCGAAATTTCTCAAAAAATCAACATGAAAGCCGCCCAGATTGAAGCCGCCGTGATAACTTGTATCAAATATCAAACTCTTGCTGCCGCCGATCAAATTAGACAAGCCTTGAATTTACCGTAGTTAACTCACAGCACTTTTTCCAACTCCGAGCAACTCGACAACCGCCATTGAATGATTCTCTTCCCCAAGTTCAATGTTGCTTCTTTTACCAACCCCCCCGATCACACCAAGCACCCCCATGACAGACAGACCAGAGAAACACATAAAATTCATGTCAACGAGAATAAAAAGGCGTAAGAGTTAATGGGATTTCTCGCTTACACCGTTTTGTTGTTTTGCAGCTAGCTTGGCAGGGGTAGGGTAGGGTAGATATTCCCTCAGGAACGCGAGCCGGGTTTTGTTTTCGCCTAGTGGAACCAACAGTCGTTGGCTCGCACCTCGGAGTCCGACAAACTACGAGCCGACGAAACTACAAGGTTATTTCCGGGTCTTTGCTTTCGCTAAGATACCCTGAGCGATGCCAAATACTCGTAGTCTGAGACACAACAAAAGCTATGGGAATATTCTTAGCCTTGTTGATTGGATGGACGATGCGCGCTCGGAACACTCTCGTGTCCGAATGTGCATGGCCCATAGTTACCTCGTGGGATTCGGTCTAGTGCCAAAAGTGCCGAGGTGTACTTTGACTTTTTCATTTTCTTTCTTGTGTCGAGGTATACATGTATATAACACGACTCATCTTGGCTGCAACAGACAAACAGACCTCATCATCACTCATCATCACTCACTATTACTCACATACACACACTCCCTCTCTCATACATACCCATCGCAAGTCAATACCCATCATGGCACCCATTACCCTCTACGACATCACTTTCGGCTTGCACATCAAAGCCTTTGAGACCTTCAAAGTCATCCTCCTCAAAGCTCAAGCCCACTCTCCCTCGGATGCATCTTCGTTGCCATCGGCCCGTCTGTACGAGGACATGCTCCCCCTATCATTTCAAATCCAGCAAGCTTCTGCGATTGCCAAAAACACGGCCGCCGGCCTCGTCCCCACCTGTACTGTCGCCCGCAACGAGGTCTGGGAAGATAACGAACAAACTTTGGAGGATCTCCTCGTGCGTGTGGACAAAACGCTGGCAATGCTAAAGAGCATCAATCCCGAGGATGTGACGGAGGAGATTCGCGATACCATTTACGAGCGGCCCGTAGGCGGAGGACCAGATGCGTTTAAATTCCGCAGTGATGGCAGCGGAATGGCCATGGGCTTGGGCCTGCCGAGTATCATCTTTCACGTCACGGTGGCGTATTGTATCCTGAGGAATCGCGGGGTGCCGTTGGGCAAGTCGGATTTCCAGACGCAGTTTTTGATGCCGCATCATATGCCGAAGGAGGAGGCCTGAATCGGATGAGGTGTGACGTGTCAACGGAAGGCCGCCACAAAACAAATTGGGGATATTGTTACGAAGGAATTGAAAACAGGTAGATAGGGATAGGATAACGTAGCGTTTAAGGAATATTCGAAAAGCCACTGAAAGGGAGTAGACTTTTTGCCCCGCTTTTCCTAGGTGAGAGATAGTAATCCTTGGATTTGTTTCTCTCATCATTCTTCTAGCCTCGCCACTTCAAATCCAGTCTAGCATGAAAAGAGACTTTAACCATAAGTGCCGATGGAAACACAGCTAAATGTTCTTCACCCTCTCCTCAACCAGCACCAGAGGGCCAAACGCCTCTCCAACTTCAGGAATCTCCAGCAGTCCCCGCAAATACCCCTCAACCGACGGAGCGAAGGCCTCGCGCATTTTCCTATCCATCAAAAAATTCCCAGCCCGAATCAACGCTCCCCCGACCATGATATCCGCCAACGTGACCTCCTCGCCCACTAAAAACTTTTTCTTCTCAGTTTTCTTATCCTCCTCCGCCGGCGTCGGTGAGGCCAAGGCCATCTCCAACCGTGCCAGAGCTTTCTCCAAATACCCGACGCACCATGTGTACCTATGCTGATTGAACGGCGTGACTTTCAAAACCAACATGCCCAGAATAGGCATGGTATTCCCTGCGATTTCTTGCTCTGCAAAAACCGACCATTCATCGATCCTCGCGCGCGTTTTTACGTCCCGACCGAGAAGCTGCGTGGCTTTGGACCCGCTATCGGCGAGAAATCGACAGATGGAAAGACCTTCTGTCAGCGTGAATCCGTCGCCATCGTGAGTTTCGAGAGCGGGACATTTTCCTAGAGGGAATTTGGAAAGGAATTCCGGAGTGCGGTTTGTTTCGCCTTGTTTGTAGTTGGGGAATTCAACGACAGTCAGCCCGCCTAGGGCGGCGATGGCCTTGGCCTATATGAGTTAGTTTCTGTTATGCTTTTAGCTAGGTAGGTAGGTACCCTTTTGACGCGAAAGTTGTCGGGGTAGGAATAAATTGTCGCAAAGGGCGCCATGTTACCTTCCTTTTCAGCTCTGTTAACGAGGAGGACGTGATAGACGATAGGCTGAGAGTTCAAGGGATGAATTGGCCGTTTTTGAGTTCAAGTCAAATCTCAGGATATAAACTCATAAAGACAGCTGGGCCGACCACTTATAATCCCTTCCCCTCCCACCTGACGTCACCCCTTCCGCGTTATTCGACAGAAAACTCGGAAGCTGCCTGAGACTAGTCGCATGTATGTCTCAGCCCGGCTCTCCTTCAACAGGCCGATATCCTCGCTTTCACTCCACTAAACCTCTCGTCAAGTCACACCGTGCCGGAACTTGCATTTCGGGCGTTTCCCAATTCGCAAAGTGATCGCCAACTAGAACCAATGGTGGAGCGTTGTCCGTCACGTCCGGGCAGACGACACAGCTCAATCGCCGACACTCGGCCAATAACAGTATCTAAGATCCACCATTCTTGGCATTGACCATGCAGCTGTGAGCAGAACTGTCTTACTTCGGACCTTCTCGTAGACCACGCTACCTACCTATCGGGGGTGAATACCTTTCTATTGCAACTGACACGGGGAATATGACTCAGTTCAAGTTAGGGACCTAGGAGGGAGTATGCATGCAACCTGCAACACACTCCTTTCGCTGCCTTAAAATTGAAAAGCACAGAATTTCCCTTTTCCACGAATATTCCGTACCTCGGAACTGAGCGTTGCTGCATTGGACTGAGCTAGACGGAGCGAGCGAGGGGGGGTTACTTAGTTGGGGCTACCGTTGAGAGCACCAAAACATCTTTTTGTTTCTTCTTTAGTATTTCAGCAAAGCATATTCTAATGGAACAAACAAGATACCACCGAAACGTATTATCCCTCGGAGACTTCTCTGTTACCTAGACTTTTCCATGTGGATAGCATGGCATTCATATTTACCCTACGGCACGAGTGTAGCACAACCACATTCACACCTAAAGCAGTTGAGCAGTTGGATCTCCCAGGGACACGAAAGAGCGTTTTAATGAGGGGAATGCAAGTGACGGAGGGGGCTTGAACGTTGGCATGCAGAGTTTTTATTTGCGTCTTCTAATAATCAAGCCTGTCGTGCGTGCTGATATGCTGCTGGTGCGGTATCAGTGTCGGTATTCGTGTCTAAAACTGTCATGTTTTCGGGGTTTCGGAACTGCGTCCAAGATGGAAAGACTTGTTCTAACAAACGGAAGTTTCAGATGTCAGATGGGATGCCTTTTGTGTAAAAAGTTTTGTTGGGGTCTCCGAGAAAGACATGGAACCCGCTCCCCACAGACCAGCTCTGGGGAAAAAAAGGATGATCACCTCGAGGTCGCAGCAAAAAAAGGGGAATCGAACCTTCTCCTATCCCCGAAAATTCTTGCCATGGACCAAAGATCCCCATTCCAGGATGAAATATCAGCCGACATCTCTTCCACCTCGGCTCAACATGCCAATGCCCTGAGCGGTGCCGGTGCCGACGCGCAGAGAGCGGGGCTGAAAAGCCAAGAACCGGGTAGATGAAAATCAGGAAAATCCTCACTTTCAGTAGAAAGAGAAACATGGCCTTGCTTGACAATGACCCGGAAGACAGGTGGACGCCAAGTATTTCTATCAATTCCATCCCATTCCCATTCGACCGCTTGAAAAGCTTTTTTTGCTACAACAAACTCATGTCACTCACCCCTCATAATGTGACTTAATTTTTCCCTTCCCTTCTGCCCGGGGGGGTATGAGCGGCGACGATCCCTGGATACAATACAATACAATACAAGCCTATGGATAGGGAAATATATATAAAAAGCCAACGCGTCCCCCAGTTCTTGGCTTCACATGCAGGTCTATCGCTATAGGTCACTTTTTGGAGCAAAGCAAATGCACCCCAGAAAATCGGACATTTTAGCAATATTCCCGGCCGGTAGTTGAGCGCCTCCAGTGCTCTCACTCGCTGAGATTGACTCCCGCTTCACCCGCTACTCGCGCCACTCCCGCTTCTCCGCACCAACCAGATGCACCAACCGGCTCTTCTGGTTGGAGCGGCAAGTTGTAAATGAGCTTGCAAAAAACAAACCGTAGCGTAACACCAGTCCAGTCGCCATCGTCTATACATGCCACGAGGGATATGGGCCATGAGCCAAGCCATACCATCACAGGCTAAACTTGCTTGAATGCTTGATGCAACCAACCCCTATCTTGGAAAGCAGTTTGGCCGGGCGTCACGTTTTTGCCCATTGGCTGTAGATGTGCATGTGCGCAGGCAGGTCAGTCCAGTCAGGGTGGAAGGATGTATTATTTGAGATGAGGATATAAGTTGGAGAGGAGAACCGTTGGTTGGCGTTTCCCAATGTACTGCACTGGAGTCTATTTCTACAGGACTGACCTTGCATGTGATTTGAGACACATCAGACACACTTCATCATGGTTCGACTTTCCCTTTTCACAACCGTCTCCCTGATCCCAAGTGCATTTGGTCTGGTTGGACCAGTGCCTCGATCTGGATCTGGTGAGACTGCCGGTAACGACTTGCAAGCTCGCCAGGGTGGATATTACTTCCAGAACTGGTCCGAAGGTGGCAGCAATATCCGATGCCAAAACGGCGCGGGAGGAACCTTTTCGGCGAACTGGAATAGCAAGGGCGGTTTTGTATGTGGTAAGGGATGGTCGGGTGGTGGTGCGAGGTGAGTCTCTCTCTAAAAACGAAAAAAAAAAAAGGGAAAAAGAAAAAGAAAGCGACAAGAAAAGAAAAAAAGAAGGAAAAAAGAAAAGAAGAAAAGAAGAAAAGATTGTTGCCCAAGGTCTGGTGGCGGAAAAAAAAAGTCTGGCGGCTGACATAGATGGTTGACAGAGTCATCAAATACACCGGCACCTACAACGCCACCGGCCCCGGCTATCTCGCCGTGTACGGTTGGACCAACAGCCCACTAATCGAGTACTACATTCTTGACTCGTACGCCGATCTCGCGCCCAACGAACCGTGGACGTCCAAAGGCAACTTCACCTCTGACGAGGGAACCTTCCAAGTCTACGTCAGCACTCGCGTCAATAAGCCTTCTATTGAAGGCACTAGGACGTTCCAGCAATACTGGTCGGTGCGAACCGAGAAGCGGGTTGGCGGCACTATCACCATGAAGAAACACTTTGACGAATGGGCCAAGCGGGATATGCGACTGGGGAGACATAATTATGTTGTCATGGCCGTGGAGGGGTACACCAAGACGGGAGGACCGGGGAGCAGTGGGTCGGCGAGTATCACGCTGCAGTAGTGGGGGATATGAATAGGGGGTTCAACTGTGTATGAAGACGGGAGCGGGAAATGACACGGAGGTCTTGCATGTGGGTTTCTATTTGACCCATGTGAAGGAGTGTTCGGACTGGAGCGAGTCAGCGACATCTGTCCATCAAGACTGCCTCAATGGCAGCCACGGTGGGTCAGAGCTTCAATCCTCCATCTTCTGTGCCGGACCTTTTCTAGGCAGTCAAACTATGTTTCTTCCTCCACCTTCCGGGCCTTCCATCGGACAAGGCTTGTTGGTGGCGCCAACACGAGAGTCCAATGACACGCGCATGCTCTGCAACCAGACACGAATTTCCCATGTTTTGAGATGGTGTAACTGCAGATGTGCATCCATTCGATCCAATTATTCCTGTTCACCACGGAAGCTCGCACGTGCATAAGGGGTATATCTCTCAATCAATGCCATGCACGAGAACGAGTCACCACCAAAAGTGGCTTGCGCGGGAATGCACGACGGAAGAATTGTTCATGACAAGGTCTCGCGCCCAAAATCCACACTAGCGTTTATTGAGTTTGGCCTAGAGAAAAGCTAATCCACATAATGTCAGCTTCTCAGCCGTAGGTGCAATGAGCCTTCACTGCAAACCCCGCAAGTATGTTTGAGAATCCAGAAATATAAGAATCACCGCAGACCTCCAGTCGTTCCCCAATCCAAGTCAATCAGTCAATCAGTCAATCAATCCTCATCCTCTTCACTTCCAACATTGAACGACCCCTCAGCTCGAACCCACCACGTTACGCAAAAGCCATGTGCGGCGCATCGCCTTGTGCATGTCGCTTCCCTTGCCCTGTTGGCCCCCTTTGCCCTTGTGGCCAGAAGCCTGAAAAAGCCCGAGAGCATCGAGGTGGTTCAGAGACGAACTCTTCTCCAACCGCAATTTACACGCCCATAACCTCTCCGAGTGTTGGCAGCAAGGCATCTGCATCGAACGGCCAGGGCAAAAGAAACAAAAAGGCTACTACCACTACTACTACTAGGGCAGTTCGTACTGCCGCGACAGCGCCAATCAGGCCCAGGAAATACCCCGTGGTTGTTTCGAGACCCTCCCACTTTGCTACACGGAACACACCCGCTTCCATGTCGGCTCAGGGGCGACAGTGGTTCGTCCGGCGCCCTCCTGCTCCTCCGATTCAGCCCACTGCTGCCACAGTTGAGACCAGACACACCAAGCTAGTCACGCTGCTACAACTGTCAACCACATCTCCATCCATGTCTCGCGAGAAGCTCATCGAAAACTTCTTCAAGTATGTGGTCACAGACTCCAATCACGACGTGAAATGCTACGAGAGGTGCCGAGAGGAAGTGGAAAAGTTGTGTAAGGAATTCCAAGAACGGGTCAAGCTTGCCCACCCGGACCATTCCGACCTTCGACCACCGCCACCTACTACTGGCGCTGCTATGCCAAGCTCTGGGAGCAAGGAACATGGATATGCACCTGGACAGCCGGCTCATAAGCAGACCCCGAACCCGAACCCGAACCCGAACCCAAACCCAAACTCGACTGTGTCTTTGGGGACGAGAAAAGAAGGAGAAGACAGAGGAGCTAGGACAAGTCTAGCAAGTACCCTGCAGTTGGATGGAATACAAGAGAGAATTCAACAGAATCAACTACAACAAGAACAATTCCGAGAGGAACTACAAGAAATACAAGTAAAACTACAGCAGCTACAAGACCAGCAATTCCATCTCCAAGCCGAGCAATACGCACGCACGGAATCCGGCATGAAGGAATCCAACGACGAGGACAAGGATTTATCCATGGCATTTTCTTGGACAGCTATCCCGCTCGAGGAGGACGATGACGATTCTTGGCCGGTGAAGATGCCATTTTCACCAGAACCAGACTTGAAGGAGACTGAAAAGTCGTTGCCACAAGCGCCATATTATCATCACTACAAGCCACCTCCATCTGCATCCACACCCATGGCACCTCCTTCTTGGAAGACACCATCTACCCAGCTCACAAAGGACGACTATTTTTGGCCGGCGAAGGTCCCATTTCCATTTCCACCACAGTTGGAGGAGGAATTCGATGATGAGCTTCGTCAAGATATGCTGAACGCGGCATTTCAGAAGTCGTCGTCACAAGCACCATCTTATTACAACAAGCCACCTGCACCTGCACCTGCACCTGCACCATCTGCTCAAGATATTCCCCCCATCCCTGCCTCCTCCTCCCCCTACCGATTCGGTAACTCACTTGCTGGTGGAAGAGATAAATATCTCGGCGTATCCCGTACGAAGACGGGCGCGGGTACGGGTACGGGTACGGCTCACGGTACAGCAGGCCGAGTTTTTTTCGAGCGAGCTAGAATTAGAGGTGAAATTGCAGCTGACAGGGAAAAGTACAAGCAGAAGGATGAGTATCTCGATCCGGTGTTGGGTAGGATCGACGACTTGCCCGAAAGTTATGGTGATGGCTTTTGGTCTCCCATGTCCATGATTTCCTGTTCAAGCGCAAGGTGGCCGCTTGGCTTTGTTCCTATCGTTGACAGCGACAAGGACAAGGACAGCAAGGGTAGCAGCAACATAGACAAGGGCAAAGACGATAACAACAAGGGCAAGAGCAAGGGTGAGGACAACAAGGATCACATGAAGGATGACAAGGACAAGAACAAGGACAAGTGTTGAAAAAAAAAAAAGTTTCCTACGCTCCCTGATTCGACCGGACTAGACTAGGTACTTACATTAGAAAGGAGGCTGGCTGGAGTTTGATTGGAGTTTGACTGGGTTAGACTGGACGTGCCGGCGTTGTAATTGCCTTTTTGTTTCGTGCATGGATTTGATGGATTGGAAGGTCTGGTCTCGACTAAAATTGGGGGGAAGAAAGGCTGGTCTGGTTTTTTTTTGATGGATTGATTGAGTTGAGTTGATATTTCTGCATTCTGCAGGTGAGAGTCGATGGGGATGGGAAGATTCGCAACTGCACCAAGAGAGGAGAGGGGAGACGGGCACTGGGGACGGCTCTCACTTGCGGAACTTGCTTTTTTTTTTTCTCTTTTCCTTTTTGCAATTTCTCCATAACCGTACATGTCTGCGATCTTCAATGTTTAGTTCGCACGAGTACGAGTAAGGGAGTAGTTTTCCAGAGCCAAAATCGGGCATGTTTGCAGAGTTTGAGATTCATACGCCGGGGGAAAGGAAAATAATAAAAAAGAAGAGAGAATAGTGGGGGAAAGGTTGAGGATCGAGCTCTTTTTGCGATGGAAGAAAAAAAAAAAGCTTGAAGAAAAAAAGAAGAAAAAAAGGTGAGCGTACAAGTCGCTTCTTTATTTGTATTAACTAAATTCGCTCTCAAGTTAGGTATATAGAGTATCACAGCATTACAGGTCTGTTAATCTTTGAAATTGCACAATGATGTTGATAAAAACGCGGGGAACTTGGAGCCCGAGGCTGATGCAAATCAAGAGAAGCGCCGGGAAAACACAAAATAAAACACGGCAAAGTTGGACTCGAAACGAATAGCCCATCTGAGATGGAATCTAGAATTCAAGATAATAGCTATACAAGAAAAGACCGCGCAGTTCTCAGACTGCCGCGGGACACATATATACACCATAAATACCCTCCCTCGCTGTCTTAATGCTATGCTCATCATAATTTCCTTCTCACCCCCGAAAAAAAACCTGACTTAGACACCCTTCCACACGGGAGGTCCGGGAATCTTATAAGTCTGGGGGATCTTGCGGTCGTTAATGGGAACCCGAATGTTGGAGTCGGTCTGCTTGGCATAGCCGGGAATAGCCGACTTGTACGAAGCATCGGGCTCAGCGGTACCCGAACCAGTGATGACGAGCTGGGCGCATTCGGGATAGAACTGAGGAGCGTTGGCCTGGTGCAAGGCAATGAGCTCGTGACGGATCAGGTAGTTGCCGGCCTTGATTCCAGCGGGGATGGTGCTGGTCCACTGCTTGTTGCCGCCGACGAGCTTGGCAATATCCCAGCCTGACGGGTTCTCGCTGTCGAGGAAGATCTTGGTTCCGTCACCCTTGAAGCCGGCCTCGTCAATCTTGAACCAGCCTGCACCATCACCATTGCACGACTTGAAGTCACCGGCGCACTTGTAGAGCCAGACAAGGATCGGACCTTGACTGTGCGTCCACTGGCCCCAAATAGCCGTCACCTTGCCGCCGGCAGCGACCGTAGCGGACTCGGTAGCGGTAGTACCGCCGTTGCAGCGCAGCTTGGGGTCGGTAGCCGACATGATGGGGTCGTAGCTGGGCCATTGCCGTTGGATAACATTCTTGGAGTTGGCGGGGGAGAAGCCTTGGTATCTATTCCAGAGTTAGAGTCTGCGATATATTAAAGAGAACGGCCCAAGCTTACCCGGGATAGTTCTTCCCGTCAATGATGTAGCCAGTAACGGCACCGTGGGCAGCAGCCTTAGCGGCGAGCAGCGCGACCGCGCCAAAGGCAGCTGAGAACAACATTGTGGAATAAGATCTAGATGCGCGGTGAGGCCAAGAAAGAGGGCGGACCAAGACTTGTTGTTGTTGCACAGGGAGGATGGCCAGAACAAAGGGACCTGGAAGCCCAGGTTGCGAGGGAGGATATTTATTAGTCGCGCAACATGGCTGACCTCTCCCTATCCCATCTGGACTACTCCCCAGCTTTCCCCAGGTTTTGGGGCCGCGGACCATCTACGGTACATGATCTACCGTTGGCGGCTAATATGGGGTTGCTGGGTATTATTCGCGCGTTTTATACACATGATCTAGTTTCCCGTGCTGGGAGTGGTGGAACGGCTCCCGGCAAGCGATGAGGTTAATATAAACTACCCGCGTCGCATGAGCCAAGCCGCCATGTCGCTCTCCGCAATACTGGAAAAGAAAGGCCGAGCATTCCACGCCGATATTGGGACAAGAAGCACGGCTTGAGCATGACGTCGAGCGAAGCCAATCGAAGCGTGTCAATCCACGTGGGTCGAGCGGCACGGTATCCTGGAGAGGAGGGCGACCGATTGGGGCGGGTGACTAGCGGGCGATTCGACGGGAGACAGTTGTGAACGGCCAGCGGACGGTCATATGCCGACGCCATTTACTCGACACTTGCACTATGGCCGTGGGGGTCGGGTAGTCGGGAAGACCTATACCGTATTGCCCTCAATTGAACGGAGGCCTGGTGATGGCTGGGCGAGGTGCGCCACTTTCGGAATGCTGCCCAAGCACAGAAAAAGTTAATACCAGCACAGCAGCGACTCAACCCGGATCTGGCCTGCCTTGGTTCTGAACGCATTGTCTCGACCACTTCGCTTGAGCATTGCAATATCGTGCATCGGCGATGCCAAGAGTTGCTCCATCAGGAAGTTGAGTAGGAGAGAGCTCGATCAAATGCATCTTGCTAGTGGTGACGCTGAAAAATCTGGGGATGGCGGGGTATCCTGGAACAGTGCAGATTTCAGCGGGCACGTGCGCTGTGCAACAGTGCTCCTTCCCAGAATAGCGGAGGAACTGCAACGCGTCACGCGCAGTGTAAAATCTCGTCTTCAGCGTCAGAGTCACCACAGCGCTTGCATTTATCGTGGCGGCTCAACGGTTGGCCCTGGGTAACATCAGAGGAACAGCACAGATTGCGGTTCACACTCAAAAGTCACGACAGCATGTCAATTCTGCAGGTCAGAAAACGTCACACTTCGCTTGCACCGCAATTAAAACCGCTGATTGCCAAAGCTTTCTACAGACTTCGTTGCATCCTGGGAGACATCTACCCAACGGATACGAAGCCGTAACACCGCACATTACGCCGTTATTGCAGGCCATCCCCTGCCGTGTCAAGAACTCGTTTCCCAAATGCAACTCCCAGTGATGACTTGGACTGACGAGTGTCCATGGTGCAACACAACAGCCCAAAGATCTCAAAATCTCAGTGGGCGACCCAATCTGTATCGGCTCTCTCCCCATACAGCAGAGGTACCACTTGACTTTCCGCGGCTGTTGCATCCTGTGGAGACTGCATCGCTGCAGGCTCCTCCCACAGAGGCTGTAGCCTCAGTACCAAAACGGGGAGAGCAACGAGGAAGCTCAGGACAACCGGTATCGCCGCTGTCACAGCCGCAACGACCCACCAGACCTCAACACTGAAGTGTTTCGGGTTACTGTAAAAGTCGGCACCCTCAAAGTCAACATAGCGATTCGATCCGCCACGACATGTGCAATTCTTCAAGACGCCACTGAACTGTTCTCCAGTTAGCAAAGTTACCCCCACGCGCAGCCAGTAACAAACTTACAGCAGCAAACGTGATAAAAACCAGGCATGGGACCGAGAACAACATGCAAAGCCGCGACATGCCATTCAGCAGTCTTCCGACCATCCGTCCAGGTTTTCTCCGCCACTCTTTTCCACGATCAGCCTGCGGTCCAAGGTAGCGATAGACATGGGCGAACCACGGAATCGTGCTCAAGGCGCCATACACAAGATATGAGCCGAAACGGCACCCGACCCCGACAGTTGGGATATTGTACGATATGGTCATGCCCATGCCAAGCTCCCACCACACTAAAGCCAACGCCGTCACAGACAGCAGCCGCCACGCCAAAGGAGGTTTAGCATCGAGATGACCTCTTGTTGCATCGACCATCTCTTCTAACTGCATCTCCCACCCATTCCCGTCGCCCGTGTGCTTCTTCTCCGACCCGGCCTTTGCCTTGGCGACGCACAGGGCTAGTCCGAAGTAGCCCATGTGTCTACCTTGACCAATAAAGGTAGATAGCTCGCACTTGGAACGGGGCGTGCATTCGTGACCGGGCTCTCTGTCTTCGTTGCGTCGGGCTGCGATAGCTAACAACTCGCGCTCTTCTGTCCACCAATAAGGGGCATGCTGCTGCTGTGTCGTAGCGTTACGAAGAGATGGGACAGCATCACGATCGCGCTCCCATGCCTGCACGGCACGAACGTTCCACAACCAGCGGTGGATAAATCTTCTAGTCCGGTCTGCCGAGTTGGGGTTTCGGTCGAGGATGGAAAAGAACAGCAGCAATGGCAGCCACGTGATCAGAATGCCGAAGGCCAGCGAGTGTGTCGTGGTCCGCTCGCCGACCTCTGCAAATGCCAAGACGACTGAGGCAGCGTAGGCGACGAAGAACAAGAGAATGCTTGCCAGGGTCGACCAAATTCCTAGCCGGCGCGACCGCCGCATTTGATGCGCCATGGCGTGTAAGAGGTCGCGGGTCCAGCGATTGGCTTGGCGGGTGTGGTTGTCGACAATGGCAAAGCGAGACCCGCTCGTGGGCTTGAAGAGTCCGTACGCAAGACTCGCGAGAAAACAATTGAGACACTCATCATCGGTAGGAAGCTCAAACTGCCCGATGCAACACAAAACGTAGTAGGCATCCTTGTCCAGCGCTGTATCCCCGGACAAACGAGCAGCATCAAGGCATTTGCGCATCTGATGGATGTTGAAGAATGTTGCTGTAAGAGCCGTCTGCGGGGAGCCGAGCCAGTTGAACACGGCCGCGGCAGTATTTCGTGCGGCGGTAAACCTGGCTTTGGTTAGGTCTGCCGTCGTGCCCCCTGACTGCGTGTCGAATGGTAGTGCGGCAAGCAGCGCGATAATAGGCAGGATCCAGTTTGAGATGATGCCTAGGGTGAGCGATGTGTCGGAAGTCCAATACCAGTCGATAGGGTCGGTGGGATCTTCGCATATTGCCTTGCACCCCTCGGTGGTGATGGTGATGAAGCTATCGCGAAATTGTGCGGCATATTCCGATCTCATCCCCCCGACGGGGCCGCGATACATGTATTGCTCAATGGTCTCATTGCTGATCCCGTGATAGATTTCGGTTCCGTTGAGGATTCGGTCGAGTCGGTCTTTGCAGACCGCAAACTTGCTTACTTCTTCACAGAGGGCAAGGCGGAAACCTGCCGCCAAGAAGCAGCTGAGAAGGGCGCGATGACTTGGCGACACCATGTACGAATATTCTCCAGCGATTCCCTCTGAGCTTTAGGCGGGTTTTGAGGACGTCAAGTTGCAACGAGAAAGTTTGAGGAGCATTGCGACGTTCTGTGCCCTACCCCGCCGGTATTATCCAGCTGTTATAGGGAGCTGCGGGAGGGTGCCAGCGAGCCAAGGTGTGGTGTCACTCAACTGAGCGTGCGAGCGGCCTCCCAAACACGCGGGATCATTTTGCTCCCCAGCATTCTTTGCGTAATGCGTTAGCAAGGCAGCCAATCGTCTGATGTGCGCCACGGCATTTGTTCACTAGTGACAGAGGTCTATTGACGTCGTGCAGGCAACAAGGCTCTAAGACGAAATAAGCATCTTCAGCTGTGGCTGACTTGCGTTAGATCGTACCCTGTTCTCATCGCCGTCGGCGGGTTGACGCTGGACATTCCCGCCGCTCCCTCGGATACACGGCACATGATGTCCGAGTCGACTCACCGAGCTGCCCGAAATGGAAAGTCGGCATCCTCATTTGAGATGGTTGGAGTTGTCCATGGTTGGGCGTGTCACTGTGAGCGTCTGTCTTGAGCTTGGATTGAGAGGTCTGCTAACAAGCAAATCAGGCCCTATGGCGCAACGGCAGCGCGTCTGACTCCAGATCAGAAGGTTATCCGTTCAAATCGGGTTGGGGTCAAGTGCTTACTTTCTTTTTCGCTGGTCCGGGTAGTTCTCACCAGGACAGAGCTCACTTTTTTTTTTTTGGCGAATCCTCTCAAGACGATTATCTCAATACTTTCTTCAATGGTGCCTAGGAGATCTATCTCTTCGAGCCTCTCGCAATCACTTTTGGCAAGATGTTGCGTCCCCTCGGTGCAGTGGGGATACTCACGTGACCCGTTCCCTCAACTACCAACATTCCCCACAGCGCGAACACACCAGACCACATCACAGCCAGCGAAAAGCGCTCACGATAAGTTTATCTTATCTAGGCGCGGCACGTGCCGGCCGCTCATCACCGTGGCTATATACAAAAGCGGGGAAAAGCAACGCAGGTTGGCCCCAAGTCAACACATTATCCGATCTTTACGAAACGTATTTTATTTAATATAGAGCAAATGGATAGTTGTCCAATAGATCTCCCAGTTAATGGCGGTTAGTATTATCGTCATAGTTGTAACGGGGTATAAAATGTAGTACGGCAGCGGAGGTCGAACTGTAATTAAGTCGAAAGAGACTTGGTTATTAAAGTTGGGCTAATGCATATTACAGTATGGAGGCAGTAATATTATAAGATTAAATATTCAGACTTCTGCTCAGCACAGGTCGGAACTTTGTGACAACCGGTGGACTCTAGCCTGCGGCTTAGAGCGGGCGCCGACTAGATTGGAAGGGTTTCTTAACAAGAGCGAATCTCACGATGGTAAGTAGTCAAAGGATACTTCAGTGCAGGCATGCAAAGCAGTGGTATTATCGTTGCTGGAGGAGGGCTATCCAGATGGTCGTTCCCGCCTCATATATATCATGATGGATGGTGCTCCTACGAGCGGCCTGTACCGTCCGTCGTGGGCTGCACCATCCATCTTGGGCCGCACCGTCCGCTGGCGTTTCCTTCGTCCTGCGTTCCTTGCCGTGGACGGTGCTGGCCCCACCATCCACTTCCGTCACGTGCGTCCTCACGTGTTGGCGCGGGGTCGTGGGCCGTGACAACCTTCACCGCCAAAAAGACTCAGAAGCCTCAGCTTCCGTTGATGAATACCGCGGCTAGGTATAGGTGCGAAATGTCGAGGTAAAGGTTAGGTGAAGGTGGAACAATCTGTTTTCGAAAGACGGGGACCAATTTGGCCACTCGGAACATCCATCACTGCCCCCCTGAATGCGATCCGTTCAGCGATGTTGTAAGTCATAGGGGCTTAAATTTCCCGCCCATGGGAACCCATGGGTACCCAAATTTTTTTTGGGTAACCCATGGGCGGGATGGGTAAAAGTGGGTTTGGGTACCCACGACCCATGGGTCGTGGGTACCCATGGGAAATAGCACCACTGTGATAATCTAGTAGAAAGGGGGAAAAATTTTTTTCGTAATACCCAACCACCCAACTACCAGCCACCCAACTACTAGCCACCCAACCACCCAACCACCAACTACCCAACCACTAACTACCCAACCACCAACCACCCAACTACCAACCACCCAACCATGTAATATATAAACTTAGCAATTTTCTTCCTCTCTTTCTTTCTTTCTCTTTGCTTTTCTTTTTTCTCTTTTTCTCCCTTTTTCTCTTAAGTTTTTTTTCCTTTCTCTTTCTTTAATCTTTTTTTCTCCTTTATTTCTATGTACCTAGTAGTGGTTATTACAGCGATTATTACAACTTTTTTTTTTTTATTTCCTAACCTGCTTAGTAGTAATTAACTATAATAAGCTACTAGGGTGATTAAGGAAGAGCCCGATGCTGCTATGATATACAGGTGATTTACTAGCGATGAGTTAATAAAGCA
>Ga0247763_1000593_pt1 | contig 21690 bp, 28 predicted proteins | sample UWRJL141409B4_FD_179926 | JGI IMG/M metagenome (GOLD analysis project Ga0247763, IMG submission 179926) | Plant litter microbial communities from Arlington Agricultural Research Station in Wisconsin, United States - UWRJ-L141-409B-4 | ecosystem: Environmental > Terrestrial > Plant litter >...
CTTTTTTTTCTTTTTCGGTACAGTCCCCGCCGTACTCCTCGGAGTTATCCTCGGCCCTATCGCCGCCCAATTCATCGACTCTTCGCGATGGGGGTCCGCCGCCGAAGGCCAAACCAGCGATATCACACTGGGCGTGGCCCGCGTGGTGATTGGTGTGCAGCTCGTCATTGCCGGGTTCCAGCTCCCTGCGAAATACCAGCAGTTGCGCTGGAAGGAAATGGCATTGTGTCTGCTCCCCATCATGACTATCATGTGGCTGTGCACGACACTCTGCATGCTCGCGACGATTCCCAAAATCACTTTGCTGGCTGCACTCGTTATCGGGTCCTGCGTCACCTGCACGGATCCCATCCTGTCGCAGGCTATTGCCAAGGGCCCATTTGCCGATAAGTTTGTGGCGAGAGATTTAAGGGAGATTATCTCGTCCGAGGCGGGTGCTAACGATGGGTTTGGATTTCCGTTTTTGATGCTGGCGACGTATCTGATTCGTCATGCGGATATCCCCAAGGTTGGGGGGACGGTGAAAACGCAAGTGATTGCTCGGGCGAGTGAGGGAGTGGGAAGGCTAGGAGGGGGTGTGGGCGTGGCTATGAGGGAGTGGTTTGTTGAGACGTGGTTGTACATTGTGCTCATGTCGGTTGTTATTGGTGCAGTGGTTGGGTTCGGCTCACTGTTTGCCTTGAAGTTCGCGCTGCGCAAGTATGTTTCTCACTGCTGTTGATGTCGAACTCTACTAACGATCTGTAGGAAATGGGTTGACTCGGAGAGCTACCTGCTGTATCCCACAGCCGTCGGTGTAAGTCAAACAGATTCTCCACTCTGTCACTGGCGAGGCCTAATCTAACAGTTGTAGCTCTGGTTGGTCGGCATCTGCGGCATGCTCGGCACCGACGATCTCCTCGCCTGTTTCGTCGCCGGCAACGCCATGAACTGGGACGGCGAATACCTCCGCGAGACTGAAGACCGTCACGACGAAGTCAACTCGTGCATCGACGTGCTCCTCAACTTTGGTGGCTTCATGTACATTGGCAGCATCATCCCCTGGAGCGAGTTCAACCAACCCAACATAACCGGCATCACCTACCCCCGCCTCATCGGACTTGGCATCCTCGTCCTCATCTTCCGTCGTATCCCCGCCATCTTCGCCATCTACAAGTTCATGCCCAAAGTCGTCAGGGACTGGAAGGAGGCTCTCTTCATGGGCTATTTCGGCCCTATTGGCATCGGCGCGGTTTTCTACGTCGAGCACACACGTCATCTCTTCCCGGAACTCGGCCAGGGTGACGTTGAGGAAACCAACCTCGTTCGGGCCATGATTCCCGTGGTCTACTGGCTTGTTTTATTTTCCATTGTCGTTCACGGTCTGTCTATTCCGGCACTCAACGCATTCTACAAGTTCAAGGGCGTCAGGCCCATCACCGACGATGCCACCGAGCTACGTCGCATGTCGATGCGCGTACCCACGCCTGTAAATGCTGCGGTGGGCGACACGCAGACTTTTATTGCCTACAACCGGTTCTCAAGGCCGGTGTTCAACGAGGCAGATCTTCCTCCTGTTGGCGGATACGGTAGCGCAAGTGCGACGGATCTTGAAAAGACTAGGATTGAAAGGAGGTATTCGCGTGCTGTTTATTAGAGGGGGGTTTGCATTTACAAGGAGTTGGGTAGATATCGTTCTTTTACATTTTGTCACTGTTGGAGTTCAGCCGGTCGTTTCGTGACATTTCACATCATCTTACCCCACGGAGGAAGGGAAACCACTTTGCTTTTGCAGACTGCAGCACTGTCACTACTTCCAGGTACCACCAAAATTATAACCATTCACTCACTTTGCCTGCTACCCTGCCCTGCCCTGCCCTACCACTGACATTGACAAGATTTGTAATGTTATGCCTCACCCATATAAACAGCTTCAATGTTATTTCCCGCCGGGTCCAGCACAAACGCCGCATAGTAGCCGGGAGCATATGGTCTCAGGCCAGGTTCTCCGTTATCTTTTCCTCCGGCGTCAATACCGGCTTTGTGGAAAGCGTCTACCGTTGCTCGATCTGTAAATACCCATCAAATCATCAGTGTCCCTCATTCATCATCCTGAACCCCAAGTTACTTGACAAGAATACCCCACAAGGATGCTTCACAAGCGTATCTCACAAACTAAGAGAGGAGAAAACTGACCCTTTGCAACAAAAGCATGATGACTAGGCAACGGCGTTCCGCCCTCTTGCGTCGCCGAAACCCACCAGTCCGCATGGCCGGATTCGTCGCCGAACCCATTGACCATGCCGTCGAGGAAGTCGCGGATTTTCTTGTATCCAAGCGGCTCGAGGGCGGACTCATACCAGCTTGTGAGAGCTTTGACTTGCTGGGGGGTGGTTTTGATACCGGTGTGTGAGATGGGCATTTTGGCGGTATTGGAGTAAAGTAAGTATCTAGGTATCTGAGGAAGATGAATATGAGGATGGAGATGGACTAGGATGGTGTATTGGTGTTGAGTGTTGTGGTGTGGTGTGTTTGACTCTTTGTTTCCGAGGAACCCCTCATCCCTTTATACCCCAAGTCTATGGAGTCTCTGGACCTGGAGTGTCGCACAACATGCAATCCACTCGGAATACAAGCTCCATTATTCATCGATACGTGCCCGCCTCAATGCCTGCCCGCCGGACAACATCCCGCATCTCGCATCCCGCTTCCGTTTGGGTGAATGCTCTGGAACCTGAGTTGAGCTCCTTGCATCCGCCCCCTCATCTCGAGAGGCAGAGCTAGTGCTCAAAACGGTAGACCGCCCAGCAAATCCAGCAAGTAGGATGCAAACCCGCATCTCACAGCCCGCATCTCACAGCTCGCATCTCGCAGCTCGCGACGCGTCTGACGCCGAGGGGGGTCATGGCACCATGGCGCGAAGTCCCGTGCTAAATACGAGGGGGGATTCAAAAGGACCGGCGGGTGAGTGGACTCGGAGTTTAGAAATGTGGGGCCGCTCGGAAGACCGAGTGCGCCGAGCCCCCGGGCCGGAGTGGGGCGCCCCGTTGATCATTGGAGGGCCGGGAGGTGTGCCTCTCTCCATCCACCATCCCCATCCACCTATCCATCCCAGAATGGAGACGAGACACGTACGTAGGTACCTGACATGGATACAAGTGGTTCGATGGATTGGATGTGCATTCTGGCCTCTGGAAGTGTGCAATCGCGGGACTTTTTGATCTTGGCATTGCCCGGACGACACAAGCGAGTAAGGGCTGCGAAAAACACAGGCCTTCGTCGTGATATCTTGAGAAGATCTGCAGATAGCTCAGTCAACTAAATACTTTTGAAGCCTCAGACCCTAAATCCGAGGCTTTATACCTAAACCCAGACATTAATCGTGAAAATCGAGGTGGAACAACCCCTCCCCATGCGTCGTCAAACTTTTTCTTACCGTCCCATGCATCCAACCCTCAACAAACTCATTCTTTTCGACCCAGTACCACCCTAGCATTCTTGTCGACTTCTTCCGTCAGCATGCATCCGACTCTCTTGAAAGCCAAGCACACTCGGACGTCTCACATTTCCGAGTCCGATTCCCCCCCCCATCCTGACCTGAGGGCCCGGAATCCTAACAAGACGACCTCCGACCCGGCCCCTTCACCCCATCTAACCACCTCCGATATGGCTCCTTAGCCACGCTCCTCTCACGATCCTCCCAAACTTCATACTCCACCTCCTCCCAAATCCTCAGCTGGTCCATGAAATTCCACGGCCCGATACACGGCCTCTTGGACCCTACCTCTTGTAGTACCTCCCCCAGACCTCTTCTCTCCTTGCACATCAGATACGCAATCACCACTGCCGGAGATCGTGACACCCCCATGGTGCAGTGTACCAGCACTTTCCCCGGCTCTAGCGACGCTGTTGTCGTTCTGACGGGGTGTTTCCCCCCGTGTCGTCCCCCGTGAGCTAACAATAGGGAATCTTCCTCTGCGCGTTCCAAGATGGCATGAAAATCTGGCTTGGCCGTCTGCTTGTCAATGAAGTCGCAGATATCGGAAAAGTGGCAGAGGAGATCCTCGTTGGGGGAGTCGTTGCAGGTGATGAAGAGGTGGTTCTTCTCCGGGACTATCTTGCGGTTGGCGGGACGGGACCACTCTGGACAGGGCTTGATGCCGAGCGAGACGATGGCGGTGATGGAGTAGCGCATGAGGTTTGGGATGGAGTAGGATGCGGCAAGATTGCCCAGCAGGAGACAAGGCGTGATGCGGGAGATGGAGACGGGTTCGTGCGTCATAGATCGCATTGTTAGTGTGGGTGGGATGGGTGAATGGTAAGCTCCGGGCTTGATTTTGGTACGGATATGTCTATCGGAGCTGACTGGGGGAGTGACGTGGGTGGTGGTTATATAAATGTGAGCCCGTATGCTGTGAAACAGTGCGGGGTGGCGATAGGCCTAGCGGGAGTGACTGGCGCAGTCCAGCATCCAACAAGATAGCGCAACAAAGTCTTGATGATGCAGGAATCGTCGAGTTGAACTGATTGGTGATCAGGTTTCCCAGGTGATGTGTTAAATAGCTTTGTTCTGTTGCAACGAGGTATCTGTGCCGAATTCTCCCCGCTGGATCGCACTGTCCAGTCTCTCCATCTTGACACGCTCAACAGTCGATAACACTGTACATTGCATGACGGATGCTGAGTTATGACGTAGTCAACTTGTCCTCATGATATCCAACGAATAATTAGCGCAGCCTCCTAGCTCTTTGAAGTCGAAGATAACAGGAGCCCGACGCCAAAAGCAAGCAAAATCCCCATGTGAGGGCTCCGTCTCAAAGTTTAAGATCAGCAACGTACTCGATAGAGGCCAACACCTAGCTCCCCAGCGCTTTGGGCATGCGAAAAAAAAAACCCCGCCGCCATCCGTCAGCCTAGAAACTCCACGCTAACACCGCGCTAGGACCAAGCTGTGGCAAGATACGAAGAGCCGTGAACGATCGCAAAGTCATCTGATCGGCCGGCGTTTAATTCCCTCCCTCCCTCCCTTCCATGACATCCGGCGTCGTCTCCCACCGTTCCGCTCCCTCGGGTATCGGCACAACGGCACTCTCAACATAAATATGCTTGGCACCCTCGAAACTCAGTCCCTGCACCGCCCCGCCCTTGATGCTAACCGTCTCCCTCTCAGTCCCATCCGCCTCGCGGATCCTGTGAAACATTCGCACGCCGCAGGCCTTGCAGAAATAGCAGTCCATTGTCCTCCCTTCCTTGCTGGGCCGTGTCCAGCACCCGAGCTTTTCCCGCAGCTCGGGCGCGAGGGGAAAGAGCCCCGTGGCGGGGTAGATGGCGCTGGTGCCAAAGGCGGATGAGGATTGCTTTTGGCACTCGGTGCAGTGGCAGTGGTAGATGGAGAGCGGGGCGGCGGTTGGGGTGTGAAAAGAGACGGCGCCGCACTGGCAGCGGACCTCCATCTTGTTGGATTTGGATGGCTTGTGGCCTGGCGTGGAGAGCGGTCTTTTTGGTGACGTTGAGAAGACGGGGTTGGGGGCGCGAGCGGGTGGGCTGGTGCGGGGTAAAAACGAGCAGAGGTGAGGACGCGTCGCGCCAGAAATGAGATGCGTTACGTTTCTTGGGCCAAATCGTCTCATGTTTGTATGTAACCAAGATGGTTGACGGCTTTGGGAAAACAACGAGCACATTCCAACTCCCCAGTCCTGCGCTCTTATCAATAAACGCAACTTGCAGGGCGCCATTGGCGGACGCCCTTCAACCGACAGGCAACCACACGGCATTTGTCAGACCCTTCCATGTAAGCATGATGTCTCGGGAATAAGTCAAAATCCTGGCCACCTTGAAGGAAAGATCTTCTTTTCCATGGCGATGACCGGCGTTTCCATCGTTGGGTAGTAGCAAATCCGCCCCCCGTAGACAGCTGGAGTTCGATGCAACACAACTCGCTGAGCGCAAAGCCCACCAACCACCAGGCCACCAGCCGGCGCATTAAATGTTGTTGAACCGGAAGAAGGTATCCCAGGCCATCTGTGACGACTCAAGGCTGGGATCCTGGATTTGGTTATCCCAAAGCGACCAATCCTTTGTCAGTCCTGCGTCAACCCAGCCCTCCAAACTCTCCATTGGCGGCAAATCCTGTGGACTAAGCGCGGGCACATCGAACGGCCACGAGGCAGGTAATGGTTCGTTCAAAGGCGCTGCACCATTTGTTGGCGTCCATCCGACCGTGCGTTAACCCGGAGTTGATAGCGACGATGTTGATGACGCAATGTTGGAACCTAAATGGGTGAGCGGAGGGCCAATGCATGAGACGGTATCACCTACCAGTGTCGGCACCAAAGTGGAAAGGTGGTGCCATGGACCACTCGGCCTGGCTACCGGATTCGGGGCTGCTATCCACCTGGGCGTTGTAGGATATGGCGAGCATTCTTGATATGATCTTGAAGGCCCGATTTGCCTCAGCAGACTGTTTGCTGGTTGCTTGCCAGATCAATCTGGAAGTTCCAAGGATCTCGGTGAGTTGGCTGACAGAAAGGATGTCGGGCGAAGTGTCTGCGTCGAATTCCCTGAGCGCAATGTCTGTCATGCCCGGATACTTCTCCTTGGCGCGGAGAAAAGCGAGCTCAAGGCAAAGGATCATACTGGCGAGGAGAAAGTCGTGCACACCGAAGCTGTTCATGAACCACCTATCCTTGGCCAATCTGCCGCCCATTTGCATCTCGAGGTGGATATCGTACTGATGTTTCAGTATTTGCGTGGCAGCATCGAGACAAATCTGCCGTGAAAACCCGAAGCGGGAGTCCCGTCTGGCAAGACAGTGGTACTTGCGGTGAAGAACCGCGCGAGACTTGTGGTATTGAAGCTCGAGCCAGTAACGATGCATGAGTAACTCGACCGGGTCAACGAGGGACTGGCTGAATGGACGGTACTTGAGGATGTCGGGCAGGCTGTCGTGGACTTCTCCAAGTCGGCAATGCACCTGCATAATCTCGGTATAGCTTGCAGGTTTGTGAACGTTGATTGCCGTCATAATATCATCAAACACCTCCAACATCCGACCTCGAACAATCGGCATCAAGGCCACAGTTCTCTCTGTTTCTGGTCGAGATGGTGGCAACCTGGTTGAACTCTCGTCAAAATCTTCATCATGAAGATTTCGTGGTGGCTCTGTATCGTAGCCGCCTCGATGGATATTACTCGGCACGCCGAACTGGAATGAGACGATCAGGTCAACACCCCGCAGCAAAACCCACAATCTCCTGCGCATCTCGCCCTCGTATGCTGGCATCCTGGGATAGTGCTTGGGGTCACGGTGAAGGCCAGAATGCATCGCCAGTCGTATCGTGATGGCTAAGAGCGTGGATGTTCCCAGAATAGACTCGTTGCGACGCAGGTATTCGGCCCCGAAGTACAAAAACATGGCCTGAATCTTATAAGGGCCCGGCTTGGTGTAATCTGCCAGTGTCAGACATTGCGCCGCCCGCGTCCGGAGTTCGTCAAACACGAGCTGAGGGTCACCCAACGCCCCGGGAATTTCTTCATTGGCCAGAAGGTAGTACAAAGTCGCGTGGCAGCACATGACGAAGAGCAGCCCAAACCAGGTGTAGTGGGCGTCAAAAGGGTTATCCCAGAATTTTTTGTACTCCTTCATGAATGTCGGGATATGGAACATGGCCCATGAAGGCTCCTTCGCCTCGAAGAATCTGGCGACCAACCGGTCAACGGTGGTGCGTGGGGGGAGGATCGAGACTAGTTCGATCACTGTCAGGTGTGGGAAACCCCCCAGGAGCAGTACCGGGCCCTGGACGGCCGAAACACCGGACTCCTCTCGGGTGGCTTCGCCCTCATCGTAGGTTGTGAGATCGCGGGTGAGGACAGCAATCTGCAGCGTAATTAGCATCTGCCAAGCAGCGGCCGGGGCGATGGGAGTTTACATCGTCGAGAAGCGATTCCCAGTGGGCAGTGTCGACGTATCTTTGGTCTCCAGCCCGGAGAGTCGCCTTTTCCGTATGGCGGATAAACTCAAGAGGGAGGTTGTCTGGGTCTTGGCTTTCGCCTGGTGTTTCCCGCCGTTGAGATTTGAGGACCTGGACAAGGCGCTCAAGGTGCTTCAGGCGAGTTTGCAGAGTCAAATCCGGCTGCTGTTGGTGTCTTGGGCGACTGACTGGGGCGGTGCGGTTTAGATTTGTTGGGATTCGGATATTCGGGAATCCTTCATTTGGTTTCTCGTAGGGGACAAACCTGCAAGTAGCCGAGAGGTTGCGTTTCTCGCACTGCTCACATGGCATCTGGCGGTTGCATTTGAGTCTGGTACGAGTTAGCCAATAGAGTCGTCACTCTGTGTAGGGGTGGTGCTACTTCTTCTCCCGGCAGTGCGTGCACGAGTATCTGATCCGGTCCCTTTTCTTTTTCTCCGGGGTTGGAGGAGATATCTCCGGGGCGGGTGGGGTTGTATCGCCGGATGGGACAGCTTTGTCCCCAACTGTGTCCATGTCGACTCACTGCTACACTCTTTTCTTCAAACTGTCATAGAATGGGTTCTAGCGGCAAATGGCCTTGCGAGTATTGGGATAACGCAGGGCGACTTCGATTGACATTTCGCGCTGGAAGTGAGGATGCTGTGGAAGTCATCCCGTGTCGGCTTTAGTCAGCGTGCCTTCCAATGGCCTCCAATGGCCTATGAGATGCCCCGAACGCCGAAGACATCGGAAAGCGCCGACCATGCTTGCCTGAAGTTGTATATCGCATTGGAACGATGTGTAACCACTCTTAGTATCGAGTCAAGGCCGTTTCTGTGTTACGGGTGCAGTTGGAGCTCTACTGGCTTGACGAGACAACCTACTTGAGGTGAGTGGCACTTTCGGAAGAAGCTTCACCCAAGCGATCCATGAACAATTGTTAGCGCGGCGCACAGCGAATGGGCAGTGGGGCTATGCATTGAGCAGGGATTTGTGCAACTTTTGGGCAGCTTGGAAGATGCTTGCGGGGAACCAGAATATTTAGGCCCTGCTTTTGAATTCGAGGGTTTAAATCCCTCCCATCAAGCCATTGATCATACGGATAGGAGTAACACCTTAGCAGGTTGGCCCTTGGGTTATCCAGGGACTCGTGATGCGCGACCGATCTTCTCTTCCGTTGGACCCGCAGTTCTAATGGAAGAGCCCCGGGCGTGAAGATTTAATGCCTTCAACTCCCAGATTGGAGCCCGACATCTTCAAAAGACCTATGCAGGAACCCCTGAGCCCCCATCATGCAATGGGCACGACGCTGTGGAAGCCGTGCAGGTACAATGCAAACGCAAGTGGATGGCTGCTTCCATTACTATGCAAGTCCCCAGTACCCCGGGTGATTAGCCGCGGCGCCATCAAGAGCAGTAGAGCCTCAAACGGGATCATCGTGGTAAACAACACCGTGGTCCTCCTGTCTGGCCGCTTCATCTTCGGCCGTGATGGGCCTCCCCACACGTACCCTCGCCCTCTCTTGCATCTTAGCGGCCCAAAGCGCGGCTCCAGCGGTCGAAGTCAGAAGAAAGAAGAAGTTGAGGATAGGGACAAGCTCGAAGAGCATGGCCACGGTCCCAAACCAAAGGTATTCCCAAGACCTCGCATCGAGCTCCTTCTTGATCGCCTTTTTGTCCATCCCGCGCAACTTGAACCATCTGTGGTGCGACAGTTTCCCCAGCCGCGAGCCAGTTATCATGATGAATGCAGGCGTTCCTACGTAGGGCACAAGGTTGAGTGGGAGGAAGAAGATCAACTCGGCGATTTGCTTCAGGCTCCATGGCTGGTACTCCGCTTGTGACGTCGGCTTTCCAAGCATCTTAACAGGGGTTGGGGCGTCGGGAAAAAGGATTCGTTGGGGGGCGATGAGGTCGACGAAGCCTTTGTCGATCAAGGTCGCCTGTATGGCCACAAGTCAGAACCATAAATCTGGGACAAGAAAGAGTGCGCGACTTACATCGAAGACATCGACACGACACTCATCAACAAAGAACCCCTCAAAGATGCCCTGTATAACTACCAGGCCCTCTCCCAAAACCAAGACTGTTGCGTTGACGACGGCACTGGTCCAGCCATGGAAGATGGCCAAAAAGGCGAGCTGAGGGAGAAACGCAAAGGTGAAAAGGACAAAGTAAACAAGGAGGGAGATGATGGAGAGAGGGAGCAACCGGCCAATAAATAACGGGTAGAAGTAGGGACGTCGGAGGAAATACCAGATGCCCTGGATGGGAAAGTATGCGGATTTGGCAGCTCGCGAGAGGTAATTCCAGGGCCCGCGGAAAGGACGTCGTAGGGAAGAGTAGGGTGGCGCAACGGCGTCGGTACGAGGCGGCGCCATGATGAGAGAATCTCGGATGGCAGCTCGGCGCTGTGTTGGTGTTGGCGGTTGGCTCAAGCCATGAAGCAAGACAGGTCAGCGAATGATGATGACGCGCAATCCCCAAAAGCTTGGGCCACCCCCGCATTCTCGTCCCCAGCCCCACACTCGCGCGGGCTCCCCTCACCATCGTTGGAACATTGTTACTGGCGTGATACTCTGCGAACATTTTGTAAAGGTTCTGCAAAATTTAACAGCGTGGAAGCCTTTTGCGAGGAATTCAATGACCCCGAGTACTCATCATCGGGCTCTTAGAAACACGGGAGACACCCTGGCAAGCTGGCGCAAAGGCTATTGCTGAGCCGTCAAGTACCGCGCGAGCAATCTTTCAGGGGTTGAACTGTATGCCCGGACAGAAATCAAGTTGAAGGGTTGAGCCATATCTTTCACTTTGAACGGGATCAGGGTAAAGTCTAACATCGTGATCCAAAGTCCAAGGCAGAGAAGCCTGTTGGTTGATGCGCTTCTGACACGTCCCAACACTCTGCCAATCCAACCCCAGAAATGCCATCGTTGACACCATGTTTGGTCAGGTTGTTCGTAGGGAACTGCGAGCGCGTTGTCCGCAGATTACTGTCGAGCAACCAGCGATTAGTTCAGCAAAGGCATCCTCCCTTCATGGCCTCGAAAAGTGCACGAGATCTTTTCTACAAGTTCTGATGTCCTTCAGTTTAGGTTCGACCGGAGACCTGAGCTCTTGGTTCTGAGCAGGCCCGAATACCTTCATTCAACGCTCTTTCCAGCTCTCTGACCGTTCGTGAATTCGGAAACTCCCGCCAATGGATCGTCTCCATCTTCGCATCCACTTCCCATCGAACTGCTCCGCTATGGGACCGAGAGAACGCATCCGACATCTCTTCCCAATGGCAATCACATGGAGGCTAGGAGGCATCTTCGCTCTTGCCATACCTCAGCATCAAACCCCCCACGCGAGATATCTTCAGCCGTCGACGCGCCGTAGTGAGCCCCGGATGCGGTTCCGAACATGAAGTGGAGCCCTCGAGGACGGGATGCCGTCGACACTGGATTCTTATCAGCTGTGGACCGAAGCTCATGCTCACCAGAGAGGTGCCTGACGAAACCTGCGGTTTGTTAGATGGGTCTCTGCGGTGCATCTCTGGAAGGGACACACAATCTCCTCTCAGCTCCTTCCTCGTCCTGGTTGGTATTGAGCCCGTTCAGGTTCAGCCGGAAGGTGCGCCCCTGGTGTATGATGCAATCTAATGATGCCCCAGACATCCATCCATCGTTTTCTCTGGCTCTAGCCAGGCAAGAGGGGTGGGGTGTGCTTTGCGCTTCCTCGAGACTTCCTCGCCGGACTCACGGTTGGCGGGGCCGTGATTATGTCCCCCATCAATCAGTTCTCGTTTCTTTTTGCCACGGAAGGCGCGTCCACACTCGTACGATTTGTCCGCGGCTTGCGTCGGTCCCCGTCTGTCTCCTCCCGTTCTTGCACCCCAGAGAAGCATCTTCCTGTCCAGTTCCTTCCCTACGCACGCGATGTGCCGTTCCCCGGACAGCCTCTCCTTCCTGGCGAGCCCAACACGCAAACATGTCTTGAGCACGCGTGCTTCTGACAAAACCTGACCTCTCCCTCAACTTCTGAGAATTCTCTCTCTTCATCCTTCACCTCCTCGACTCCGTCGACCCTCCAACATCCTCGACATCGGCACGTCCCAGTCCATACTTTTGTCTTTTGCCCCCCTTTGGTCCTTGGCTGTGTTCGTTGCTCGGCGCTGTCCTTTCTTGCCGCCCCTCTGTCCGTACTCGAGGCTGCTGCAGCTTGGCACCCCTCGGCGCCAGGATGCGTCTTCACGCAGCGGTTGCCGCCTTCACAGGCGTAGCTTGGCTCGCGTCTTCTGCGGCCTTGCCCCGTTTGTAAGTATCACAGTGCCGTCCACTGTTTCTTCTAGTGTCAGGTTGGCTCACTGACCAAATTCTCAGCGCGGGCATTGATGACACCACGACCTGTACCACTACCGTGACTGCTGCACAGGGCACTGTCATCGTCACTGTTGCCCAGCCTTCGTCTACTGTCACCCAATCCACTGTTACCCAGGCTCCTTTCACGATTCTGACGGTCACTCTTGCTCCTGGCCCCTCTGCTCCGTCGGCTGGTTCTTTCGGTTCGGCTTCTGGCGCTGCTTCTGGTTCGACTTCTTCATCATGCACTGCTTCTGAGACGGCGATTCCTGTCATCAGTCAAGGTCCCCCCGCTCTCCCAACGCCTGTCACTGTCACTGTTACCCAGCCGGCCTCTGCCTCGAAGAGCACCGTCACGGTCCCAGTCCTCACGGTGACGTTGCCTCAGTCGTCTTCCAGTGCTCAGACTTCCGGCGCACCCCCTGCGGGCCCGGGAGACAATGGCAGCCCAGCCGCATCGGTCGCGACCGTCACCATTCCTCAGTTGTCAGACATTCCCGGCTCGGGTACCACAGTCACTGTTCAGGTCCCCGGTGCCCCGACTTCCGGTGTCACTGTCACTGTTCCCGCCGCCCCCGGGAACACCCCTGGCTCAGTCATCACAGTCACGGTTCCAGAAGGCCCAAGCAACACCGCGACAATCGTGCTCACGGTCACTGTCCCTAACGCTGGGGGGCCTGGTACTTGGTCAACAGTCATCACTGCGCCGGGGGCCCTAGGTTCCTCCGCTGGGCCCGTCGTCACTGTCACCGTCTTGCCGCCAGAGTCCCTTAGCACTCAAACCCCCGGCTTCGGTTCTGCAAACATTAGTCCCGGAATTCAGTCGACCTGGTTCCCGGTCACTGTTGAGACGGTTACAGTCCCCTTTCCAGCACAGCCAACGGCCAGTGGACAGGGCTCACCTGCTGCGACTCCTATCACAGTAACCTATACCATCTCAGGTATATCGCCTCCGTTCGTCGGAACGATCACAATCACCCCGACTGCGGTCGCTCCCTCTGGCCAGCAAGACACTGCATCCCTCGGAGGCACCACGGTCACTCTCACTGAAGCTGTCACACCCACCGTCACAACCACCTCGATCCAACTTGTGACATTTACAATGCCACAGCAGGGCACAACTCCCGGTTACACTGCTGTCTTCACGATGACTCCAGGTGCAACTCCTCTTTGGGGAAGTCCATCCATCACCACTGCCCCATCTGGTGTTGTCGCAACCACCCAGCTAGGCTATACAATTTCGGTTGTCCCTCTGACAATCTCAGTCTCTGGCATCGGCACAGTGGTCACCCCCATCACCATCACGCTGCCAGCTGCGACGGTTTCTGTTCCTACCCAAGGCCCTGGGTACGGAGAATCGCCGGACATTGTCACCGTCACTATCCCCCAGGCTTCGTCTGCTTCATCATCGAACGGCCAGTCGGACGTTGTCACCGTCACCATCCCTGCGGTCCCATCCTCTGGCGTTCCTGCTCCTGGGCAGCAAAGTGTCTCTGCATCCAGCAGTGTGCAGCCTGATATTGTAACTGTCACCGTGGCCGAATCTTCGCCTTCTGCACCAGGCATCTCGCCCCCGTCGGCCGGAGGTCAGCCAGCAGTTGTCACTGTCACCATGCCCAACAACCAAGGTACCTTCCCAGGTCCTGGTACCGGGTCCACTATCACGCAATCGGCCTCCATTGTTGTCGTTACGTACACTGCCTTCCCGACGGTATCTGGTGGAACACCATCCCCCTATATAGTGACTTACACCGTGACACCGTCATCAGCCTCGGTATCTCCGGCAGTCGAGACTGTCACTGTTAGCCCGTCAAGTTCATCTGGCTTGCAGCCGGGAGGAGTTGCAGTCACCACCATCACACTTTACCCCGAGGGACCGTCCGGCCAACCGGTCGTTGTCACTTTCACGCCCAGCGCGACGCCTCTTCCTCCTCAGTCTCCGGTCATCGAGACAGCCACAGTTGGCGCATTGACTGTTGCCCCTGTTGGAGTCACTTATGTGACAGTCACGATCGGGGGAAGCCCAACTGTCATCACCTACACATCTGGGGTTACGCCATCTTCTTCCCCTGTTGACACGGTTGAGACAGTGACCATCGTCCCTCCCAGTCGCACTGATCAAGGGTCGCCCAGCGCAGTCATCCCCCTGACCATGACGGTTTTCCCCAACGGACCCTCTGGTAGTCCAGTTGTGGTTACTTACACGCCCACCGTTGCTGTCGGCGAATCAGCCTCACTGGCTCCCAGCCTTGGATATGGCGGAGGTGTCACCCCACCTGTGAGCGTCATCACCGTCACACCTTCGACCGAATTGCTTAGCACCGTCACGCCTTCCGGTTCGGCCGGCGTTTCCCAAGGCAGCCTTGGGGGCATCCCGTCGGTGCTCACTATTACTCCTATTTCAGGATCCCCAACCACCGTCACGCTGTTTGGGACAGGACTTTCTACCAGCTTCTTGCCTCAGTCAACGGTCGTGACTGTCACTAAAGCCCCCCCCGCGTCTTCCGGGCAGGGTAACTCGCCTGGTCTCAGTGTCATCACGGTCACCCCTTCGTCGGGCGCGCCCTTGACAATCACTCTTCCTGCCAGCACAGAGACGGTCTCCACCAACCACGTTAGTGTTGTCACTGTGACACCTTCGACCGGTCTACCAGTTACCATCACGCTTCCTGCTGCGACCGAGACGGTCTCCGTTATCATCGTCACCCCAATTTCTGGCCCCCCAATTACGGTGACGCTTCCGGCAGCCACGCAGACCGTTTCCATCGTCACTGTAACCCCATACGTGGGTTTGCCATCGACCGTGACGCTCCCGACAGCAACCCAGACAGTTTCTATCCTTACTGTTACACCGGTTTCTGGCTCGCCAATCACTGTAACTGTCCCTGTCGCTACCCAGACCGTGTCAATTGCCACCGTTACTCCGTCTTCCGGCTCGCCTTCAACAGTCACCCTCCCTCTAGCCACGGTGACGGTTTCGGTCATTACCCTGACCCCAGAGTCTGGCGCGCCAATCACAGTGACTGTCCCCATCGCTACTGAGACGGTTTCTTTTGTTACCGTCACGCCAACCACCGTTGTGCCCGACACTGTTACGTTGGCTTCGCCCACCGAGGCTATCACAGTCATTACCGTGACGCCTCCCTCTGGACCGCCTGTCACAGTGACCCTTCCTGTGGCCACCGAAACTGTCTCTGGTAAAACAGTCAGCGTTGTCACGATCACCCCATCGTCGGGTTCGCCAATCACCTTGACACTCCCCTGCACGACGCAGACTGCTTCGACGACTGGTTTAACCACAGTTACGATCACCCCGGTAACCGGCTCTCCCATCACCCTCACTCTCCCGGCGGCTACGGAGACTGTTCAGGTCGGCAACTCGGTCGCCGTCAGTGTCATCACAGTGACTCCTTTGTCAGGCTCGCCAATCACAGTTACGCTGCCCGCCAGCACACAAACCATCTCCGCCACCCACCCAGGTATCTTGACAGTGACTGCAAACCCTTCACCTAGCGGCGTTTCTGGAAGCGTGATCACTGTCACTCCATCCTCGGGCCTCCCGTTTGTCGTTACAATCCCGCCTAACAGCTCGTGCACCACTTCTGGCGTTGCGGTTTCGACAGTCACCGAGTCTATTGGAAGTACAACCACAGTCTCTGGCTTGCAGACGGTCCAGGTCTCTGATGTGACTCTCACCGAAACCATTCCTGTTGGCTCCGGCAAATTCACCGTGGTCGAAATCACCACGGAGGTTACTATCACCCCGACTGTGACAGTTTCGCCAGGCTCCGCATCAACAATTGCTGTCACCCCTGTTGTCATCGTCTCCACCGCCCCGGGTGCCTATGGTCAAGGGTTTACTGTCGTGACGTATACAACAGAGCTTCCGGTTGTTTCTGGTCCCCCCACGGATGTTTGGACAACGGTGACACTTCCAGGGCCTGTTGTTGTTCCGAGCAACACCGCAACTGGTGCAGCGTCCACTCGCACACCCCAGGTCATCACTGTGTGGCCCACTGACTCGTATGGATCTACCTCGGGAGCCCCCATTGTGGTGACTATTGACCCCGGCTCACACCCCAGCTCTCAGATGCCATTAGTCGTGACGATCTGGCCTTCAACCACAGTCCGGTCAACCGTTGTGGAATCCTCAACCTCATGCACCCTCACTGAGGATGACCCCGCCCAGACTCAGCCATCTGAGGTCACTCTCTGGCCCTGGACGTCGTCTCTGGACACCACGTGCACCACATTCACCACCAAGCTACGCACATCTACTAGCTCGAGCCCCTTTGACCCTGGTGCTACTGGTCCGTTTTCGGTCATCACCATTTTCCCCAGCTCGCCAGGCGGTGCATCTTCCAGCAGCTGCACAGGATCGTCAGAGTCCACAGAGCCTACAGATTCGTCAGAGTCTTCCAAGTCTCCCAAGTCGTCGAGCGTCGCTGGCCCAACTACCCCTTCACTGTCGATCACCAACACGGTTGCCGCTAGCGAGTCACCGGCCTCAGCTGAGTCGGAAACAGCAACCCCCACCGACGATTCTTCGGAGACTCCAGAGCCTCAAGGTGACTCCCCACCTCCTCAAACCGCAATTCGTGCCACAACTCGCAACAATCAAGGCCCAGCAGCGACAAGCCTTGGAGGCTACGTAATCACAGTCACTTCGGCAGAGGGGTATGGAAATCCGGACCCTGGTTACGGCCCTAAGACCTCACAGACACCAGCGATTCTGTCCTCGTTGCTCTCGTCTCTTTTTTCTTCGCTGCATCCGTCCCATACACGATCCGTTTCGCCAACCCTGAAATCGTCATCTTCTGAGACCTCCAGCTCCGCAACTCTCGAGTCTAGCACTGTCACTTCATCTAGCGCAGTCACCACTTCCAGCACCGTACAGAAAGCTACCCTCACGTTGTCGGCAACGCTTTCCTCGGGATCGACGGAATCGGCACTTCCCCTCTCGGGTAACTCGACTGCCACTTCAAGCACTGTCACAGCGAGCGCCGCATCTATGAATGGCACCACGGCTTCTCCTGGATCATCGGCACCACCGACATCGACGGCCCAGGCTGCAAGCGCATCGGGATCGAATTCAACCGCTCAGGTCACATCACCTACACCCAGCGCAACCGTCACTCCATCAGCTACTCCATCCAATGCGACATCAACGGCTACCTCCGTTCTGCCGTCAGCATCCTGTGGCGCTGAGGGTGATCGTGGTGATATCTTCTTCCAATTCGATGACATCCCGACTCTGAGCGTTGCCAACGCATCGGATCCCAGCATCCCGCCGATGCCAGTTCCGTTCCCCTATCACCGGTTCTTCTTCTCCTCTGGCTTCTTTGTTGTACCTCCGCCAACTAGCCGGTACAATCCGTCTACCGGAACCCAGATGGTGCAGTACAACACGTCGTTTGACCCGACTGCTCACATTGGACTCGCTCAGCTTCAATCGAACCCTTGCTTCCGTTTTGACTTCCTCGGTATGAGCCTTGGCTGCGATTCCACAGATGAGCCTTGCGTCTTCAACATCACCGGCCTGCAGTGGAATGGCGTCGAGAACATCGTGCAGTCGACCCGGAGCATCGAGATTGCTGCATGCACCACGACCGCAAATTGCAGCCTGGATCATCAGCATCTGAACTCTGCGGCAGCCATGACCTTCAGCAACCTCACCGCGATCAACATCACGCTGACTGTTGGTGGACAACCCAAGATGTGGTGGGGCGACGATCTCCAAATTGCCTGGACAGACAATGACTGCGGCACTGCGAGCTGCCGTAACCGCGTGCCCAACACCATTATGATTCCCTCAAGCTTCCGCACCACGGGCGGCGGCAAGGTGTCTCGGCTCCTTCGATGGGCGTCTCGCCGACCGGCTATAGTCCTCTGATTCACCATATGACGCCTATCGCATACCGGCACAATTTATTCGATTTCTCGTGCCAGGGGCGAAATGTTTCTACCATCTGTATGCTTTCGCGACTGGTCTTCGACCTCAAGGTGGATTGCCAGTCGCCAAATTTTGACGAAATGAGTTGGAGGTTTAATACAAGGTTACGGCCATGATTTCCCTAGATAATCAGGTACTGGGACGTGTCGAGAAGAAGGTCGGATGAGAATCGGGATCTTTTTGTGAGCAAGTTAATAGGGGAGCATCTCTGGACTCTCTGTACTTTGCAAGCTCTAGTGTAGACAATGCATCAATTGTCCCGGATCTGTGATGCTTTTAGAAGTGAATGTCCCGCATCATCTATGTGAGTCCCCGAGGTGTGATTGTGTTGGAGTAGGGCTTGCCTTGGGGTCAGAAGGAGTGAGGGTGATCCATCATCCCGAAGGCGACCCTTGCGTGGTTCATTGAGGAGGATGCAGGAGCCGTGAGAAGGCATGCTCACCGCTGTTTGCAGTATCCAACTCCATGTTTCCTCGGGGCGACATCGGATGTAACGCGCCCTTGCCGTGACAGCGGGTACGGGTTCCGGGAATAAGGCGCCGGGCGGTCTCCGTGGGGATTGGATCTTTGCGGGACGGATTTGGTGTGCAAACGCATCGTGATTTACAATTGGAGCGAATGCCGAGATAACCCCATGAATGTACCATATATGGATTGCCAAGATTCATGAGCAAGAAGATTTTTGGAGCGGAAAAATTGAAGCTCCTCGCTGATTATTCAACGCGAGTGTTAGTCATCGAAGGCGATTGCGACGTTAGCGGCCATTTTTGACAAGCCAGGCAAGGCGCGAAGCCGGTGGAGATGGAGACTAGGATCAAGATTTGGACCGGTCGCGCAGTTTTTTCGATGACTGTATTCCCGCTAAGGGTGATGGATCCACCGATGGTGATTTACATAAAAACGGGCGGTCCTTCACCATGGTCTCTTTGGGGTAAATCATGGTCACAGCGAATCGAGGATCTAGCAAACTCTTTGCATTCTTGAGATTATTTGTTTTTGGTGGTGTTTGCCCCTGACCCGACCAGACCAGACCGGACCCGACTTTCCCTGTGAGCCAGACCAGACCGAATAGGGGCTTCTTTTGGACCGGGGTACACAAGTCTGGCAACGTCCGTACGTCATGGACTCAAAATCACTGGATGGCGTCGTTGGGGCAGACCGGATATCTCCTAGTCCCAGCCCTAGTCCTACAGCGCAACGACCGGCGAGTCCTAGTCCGGGTCTGAGTCCAAGCCCCATACCGATACACGAGAAGGATATCGAGAGGGATATTGAGAAGGATATTGAGAAGCAAGATGTCGATCAGCCTTTGGAAGAAGAAAGCCACGAAGAATCCGTCGACATTACCATTAGGGGGGATGATCCTCCGAATGTAGAGACGGAAACGGAGCTAGAGACGGAGCTAGAGACGGAGCTAGAGATTGAGACGGAGCAAGACACAGGGACGGGGATGGGGACGGAGAAAGGGACGGAGAAAGGGACGGAGCCGGCTCCAACCTCGGGGGGACTGCCCGGAGGTCTTATTCTCGGCCGTGCACTCTCTCCAACTTCGACTTCGACGGGGTCGGTTCCGTTGCGACCTCCGCCGGATGGGGGAATGCAAGCTTGGATTATGGGTATGTTGCACATTTTTTATTTAACGCTCCATCCACCCTTTCACCTTCAACACCAACTTCCTCCCTGCAAATATCATATCTACCTACTTCAGCTAATACAGACACTTACCTGCTTATAGTGGCCTGCGCACATCTCGTCGTCACCAACACGTGGGGCATCATCAACTCGTTTGGTCTCTTTCAATCCCACTACACAACCACACTATCTCCTGCGCGTTCTCCCGCCGACATATCGTGGATTGGATCCTTCCAAATCTTTTTATTATTCTTCATCGGCGCTTTGACTGGTCGACTTACGGACGCGGGGTATTTCCGTCCTGTCTTTTCCATCGGCGCAGCCTTACAGATTCTCGGGATATTCACGTCTAGTTTCGCCGAGCAGAGCTATACGTATTTATTCCTCTCGCAAGGGATCGCCATGGGTTTCGGCATGGGGTGCATGTTCTGTCCGACCATGGCGATCATCTCTACGTATTTTGCGAAGCGCAGGTCTCTGGCCATTGGTATCGTCGCCTGTGGAAGTGCGACCGGCGGTCTCATCTTCCCGGGAATGGTAAGGGCGCTGCTAGGAAGAGTAGGCTTCGCATGGACGGTTCGTTCCGTGGGGTTAGTACAGACGGTCACATTGGGAATCAGCGGGTTGGTTATAAAACCGCGCGTGCACGTCAGAGCGAGGAACCTGAATTCCGGATCGGGATCTAGTTCCTGGTTGGACTTGCCCGCTTTCAAAGAGGGGGAGTATACGCTCTACACGATAGGGAGCTTCATGTGTTATTTGGGGGTGTTTTTTGGTTTTTATTACGTTGCGGAATTTGCGAGACGACATGTCGGAATGAGCTATGACGATAGTTTGAATTTGCTTCTGGTCATCAACGGGGTTGGGTCAGTGGGCAGGTTGGTTCCGAATTATCTGGCAGATCGGTTCGGGCCCATTACGGTGTTTGCACCGACGGCAGCAATGGCGGGGATCTGTGTGCTGTGTTGGATGGCGGTTGATTCTGTCGCGGGACTCTATGTGTGGGTGGTGTTTTATGGGTTTGCGGCAGGAGGGGTGCAGAGTTTGTTTCCGGCCGGGCTGAGTAGTCTGACGGCAGATCCGGGAAAAGCGGGAGTGAGGATGGGCATGGTGTTTTCGATTGATAGTTTTGCGACGTTGGTGGGACCGCCGATTGCGGGTGTTTTGATTTCACAAGGGGGAGGGAGTTATTGGGCGGCGCAGGTATATGCGGGTGTGTGCATGTTGGCGGGGGCGGCATTTATGGTGGCAGCGAGGATGGTGAAGGTGAGGAGGCTTGGAAAGGGGTGGAAGGTGAAGGTGTAGCTCAAATCATGTCTCGAGGGTCTCAGTGAAAGTGGTATTATGACCAAGCTATATTAAATCTAGATACATTGATCAAGTCATCCTGAGAGGGTAACTTTGATCTAGTAAAGAAGAGAAGGTAGATATATATCTGACTACAAACAAGGTCGAAGAGATACAAAGCCCAACACCAAAGAGCGACTAGGGTGGGAGGTGTGAACTGCCCTATACAAATCCAACACAGCAGAAATGAAAAAGAAGGTTTTTTTTTTTTTAAAAAAAAAGGGAAAAAAAAGGTTCAGAGTGAATGTGTAAGTGAATGAGTGACGAGAAAACAAAATAGAAAGAAAAACTTGAACCGGGATCCACGGACCAGAACCTCGGAAACAATGGGCGGTTCGTACATGTATATATGCATACATGGGTCCGTGGGGGGAATTCCTGATCCAATCTAACGACAACAGAAAACAGAAGATCACAGAAAAAAAAAAGACAAAAAGAAATGAAACCCTAGCCCGCCCTCCCTGATCCGCTCAGGTTGTTATTCG
>Ga0247763_1000594_pt1 | contig 21658 bp, 17 predicted proteins | sample UWRJL141409B4_FD_179926 | JGI IMG/M metagenome (GOLD analysis project Ga0247763, IMG submission 179926) | Plant litter microbial communities from Arlington Agricultural Research Station in Wisconsin, United States - UWRJ-L141-409B-4 | ecosystem: Environmental > Terrestrial > Plant litter >...
CGCAGCAGCATGCCGTCGAATTCGGGCAAGTCAGCGGCCGAGTCTTCCGAGGTGATGCTCATCGCCAGCACGCCGTGAGGCATGGCGGCGTCCATCATCGGCCCCAGCGCAGACCCCGAGACGAGTGAGATGATGTACTTATAGCCCTCGTTCGTCAGGTTCACGAAGCCGTCCGCGACCGGGGTCAGGTCGTCGGCGTCGTCCAGCCGCATGGTGCGCTGGTGCACCGCGACCGACTTGCTCTGCACGCCGCCGCCCTCGTTGATCTGCTCGAGCACGAGCTCCCAGGCCTGACGCGCCTCCTGCATCAGACCGGTGCCCGTGTAGGGGACCGCCACACCTACCGCGACCGGGGCGAGTGCGGGCTCGGCTTCGCCGCAGCCGAGCGCGGCACCCCCGAACGCTAGAGCGGCAGCGGCAACTTGGAACGCGCGTTGGTGGTTCAGCGGGATGAGGCTCCTGTCAGGCAGAGACGAAGCTGCTTAACTCAGTTTAACCCGAGCCCAGGGGCGGCGCCACGCCCGCGGGCGCGAGCTCAGAACGGGTAGGGCGGCGCGGAGTCCTTGATCGTCATCCAGCGCCACTGCGTGTACTCGCCGATGTCGGCAGGCCCGCCCATGTTGGTGTGGTTGCCCGACGCACCGGTGCCCCCGAACGGGTTGGTCACCTCGTCGTTCACGGTCTGATCGTTGACGTGCACGAGCCCGGCGCGCAGTCGCTCGGCGATGGCCATCGCGCGGCCGACGGATCTCGAAATGACGGCCGCCGAGAGCCCGTATTCCGTGTCGTTGGCGAGGGCGACCGCCTCGTCGTCCGACGCGAAGGTGACGATGTTGGCTACGGGCCCGAAGATCTCTTCACGGAACGCGCGCATGTGAGGCCGTACCGCGGAGAGGACGGTCGGCGAGTAGAACAGCCCTTCGAACTTCCCACCTGCTTCGAGCTTGGCGCCCTCGGCGATGGCCTGAGTGACGATCGAATGCACCCGGTCGCGCTGCCGCTCGTTGATGAGCGGTCCGAGCGCCACGTTGCCGCGCGCGGGATCGCCCACGGGCAGGTGTCGCGCCTTCTCGGCGAGGCGCTGCGTGAGCGCGGCAGCGACCTTCTCGTGCACGAGCACGCGACCGGTCGCCATGCAGATCTGGCCTTGGTGCAGGTATGCGCCCCAGGCCACGTTCTTGGCGGCGAGGTCCAGGTCGGCGTCGTCGAGGATGATGAGCGAGTTCTTGCCGCCGAGCTCGAGGGCGATCTTCTTCAGGTGCTTGCCAGCGAGCTCTCCCACGCGGCGGCCGGTGGCGGTGGAGCCGGTGAAGGCGATCATCTGGACGTTGGGGTCGATACACAGCGCTTCGCCCGCGTCCGCGTCCCCGGGCACGACCTGCAGCACCCCGCGTGGCAGGCCCGCGGCTTGGAACGCGAGCGCCAGCAGGAACCCACCGGTCACCGGCGTCTGCGTGTCGGGCTTGAGCACGACCGCGTTGCCCACCGCCAGCGCCGGGGCCACCGAGCGCATGGAAAGGATGAGCGGGAAATTGAACGGAGAGATGACGCCGACCACGCCGAGTGGCACGCGCCGCGCGATGTTCAGCCGGCCCGGGGTGCTCGGAAGCACCACGCCCTCCGGCTGGAGGATCATGCCGGCGGCCATCTTGAGCTGCGCCGTCGCCTCGCGCACCTCGTGCTGGCCCTTCAGGAAGGTGCCTCCTGTTTCGCGCGCGATGAAGGCCGCCAGCTCTTCGGCGTGCTGCGTGAGGAAGGCGGCAGCGCGATGAAAGACCTCGGCGCGGTCGCGAACCGGCACTCGCACCCAGCTCGGCTGGGCCTCGGCAGCTGCTTTCGCGGCCGCAGCGACGTCGGCGGCGTTGGCGAGCCCCACGCGCGTGAGCGCCTTGCCCGTGGCGGGCTCGAGGACATCGACACCGCCGCCTCGAGCACGCACCCATTCGCCGTCGAAGACGCGCTCGGCCCACAGTGATGAGTCGAGGATCGGGCTGGGCCTGGAGCTGGCTGACATGATGGGATTTGCGGGCGACGTAGACATGGGGGGCGCCTCCATTGGAGAGACCGAGCTGGCTCGGACCTCGAAGCATACCTCGCCGCGCGGGCCGGGGAACGGAACTCGCGCGCCGAATCCGCGAGCGCGGGTCGAGCGTTGCCATGTCATGGGATTGTTCTTTCGCGCTCGAACCGTCGCGTGCCGCGTTTACGAGCGGCGCCGCCGTGCCCCTGTATCCCCCGTGTCCCCTGTATCCCCCGTGTCCCCCGTGTCCCCGTGCGGGCGCGTGCCACTTGCCGATGGTGGCGGCCGGCGGCAATGATGCCGGCCGCGGTGAGTTGGGCCGCGTCTGCGCCGCGATGATGTAGGGCCACCCATGAGCGGTGGCTACCGATTCGCGGCGGGACGCTCGAATCGGAGTACCACGTGACGCAGAAGACACAGCCCTGGGGCGAAAACGTGCTCGTCGAGTTCGACGAGGGTATCGCGTGGGTGACGATGAATCGTCCCAGCAAGCGAAACGCGATGAACCCGGCGCTGATCGCGGAGATGAAGGCGGTGGTCGAGGCGCTGGCCACGGACGACCGCTGCGGCGTATTCGTGCTGACGGGGGCGGGCGAGTCGTTCACCGCCGGAATGGATCTGCAGGAATACTTCCGCGACACCGACGGCGCGCCCGACACGGTGCTCTTGAACCTGAGGCGCTCGAACGAGGAGTGGCAGTGGCGGCGCCTGCGCGACTACCCCAAGCCCACCATCGCCATGGTCAACGGCTGGTGCTTCGGCGGCGGGTTCACGCCGCTGGTCGCGTGCGACCTGGCGATCGCCGCCGAAGAGGCGACGTTCGGGCTCTCCGAGATCAACTGGGGCATCTTGCCCGCCGGGAACGTGACCAAGGCGGTGACCGAGGTGATGAACCAGCGGGACGCCCTGTACTACATCATGACGGGGGAGCCCTTCGACGGGCGCACGGCGGCCCAGAAGGGCGTCGTCAACTTCGCGGTGCCACGCTCGGAGCTGCGGGGGCGCACGCGGGCGCTCTGCCAGGTCCTGCTGGCGAAGAACCCGACGGTGCTGCGAGGGGCGAAGGTCGCCACCAAGCGCTGCCGCAGCCTGGATTGGGACAGCTCGGCAGACTACCTGTACGCGAAGATCGCCGAGGCCTTGCACCTCGGCGGCGCCGCGAACCGGGAGCGCGCCATGAAGGGCTTCCTGGACGACAAGCACTACCGGCCCGGTCTCGAGACGTTCGAGGCAGAACCCCCCGCCCCGAAGCGATAGCCTCGTGATCGACCCGGCGCTGCCCCGCTTCCCGACCATCGTGCACGCGCTGCGCGCGAGCGTCGAGCGCTACCCCGAGCGGCCCGCGCTCATCTGTCGCGAGCGGGAAGTGTCGTACGCCGAGCTGGGGAGCGCCGTGCTCGGGGTCGCCGAGCAGCTCGCTCGCGTGGGCGTCGCCGGCCAGCGCGTGATCGTCGCCCTGCCGACCTCGATCGATGCCGTCGTCGCGGTGCTTGGCGTGCTCGCCGCGGGCGCTCAGGTGGTGCCGATCAATCCGTTCTTCACGCGTTCGGAGCTCGAGGTCGTCCTGCGCGAGCTCGACGCACGGGTGGCGCTCTGCGGGCCCGAAGCCCGCGACAAGCTGGACGAGCTCGCGCCGCGCCTTCGCCTGACGCCGATCGGGTTCGGCACGGCACCGGGGCGTGAGTTAAGTCTCGACCTCGCATCGGACACCGACCTCGACGCGCGATCGGGTGATCGGGCGCGGCTCACCACCGCCTGGGCCGAGCCAGTTCCGGAGCAGCTCGCCGTCGGTATCTTTACCGGCGGCACGACCGGGGAGCCGAAGGCGGTGGAGCACACGCACGCCTCGACCCTCGTTTCGGTGCTGCAACACTGCACGGTCTGGCCCGTGCGCTTTGGCGCCGAGCGGTTCCTGAGCGCCGCACCCATCTTCCACATCTGGGGCTTGTTCTACGCGACGTTCGTCCCGCTCTACGCGGGCGGCACGCTGGTGCTCGTTCCCCGCTATGACGTGGACGAGATCCTGGCCGCGATCGAGGCGCACCGGATCACCGTGTTCGGCGGGGGCCCTGCGCCCGCGTATCTGGGCCTGTTGCGCTCGCCGCGGATCGCGAGCACGCGCTTCTCGAGCCTCCGCTATTGCCTCTCGGGCGGCGCGCCGTGCCCTCTCGACCTGCACCAGCGCTGGCGAGCGGCGACCGGCTGCGCCCTGCTCGAGGGCTGGGGCATGTCGGAGGCGGCGCCGCTGTGCCTGAGCCGTCCCGACGCGCCGAAGCCGATGAGCGTCGGGCGGCCCGTGCCCGAGACCACGATCGAGGTGGTCGACCTCGAGCACGGGACCCGGCAGCTCGGCGTCGGTGAGGCGGGTGAGGTGCGGGTGCGCGGCCCGCAGCTGATGGCCGGTTACCGCGGCCGCACCGATGCGACGCGCGACATGCTCCGCGACGGCTGGCTCTACACGGGCGACATCGGCCACCTCGACGCCGAGGGCGACCTCTTCCTGGTCGATCGCAAGAAGGACATGATCATCGTCGGCGGCTACAACGTCTACCCTCGCCTGGTCGACGAGGTGCTGTACCGACACCCCGCGATCGCCGAGGCCGCGACGGTGGGCAAGGCCGACGAGCGGCTCGGCGAGGTGCTCGTCGCCTTCGTGGTGCTCGAACCGGGAGCGACTCTGGACGAAGCCGGCTTCTTCGAGTTCTGCCGGCAGGAGCTGGTGAAGTACCGCCGCCCCGTGGCCGTGACATTCATGCCTGCCCTGCCGCGCACCAACGCCCGAAAGGTCGACAAGAAGGCGCTGCGAGCCCTGGTCGAGCACGGCCCGAGCCGTGCATGTGCAACCGAGCCCTAGCGACGCACGCGCCCTCGGCGCCGCCCGACGTCAGAATGCTACGTGGCTGTCACCGCGCGCGGACGTGCGCCGGGTTACGGCTCGAGGTCGTGAGCACGCCACGGGCTTCGAGATCGGCGCGATCGACGACGCGCGCGCAGGAGAGGCGCACGGCATGAGGCTGTTGCTCGTGACCCGAGAGCTACCGCCGTGCGATGGCCCCGCGGCGACCTGGTCCTTCGAGATGGCGCGGCGGCTGGCGCGCCGCTGCGACGACCTCGCCGTGCTCGGTATCGGCGTCGGTGCGTCGGAGCTGGCGAGCCAGGGCGCGTTCGAGCTGATCGCCGTGCGGGGGAGCTCGCCCGGACTCGCGGAGGTGGCCGCGCGCGATCTCGCTGCGTTGCGCAGGCGCCGCTTCGACGTCGTGCTCGGCGCCGACTGGGTGAGCGGCACGCTGGGCCTCGTCTGGCGCGGGCGATCGGGCGTGCGGCGAGCGTTCGCCGTGGTGCACGACGCCGAGCTCGACCGACACTCCAGGCGTGGGGCGCTCCCGATCGGCAGCCTGTACCGGCGCAGCCGCGAGCTCTTGCTGGCGCGCTCCGAGCGCTTCCGTCCGATGCCGCGCAACGCGCTCGCGCGCGAGCACGGCCTGCTCGACCGCCGCGTGCTCGCCAGCGCGGGCCCGCTCATCCGTGAGCGCTGCATCGACAGGCTGCTGTTTGCTGTGAGCGCGCTCGGCGTCCGTTATCCCGATCTGTGCTGCGTCATCGCGGGCGAAGGCCCCGAGCGTCAGCCGCTCGAGCTGCTCGCCCAGCGCCTGCGCATCGCCCACCGTGTGCGCTTCCTCGGGCCGATCCCCGCCGCGACGTGGCCGGAGATCCATAACCTGTGCGACGTGTTCGTGCACCTCACGGCGGGCGGTGAGCGCCCGGTCTACACCGGCGCTGACGCCCTGCTCGAGGCAGGAGCCAGCGGCAAGCCGCTCGTGGTGACGGCGGCGGCGGCGCGCGAGGAAGGGATCGACGCGCGCACGGCCGTCATCGTGCCAGAGGACGATTCGACGGCGTTCGCCGAGGGCCTCACGAGCTTGCTGGACGATCCCGAAGGTGCTCGGGCATTGGGGGCGCGCGGCCGCCAGCGCGTGCTCGCCAGCGCCACGTGGGACTTCGCAGCCGAGCGCGTGCTGCAGGTGATGACGCGCTCGCGGCATCCGCGAGCGCGTGCGCCGGACGGCGCTCGCCAGCAGCTGCCACGGGCCGACGCGGCGCCGGGTGGGCGTTGAAGCCGCGCGTCTCGATCTTGTGCCACACTCTGGCCGGCAACGCGCTCGGGCGCGCCTGGGTGTTCCATGAGCTCTTGCGCGATGATTTCGAGATCGAGCTCGTCGTGTCGGCGCGCGGCAGCGACGAGGTCTGGAAGCCGCTCGCGCAGAGCGGGCTCTGCCCCCGGCGCTGGTTCCTCCGCACCTGGCCTGGGTTTCGCTGGCGCGCCCGATCGATCGCTCGCGAGCTCGTGACAGGCGATCTGATCATCGCCATCAAGCCTCGTCTGCACAGCTTCGGGCTCGCGCTCGCCGCCCGGCGCGAGCGTCAGCGGCCGCTGCTGCTCGATGTCGACGACTGGGAGCTCGGCTTTTTCTCGCCCTGGTCCGACGTCGCCATCGCGCCGTTGAGCTGGCTGTCGGCAGCCAGCAACTTTCACACTCGCTGGTACTTCCGGCGCACCGCGCTCGCCGACGCGATCACCGTGAGCACCACCTATCTCGCGCGGCGGCTCGGCGGCACCTGCATTCCGCACGCTCGTCGCGGAATCCTCCCCGACGAGCGCGCGCCGTCGCCGCACCCCTTGGTGATGTTCGCGGGCACGCCACGACCCCACAAAGGTCTGCCGGATCTGGTGCAGGCGTTCCGCTCGGTGCGGCGGGCCGACGCGCGGTTGTGCATCATCGGCGCCGAGAGCGATCCCGCGCTCGCACATGCGGCCGCCGATGATCCCCGCATCCAGATCGAGCGGAGTGTCGCCATCGACTCGCTGCCAGAGCGGCTGGCCCGCGCCTGGGTGGTCGTGATCCCCCAGCGCGATGGGATCGTCAGCCGCGCTCAGCTGCCCGCCAAGCTCATCGATGCCATGGCGCTCGGCAAGGCGATCGTGTCGACCGACGTGGGTGACATGGCGAGCTGGTTGTCGGACGACTGCGGGCTTGTCGTGCCTCCTGGCGATCCGTATCAGCTCGGCGCGGCGATCGAGGCGCTGCTCGGCGACGCGGGGCGCCGCCATCGGCTCGGGGCGAACGCGCGCGCGCGCTTCCTCGAGCGAGCCTCCGAGCATGCGGTGCGCCCGCGGCTGCTCGCCATCGTGGATGCGCTGCTCGCGGGAAGAAGCGCGCCGGCAGCGAGTGACGGCAGCAATTTCTACGCTGCAGAGTTCGAAGGGACGTAGTCGGCGCGGTTGTCGAGCGTGCGCTGGCGGCGCGCCTCGGGGTTCATCGTGCTGGGCGCCGCGCCGTGCACCACCAGCGGCGGCCAGGCCTGATAGATGTGGGCGCGTCCGAACAGGCGGCGCGTGAACTGGCGACCGACCCCGCTCGATTGCGCCGCCCGGCGCTTCCAGCGGTTCGGATGTATCGGGACCATGCGATAGTCGAGCAGCTCGAAGAAGGCTCGGTCGACCAGGAACGCCTGCAGATCGAACCAGTTCGTGAGGCGGCAGAGGCCGGCGTCGCGACGCTGGAAATGCACCCAGCGCCCTTGGTGCTCGTCGTCGCTCGACGAGAAGAGATAGAGCACGCGCCGCAGCAGGTCGCGCTCGGTGGCTCGCCATTGCTCGAGCGCGCGCAGCAGCAGATCGGGCTCGAACTCGACGTCGTCTTGCAGATACAGGGAGAGGCGGGGCTGCCACGCGCGAGCGACCAGCAGCGCCGTCTGGTGCACCTTCCAGAACTCGGCCTTGCCGAAGTGCGTGCGCGCGTCGAGCCAGAGCACGCGGGGAGCGAGTCCTCGCGCCGCGCTCAGCGCTCGCGAGTAATCTCTCCCACAGGCGTCATGCAGCACGAGCAGCGCCGAGCGCTCCGTCAAGCGCGCGCGCTCGAGCGCGAGGTACAGGTTGGCCAGCAATCGTTCGGTCGCCGCGGGCCGAGCGAAGGTGGTCAGTACGATCGAGAGCTCGGGGGGCGACGGCAGCGCCGGGGTGAGGGGCGGTAGCACGAGCTCCTGGCCAGCTTCCGGCCGCGGCGCCCGCCTCGCAAGCAGCGGGAGCTCACCCAGCGCCACCGCCCAGCGCGCGAACAGGTCCGTGCCGCACTCGCTGCGGGGTCGCGGTCGATTCTTCCAGGTCTCCCACTCGAAGAGCAGCTCGACGGGGTGGATCGGCATGGGTCGTTCCGCCGTGCGAGGCTCAGAGCCCGACGCAGTTGGCGTAGTAGGTGACCGTGGCGGGCCAGTCGGAGAACACCCCGCGCACGCCGACCTGGCGCGCCAGCACGTCGAGCAACACCAGCGCGTCGCTGTCGCGCTGGATGACTGGCGCGATGGACTGGAAGTAATATCCCCCGCCGGTGGCGAGCGGTCCGGAGCGCTCCAGCGTCCAGGTGATCAGATCGAGCCCGGCTGCGCGAGCCGCCCGCGCATAGCTCGAAGGCACGATGCGTTGCTCGGCGTCGAGCGTGACCAGGGCCCAGGTGGGCGGAGCGACGATGCGCACGCCGAGCGCCGCGATATCGGGCAGGCTCGCGACCGCAGCGTCGTAGCCCCCCGCCACGTCGACCCGTTCGTCGAGGAACACCGCCTGCTTGCCGAAGGCGGGCGCGTGCTCCAGCCAGTAGCTGACGTCGCTCAGGTTGAAGGACTGCGGAAACACCTTCCGTGGCGCGATGCCCGCTGCCACGTACTCGTCGATCAGCTGCTGGGCGTAGGCCTCCTGGGTGTAGCTGCCCTCGAACGGCATGCTCACGCTGGGCGTCTTGAGCTCCGGCGTGAACTTGGTTCCGAGGCCATGGAACAGCTCGATGCTCTCGGCGTGCGTCAGCAGCGTGCCGCACGTCGCGTAGAGATCCGTTCGGAATGGGGGCGTGCCGCCCAGGTATTCCTCGACCGTGGTCGCGCTGGGTTCGAAGGCGTCCATCTTGCCGCACAGGGTCTTGAACTCGGCGAGAGTGATGTCGCTGGTGCAACACTGGGCGTTGGCGGGTGTGCCCGTCGCCGGGTCTGCGGGCGTGAAGGGCACCGAGCAGCGGGCGGCGAGCTCGGGGATGGCGAGGATGTTCGTGGTGGTGTGCAGATCGCACTGCGAGTGCCGGCACACGAGCTCGCGGTCGGCCGTAAAGGTGACGTCGCACTCCAGGATGCCCGCGCCCATGCGGGCGCCGGCCGCGTACGACTCCCGAGTGTGCTCGGGAAACTGCAGGGCTGCGCCCCGGTGGCCGATGGAAAAATCCGTCCTCTCGAAGGGCCCGTCGCCGCAGGCGAGCAGCTCGTCTTTCAGGGGCCCTGGCGGAAGATCGTCCACCAGGTAGTAGGGGCGCGGCCCGAGCTGCACCGCCTGGGCCTGGCCTGGTCGTGAGCGAGGATGACCCGCTTCGGCGGGCGTCAGGGACGCGCACATTGCGACAAACAGGAGGCTGGACGTGACGGATCGATGGGCCTTCGACATGCGCATGACACCTGGGGTGAAAGACGCGGGAGACCGTAGGCGGCCCGCGTCTCACTCCGGTGGCCCGCGTGCAACAAACGGAGCAACACCGCGTGGCGCGGAGCACGCTGCGCGGGCGGGTTCAGCGCGCCGAGCGAACGGCGCGCGCGGCCGACACGGCGCCGGCGACGAGCAGCGCGGCGCCGGCGGGCACCAGCGCCACGAGCGGGCTCGGATCCGCGGCGGTCGCGAATGCGCCCGCCAGGAAGAAGCCGAGCGGCATCGACACCGCGGCGACGATGAGACAGGCAGAAGCGCGGCGTCGCGCGCGGCCCGGCTCGAGCCGCGCCGCGCCGGCACCGAACGCGACGTTGACGAGGGAGAGCAGTGTCCCGTGCGCGTGCGCGAGCCGCCACATGAGCCGCCGCGTCTCGCTCCCGACGTCGAGATAGAACCCGAGCTTGAAGGCATGCAGCAGCTCGAGGCCGATGCCGAGCACCGAGAATGCGGCCAGCGCGTACCAGCCGAAGCGCAAGTGGCGCGCGACGAGCTCGGGAGTATCGTCGGTCATTCTGCGATCCGAATCGGCCGCGAATCGCGAGCGCCCGTCAACCGCTCGATGACGTCGCGTCGGATTCGGCCGCGCTCGTCGAGCGGCAAGGGGGCGTGGGTGGCTCCGGGCGAGAGCCTGACCGGCTCAGCGGCGGCCCGCTCGCGCGCCCACTCGAGACCCGCCTGGCGCTCCTCGCGCGGCAGGACGAAGTCGTAGTCGAAGCCTTCAAACCCACGGAAGGTGAGCAGCGAGCGTCGAGCGACGAAGCGAACCGCGGCGTACGGGTCGTCGAGCGCCTCGGCGAGCAGCGCGGGCTGCCAGCCCGAGCCGCTGACCTCGCGCGCATCGGGCGCCCCGAGCTCGGCGGCGGCGATGACGCGCGTCGCGGCGTCGCCCGACAGGAGGGCGACCGCGAGCGCCGAGAGCTCTTCGGCGCCGTCGTCGGCGCCCGCGCTCGCGGCCGTGTCCCGCCCCAGCGCTCGCCAGCGGGCGAGCCGCTCGGCGGTCCACGCGAGCGATCGATCCTGGTGGCAGAGATTGCAGGCGTTCGCCCGCGCGCCGGGCGTGGCATCGACCTCGGGGCGTGTTATGCGGTGCGATCGGATCGCCTTGAACAACGCATAGGTGGTGCGCGGCATGTGGCAATTGACGCACTGGTCACCGCTCGAACCCTCCGGGTGAAGGCTGTGCTCGCTGCCGTATCCGGCGTGGCAGCCCTGACAGGTGCCGTTGCTCTCCGCGCCGCTGTGGAGCTGGTCGTCGCGCGTGCCGCCGTGCATTCGATGGCACGTGGTGCAAGCGAGCTGACGATCGCCTTGCCCCTGGCTGAAGCACGCCGACAGGCGCAGCCCGTTCCACTCGCGCCCGCCGACGCGGATGGTGCCATCGGGATAGAAGAGGCTGTCGAGGCTCGCGCTCAGCTCCGGGTCGAGGTTGGCGTCCGAGCCATGCTCGAGCAGGCGCCGCGCTGCGTCCCAATCTCCGCCCGGGCTATAGCTCTCGACGAAGCCACTTCGCCACCATGCGTCGGGCTGGCGCGGCACGAAGTAGGCGTGACACTGCCCGCACAGCTCCGACGCACGCCGCGCGTCGAGCCGCGCCGGGTTGACGATGCCCCGCGCGCTGGCCGCCTCCGGGTCACCCGCCGCGCGATCGAGCCGTGCCGGGCGCTCCCGAGCGGCGCGGCGATCGCCGTGACGTATCCAGGGCTCGCGCTCCCGGACGAGGTGGTCGGCGCCGGGGCCGTGGCAGGCCTCGCAGGCGATGCCGAGCTCCGCCGCGCGGCTCTCGAAGCGATCGCTCGCGAGATCGTGCCTGGGCTCGCCTGCCACGGCGTGGCACTGAATGCAGTTGGAGTTCCAGCGCGCGACGTGCACGGGGTCGCTCTCCGGCTGCAGGAACACGTCGTGGCGTGGGATGAAGCGCTGGCTCTCGAAGTGGTACACGAACGGCAGCTGCCACAGCTCGTTGCCCCGGGCGCCAGGCACCCAGTAAGCCTGGTAATGGTGCGAGCCCGTGCTCATCACCACGCGCCGCTCGACGTCGGGGACGCCGGCGAGCGAGCCCCCGTGGCGGGCCAGCGCGGCGGCGCGGTCGGGGTCGGGCAGGCTCGCCCAGAGCTCGTCCCCGCGCCGAAATAACGTGTGCGCGCGTCCCCGCCACTCGAGCACTCGATCCCACGGTGCGCGCACCGTGGCGGTCGTCGCCGCCTCGGTCATGCTGCGGTGGTAGCTCTGGTGCCAGCTCTGCCATTCGGCGGGGTGGCAGCTGCGGCACGCGCCCGAGCCGACGTATTTTCCGCGCGGCTGCACCTCGATCGGCACCGGATTCGGCGCGCTCGGGCGCGGGCCGAGCGCCGTCGCCAGCCCGAGCGCCCCGGCGACCGCGCTCGAGCCGAGCAAGGCGCGCCCAGGGCCGAAGCCGAGTCGGCGAAGCGCGGCCACGGCCAGGACCAGGGCGAGCGCGAAGAGGGAGACCTCGAGCAACGGCACGAGGTGCCGAATATTCATCCCGCTCGCGGCGGCAGCCAGCGTTTTTTCTCAGTTCTGGCACGCCTCGCTGCGGGGGTTGACCGGTGCGTGAGCGCTGACATGCTGCGATCGAGAGGAAAATCAGGATGACGAGCTCGCATCACCGCGCGGAGCGCCCGACCGATCACTCCCGTCGGAAGGCGTCGCGGCAGCGGCGGCCAGCGTGCGCGAGGCCCGGGGCGCTGCTGCTCGTGGCGCTCGCTGCCTGCGGCGAGTCGCGCGAACGGCCGCTGCCGCCGCGAACGGGCCGGGCTATCCCGGGCTGTGAGGGGTTCGAGTATCAGACCTGCGACATCCTCACGGCGGGCTGCCAAGAGGAGCTGTTCTCGCTCGCCGCCTGCCTGTATGGCGCCGACGATCCCGGCGCGGCCCCACCCGTGCGGCAGCTCGACGAGGCCGGCGCCCTGGCGCTGATCCTGGAGACGTCCGACGCCATGGCGCTGACGGACGGGAGCGACGTGATGAGCGACATGGCGCTCGACGAGGCAGCGTTTCGCGCCGAGGTTCGCGGCCTCGAGCTGATCGGACTGCTAGACCCCGCCACGATAGAGAGCCCGGCCGATGTGGCTGACGCCACGATCGAGAGCCTGCTCGCCTATTACCTGATACCGACGCGCGAGATCGTGATCATCGATCGGGGCGATCCGGTCAGCGATCTCGAAGCCAACAGCGTGCTGGCGCACGAGTTCGTGCACGCCCTCCAAGATCGGCGGCACGATCTCGGCTCGGTCGGCACTGACGTCGAGCTCGACTCCGACGGCTACCTGGCGCGCTCCAGCCTGATCGAGGGCGAAGCGTCGGTCTACCAGTACTTGCTCATGTTTGCCTATCAAGGGGCCGACGTCCGCAACGTGAACTTCGGCGCCTTCTTCGAGCAGCTGACGTCGATCGGGATGGAGGTCACGATCGAGCTGGGGTCACCCGCGCTGACGGCGGACTCGGTCTTCCCGTATACCTTCGGCACTCGCTACGCTGGCCAGCGCTGGGTCACGGGCGGCAGCGCCGGGCTCGACGCCGTGTACGATGCGCCGCCCCGCACCAGCTGGGAGGTGCTCGGCGGCGACGTGGCGACCGACTTCGCAGACTTCGCCCAGGCGCCGGCGCCGCTCGACGGCTACACGCCCAGGATGGACGACGTCGCTGGCGCGTGGGTGTCGGTGGCGATGCTGGCGGGCCTGGACGACGCGGACGCGGTGGCCAGCGAGTGGCCCACGCTCACGGGCGGCTGGCGTGGCGACCACCTCTGGGTGTTCGACTCGCCCGAGGCGGGCACCGCCACGCTGTGGGCGCTGGAGTGGGCGAGCGCCGAGGTGGCCGCGCGCTTCGCAGAGCTCGCCGAGACGCTCGCGCCCGAGGGGGTGACGTTGCGTATCGACACATCGGCAGCGTCGACCCGCATCACCGCGGTCGAGCGCTCGGAAGACCTCGAGCCGTGGCGGGCGCGCCTCGCCGAGGTGGTTCCTTAGGCTGCCGCTCGGCGCCGCGCGGGCGCCGGGAGCGCCAGTTCGAGAGATCTCGGGCAACGCCGAGAGGAGCGAGGCCAGAAACGGGCGAACGCCGCTCGCCGGGGCGCGGCTGACCCCGGCGCGCTGCTGCGAACCTTGCCGGGCCCCGCAGACAGCAGCGCCACGGCCCACTATGCTGGAGGCGTGCCAACGGCAGAGTCCCGGCCCCGGGTCGCGCTATTCGTCCCTTGCTACATCGATCAGCTATATCCGGAGGTGGCATGGGCATCGCTCGAGCTGCTCGAGGCCCACGGCGCCGACGTGGATGTGCCGAGCGGGCAGACCTGCTGCGGGCAGCCCTTGTCCAACATGGGCGCCGCGGCCGCGGCGCGCCCCCTCGGCGCGCGTTTCACGGCGACCTTCTCGGGCTATGATCACGTGGTCTGCCCCTCTGGTAGTTGCACCGCAATGTTGCATCGATTCGCCGCGCACGGCGCCTCTGCGCCGGTGCCGCGCGTGTATGAGCTGTGCGAGTTCCTGGTCGACGTGCTGGGCGTGCAGCAGATCGAGGCCTCGTTCCCGCACCGCGTCGTGCTCCACCAGAGCTGCCACGCGCTCCGCGAGCTGGGCCTGGGCACCCCGAGCGAGCTCGGCGGGGGAGCGACCCCGCGCGACAACCCAGGCCGCAAGCTGCTCGCGGCGGTGAAGGGCTTGACGCTGGTCGAGCCCACGCGCGCCGACGAGTGCTGCGGTTTCGGAGGTAGCTTTTGCGTGACCGAAGCGGCGCTGTCCTCGCGCATGGGTGAAGATCGTGTGCTCGACTTCGAGCGAACGGGCGCGCGCGTGGTGACGTCGCTCGACATGTCGTGCCTGATGCACCTGTCGGGCGTGTCGCGGCGCCAGCAGCGGCCGCTCGACTTCATGCACATCGCGGAGGTGCTGCGAGGCCGCCCGCTGCCGCGCCCGGGCGCAGGGGACGAGCCGTGAGCGCAACATCAGGCCCCCACTGGGAGCGCGCCGAGCGGTTCCTGGCCGACACGGATCGCTCGCGCTTTCACGACGGAGCGCTCTGGGAGATCCGGCGCCGGCGCGACCAGCGCGCGCGGGGCCTGCCCGAATGGGAGGCGCTGCGCGCGCTCGGCGCGCAGATCAAGGCGCACACCCTGAGCCGGCTGCCGGAGTATCTCGTCGAGTTCGAGGCGAACGCGAAGAAGCATGGCGCGACCGTGCATTTTGCGGCCGACGCGGCCGAGCACAACCGCATCGTGCTCGGGCTGCTGCGGAGCCGCGGCGTCGAGCGCGTGGTGAAGAGCAAGAGCATGCTCACCGAGGAGTGCGGCCTCAATCCCTGGCTCGAGCGTCACGGCATCGAGGTCACCGACACCGACCTCGGCGAGCTGATCGTGCAGCTGCGCGACGAGCCGCCGAGCCACATCGTGCTGCCCGCCATTCACCTGCGGAAGAAGGACGTGGCCGACACCTTCACGCGCCGGCTCGGGGCGCCGCCGCTGGGTGACGCCGAGGCCCTCACGGGCTTTGCGCGCGAGCACCTGCGCGAGAAATTCCTGGCCGCGCAGGCCGGCATCACCGGCGTGAACTTCGCCATCGCACAGACCGGCGGCATCGTGGTGTGCACCAACGAGGGCAACGCGGATCTCGGCACCGCGCTGCCGTCGCTCCACATCGCCTGCATGGGCCTCGAGAAGCTGATCCCTCGCGGCGCCGATCTCGGCGTGTTTCTGCGCCTGCTCGCGAGGTCGGCGACGGGCCAGGCGATCACGGTGTACAGCTCGCACTATCACGGGCCGCGCCCCGGCGGCGAGCTGCACATCGTGATCGTCGACAACGGGCGCAGCGCGATCCGCGCGGAGCCGGAGCACCGTCGTGCGCTCGCCTGCATCCGCTGCGGCGCGTGCATGAACACCTGCCCGGTGTTCCGGCGCAGCGGAGGCCACAGCTACTCGACCCACGTGCCGGGCCCGATCGGCTCGATCCTCGCTCCTTTGCGTCAGCTCGACAAACACGGGAGCCTGCCACACGCCTGCAGCCTGTGCGGCTCGTGCACGGCGGTGTGCCCGGTGGGCATCGACCTGCACGAACAGCTGCTGCTGATCCGCCGCCGCCAGGTCGACGGCGCCCGGCCGGTGCCTGGCGGCGTTCGGCACTCGGGCTCACGGCAACGGCGCTGGCTCGCCGCGATCGCGAGCTGGGTGCTGTCGAGCGCCGCGCGCACGGCTCGTCTCGGCGCGATCGCGCGCTGGTTCGGCCGGCGCTGGCCCGGCCTGCTTCGAGTCGGCCCGATGTCGCGCTGGTCGGCGACGCGCGAGCTGCCGCCGATGCCGCGACAGAGCTTCCAGCAGCAGCATGCGGCGCGCCGAGTTTTGAGGGCGGGGCAGGCTGAGCGCGAGCGTCGGGACGAGCGCGGGCAGGTGCCGTCATGAGCTCGCGCGACGAGCTTCTGGCGCGGCTCGCGGCGCAGCGGCTCGAGCCCGTGCCGTTGCCGTCGCTCGAAGGGGATTGGACGCGGCACGCCGATCCGCGCGAGCGCTTTCGGGTCGCCCTCGGAGAGGCCGCCGGCCGCGTCGTCACCGTCGGCATCGGCGCGTCGTTGGCGGACGTGGTCGCCGGGCTCGAGGTGATGCGTAGCGCGGTGATCTGCTCGCTCACGCCGATGTGTCTCGGTACGCGCGAGCCGCCGCTCGAGCCGCACTCCTTTCGGGACGTCGACGTGGTGATCGTTGCCGCTCAGTTCGGTGTCGCCGAGAACGGCGCGGTCTGGATCGACGGGTCCGGCGTCCCGGTGCGGGCGGCGCTGTTTCTGACGCAACACCTGGTGGTGCTGTTGCCGCAGGGTGAGGTTGTCGACAACATGCACCAGGCCTATGAGCGAATCGGCGCCTCGCTCGGCGCGAGCCCCTTCGGCTGCTTCATGTCAGGGCCGTCGAAGACGGCAGACATCGAGCAAGAGCTCGTGGTCGGAGCACACGGCGCTCGCTCGCTCACGCTCGTCGAGTACTGACGCCCGACGTGGCTACCGCTCTCGAGCGAAACGCGCCGCCCGCTGGTTCAGTCGCCGGTGTCGTCCGCGCCGTCGCGGCTCGACTTCGCCTCGGCTCGTCGCCGCAGCACGTTGGCCTCACGGCGCAAGATGCCCTCCGGGAAGCGCTCACGATAGGTGTCGAGGCTCTGGCGGGCCTGCTCGCGGTCGCCCCGCTGTAGCGCCGACTTGACGCCATCGAGCAGCGCGATCTCTTCGCGCAACCGTCCGTCATCCGCGTCCTCGGCGGCGGGGGAAGGCATGGCTGCCGCCGAGGGCTCCGGAGCAGCAGCCTCGACGGCGGCCGCCTGCGGGGCGACCGTGACCTCGGGGAGAGCGACCGGCTCGCGCAGCACGGGCTCGATGGCAGCCGGCTCTAGCGCAGCCACCGGAGGGGCGTCATTGGCATCACGTTGCGGGAGCAACTGGTAGGCCGTGACGCCTCCAGCCACGATGACTCCAGCGACCGTCGCGCCCATCGCGACCCGGGTGCTCACGCTGCCGAACATCGCCTTCACGTTGCTCGCCCACGCCAGCGGCCCCACGAGGCCCAGGCTGCGCTGCATGCGAGAGCGCAGCAGCGAAGACGGCCGTTCACTGGCCACTGCACGCAGCAGCTGGCGCTCGAAATCGCTCGCGCCGTGCGAGAGCAGACGCTTCGGTTCCTTCATGTCCTTGCCTCCCCGAGGCGTGCGAGCTCCAGGCGGCGGGCGGCGGCGCGAAACGCGGCTCGGGCGCGGCGCAACCGCGAGGCCACTGTGCCGACGGGGATACCGACCAGCTCCGAGATTTCGGGAGCCGACAAACCCTCGAGTTCGAACAATACGAACACCGTCACCAGATCCGGATGGGTCTTCGCGAAGATTCTGTCCATCAGCTCCATCGCGCTGCAGCGATTGTTCAGCTGCTCCGATTTGAGGCTCGGGTCGACGTGGACGTCCATGTCGCTCTGGAGCTGGCAGCGCTGGCTGCGCCGAAAGTTCGTGCGCGCGAGCCCGATCGCGGTGCTGAAGAGGAACGCGCGTTCACAGCCCGAACGGATGTCGTCGAGACGCTCCGCCGCGATCAGATAAGCCTGCTGCGTGGTATCCGCCGCGAGGTCGGGGGAGAGCCCGAGCCTTCTCAGCGTGCGCCAGATGAGCTCGTGATGGGCTCGAAACATTCGCTCGAGCCGCAACCGTCCCGTTGCGGTAGCTCCCACCGGCGTGCTGGCGGGAGCATCGTGAACGACCATGGTGGCGCTCGGCATGCGTGCGGTTCCATGCGCGAGCAGCCCGCGCTGATCACGAAAAAGGGCCACGATTGGAATCATTAGCACCCGCGCGCCCCCATGGGTTCTGGTAGATCGCACCCGGGCAACCTAAATTACGTCGCGGCGAGAGTATTCCGAGACTACGGGCAAACCTTCGGGGGCTGGAAGCTACAGGCCGTAGCTCATGCCGAGGGACGGCTGCAGGACGACCCCCACCGACGGAAGCATCAGCAGCGCGTTCAAGTTCAATTGGACGGCCGCACGTGGCCCGATGGGGAGCGACAGACCCCCGCCGATCTCTGCGAAGGCGCTGCCGAGCCTGCGGTAGGCGTCGAGGCTGCGGGTGGGCAACTCCGGGGCGTTCTCGGGCGCGTAATCACCGCTGGCCGCGATGCAGTCGAGGAACGCTTGCCGGCCGGGCTCTTCGGTGCAATCGCTCACCCGCAGCGCGCCCTGCTTCAGATCGACCTCGGCGAAGCCCGCGCCGAGATGCATGAATGGGCGCAGCCCCGTCGCCCACAGCCCGCGAGGCCAATACGCGAGCCGGGCTTCGAGGTGCACCGGCAGAAAGCTATCGCCATCGAGCGTGGTCGGCCCGCCCCGAAAGGCGTAGCCTAGCCGGCCTCCGATCGAGACGCGCTCGTTCAGCGCCCGATCGTATCCGAGCAACAGCCGGAGCGTTCCGATGCTGGCGCCCGACGCGACCTCGGTACCGGGATAGGCGTCGCCGACCTCACCCGGCCTCGCCGCCACGGCCGCGGGGAGTGGGCCCGGATAGGGCGTGTCGGCGCCGCTCTCGAAACAGTCGTAGTCGGAGTTGCTGCTGCTGCAAACGTTCGAGCCGCCGACGAACCCGACGTCGGCAGCGAAATGCAGGCTCACCCAGTGCCGTCGCGGCCGCTCGCTCGTCGCCGAGCCTTTGCTGCTGTCGTCGTCGCCGGCGTCGGCGCAGCCCGGAAAATCGGGCGGACAGATCACGCGCTCCGCGCAGCGCTCGGGTGGCTCTTCGCCGGGATAGGCCGGCGCGACCTGGCTCGCGGGGTTCAGCACCATGACGATCGGAGCGTTCTTGCTGCCGAGCGTGTCGAGCGGATCTCCGGCGTCGTCGGTGGCCACGATGAACAGCTCGAGCCGGCCGGAGTTCAGCGTCACATCGCACGGCAGCGTCGCCCGGAAGCGGTCGCCGGTGCGAACGAGCTCGAGCGTGGTCCATGGGGCCTCCGCGTGCTCTCGATAGCGGAGGCTCACACGTTCGGCTTCGCCGTCGCTGCGGCACTCGAAGGGGATGGGTCGACGCGTCTGGATCTCGCGCGCGGAGGGCGTACACACCAGGCCGCCTCTGGGCTTCCCGGGCGCGGGCGCAGCCGGTGCGGTCCGCTTCTGGTCGCCGCTCGGTAGGCCGATGCGAGGCGCGGACTGGCCGCGCTTCTGCTTCTCGTGCCGAGCCGTCTCGAAGCTGGCGACGGTCTCGGGGGTCGCCAGCGCCTGATCGAGCGCGACCTGCGCATCGTGATCGAGCGCGTTGTCGAACGACTCGCGTGCCGCGCGCTGATCGCCCATGCCGCTCCCCTCGGCGATTCCCGCGTACATCCACGCTCGCGCCAGCATCGCGGGGCTGCACTCTGCCGCGCAGGCGCGAATGACCCCGAGCAACGCCTCCTCGGCCTCGGCGAAGCGCTGCTTGGCGTAAAGGCCGCTCACGATCGCCGTGATCTGCTGGTTCGCCGAACGGTCGCGCGGATACTGGCCGCTGGCGGGGGCAGGGGCGAGCGCCAGCCCGAGGCCAACGGTGCACGCGAACGTCCGAGCGGCCCTGCCGAGCGTCGTTCCGAAGGCCATTGACGAGCCGGTGCGGGGGCTTCGGGGTCGACGCGAGCGCCGGGCGGCGCGGCCGCCGTCGCTGATGGGGGGGTTCACTGGGATGCTCCGGACTGAGTGCCGGCTCATACCACCCGCCGCATCCTCGCGAGGACGCAGGGCGGGTCAGCCGGGTCGGGGACTCTAACAGGAGCCCGTCCGAAGTGATCGTCGTTCACCTCGACAAAGCAAAGCGCGGTTCACCCGAAGCGTGCATGACGACCGAAGAGGCCGCCGGGACGACGCAAAAGGCACCGTCAGCGCGGAACGATGATCTGGCTCTGGCAGGTGAACAGCGCCGCCACGCTGGCCTGCGGGTCACTCGTGACGGCTTCGCACGTCTCGGGGCAAAGGTTCAGGCGGTCATTGGCAATATAGAAGGCGTTGGGTTGGCACTCGCTCGCGGTCTCCGCCTGTCCGAAGTAGGTCGGCTCTGCGCCGTTTCCGGGCGCGTATTCGATCGCGACCTTCGTCAGATCCAGCTCGAGGCCCATGGGCGGCGCCGGGATGGGGAAGTCACACGCGACCGCGCGTCGCTGCACCACGTCGTCCGCGATCTTCTGGAACACCACGTCGTAGGCACCGAACTGACAGAGCGGGAAGCGCAGCCCGCCCGTCATGCGGCTCAGCTCCTGATACGACTCTCCCGCGTTCGTGACCTCGTTGTCGTTGCCGTCGCAGAGCTCCGTCTGAACGGGCTCGTCCGGCAGGTACGCCTCGGTCGGGTCCGCCTTCTCGGCGAGGCCAATGATGCTGTGAAAGACGAACGTCGGGTTGCTCGGGTCGCTCCCGAAGTGCGCGGGAGCCATCGCGACCAGGCTGCCGACGAACTCCTCGATCGGCATGTCCTCGTTGTCGTCCGTCATCTCCAGGAACACCTTCTTGGCTTCCGGCCGGAGCCAGGCAGACCAGCCATTCGGCGCCTGCTCGAACTTCTCCTCGCGCTCGGATTCATCGAACGGAGGGGCGAACGTGTCGATCGCCACGTCGAACGAGTCTGTACTCTCCAGCTTGGTGCTGTACTGGAAGAAGCGAGCGGTGAGCACGGGTTGCTCGGCCTCGTCGCAGCTTTCGAGCCCGCTCAGCGGGGTGGTCACGCAGATCGAGGTGCTGGCTTCCTCGGACTCGTCGCGCGGCTCTTGCCGGTGCCGGGAGATCAAGATCAGGTGATAGTCGACCCCGCTGTCGCTCAGGATCGAGGCGAAGTTGAGGTTGATGTTGGCTTCGACCGCCTCGAGTTCGTCTTCCATGCTGCCCGAGTTGTCGAGCAGCAGGATGATGTCTACCGGCTGTCGTACCGTCTCCTCGTCGCCTCTGTCGATGACACACGTCTCGGGGAAGTCGACGGTGCCCGGCGTCTCCTCCTCGACGAAGTCCGCTCCGGTACCGCCCGACCCCGGCATGGTCGGGTTCGACACGGGCATCTGCGGCGCGGCGAAGAACGGTGGCCCCTCGTAGCCCTCGAGATCAGCGGTGGATTGACGACTGATGGGTTGCTCGCTCGATGCTCCACACGCAAGGCTCGCGACGAGCAGCCCAGAGAGCATGATGCAACTCGGCTCGGCGCGCCGTCGGGCGGCGAGAGCTTGGAAACGACGAGGGTGGGTCGGGTGCATGGGCTCTCGAAGAAGCGTCGTGTGCAACGGTGACGCTGCGAATAGAGGTTAGCCGGCGAACGTCAGCGGGCAATCCAGTAACTCGCGCGGGTCTCCCCAAGGCGACCGCCTGGGGCGTAGCTTTCGTGCCCATGCGGATCGGTAGCAGCGTTCCATGGAGGCGGATGGGCCCCAGCAAAGGATGCTTCCGACACTCGAAACGATCACACAAACTGCAGCTCCGACGGGGCTCGAGGCACAATCGACGCGCCGGCATCGGTCTGGTGACCGGACGCGAATCACGCCGAACGACGCGCCGGGGAAGATTGCGGGGCCGTCTCACTGCGGCTAGGAAAGAGGGCAGTTGATCTCGTCGTGCCGCTTCAGGCGCCCTGCGAGTGCATTGAGAC
>Ga0247763_1000595_pt1 | contig 21657 bp, 16 predicted proteins | sample UWRJL141409B4_FD_179926 | JGI IMG/M metagenome (GOLD analysis project Ga0247763, IMG submission 179926) | Plant litter microbial communities from Arlington Agricultural Research Station in Wisconsin, United States - UWRJ-L141-409B-4 | ecosystem: Environmental > Terrestrial > Plant litter >...
ATTAACAGGGGCACGGGGGAAGGAGCAGGGGAGAGGGGAAAAGGTAACGGTACCTTCCACCATGCCCAGACCAGAGCGGAGGATGGGCACCAACGAGATGGTGTCGGGCGCAATGTTGGCGGTAGGGTAGGAGAAGCCGAGTGGTGTTTCGTCTTCGGGCCCCGACACGGCGGACAACGAGGTTGCAAAGGCTTCAGTGGCTACGATGAGCGTGATCTCGTGCACAAGACGCTCGACATCACGGGCGCTGGTGTTTTTGGACCGGAGCTGGCTCAGCTTAGCGAGCAGGCATGGGTGTTGGGAGATGTGCACATTGGAGGGGAGTTGTTGCACCATCGTTGTGAATTTTACGTGTTTGAGGGCTTGGGTCTTTTTTTCTTGTTCTATGGAGGGAAATTGGGGGAGGGGGGGGGGGGGAATCTAGGAAGAAAAAAAACTCCAAGCAGATTGAGGTAGAGGATGCAGAGGTAAAGGACCTGACCAAGATAAGACAGTCCAGCCCAAGCAGGAACGAGGCCGTTTGCGGCGAATCCAGTCCTCAGGACAGGCTAGGTGATCATGTGCCACCTGCAGCTGATGGGAAGCTCTGTGTTTGTCGGGGGCCTATCCCAGGTTGTTTCCGGAATGGCCTATGGTCTGTTCAATGCTGGCCTATGAGGTCCGCCCAAGTTTCCGGTTCTCTGAAACCTGTGAGGTAACAAACTGCACGACCTCTTCAAATGGAGGCTACACCGCTTCCAAGCGGCCTCGGCGGTGACGCAGCTGCGGGGATCCCGGATGCGTTGCGGGCGGGGCAATCACCGCAACTAGTGCACAAACAGGGGTATCGCAAGCGGAAATGTAGTGAATGAAGCTCGGGCGTGATAAGATAAGCACCTCTCTTTGACATTCACCATGGACTGGATGAAGCTCTCCAGGCACAACAGCACGAAGACGAGATGTTTTTTTTTAGACTCTGGCTGCTACAGCCATGGCAGTAACTCATATGAGAGTTTTCTGCCAATTAGATTGCTCATGAAAGTTATTAAACCTCAGTCGCTCATTAAATCGCAACAAATACCCTGTGTGACGCATTCGCGACAGCGACCGACGTCAGCGACCTTCCTCCCCTTCACACGTCTGTGAAACAATGCCACCGCCGGCCAGTCCGGAGGCGGGGGAGACACCAGGACGCTACACTTCCCCTCCCACGTACCGTAATATCGACGAGATGCCACCTCGTCACTTGCAAAATGCCGGCCAAGAATCTGGCGAGCCCTTGCCCGTAGTCCGGCGTCAACCTCCTGCCGCGACGGCCCGAGAAGCTCGCAATATTCACCGGCAGTCACACGTCGAGTACGATATTCCAGATGCTTACGCTAACCTCGATGAGGTAGCCACTTCCCCGGTTATCCGGGACCCAGACGACGATCCTATCCAGCGCTACACTTCACTCGAACAGATTCGGGCCCAGGAGCAGGAATACGCGCGGAATGAAGCACTGCGAGGACGAACCCCCCTGGCGCCCGGGCAAGCCTCTGCACCTATTGCGTCTGAAAAGTTAATAAAAGGGAAGATCTCCGTCTCTCGTCTTGCAACACAGCTTTGCACCATTTCCTACCTAGTGCTGTTCTCAATCCTCGGCACCCTGGGTAGACTAGGTTTGCAGGCTTTAACTAGCTACCAAGGCATGCCCGTAATATTCCCTTCCATTTGGCCCAACTTTACAGGGAGCTTCATCATTGGCTTTCTGGCCGAGGATCGAATGCTCTTCCGCCTTGCGACACACTTACCAACCCGTGATAATGCACCTGACCGGTTAGGTGGTGATGACCAAGAGACGGACACTCCACCATTCCCGGCTGGAGTTACTACGGCAAAACAGGAACACTCCGCCCTCAAGAAGACTATCCCTCTCTACATTGGTCTCGCTACAGGGTTCTGTGGCTCCCTGACCTCCTTCTCCTCCTTTATTCGGGACCTCTTTTTCGCACTATCCAACGACCTCTCCCCCACGGGGCCTCGTAACGGCGGATACTCACTTATAGCCCTCCTCGCCGTCCTCATCACCACCGTATCCCTCTCCCTCTCTGCGCTCTTTCTCGGTGCCCACCTCGCCTTTGCTCTCGACCCCCTGACACCTTCCCTTCCCTCTGTCTTTGTCCGCAAATACCTCGATCGCTTCGCACTTCCCCTCGCTTTGGCCACCTGGCTAGCCTCCGTCTTGCTCTCCATTTTCCCGCCCAACCCATCCTGGCGTGGAGCCGCCACCTTCAGCCTGGCCTTTGCACCAATTGGCTGTCTCGCTCGATTCTACGCATCCCTCTACCTCAATGGACGTTTCACCGGATTTCCATTGGGCACTTTTGCTATCAACATCGCCGGGACGACAATCCTCGGTATGGCCTGGGATCTAGCTCACGTTCCGTTAGGCGGCGTGGTGGGTTGTCAGGTCCTGCAGGGCATTCAAGACGGCTTTTGTGGAAGCCTGACCACAGTATCTACTTGGGTAGCAGAGCTTGCGGCCCTGAATCGGCGTCAAGCCTACACCTACGGCGTGACTAGCGTTGGTGTTGCATTTGGTTTGCTCGTTGCTATCACGGGCGGCCTTAGGTGGACTGCAAGAGGAGTGTTTGGAGAGCTGCTTTGTAATCATACGCTGTAGCCGGCCAGGTTTGAGTCCATAAAATGATACCTAACGACTAACCACTTTTGCCTTTTCGAACACAAGTTCAGTCATCTCACAAAGGGTATATCAGCTCCGTGAAAGATTAAATGTATAAGAGCAAAATTTCATCGCTTTTGTGCGCACCCCATCCGCCTGGAAAAAGGGGGCAACATTGAAATCTGCAAGATACCTAGGTACTTGAGCATGTCCCAAGAGCTCCGATATCTGTCAATGGACCTCTCAGTTCTATATGCGTAGTTTCTTCGTTCATTCTTCCGCCCCTTTACCCCAGGTTTTGCCCTACTAACTCCACGCTTGGCCGAAAAGACATTGTTAAGATCATCAAAAAACGAAGAACGCCCCAACTTAGCCGCATGTTGCAGTTGGCACAAACGGGCCACCCTCTAAGAAGAAGATATTACATCAATGGGCCCAGATTTGATCCCGACAGCAACACTGTAAGAATCTCTGAAACAGCGAGACGTGCTTGGGATGACCTCCTACCCCTGAACCTATATACTTCCTTGTGTAGTCCTCTAATCTTGCCCAAATCTTGGCCTCTTCCGCACAGGTGTGCCTGGATACGGGTCGATTATCACGTCGCGAACTGACCCGTTCTTGTTGCTTTGACGCTTCGATCCTTGATTGGCCAGTAGCTGTAGTCGTAGTGGTGGTGTATTTGCCGCATTGGCGGTGCTGGGCGAAGGTGTTGGCCTCTGCTCAGTAGCCGCTGGTGACCGGTTTCCCACTTCACTGTCCACGTCACTGGGTAGCTCTTCAACCCGTGACACATCAATTCCTTGTGATCTCAAGGCACTAGCGTCCAACTTCATCTTGTCGATGTCAATGTGAAGACAGTTGTGCCCGGCGTCGAAATAAAGTGGCAATTGTAGAATCGTCACTTGAGGATCCCTCAGATATCCGGCAGTGCGAGTCATTCTAACAGATAGAAATGGCGGGCCTTCAGGCCCTTCGTAGCCAGGGAGACGCGTAACTTGTATTGTCCACTTTCCTGCGTCGAGCTTGCCAAGACAGTAGAGATCATAGCAGTCCGCAGGCGACATTGTCGACACGGACGGCGATTGGCCGTGAACATGTTGACGGTAGGCAGCGTCGCAAACCAGCTTCAGTTCGAGGCCTCTGTTGCGCTTAGTGAAGAACTCAGGCTCGTAACTCTCCTTGTCCTAGAGCGAAGTGATTAGAACTTGGACAGGACGCCATCGCCGCTGATGGGGGCACTCTCACATCACACAGGACCAAAAAGGCGCTGGACTCCCAGCATCGGCCTCGCTTGGCCTGGACACCGATGGCGCATCCGGCTTCAAAATATTCTTGAACAGTGTATCGGCTCAAGCGGGAGATCCCGGCACCGTGGGCGATAAAGTGTGACCTAAGCAGACCTCGTTAGCTCCGGTCCAAGAGGAAGATGAGAGGAAGTCTCACCGCCACTTCATCTCCAGATCATCAGCAAACTTCACTCGATCTTGCATGGAGGTAGGGAAGCGCCGGAGAAGTTCATCCTTGGCACCCTTGGTTCTCAAACTTCCTCCGGCGATGACTACACCGATGGAATTGCCATACTGTCTGTCAAGGACTTTAAGCTTGTTGACGACCATCTCCATGGGCTCTTTCATGCCTTTGTCAAAACATGTCCTGATCTCATCGGCGCTGATTGTTATGGCGATTATTTCCCCTCTCCTGTCATAGTACAAAGGTACCGAAACACGAGTGGCGAGGGGGTCGTCGTCTTTGATCTTGCTTCGAAACTGCTTCGTTAGAGCAAAGCGGATAATTCCATGGGAGTCATCAACCATTTGGTGCTTTCCTTGCACAGCTACCGGCCCCGTAAGCTTCACAGCTAGAAGTTCAGAGATGTGGTGTGCCCACATCTCGCACCCTCCAGGCCCACCTGTTCCAATGTCAGTTTCTTGCCTCCAGCCTCCCACTAGGATCATTCGCAGCTTACCACCAGATGCTGCCGTAATAAAGCTAATATCGTCGCCTCCTGGGCCGAGCGGCTCCAATACATACGTCGAGTATGACTAGGGGCATGATTAGTTCATGAGCTAATCTCATCTCCTGACACAACGAGCCAAGCCCTTTGACTCACCATGCTGTGGCCTCCAAAGTCAGCAAACAGAGTCAACCTACAGAATTGGAGCTGACTCGATTCGTGTTTGATCATGTAGTGACTCAGGCAATCTCCCTCTGAAATGAAGTTGATGCGGTCATCAGAATTCCCGCCTGCACATTTCTCGTCAACAAACTCGGGGAAGACGTCCTTGGCAATCGAATAGTACTGGTCTTGGTAAGGCTTCGTCCAGGTCTCGGGTAGGGCGAAGACAACCTCTTGGTACTCAAAGCGTTTCGACTTGCACCATTCATCTGCACGTCGCTTAGCTCGCCTGATCCATTCGACAAAAATGTCACGACATCGCTTGCGGAACTTCGGGTCATGTCTCATCAGTCGAACTTTCTCCGATAGCGGATATTTCCGCAAGATATTGTCGTCCAGTCCAATGATGATGTACACTAGTCTAGTGTCAGAGTATCATTTAAATGTGGCAACTCGATCCGCTTGTGTCTGGACCATCGAAATGTCGACAGTGAAGATGAGATAAGAGTTGACCCTTACTGAGGTATTTGACTAGGACGTGGTCTGGTTCATCCAATGCATTCCTACCCAGAGATTCCCGCCAGTCTTCTCTCAAGGGGCAACAGGCTGCTGGAAACTCGCCGGGGTTATGCATATCGCTGCGTATGTTCTCCATATTCTCAACTGGCCAGAACAAGTCGGGTCGGTCATATTCAACCAAACCGAGACGGAGAGCGGTGCTGCCATTGTCAATGGCGAGGACACTGTGCATCAACAATGTTAGTAGGTAAGAGCGATGGAGCACGAAATTTCCAATGCCAGACGAACCCTTTCCTGAACTGCATCTCTGCGTCCCCAGGCAGTTGGAGGGGTGTCACTGATATGAAGGTGGAGACTCCGCTTGTGTAAAAGATGCGAAAGGGTCGGCCTTCAAGCTTGATACTTGATGTGCGCAAAGGGGTGGCTGGTAGGTGAAAGGTGAGGTAAATAGGTGTGAAAGAGGGAGGTTCGCGATTCGCGGAGCCCTCACAGAATCGGCGAGAATAAAGGCAGACGCTGAATGGTAACTGCTTGGTTGCCTTGGAAAGGCGTGGGACAAACATGAATGCGCAAAATTGCTGCGGGCATCCGAGCCAATCCTCTTTTAAGGAAAGATGGCAGCCACGTTTCTATACTTGTTTGTTTTGCTTAAGACTGTGTTGCTCCTTCCGTTTGTAGCTTTAGCTGGGAGTACACCCAGAGTAACAAGGGACCATTGAACTGACCGTTGCCTCCTTGATATAGAATCGGACTGCTCGCGGTTGAGAGACTCATAATCACCACCAGCATACACAGCTAAGGGTAAAACTTCAACCCCCCAGGTGGCCAAACCGGCTGGGAGACTCAAACCCGGGGGCAGCAGCCAGCCTCCCGGGGCAACAGCAGCAAAGCTGATACATATGCAACCATTGGAATGCAGGACCTACGAGAGTCGGGCCTCTGAGGCACAAATGGATTACGAGGTCCAGCAAAAATTACCATCGCCATTGTGTGAAAATTAGAAAAAATATGAAATATCACAAACACCCGATTTGAACGGATAACCTTCTAATCTGGAGTCAGACGCGCTGCCGTTGCGCCAGCCCGCCATGTGCCGAATATGAGTGTGTAGAGTCTAGAGTAACCTATGGCCTGCAGTGACGTGGTGGGATTGGTAATGTTTACTGTTGTGTGTGTGTGTGTGTGAAGGTTCAGAAGGGTTGCTTCAAACGCAGCCTCTTTTGCGTCTACGAATCTCCAACGATCGAGTTTTGGAGGCCACTAGCATCATATGGCTTGGATCGCCGCCCAGTTGTGATGCTCAAGCAAGTGACATGGCACATGTAATCTGTTGTGTTGAAGATAAACAAAGTTCTGTAACCACGTCTCAAATCTACACGGATGATTCGCCAAGAAGCTGATCAACGCCCACTATATACAGGTTATATTTCACTCCAAGCTCCTATATGTACTTGTAAGGGTTCATGATACCCTTTGGATCGTACAACCCCTTGATCTGCTTCATCAAGCCCACCATGATGGGGCTCCTGCTGTACCCAATGTACTTTTTCTTGGCCAACCCCAGGCCATGCTCGGCACTGATACTTCCCTGGCGCTCAGCGATCCATTCGTAAACAAAAGGCTCTAGAACTTTCTCGACACGCTCGTCGAACCCGCGTGTCGCCACGTTCAGATGCAGGTTGGCGTCGCCCATGTGCCCATAGCCAACCACAGCGCGAACAGGGTCTGAATCTGTATCGCCTAGCAGCCCGGCTTCAGCCACACGGGCACGTGTATCCTCGACGAGTTGATACATTTGCGGCAGGGGAATAGACACGTCGTACTTATAGACTCCACCGAGATGGCCAAGTGCCTCGGTAATGCCTTCGCGCCATGACCACAGAGCTCGAAGCTGTGTCTCGTCCTGGGCAAGAGTACCGTCAGCTACAACACCTTGCTCCATGACAGACTCGAGGAAAGTTTGCAGCTTGTCGCCGTCGTGATCAGCGTTGGAGCCCGACGTCTCAATTAAGCAGTAGAAGGGGTACGGGGAATCCAACGGGTGCTTGTTGCCGGTGACCTGGCTGACCAGAGCCTGGCTGCCTCCGTCCATTAACTCAAAGGCCGAGAGAATCTCGGAGAGTTGACCCTTGGCCTCACGGAAGGCCTGTTGGCATTGGGCGTACGACTCGAGGCCAAAGAAGGCGACGTTCTGGGCGGCAGGCCTTTGGGGGCACTGGATGGACACCTTGGTGATGACACCGAGGGTGCCCTCAGCGCCAATGAAAAGCTGCTTGAGGTCGTAGCCGGTATTATTTTTGCGCAGGCGGCAAAGATCGCCGACGACGGTGCCATCGGGAAGGACGACTTCAATACCCAGCACGGTACCGTGCAAGCTGCCGTAGCGTAGGAGACGCAAGCCACCAGCGTTGGTTGCGAGGTTGCCACCCAGCTGGCATGAACCCTTCGCACCTAGATCGAGTGGGAATATGTAGCCCTTAGATGCGAGGAACTGGTCAGCTACCTCAAGGATGACGCCTGCCTCCGCAACCAGCGTCCCGCTGACCTCATCAAATTCAACGATGCGGTTCATGCGAGACATGTTGAGCACAATCTCGTCAAAAACGGGCACGGAACCGCCAACAAGACCAGTGTTGCCTCCCTGGGGAACAACAGCGAGCATCTGCTCGTTGCAGTACCGCAGAATCTGGCTCACTTCCTCGGTCGTTGACGGCTTGAGCACTAGCTGGCAGTGGCCGCGGTATTTGCGCATCCAGTCGCTGTTGAAGGGTGCAAGGTCGTCCTCGGCGGCTGCGTTCAAGCCGTCAATGAGGGCAGAGCCACTCTCGCCCAGCAGATTGCGGAAGTAGGCAACGTGGTCAGGCGTGAGATATGAGAAGCGGTCATCGCGCTTGACCTCAGGGTACTTTGTGCTGGTGAATTCGTCTTTTCCTTGGCTGTGGCAGATTGTCGTTGCGCCAAAATCCCTTCGTTGGGAGCTGCAGAAGCCTAGCGCTGGATGAGCTGCGCGGGAGACCGGCTGTGCTTGCAACTTTGAAGGCTGTCTGCTCAACCGAGAGGGGCCATTCTTGGTCAGTCGGCGTAGGACCAGTGTAAGCGGCTGTCGGCAGGCCATTGCTCAACTGCGGCTCTGTAAGGGGATTGACAACTGTCAATGCACTATGGATGACTCCCGACTTCCTAAACCCGGCAGTTCTGAGTAACTGTCTAACTGTCACTCTCTCAGAGGGATTGTATGGGAAGTATGCTGTTGAGCCCCGACGGCACTTCTCAACGTGCGGTTTTGCCCGATGACGGAGGTTGGTTCTTGCGTTCCAGCTGCTGTCGGCCCGGCATTGGTTATCAGCGATACGAAGTGGTGGCAAAGAGGGAGTGGGTCTCGGCTTCAGGTCCGAGCTTTGAAAGCTCACCAGGGCCTGCCCCTGCCTGGCCCGTCAGCCGCGTTGGAGCTCGTCGTCAGAGCTTCGCAGCCTGCACCAGCGTCAACCCGCAAAACATCTTCAACGTGATCTATCTGCCGGAACCACCACTCTCACGTCCACGAAGCGCCTCGTAATCTTATCTCCTGCCACAGCTGAGCTATTCCCTGAGGCTTGTGATTAAACCACAGAAAACATGGCGTCTGGATACGACAGAGCTCTTTCAGGTATGTCCACTTCGAAAGCCCCACGGTCCAGCAGCCTTGGTTCAACTTTCTCGCTAACCGGTATATACCTGTACAGTTTTCAGGTTCGTCGCAACCCAGTACCATAACTGCGCATCTTGTCAGCTGACCCATCTCCAGCCCAGACGGGCACGTGTTTCAGGTTGAATACGCCGGTGAAGCCGTCAAGAGAGGTGCGACCTGCCGCTAGTCCAATCTGCTCTATGAACAAAACATGGTATCTAACGAGGTTGTCACTCAGGAACCTGCGCTGTGGGCGTGAAGGGGCAGGATGTGGTTGTTCTCGGCTGTGAGAAGCGCTCGGCGATGAAGCTCCAAGATACGCGTATTACACCCTCTAAGATCGGCCTCATCGACACCCATGTCTGCCTCGCCTTCGCTGGTCTCAACGCCGACGCTCGCATCTTGGTAGACAAGGCCAGGTTAGAGGCTCAGTCGCACCGCCTCAACTTGGAGGATCCCGTCACCATCGAGTACATCACCAAGTATGTTGCTGGTGTTCAACAGCGCTACACTCAGAGCGGAGGTGTCCGGCCGTTCGGCATCAGTACCCTCATTGTCGGTTTTGATAATGGCAACAAGACGCCGCGACTCTACCAGACGGAACCCTCAGGCATTTACTCAGCCTGGTACGTTTTGTAAAGAACTCATTCTATCAACAGCAACTAATGGCCCTGTAGGAAAGCTAACGCCATCGGCCGCTCGAGCAAGACCGTCAGGGAATTCCTGGAGCGCAACTACAAGGAGGATATGAACCGTGAGGCTACTATTCGACTGGCGATCAAGTCACTCCTTGAAGTTGTGCAGACGGGCGCCAAGAATATTGAGATCGCCATCATGGCCCCTGGCAAGTCCGTTGAGATGCTACCAGTTGAGGAGATCGAGAGTTATGTTAAGAATATTGAGCAGGAGAAGCAAGAGGAGGCAGCCAAGAAGAAGACGGGTAGAACCCCCGGCACAGGGACTGCAGCCATATTGACTCGGAGCCAGGATGAGTCGGCAGACCAGTGATTTGGTGGGAGCTGAGGTCTGTCTTGACCGTTTGCGAGCGAGAGAGCACCAGCACTGTGTAAAAAATACCACAAAAGATACACCATGACATGACACCATGAGGACCAGCTTGTGTGGCTCGGTTCAACGTGGGTGCAAGAGTCCTAAAGTTTTGTCATTGCTTTCCATGCCTAGTCCGCTTTGGGTATCTTCGTCATCATATATCTCGCCATGCCCCTCTTCACCCAACTAACCAAGCTTGTTGGCGTCTACATCGGGGTCGAAGATGGTGATGTCTTGTTGCTTCGTAGGCTTGACCCGGTCATCCTTGATCATACGGCTATCGATGCGCACGTCGGCGCCCTCCACCGAGATGGCAGGCTTGGGACTAACCGCCTCGATGACGAAATGGTTATCGCAGTGTGGGCAATACTCATCTGCCTCTTCGAACTCCTGCGAATCTTTTCGGAAGCACTTTTTGCACTTTTTGCAAGCAAAGGTCAACTCGAATTTCTGCAGGAGCGGGTGGTTCTCCTGTTCTTGATGACATTCGACGCAGTCAAACCATTTCCGGCCTACCGCGAGTCTGTTTCAGTCAGGGCTACGATGGTTGGTAGGAGGGGCTAGAGGTATGGGTAGGGGCGTACAGCAGGGAGATCGGATCGAGACCTGCGCGTTGAGAATGTGCTTGCTGTGGACGTCATATGGTCAGAAGTTGGGTTCGGAGCCGGTGAGGTTGCGACATACCACATGGTTATTTTAGGTTGCGAATTTCTTAAAAGGCAGAGATTTTGTTTTCAAAGCAAATGACTGCAAGCTGTCACGCTTCAGAGTGGATTCGCAGAGTGGTGTCACTGCGAAGTTCGAGAGCGGATTGAGCCGTCGAGGCTGACAAACATGGTTGATTGCCCCACTGTGTCCCCTGTCAACGAGCATGCACCCCTGCAGCTTACAAACGTCGTACCACAGTCCTTATGCTGCAACATCCTTCGACAACTCGCCACTCTGCCTGCCAAACGACATCGCCAGAGGTAGCACCTGATCACGGCAACGCCATCCCCGTCAACGATCGATTGCTGCTGCAGAGCGTTATAGACCATCGCATCGAGGTTTTGGCATTTCGCTTCTCCCGAAAGGGGCGAGAGAGGTGCGGTTGCGTGTGCAAAGAAACATTCACATCGCAAAGATGCCGCCTAAGAGAAAGGCGCCGGCTGGTGCCTCGAACGGCGCGTCCAAAGCTGGCAGAACATCGGCGACGTCGACGCCGGGCCCAGCGACGCCACGGAGCTTGGACAGCTCCATGATGTCAGACGGCGATGACGACTTTGATGAGGACATTACGGAAGCCCAAAAGAGACGCGAGGAACTGATGTCGGCCGAGGCAACCGAGTTTACAAATGTCTGGGATCTCACGAGCAATCGCTTCCAGGGCAAGAGCGGCAAGGACAAAATCATTGACTCGGGGTCTGCCTACTTTGGAAATAGTCGCCGCGACTTTTCAGACCTACCGCTCCAGCCTGACCATCATAACCGACCACTTTTGATAGACCCTTCGAAAGGAACGATCGTACTGGAGCGCTTTCATCCTCTGGCAGAGCAGGCAACAGATTTCCTCATCACGATCGCGGAGCCCAAATCGCGCCCGGCCTTCTTGCATGAATATAAACTTACCACGCACAGTCTCTATGCTGCCGTAAGTACCGGGCTTCTTCCAAAGGACATCATCAACACGCTTGATCGTTTCCTGAAGACGTCGCTGCCCGTCACTATCCGCGACTTCATCGAGAAATGCACCAAAAGTTACGGCAAGGTAAAGTTAGTTCTCAAGAACAATAAATATTTCCTAGAAAGTGCAGATGCGAAGATGCTTGAGAAACTGCTCAAAGATGGCACTATTGGGCCAACACGCGTCCACAGCTCTGAAGGCTTCACAACCACATCGGCCCCGACTATGGGCGGCCTCGTTATTCCTGGAACCAAGAACGCCGCTGCTGTCCACCAGGCCAACCTGGCGCCCACAGACAAGCAGGCCCCTGGGGCGGATGCGGGCGATACCGCGAACGACGCAGCTCTTTATGCCACGCTAAATGATGAAGACGATGAAGATGAATCGGAAGCTGTCCACTCCTTCGAGATCTCGGACAACAGCGTCGAAACGGTTCAGAAGCGCTGTCTCGAGTTAGAGGTGCCTATCCTCGAAGAATATGACTTTCGAGCAGACGACGTGAACCCGAACTTGGAGATTGACCTTCGTCCCAATACACAAATCAGGCCGTACCAGGAAAAGAGCCTCAGCAAGATGTTTGGTAACGGTCGAGCAAAGAGCGGGATTATCGTCCTGCCCTGCGGTGCAGGCAAAACGCTAGTCGGTATCACCGCCGCTTGCACGATTAAGAAGGGAGTCATCGTGCTCTGCACAAGCTCCATGTCCGTTGTACAATGGCGTCAGGAATTCCTAAAGTGGTCCAACATCAACCCTGACGATATTGCTGTCTTCACAGCGGATCAAAAAGACAAGTTTTTGGGCAGCACTGGCATTATTGTGACGACGTACTCGATGGTCACCAACAATCGTGAGCGCTCTCACGACTCAAAGAAGATGATGGACTTTCTCAAAGGGCGCGAGTGGGGTCTCATGCTCCTCGATGAAGTCCATGTCGTCCCTGCCGATGTTTTCAGGAGAGTCATCTCATCGATCAAATCGCACTCGAAACTGGGCCTCACAGCCACCCTCCTCCGTGAGGACGACAAGATCTCGCATCTAAACTTCCTTATCGGGCCCAAGCTGTACGAAGCAAATTGGATGGAGTTGTCACAGCAGGGCCACATTGCCAAGGTCCAATGCGCGGAAGTCTGGTGTGCTATGCCATCCGAGTTCTACGACCAGTATCTCAACGCCAACTCGAGGATGAAGCGTACCTTGTACGCTATGAATCCCAGCAAATTCCAGGCATGCCAGTACCTGATCAACTACCACGAAGCCCGGGGTGACAAGATCATCGTCTTCTCCGACGAGCTCTACTCTCTTAAGCAGTATGCGCTCAAGCTAGAAAAGGTGTTTATTTACGGTAGCACCGGTCAAAACGAGCGCATGAAGGTGCTCGAGAACTTCCAGCACAATCCCGAGGTCAACACACTCTTTCTCTCCAAGATTGGCGACACATCTCTTGATCTCCCTGAGGCGACGGTCCTTATTCAAATCTCGTCCCACTTTGGGTCCCGTCGTCAGGAGGCACAGCGACTCGGTCGAATTCTGCGGGCCAAGCGCCGAAACGATGAGGGATTCAACGCCTTCTTCTACTCGCTCGTCTCTAAGGACACGCAGGAGATGTACTATTCGTCTAAGCGCCAGGCATTTCTAGTCGACCAAGGCTACGCCTTCAAGGTCATCACTAAGCTTGGCAACATTGAGAACACACCCAATCTCGCGTTCGCCACACCCCAAGAGCGTCGCGAATTGCTGCAAAAGACTCTGATCGACAATCAGGGCGGCGGTGAAGATGACATTGAGACAGACGATTTGTTCGGGCAGACGAGCTCACGTGGACGGAAGAAAGCGGGCCCAGGCGGAAACGGGGTCCGCCGCACGGCGGGCACCCTTGGCGAGTTGAGCGGAGGACAGGACATGGCCTACATTGAGCAGAACAAGGCGGCCAATAAAAATCTCAAGAAGAAAGCCAAGGAGAACCAGAGTGCGTTCTTCAAGAAGATTGCTAGGGAGAAAGAGAGGAGCAGGACGGGGAAGTGAAATCTCGCTATATTTCCGCAGGTCTTTTTTTTTTATATTTTAGCCGGGGCTGGCAGGGGATCATGGACTTGTTACTTTCTTGATACACAATGGTCTGATGGGCGTTGGGGAGAGAAATCGGGTCCCTACGGACGGGACGGCACATGCGGAGCGGCGTAAACAGATTTGGAGGCAAAAACTCGGCCCAGAAAATGTTGTATTTATATTGCCATAAATGAGCCAGCACTCTGATGTAGCAGTATACTGCTCTGTATACATGCCTACGTAGGTAAGTATTGGCTATGAGCTGTGTATTAGAATCCAGTGAGCTGTGTGTTTGCTCATCTCCAGGGGAAAATATATCCCCCAAGCCTAGCTGGCCTTCTAGGCCTTTTGTTTTCCCCAGCCCAAAACTTGCGGCATGACCTTTGTAAGCCGATGTCCACCCTCTGCTTCGGCTTTGTTCAATGACCGTGCGGCGTGGCGGCGATCAAAAAGGCAGCTAAAGCAGCCAAAGAGAGAAGGAGAAAAAAAAAGCAGAGAGCCTCCCATCCTTTCCCTATGCCAGGCAGCAGCCTTTTTGTGCGTGCATACCCGCGTGCATGCAAGTTATATGCCGAATGCAATATTGTACCTTCGAGAAAATGCCAATTGTCCATGTCTGCGCCTTGCTTCCCAATTCTAGATCAGAGTAAAAGAAGTTGAGTGTACTCGTAATGAGTGAGTGTCGAGATCCTTCAATATAACGTCAGGTCGCCATGGTGACGGCACTGCGCGGACGGGCTGGCGGCACAAAGGATCCCGTGGCCTCAAGCCGGGCAGACATAACTCTGGTGGGAGGAGAGTAGGGGTCCAGATCCTCACATCCTGCGCTATTCGCCTCCGTGCTTCTGCGATGGTGCAGACCATGCTCGCGCATGTCGGCGGGTTTGGCTGGACCTGGGTGCAGGAGCGAAGTAATCAGGGTGCCGGCGCGTTCTCCACTAATACTTCGACGTCGGCGTCCAGTTTGACCACGGATACCGGGAGCCGTCACCGATGCATGTGACATTTGCCGCGCCATCCGAGCCTCGGCGTCTGCAGCCTCTTTGGCATTGAGAGCTTCGCTGGGCAGTAAGATGGCACGATCAAGGCCGTACGGCAGACCACGATGTCTACCTCGTATCATCATGGCGATGAGGACAAGTTTACCGACAACGCTGAATTGAGAGCAGAGTGAAGCATTCACGGTCGGGTAACCGAGACTCATGCCGACGGTTCCGTAGGCGCTAATAACCTCAAACAGGACTGCAAACATAGAGAAGTCGTTGGCCATAAGGCGCGGCCCCTCTGAGATAGCCAGAATGAAGAGACCCATGAAGATGTACCACAAATCGAAGGAAAGCTGTCTGCGCAAATGGGCGCCGACGTAAGATAGGTCGCTGTTATGCGCTTTTTCATCTATTTCTTCGCGGACACCGCCGTATATGCCAAGGGAGTCTTCTTCGTACACGTTCGTACGACGGACCGAGATAGCGATGGGGAAAACGGATATGTACATCATGATCATGTACGAAACTTGGACACCAGGGTGGAGGAGGGCAAGGTTGACGCAAGAGAAGCCAGCGGTTCTGGTTGATGCGGCTTCAAACAAGCCATTGAGGATTTTGATGCCAGCTGGCATTTCCGTAACAGGCCCGGTACCAAGCTGTACACCAGTTAGCGGGTGAAACATGAAGCAGCACAGGCATACATACGTCGAGGACAATGAAGAAGATAACATCCAAGCCGTTGAGAATAATCAACAGCCAAAAGAGCCACCAAGTAGCACCTGAGGGAAACAGGAGTGTAAAACACCGACGAGGATGATCAAGAAGAAATCTCAGCTCCTCGTATATACCCGTGCCGCGCGGCACAACCAAGGACATGACCCATATGACAAAGCGAAGCATTACCGGGAAGCCAGTGTTCCCAATGACAATGAGAAAGCTCATGAGAAGCAGGGGGAAGACGGCAGTATTGAAAGAATTCATGCTGTCAGGCGTCAGGGTGAAGCCCAAGTCCATGAAAGCCGAATTAGCCGTGAAGAAACCCCACCAAGTTCTGCTCTGGGCTGCCGCATCGACGACCTCGCCCCATCTGTCTACATTGAGAATCCATGGAACGAGGCAAACAACACCGAGGATCGAGAAACCCCAGAAGTACCAAGTAAGTACCAACGCAAGGGTTTTTAGAGATCGGTATTCAATGCCGCCAAGCTCCTCTCGTTGCTCTTCGGTGAGGTCGGGGAAGGCTGAATTGCGTCCAATGGTTGGCTCCCAGCTGAGATATGGTGTTCCCTCTTCCTTGTCTCTGCTGATAGCAGTCCTCAACGCATGGAGGGTATGCCGTCTCTGCACCCTCCACCCATGTACTGCATCCTCTTCATGATGAACTTTGGTGCTCTTCTCACTGAAAATCCGAGGCTTTCTGGGCTTCAGAAATGATAGGGCATTCGCTACTGCACGTGCATCGCCAACAATACTCTCGCTGGCAGACTCCTTAAGCTTTTGACGATCAGGTTCTTCGATGGTTATGGCTTGTGGACGAAACGGAGATGGTCGAGATAGAGTTGTCTCAAGAGCTGAGGTCTCATCGTCATCGCTATGTTCCACTAGCTGGGGACGGAGCCCCCGTTCTGCATCTCTCGGCCCGGGAATTCGTAGAATTTCCTCATCCTTTCTCTGGCGTTCAAGAATGGCTAGATGTTCCTCTTCTGAACGCACCGGGGGAAGTTTTACTTCCCCTTCCACACCATCACTTCTTTTGACTGTGTCTGCAAATGTGATACCAGGTTGCCGAACGGCCGAAGCGTTATTCACATCGGTATAATCGTGAGTTTCAACCGTGTCTCCGTTGACAGCAGTTGAGCCACTCCCGGTTTCCTCTTTTGGGCCGTCTCCGGTCAGAACAATACCATCATTTGTGATACGGGAAGGCTGCCCGTTGTGCATGACGGTGATGCTCCTCCCATTCACACCGCGTTCAGCGTCTGCAACATCGGGCGTCGGCCTGGTTTTCGACTTGGAAAGAGTGCCTCTGCGCGAACGCGCCTCGCTAACGATGCCCTGAAAGCGCTTTTCAAACCAATAAAGCCGGAGAAAAACGACAAAGGAGTTGATTGTGATAGGATTTGCCAACATAGGGATAAGGTAACAGACGATTTGTTGGAACGTATTCAGCAAGTTGAAATCGACCGTGTTTAATCCGGCTTGGGTACTGGCACCGCTGGCAAAGAATAAGGCGTCGATATAAGCCACATTTCCTCGGCCTGAACCATACACTATTACGGATCCAGACAGAGCGAGGAAGATGATCCAAAAGTCTGAGCCAAGGTTAGCAGCTGCCTGTGCCATAGGCGCCATGCCCCAGTGCGGCACTTACAATGAACCGTGATGAAGTTGAAGTGAGGATTCTTTGATAGGAAGGATGGACGGAGCGCTCTGAACTGGTCGCCAATCCAGGTACGCACCTGGTCCATGATGGGCGGTGCGGCGTTGGTGGCTGCCCAAATCGAGAATGACACAGAAGAGGCGAGGTTTGTCCTCTAGGTGGGTACCCAGAGAGAAGGCGACCGAGGACAATGAGATGCGCTGATGAACAAGCCGCAGTGGTTTGAGGATCAGGAGGCGAGATTGATCAAGTTCAACCTCGGCGCAAAATGGACTTTGCCCTTGGCAATTGGGCTTGCTTGGCAGTGGCAGCGGGTCAAGCAAATACGGTTGAAGGTGTTAGGAGAGGCTGCTGCCAGCTGCAGCGGACGGCAGAAAGGACTTTATCATGACGGCCAGACGACATGCGGCAGGAACCGACAATCTGAGGACTCCGAAGGGGCGAGAATCGCAGGCCGAAAAACCTGTATCGGGATGCTCGTCGGAGCTGTGATGTCGTGACGTCCCAACAAGACTAGAGAAAGGGCAATCGGAGAAGGTGTATGTAGATAATCTTATGAGAGCAGGGACAGCATCAGAATTCAGCGGATAGCGGAGACGAGCTAGACAAAAACTGGGGAAAGAGCAGTTCGCGTTCGAGACAAAATGCGGTTGTTGAATCTGAGCTGGAGGAAGGGCAAGCGCGAATTACCAAGAGCGGTGGCTCCTGCACCGGACTGACAAAGGCCCAATCTGACCGGTTCCCGCAGTTGGGATGAAGTGATGGCAGATGTTGCGGCGAAGCTGTAAGTGACGAAGGACCCTTGTAACTTGGTGGGTCTAGACCCCCGCTGGACCCAGCCAAGATTTGCGAGATTGGCCTTGGCCTTGGCACTGTCAACTGGGACTTGGGCAGGAGCAGCCGCGAGAGGCCGCCGAAAGCATCCCGTAACTCGCAAAAAACTGAGTGTGCCGACAATTGCTCACCCCAAAGGACGCGGATGAGGGAACTGGGAAGTCAATTGAGCAAGATAACGCGGAAAAAATCCTTGGCTACGATAATCATGTTTCTCGGCATGGGTAGATTGATGAACGAAACACGCTGTTGTCGCATTCCGAATTCCGCATCTCGGGGCCTTGGACCTGCCAAGACCGAAATTCCCATGCCAAAACACGGCCTTTCGATGTCAGCGATGCACTGATCTGATCTCTGTCGGAAGCCGCTCCGAGACCGCTGATGACGTCCATTTCCGCTGCATGCGCCTCTGCCGGAATCCACACCGACCGTGACGACAATAGCCTCGTGCTCAAGCACTCGCATTTGGTTGGTCATTATTGAGCTAACACAGCAAGCCCGATATGCCTGTGACAAAAAAAAACAAGGGATGACCACAGCGAGTGCTCCACCAGGTTGTTTCTTATCAGCGGCACCAGACCATGTCTAAACCCGGATAGAAGTTCCCCATAACCTTCCAGAACAACCAACGCTCGCGCTGTTAATTCCTGTTGGTATTCATCCACCAGTGCCCAACCGGTGAAGCAAGGCAGAGAAATCCAGAAGGATTATGATAGGATTGTCACATTTATGATCTTACTGCATGGGAGCCGCCGCACTCTGTGACCTAAAACCTCGGCGTGGAATTTGCTTCTTTTTGTGGTAATCAAGGGACCGTACCGTACAATCCAACCTGTGAAAGATTGTTAGCGTGGGACTTGGTGAGTACCACAATACGAAGTATCCAGCAGGGGTTTGCGCAATGAAAGGTATTTTGAGAGGGGTCAAGCCAGAATATTTAGGCCTTGAAATTTACTCCCTAGGGCCTCAAGTTTCCATCATAACCCCTCAAAAATGGAAAAGAATGCCGGGGGGAGGTTGGCCCGGAAGCTACAGCCAAGCCGTGAAGTACCGCGTGAACAATCTTTTAGGGGTTGGACTGTACACTTGGTGTAACGGGGGGTTGGGTTTGGACCTCAGACCTCAAGAAGCAGACAACACTCGTCTCTCGTCTCGGTGTACCGGAGCGAAGCAGAGGTACGAGGGGGCGATTTTAGACCAGATGAGTAGCTACAGCGAGCGGCAATTCTCGAGCGACGAAGTTGGACGCCAAGGTTCTGTAGGTATTCGCAAGGTTTCCATACCCACCACCTCTCATTGCTCCCCACGCTCCCTGCCTACCTAAGGTAGCGAAGAAGACTATTCGCCGCTCTTATCAATTGAGATCCTTACACATTGTTTGCCAGGGATGTCTTTGGCATTGACTTTGGAGAATATGGCGAGCCCTTCCCTCTCGCTGATGTTGAGTCTCATGGGTGACAATGTCGACAAGCTTTCCTCTCCCTCTCGCGGCAATCTGGAAAGAAGCCTTGAACTCCGTGCAGAAAGTCAGTTGAGAATGCAGTGATACCACATAGTTGTGCATCGTCGCCTGTAGAAGCACAACGCGTGGGATATAGGAGTTTATGAACCATGAGCACAAGGATGGTCTGAATTTACAGTGAAAGTAGGTGAGCCAGGGAAAGATATGTCTCGTTGAACATGAAGCCGGTATCATCGAACTCGCGCATTGGCCGGGAAACCTCACCGTCCACGAGAACATGTCCACAGTGGCCGAGGAGACCACTAGAACAGCGAGAAATCATTGTATGTATCTTTGTAATTCTACTACTCGATGGTCTGTGTATGGGGGTAGAGAGAAGTGAGAAGTAGACCACAAACGTGTTGGATTGCATACTGTAGGCAAATCATCATGATGAAGCGACAAACGCGCAGAGCCCTTCCAAGGCGGTGGCCCCATGGAAAAGGAAAAGTCCAATCAAATGTCCGAATAGGCGCTGCCATCACCTACCCCTATTGTTACATGGTATACACAATACAAGACCCTCACTTCATTTCTTCGCTTTTCCTTTGCTCTTCGCCTTGCCCCCAACCGCATTACCTGCCGCACCCCTCGAGGAAAACACTTTTCTATTCTTCTTCCAGGCAAACACCAGGTCCGCCACGCTGCCCAAGTCATGTTTCGGCTGGCGCATGTACGTCAGACGAGCACGGCGAGCGCGACGGCGCGCCCGCTTGATGATCTCAATACCAGCCACATTCTTGTTGTAAATCTTGAACCACATCTCGACACCTACCTTGCCGAGATGATTACGCAGCAGTACCGCCGAATCAATTCCAGCCCGTCGAATTGACAAGCACACGCCCGCGAACGGCTCACCCCCCCTTCGATGCGTTACCATGAGCACGTCGCCTACGCGAACACCCTGGCGCGTCTTTGCGAAAAGAGCAGTGCGCGCGCCCGTGGGGTCCATCCGTGCGATCTGAGCAGCATGGAGAATCGGAAGAGGGTCTGATGGAGGAACAATCAACCCGGGAAGTTTGGATTCGCGGGATCGGGTGGCCGGTTTGGGTGGCTTGTTCGAGATCTCGATCATAGTTGGGTTCGTCTTCACTTCGGGAGTCTTGTAAACGGCAAAGGCGGTACGAAGCTTGGCTGTCTTCCTGTCTCGAAGTTGGTCTACCGAATATGTTAGCTGCTGGGTTCGGGAAGGCGTTGCGGCTAGACGTACAGAAGTTGTGATCAAGCAGAGCACCTGGTGCAGGTTTGCTTTGGGTCGCTATTGATCGGTGAAGTGTGGTGTCTTGCCGCCTTGCCTGGCGGAGGCTGATCTTCAGACAGCCAAGAGACCGTCTGCAGAACGGTGCGACGGCCATCCTGTCGTCTTTGCGTGTCCGTTTCGACGTCGATGGGTAGCTTCGACGTCGAAGAAGACGTTGTCGAAACCGGTGCCAATTTGGGGTTACAGTGGGGAAAAAGTTCCTGGATCGGCCCCATTAAACTCTGGCTGGAGCCAATCAGCGCTCATTGAACAGGGGCTTGTTTGAATTGATTTCGAGAAGTTCTCGCGCGCCCAGTTTTCACGTCGGGAGCTTCAATCCAGATAGCAAGCCATGTCTGGTGTAGCCACCGTCCATTCCCTAAGAATAGGGAGCAGAGTCCTGGAGGCTGCTGTGAGAGTCTCCAGGACTCAAAGACGATGGCTCACGTCAACACAATTCAGAGGTACGCAAATTTGTGCTTGGTTTGGTTCACTAAAGGTGTTGCTGCTCACAAACCGCCTGCTCCAACAGCCTCCCAGAAGATCATATCTTTCAATGATGCCTCCCCGACTATCAAACCACTCCTAGATACGGTCAGAGACAAGATCATCCTCCCCCAGTACCTCCCGAAGGACCAGCGGAAGAAGATGTACAGTCCCAAGTTCAAAGCACTCCTCGATCGGGACCCTTTTGTCCTGGAAATCGACGGCGAGGTGCACAAGTTCCCCCACCAGGATATGAGAATGCTTCCCAACACGAACAAGTCTATCATTGCCGTCATCAATGCGATGAAGACCAGGGCCGATTTCCAGCTCCTCCCCCGACTGCTCGAGGGTGTGTGCGTGCAGGCAGGACGCAACGTCGACCGCGCCGTATTCTGCAAAGCGATCCGCAGCGCCAGTTACGCAGATGCTATACCAGTCATTATAGACTGTATCAAGCGTGTCAAATCCACCGGTTTGCGACTTGATATACACGAGACGTCAGCCCAGCTCTTCACGGCGATC
>Ga0247763_1000597_pt1 | contig 21629 bp, 21 predicted proteins | sample UWRJL141409B4_FD_179926 | JGI IMG/M metagenome (GOLD analysis project Ga0247763, IMG submission 179926) | Plant litter microbial communities from Arlington Agricultural Research Station in Wisconsin, United States - UWRJ-L141-409B-4 | ecosystem: Environmental > Terrestrial > Plant litter >...
AAAAAAAAAAAAAAAAAAAAGAAAAAGAAAAAAGAAAAAGAAAAAATGGAAAAATGGATGGAACTTACATAGCTGACCCACTGATCTTGGTTCCAAACAATGTACTTGATCTCGTTTTCCTTGTCGTAGTACGGTCGGAGATTGTGCTGTTGGATTATGTCGACAATTTCTCGGTAAGAAAGCGTGCCGGAACTTTGCGTGCACTTTGCCACCAAGTCAGCAGTCGCGCCTTCCTAGGTACCTACCTAGGTTTATATGATAAGGGAAGAGAAAATGACGTACCGGCCCACCCGCAGCGCCCCCACGGAAGCGACAACCCGGCTGATAGCAAGCGGGGTTTTCCAGCTGAAAAGACCGTCCGTAGAAACCAATGCCGAGATTCAATTTCGCCGGGTCAATGTTGTTGCGCCAATACAGGTCGAAAGCGATCTTGATCTCGCTGAGGTTGGTGTGGGCGAGGACGTTGTTGCCAATAGGATTCCACGAGTCCCAGACGCCGTGGAGGCTGGAAATTAAGATCAGTAAAAAATAAAAATAAAAAGAAGAAGAAGAAGAAGCTGGCAAAAGACAGAGGAGGTTGACTCTTACTCGTAACCTACACACTGTCAGCGCATGTTCATGTTGATCTCTCAAAAGTGCACGGTGAAACAGAAACTTACTCATAACATTGACAAAGTCAACGGCATCCGAACTGGCTTTAATGTCAAAATGCCGCAAATACCAATAGCTTGTCGGCGTCGTAAAGCTGACTTGGTAATCCTCTGGTTGGTTGGCAATTTCGGCGCGGAGCTCTTGCAGGAGCTTGGTGAAGTTGATGCCGTCGTCGGGACGGCCGCCCCGGTCTTCGGCGCCGGGGTATTCCTTTGGATCATCAAATCAGTATACTCTCGGATATCAAGGTATCAAAAACAGAAATAAAAAACTCACCCAATCAAAATCAACACCGTCAAAAGCATACTGCCGCAAAAACGTCATCAAATTCACAATAAACTTCCTCCTCGACACCGGCGTCGCCACAATATCCGAAAAGACCGTCTGGTATTGTCCGGGGTCATTGTGCGTCCAGCCCCCCAGAGCAACAAAGACTTTGAGGGCACGGTTTTTGCGCTTCAGCGCGGTGAATTCGGAGAACAACCTGTCGGGGATGCCGTCCATGGGCACAATGTTGAAATCAACAGGGGTTATGAAGGCGAAGGAGAAGAAGAGGTGGGTTAGAACACCGACGGGGATTCTTGATAAGGGCTGTTGAATATCAACCACAGTTAATAATACACACAAACCACTCGAGACATCACTTGTGGGTAAAGAGGAGAACTCACCATGTTCATACACTTGTGCTGATAATTCCACGCTTCATAGTAGCCGATAACCCGGTTTCTCACATTCGACCCCGATTTGCCGGAGCTAGGCTGTTCGCAGTTGTTTTGGCACGAGGTAGTGGGGTCCTCGGACACGCCGCAGAACTCGGCAGTTTGGCCGCAATAGCCCCAGGGTCCACAGCATCTATATTTTCTTGTCAGTAAAACTTGGAGAGAGGACAAAGGGCCTCGGATGACTTACACGTTGAGAGGGCAGGTTTTGCCGGGGGGATCAGCATATCTGAAATCACGAGAAATGCCAACGTCAGGTTCAGATTCAGACTCAAACTCGACTTTGAAAATAAAATAAAAAGGACAAGGAGAGGAGAGAGAAAAAAGGGAGATATACCGTCCACATTCCGCCTTGGCATCACAGTTACTCCAGCAAACATCATTCGGAGAGGTATTCGTTGTCCCGCACGCGTCTGGGCCATAGTTGCACCAGCCCGTGGCCTTGGGACAACACGCGCCGTTGCTGCAGGGCCGACCCTCGCCGCAGGAAAAGTCATCATCGTCAGATTGGCGGGGAAGGAGATCTCTTGTTTCGAGCGAGGCGAGACATGTTTCCTCAGGAGTGCGGGACTTTTTGACCGAGTAGTCAAAGGGACTGTTTTGTTATTAGTCGGATATTCAAGAGCACGAGACGAGACGAGAAGTGGAGGGGGGGATAGACATACTCCCAGGCAGTGTTCACACACACCGGCTCAGCAAGCTTGGATGACAGCGGAGCAGCAAGCGCGGTATCGACGAGAAAGAAGTAGTAAAAGAGGAGAGAGAGGGCAAACACGGGACCGAGATATCGAGGCGCCATCTCAAGCAAGACTCAGAGAGAGACAAATATCGCAGTGCTGTGACATGATACCAGACTCTGGGAGGGTGTTGTGTAATGGGAATCAGTTATACTCTATCGACAAGACGTCTCCATCCTTTGGCTTCAACCTCTGGAGGGAGCGATCTGTCCTCTCTCCCTGCTCAACTGCCAGACTACTCATCCGGGGGTCACTTGTTTCTCTCGGCGACCGTCTTCGTGCAAGACCAGACAGGGTATCCTCCTCTAAGAATTCAATAGATTGTCAATAAGATCAATAAGAACATTGTTAATGAACAGCTCACCGCTTTTTTTTTTCTTGTCCAGGAAGGGATCCAGCCCGCCTATTTACAGCCTTGGCCCCTCACTCATGGGTTAGCCCTAACCTAACCTGGAGGTTAGGTTGTGTAAGTAGGTTATATAAGTGGTAAGTAGCCCAGTTTGTCGACGACGTCGTTTCAATGTAACACACAGTTGAGTAAGCACATTGACGGGATTGTACGCGGTGACTAATTATCAGATTTTGGCGTTTTTACAAGAGAGTCCAGTCTAGCCAAGTCGAGGCTGCTTTCGCTAAGCTGTCCAAAAAGGCCGACGGGTCTGAGAGCTTTCCCCTGGTGGGTATGGGGGAGAGATGTGCAGTGGATGCGCGACTCAGGGGCTGGCTCGGTAATCGCCCCCGCAAAAGGTAATCGGTATTGCTATGCCAAGACATTTATGATCCATGGGGGAAGAGTTGATATGTGTAAGTATTGACGAGTTGATGCTTCGTTGTGCAAGTGTTTATTGAGATAAGTCTCTTCATTGCCTTGTGGGCTGTGTCTCAAAATTTCGATTTCGGTTTCCTCGAGAGATCGACTTTTCGTTCTGTCTGGCAATTCTCACAACTCAACAGAACCATAACAAATAACATGTTTCGAAATTTTATTTTGTTCGGGGCGCTTTGCCTTTTCCCACTCAACTGTCTGGCAGGACAGTTTTTCAAAGATTATGACCTCCCCGAAGACCTCACTCCCAACTGCGCAGCTGCCCTGTTAGCCGACGTTGTCAACTGCAGCCCCGCCGCGGCTCGTCTCCAACGCGGGACTTACTATCCCCTAACGGAACTCTCCCACATTTGCACTCCCGACTGCACCTCGTCGCTTTCCGATTACCATGGGACGATCCTGTCAGATTGTGCCACCGACACTTGGATTGGCCTTACTGACCAAGAAGAGCCCGTGGCTATGATTTCGGAACTGATTCGGTATACTTATAACCTCACCTGTCTCCGCGATAACGGGGACACAACCTTTTGCAACAACGCCGCCGCCGCTTATGCCGCACATGATGATCCCGACGCGGCCGCTCTGCCGGGAGGCATGCCCGCCAACGGCGACTTTGGATCTCCCGTGACCGATCCGTGTGATGATTGTTTGGTTTCGCTACTGCGGTTTCAGGCCGGGTCGCCGTATTTTAACGGCTTGGATTTACAGACGGAATCGATTTACGAGTCCAAAACGGTGGAGTGCGGTATTGTGGGGGCGCCGTTGACGACTACTCCATTGACTCTTTTTACGTGATTCTCCCATCCCTATTACCGGTGACAACGTAGGCCGAGACCGGACGCTGACAGTGAGTTGTGTATACAGTCCCACGAGTTCCGGCCCCCCAGCTACACCCACTTGCGCTGGCGACACCTATACGATCCAACCCGGGGATACCTGCCGCAGTGTTTCTCTAGCACAGAGCATCGGCACGGCCTGGCTGCTCTCGGATAATCAACTCATGGCCGGCTGTGTGGATTTTCCCACAACTGGCACGCTGTGTCTTGTCAACACGTGCGAAGTCCACACGGTGTTGGAGACGGATACCTGTGAGTCGATTGCAGCGCTGTATGAGATTACCGACACGCAATTACGGAGTTTCAACCCTGTGGGTTCCCTTCCCCTTCTCTTGTCTGTTCAATGTGGGATAATTCTGATCTTGGCTCTTTAGTCCATCAATGCAGGATGCGATAACCTCGCCAAAATGCTCGACGACCTCATCTGCGTCGGCATTCCCGGCACGCCCTACACGGCACCGACATCGGTTACTGTCCCGCCGATTATCCCCACGACGGCAGCGCCGATCCCTACCAATATCGCCGTGGACACGACCGAGCACTGTGGGCGCTATTATGAAGCCGCCGAGGGTGATTACTGTAACCTGTTGGTGTTGCGATTCGGGATTACCCTGGAGGATTTTGTGTTTTTGAACCCGGCAATCAACGAGAATTGTACGAATTTATTTCTCGGGGAGAGTTATTGCGTGCAGGCGGTTGGTGATAGTAAGTTTTCTCTCTCTCTCTCTCTCCTTCTCCCTCTGGTCATGAGAAAGTAAGGTAAGGTAGGGCAGAGCTAATACATGTACCCCCCCAGTAAACACGTACCCCGGAAAAGTCCCCATCACCTCCGTCACCCGCACCACCATGACCGAAGACCTCGCTACGGCCTTGCCGTCGGTAACCTGGACGGCGCGGCCGTTTTATTCGCAGGCCCCACTGGCCAGCGGCACTGCAGATGACTGTTTTCTCTATTTTTCCGGAGACCTTTTCGCTTCGGGAAACGGCATGTCCCAGTTGAATTCCGTGTGCGAATATGCGGCTGTGATTATGGACGTGACGTTTGAGGAATTTTCCACGTGGAATTCGGGACTGGGGAATATCTCGGCCGAGACCTGTGAATTCGATCCCGACCTGCGCTACTGTTCGCGGTATTACTCGGGGGAGAAACCGAGAGAGGTGCCGGGGGATGAGAGCTTACCTCTTAGGGTTAGTTCTTATTTTTTTATTTTTTTTTATTTTTCTTCTCCCCTCCCTTTCTCTATAAATTTTATAGTTGGCTAACTGATTTATCACTATTTAATAATAAATAGGACGGCATGACCACCGACTGTGTCGAAACCGTCGAAGTCACCGAGAACAACGGATTCACGTGCCAAGACGTGCTCGACATGTACGAGATTACCATTACGCAGTTTTTCGAGTGGAATCCCTCTGTGGAAGACGACTGTTCCGGTCTCTGGTTGGGGTATCAGTACTGCGTGGAAATTGAGCAGGCTACAACAACTACCACGCAGGCTGCTACAACAACCACTACGACGATCCCAACACCACCGGGTCCGACTCAGCCGGGTCAGCCGCCGAATTGTAATAAATGGCATTTGGTAGAGGGTGAGTACCCACCTCTTTTGCTCTTGTGACTTGCAGCTTTACACGATCAAAAAAAAAAAACTGATAACATGGAAATGGACTATAGCCGGAGATAATTGCGGAGTCGTCGAAACCGAACATGAAATCACCCACACGCAATTCCTCGAGTGGAATCCCGCCGTGTCGTCAGACTGTCTGTCTGGATTCTGGGCTGGTGAGTCCAACCCTCCACTCCATCCATTTCTTCATGTTTTATTCCAAAACTAACAGGATCAAGACACGGCGTACTGTGTCGGCGTCTCTCCCCCTTCCACTACCACCACCACCACCTCCACGCCAACACCAACCCCCTCCCCCGCCCCGGAGCCAAACCAAGCCGGCAACGCCGTCGCAGAGTGCTACCTCTACGAAGCTGCCCAGTCGGGAGATTGGTGTGCCCTGTTCGCTGACCGTCACGAGATTTCTCTGGCGAACTTGTTTGCATGGAATACAGTACTGGGATCGGGCGGAGAGGGATGTGCGACGAGTTTCTGGGCGGGGTATTATTATTGCGTTGGTGTGGTTTCCGCTTGATGTACCTAGGTATTTACCTCCCTACCCACCTTGGCAACTTGGCGACGTTGACTCTCATTGTCGTATCCCGCCTGGTTTGTTTGCTTGATTCGCCGTTCAGATATAACGTTTGTTGCATTCGCCGTCGTTTGCCAGTGACAACTGCGCCATTGTATGACTGAGTATTAAGGACTCAAACATGCTCATAATGCAATCAGTCAGAAGCCATTACTTTATAAAGGGCCGTTCAAGTGGCAAAACTATCGAGCACCACCAGCCCATTTCACTCACCTCTGATCCGGTCCGGTCCTGTTTCCCAAGCATGGACAGCCTTCCAGTTGAGATCCTGGTAATGATCGCTTCTTACTGCACCGGCTACAGGTTCAGGTTCTCCAGCCTCGCTACGATATCACCAAAATGGCAGTACGCAGCTGAATCGCGCACCCTAGCGGAGGTTAAGCTGCGCTTCCAGACTGACCCGCCTCGTGACGACGTCGCCATGTTTCGGAGGGTATTTCGCTCGCCAACGCGACGGTCCCTGCTTCGCGAGATCGTCCTGGAAATTGGCTCGGCTGTCTCTCTATCAAGCACGTCCACAGGTTATACCGAGTTCGGCCAGGGGGTAAGAGAGGTCTTGTCATACATCAGATCCTGGGGAGAGGAAGAAGAAAGAAGAAATATCAAACTTAGTGCTGTGTGCTACTTCTCCGACTCCCACAATAGGAATGGCCACCCTCATCGATACACTAATGATGAAACTCGGTCCTGGTCGTTGCTGAGATGCGACAATTCGGCAGTCGTGTTGCCCACCGTGCTGTCTATTATAAGCTTCTCTGAATGTACACCTGACGGTCTCTGTCCCAGGACTCTGGGCCCTATCCTGCGCGCCCTCCCTACTCTCAAAAACATCACCCTCAGGTACCCACGCGGCATGCATCAGAGTGGTGGTGGGGACTTACGTGACAAGCTGGCTAGGTCTCTATCTGATCTATCATTTGCCCATCTTGGATCCTTCAGCTTCTATGCCAATGAACAGGGGCAAGGGAATCGGTACGGAGAGCCCCAAGGCAGCGTCCCTGCTGACGTTACTCGAGATGATGAGCTGAGCAAGGGGTTGCGGAGGATTTCTCAGCTGCCTTCGATGAGACAGTTTGAGCTCTTGGGCAATCATATGCTGACAGCTGATCTCTTCCAAGTTGGCGACAATGAGAAATGGCCGTGCTTGAAGGTTATGGAGATAGAAGCCTTTGAACGGGCGCCTAATCAAGCCCCATATTTCCCCACCACCCTCCGGGAACGTGGCTGGGCAAACTTCAATCATCTACTTTACGCCCTCACACATGCTGTATCTGCTATGCCGATGCTACAAAGGTTAACCTTCTCCATGAGACTGGGGGGTCGCAGGTGTTATGCTGAGTACCTCGCTTCCGGCGTAGCGGGTACCATGTGCAATGCGGCAGACATCCCCAAATATAATGCAATACATAAACATGAAATGCCATGGGGAGTCAACAAAATTATGAAACGGTTCGATGAGCAAAACCGCATGGTGCGGCGCTGGGAAGTGTGCTTCTTCAACAATGAGTGGGTGGCGCCGGAAAACATCAGAAGCCAATGGAAAGCGACTGTCGGCAAGAATGTGCATTTGATCACGGGAATAAATTTGTAGAGTATCACGTACCTTGGGCACCTTATGTGGCTGCTAGGAGAGAAACTCAAGGGGGGGAGGCATTGACGAGTGCAATACAGTGGGAAGCTTCGTTAGCCGCGAGCATTGGATTGCGACATCGATTAGCCGATCGGGTCTGCTCCGTTCGGGCAGGGTCGCGAGTCGCGGGCTGGCATCTTTTGGCGTCTGTGGCAGGCAGGCACGTGGTGGAACAGCGAGGATGTCGGGAAATGGAACAAAACCTGAGAATTGATGCAATGGAAGAATTTTGTCGTCTCCGGTGATAGCTCGACTGCTGTTGCCGGAAATTGTGCACAGGCCGAAATTCTCTTCTCACAAAAGGACCACGCTGCGCTAGTCTTCCCTTAGGTAGGGGCTACCACCGCACCTTCCTCAATATAATTGCCCCTCCATTGCTGGGCCTCTCCGCTACAACAATGCTGCATCGCCGCCGACAATCTCTTGCAGCGATGACTCCAGCGGGGCCGTAGGGGCAAGCCTGCAGGAAACGTTGCCTCTGCTTCCATTGCGCCCTAGAAAAGTGCAGCTGCACCCCGGTGCATCTCAACCAGTCCCGCGATCTCGCTAAGATCTGCCGCAGATCCGCTCCAATGCGCCTGTCCAGCGCTGTCAAGATGCGTGCTTCCAGTCAACGTGGAACCCGGAAGCGGCTTTTCAGCCAGAGCGGGCGGGCCAAATGCACCACCCCAGTATCCCGACTCAGCGCCCTTGGTTCCGCCGACTCTCAACCCCGGATAGCCTCAGATTTCACCCAGTCGGGGATAGCCCAATCAGCATCCCAAGACGACAGGTCCGGACTTTTGTTGTAGCAACGGCTAAGAAAAAAAGCCGGATCGGGGAGTCAAACGACGACCCAGGCCGTCGTTGTGTCTCTTTAGAGTCTGCTCAGCTGCGACTGTCCTTCCGTGTCCAGATATCTGCCTCTGGCACTAAAACAATCCTCGCTAGCAGCGTTGATGCTTGCTTGCATGGAAAGACGTTCGTCGCGCAGATTGCGTCGCAAGATTGCTGAAGAATACCGTCTCTATCGAAAACCACCTTGAATCAATGTCAAGAGGCTATTCTCTGCTTCATCTCTTTCATTAGATTCTGTCCACGAATACTCCAGACACGTGTCGAGGCGATCGTCGTTGACATGTCTTGGCACCGCCACTCTGCAGGAGGCTTAGCAGAAGGCAGAATCCTCGAGCTGAACTCGCTTAACACCCCTGCCCCTAAAACCATGGCATCCCCGATTCCGAGAGCCTTCCCCCTCTTCTTCAACCTCACACCACCATGGACCCCGTCAGCGCGTTCCAGTTGGCAGCGGCCGTTATTGGCGTCGTCGACTTTGGCGCTCGTGTGCTTTCCGAAACGCGCGAGATTTACCAGTCAGCGTCGGGACACACAGCGCGCGATGTCGAATTGTCAACCCTGGCCCAGGAGCTGTCCGGGCTTGGCGCCCAGCTGCAGAGCCGCATACCCGACGGCACCACTCCGCCAGTGGGAGCTGAGGCAACCCTCATTGAGCTGTCGCAGCGATGCGTGGATGCGAGCGACCGGCTGAACAAGGCCATTTGTGATTTGCGGTCCAACACATCTGGGACAGGCAAGATCAGCACCGCGGCTGGTAGTTTCGCATCGGCATTGAAGTCGGTGTGGAAAGGGAGCGAGATCGAGAGTCTGAGGGAAAGTCTCGCCGAGATCCGATCGCAGATGACGCTCGCCATCTTGGTCTGTGTCTTGTAAGCTGACGCTAGGTTTTTCACCTTCTCCTACCCGCGCAATAACTCACCGCCCCGCAGACAAGAGACGAAAAGAGATGACCAACGGCACACCGACTTGGGCACTCGTCTGGACCACATCGCCCAGAAACTCGACCATCGCGACCAGCCTGCCTACCAATTTGCCAGAGAACTGATTCAGGTAACCTCCCAGGAGCAAACCGCCCAGATGTCGCAAAAAAGCGCAAATCTCATCCGCATCCTCTGGGACATTGACTGGAACTCGTGGACTGGTGGCCGAAACGGGAAGCAAGCCGTCAGCTTCCCTGCAAATCCACTCGTCAAGGGCGACCTACCCGTCGACATGAAGATTCTCAGCGATTTATCGTTTACGCAAATCGATGCCAGGGAAAAGGCCATCTCCAAAGCCCATGCTGATACGTTCAAGTGGCTTTTCCAGGACCAAGAGACTGACGAGAAGGGGGAGGCAATAAAATGGCCTAGCTTCCCTCTATGGCTCCAGGAAACGGCCGGGTCCCTTTATTGGGTCACGGGGAAGCCGGGCTCTGGCAAGTCGACCCTCATGAAGTACATCTTCGAGAGCGAACAACTTGAGCCCCTTCTAGCAGAATACGCGGGCAACCTCCGCCTCCTCCTTGCCGGCTTCTTTTTCTGGAACCCTGGATCCGGGATGCAAAAGTCACGGGAGGGCCTCCTCAGGACCCTTCTCTACCAATGTCTCATGGCACGCAAGGATCTTATCCCTACTGTCATGCCTAGGCGCTGGGCACTCTACAACCTACTTGGGAGCGACGTGACGGCGCCGGAGTGGACCTGGCGAGAGCTGACAGAATCCTTTGAAAGGCTCTGCTCGTATAATGGCAAGGAATTTCGGCTGGCCCTCTTCATTGACGGCCTCGATGAATTTGATGGAGCCGAGACATTCCCAGAGGTCCTTGTTGGCTGGATCAAGGGTGCTGTACAACAACACGACATCAAAGTTTGCGTGTCAAGCAGGCCTTGGAACACTTTTTCGGATGCCTTCCGTCACGATCGCTCCTTGAAGATGCAAGAACTGACGAAGCGCGATATTCGAAGGTTTGTTCATGCAAAATTCGACGATAACCCAGCCTTCACTGAGCTGAGGGAAGTTTTCACCACGGAGGCAGACCAACTCCTCAAGGATATTGTGGAAAAAGCCGAGGGGGTGTTCTTGTGGGTCAGTCTTGTCGTTGGCTCCCTGCTGTCTACCTTGACAGACACGCCGTCGATACCACACCTGCAGAAGATTCTAGCGGAAACTCCAAGCGATATCATGGGGCTGTATGACTCAATATGGGGCGGCATACCGGCCGGCAAGCGAACATCAGCGTCCAAGATCTTTCAACTCTTCCGGGTTCAGCGGAGTGTAGATTTGGTTACGTTTTGGCTGGCCTACGAGGGCTCCGCGGTTCGAGCGTCAACTGTCTGGGATGAAGCAAAGAGAGAGGGCATACCGAAGCTTCTCAATCGCCTTCTCGAAGGACACACGCGCGGACTGATGGAAACGACATCCGGTGCAGTGGGGCCCTTGCACCGCTCTGTCACTGACTGGATGAAAAGACCAAAGACATGGGACCAGATACGGCAACAAACACCGGCCGAATTCGATCCTTGCCTCGAAATCTTGGAAGCCACTCTCGTCACCCTTCCATTCAGCAAAACCATGGTGAATCCCAAAGAGGCAGACGTGGCAAACACTTGTTTAAATTTCCTTTCCACGGCCCAAATTGCGTGCCTGAGACCGGATCTTGATGAGAAGCGCCTGGTAAGGATCATGGATGATCTAGACAAATTCATCAGCGACAAAGCCATGAACAGTTCGAGTATCGGCGCGCTTACAACCATCACGGTTGGATCGACACATCCCAGCCGCGGATTGTTTTCAAGTAGTGGATGGCCCAGCATTCATCTCAGTTGGCGGAGTCAGTTTATCGAGTTGTGTATTGTCGGCATTGCCGCCGCTTCCGGCCTTGTTCCCTATGTCAAGGCCAAAGTCAAAGCTCATCCGGAATTATTGGTTGCAAAACCGAACAGGGAGCCCCTGCTCGAATCGGCCATATTCCCAGAGAAACACACATACCCTTTGGATGGCTCGGCTGGTTATTACATGCTTCCCGATCTCAAAAAAACCCGAGATCAAAGGCTCGAAATAATCCAGTTTCTCCTGGATACAGCAACGGTGCACTACAAGACGTCAATGGGCAGTGCAATGATCGACGTGGTAGTCCATGCGCGTCAAAACTGCCAAAGCACTCATCGCCTAGATGATGCAGAGTTTTTCGAAAAGGTCCGCGACATGTTGTTAAAGCATGGGTATAAGCCTGGCAAGGGGCTCGACGAACTATTGGCCTCTCAGCCTGCGCAGGATGGCTTTGAAGATCTCGTAGGTACACCGTCAGCTGTTGAACCGGAGACAGAACCGATAAAATCTGGGGAGAAACCTCCAGAGCGAGGAAAAGCGTCGAAGCTTGGCGGGATCAAGAGTTTGTTTTGTTGTTTTTCATGATTTTTATCTTTTGGGGGATATGGATGGTTTTTGTTCCTGACATGTTGGAGCCGGTGGAACGCTTTGATCATGATCTTTTAGGATATCTAGCTGTGGATACTCTTGGATGTTGAATAGCTTTTTGGACTCGGATGCAGGTTAATGGGGAAGGGCGTGGGAGTTGTGATGGACACATATCAAGCATGATAATTGGATGAGTGGACATAATATTGCATGAGAAGTACAGAGGGTTGTAAGAGTGGAAGCAGGCTGTTATATTCATTTATTTCCAGCTTCAGTTTTACGCGACCGGGTTAAGTGGGAAATGATAACCTGGAAGTTAGGCGCTGGGGAACATTAATGTTCTTTTTTCCCTTTCCTCACACCTTGATCGCTATCTCGATTTACAATTGTGCTTCCCGCCGGAAAGATAAGTTATCTCCGAGTTCACTACTCGGGAGTTTACATGACTGCGCTTTGCCGTCTGCGTGTTACCCACTCGCACCCATCAGCAGTGTCTCATGACTGTGGTTCTCCATGGCGTCGTCTTCACTGGCGACAGTATCCCACTTTTCGAAGACGCGACCCTCTAATCCCTCCTTGGGACCGACTTTTGTATCTCAGTTAGCACATACTCTGGGATATATAGGGGAACAGCACTCACAAACCAAAAGGTAAAGAAAATCCACCACCCACGGCGCCCACGTCGCCAACGCCAACACCTGTCCAATACTCCACCGCGAGTCCTGCTGCGAGGTACCCGCGCGCTCGACGATTAAACGTCGGTACTGTGTGAACAGGGTCAAAAACACCCACATGCCCGCCATGTTTACAAGCGCGACAATTGACCACCAATATCTCTTTACAACCTTCAAAAAATGGAAAAACCGACCTGGCGCTGATGCCGGGGAAAACAACGGAGTTATCCCTATTCCTATTCCCAAGATTGGAAAATCTCGAAGAAAAATCAAAATAAACCAAACTATAACACCCATGGCAAAAATCAGGATGCTCAGCAGAATTGCGAAGCGAATACTCGATTCTTTTTCGCGTGGTGCGCACCATTGTTCGAATTCTTGTTGGGGAGATAGCCATGTGTAAAACTCCCCTTCTCCTTTTTCTTCTCTTCCTTCTCCTGTTGCTGATGCTGCTGCTGGTGATGTTGATGATAGGGTACGAGTTCGACTCCGGCTCCGGTTGAGTAAATCGAGGTTGATAAACGACAAGATCACAACAACCGTGACCAATAAACCAAGGAGAATCCAAATTGCTTTTCGAAGCTTAGGGCGGCGGAGCGTCTCCCTTTTCCTTCCCCTTTCCGTTCCTCCTCTTCCTGACGATTCCGTTCTCATTTTCCTGTTTCTGGACAGGGAAGTAAAACCGGAGGTGAACGAGGATGTAACCTGAATGATAGCAATGGGAAAGATGCTAAAAATCGGAAGAAGCACCGAAAGCAGCGTGGCGTACACTGTCGCATACACGCCCGCGGTAAGGATATTATAGGCGTTTTGAAATATCGAGGCAGCGAGCAGGGAGAGGGCAAAGACGGTGGAGGTGGCGAGAAACGCGTCGATGCAGAGATACGTGGCGGTGAAGAGGCGGTAATATATTCTCGGTTTGAATTTGGGGAGCAGACCCAAATAAGGGGATAAGAAGTTGCTGCGGTAGTGCGGTTGACCAGTAAAGTAAAAGTGATCCAACATCATGACACAAAACAGAAACGTCGTAATGACCGCATATAAAAAATACGTAATCACCATGCCAACCCCAGCCAGGTCGGCAATACCTTCCCACTCGAGGGCGGCGCAGACTTGATATCGGCAGTTTTGGATAGCGCTGCTCCGCATGGCGTTGTAGATGGTTTGGTTTCCATACACGACATTGCTGGTGAACCATTCAATGATTTGGTAGTCGGTCAGAGACGCAGCGGAAATGTTCATGTTGGACGGGAGGGATTGTCGGATGTATTCGACCGTGCCGAGAAACGGGACTTGTTCGGCGGCGGTCCATAAGGCGGCGGCAGTGCAGTTTCTGCTAAAGACGAAATCTTGGATCGGGGGTGCTTTCCATGAGAGGGTCGGGGGGGCGACCGAGGGCCAGGCGGAAGACTTGGATGCCGAGATAGCTACGGGGGTAAACGCGGTCAAATTCATGACGATGATGACGCTCGACAGTGGACTGGAAATGGAAACGAGAACAAAATTTGTCAGTCAGGATGGATTGCGAAAACGGATTGAGCCCGGTATTTACTGCGTTCCCTCCGAGTACACAGAACAAGAGGATAGGCCAGCCCTCCGCTGAATCTCCTATTCAACACTTCCCCTACCTACGTCAACCATCAAATGACAGGTTTTGACTTGAAAGAGGTCATGGCTGCATTGCCTCCAGTGTTCACACCCACACCTAGCTAGCTCTAGCTTGCGCGAGTCCTGCTATTTGTCAAGCTGAAGATGCACGCGAGGATCCGAGTATAATTTTTGGGTAGACAACCAGGCTGCGTTGGGCAGCCTATGCATTGGTCGCCCATTCAGGCAGGTGAACTACCTAGCTCAAGTGTGGGGGCGTTTTTCTTTTACGGAAATATGAATTCCTGTCATGTCAAGACAAAAAAAAAAGGTGATGGATCAGTTTTTGTCATCACAAGTACAGAGTAAAGGAGGAAGGGGCAGGTTGGTCAGTTGGAAAGTGCGTTGTCAACTCAAGGTTCCACATAAACGGTATCGAAACCGATGACGCAAGAGAGCTAGGCCTACTGCAGTGGAGAGCTAGGCACCTTGTACATTTTGCCATGACCGACGAGCATCTCGTCACGTCTGGGGAAATGGCCGACAAGTTATTGTACGAAGCCGCCATAGCCGCCCGCAAAATGCCCAAGTTGCAAAAGATGGAGCTGTGGGACTTGGCAAGATCCGGCTGGCATGACGAGGAAGCCTCCAGTATCTTCCGTTATGAGGTCGATCAGCTGCAGAGAGACGCCGTCATCACCTGGCGGTCTTCGTGGGACTTCCAAATGTCGTAAACCAAAAAAAAAGCGTGGTCAAGGATAGTCGGTATCCACGGCGGCAAGCATCTCCACCTGGTGGCCAAGTTCAACATCAACGAAGACGGGTTCCAGCTGGCAAAAAAGCGGTACCGCTTGAACGTGGTCAGAGAGTTGGAGCTCCGAGATTTGATCGTCCACCAAAGGACATGCGATGGATTTAATTATATGCCATATTACGAATAACCAGTGTTGGAAAAGTCCTGATGTCGGGAGTAGAGAAATTGACGTCGGAAGAAGAATTGGGTTGAGGAAGCCGCGGGGCGGTTAGGCTAGCGGACAGCGAGCTGAGTACCTTGGTAGGTACCTAGTTAGGTAGGTAGGTAGCTAATCGCAACCACGAAATGGAAACAACAAGACCACTACTCCTAATATCATGGCCTTTGCGCGCGGAAACAGTACTTTAAAAAAATATCTTGGGTAGCGTCATTAGCAGAGATCAGATTGTGCGGCAGACAAAAAGCCCGTAGCATCCGGGTCCGAGCGGTTCGCGGGAGTTAAAGTTAGTGGGAGCCCCACTCTTGGCTTGCAACGGGCAACCACAGTGGCGGGCCCTCAAACTTTGCCACGCCGGGGTGGGATGCATTTTGGATCTAAATTCGCGTCATGGCGAACGCGACTTTCTCTCAACACGCCTCATCCCCGTTACAACCCAACAGCAAGCCATGGTTGTGTGTCCCATCTGCAGCAAGGGCGTCAAATCGCTCGAACTCATCAACCAGCACATCGACTCTGGCTGCGAGACATTCCTGACCGAAAGCAAAGACGAAGCTAGAACGACGTCACCGCCCCCAAGCTCCACCCAAAAGAAACGGTCGGCCTCGACCTTCTTCCAGACCCCCGCCTCGAAGCGGCAAGCTGCTCCAAGCGCAGCCACCACGAGACCGAAAGCAAACGGCGCGCCCCCCACGACCGCCGCTGGCGTCAAGCGCAGTTTCGACCAAGGCCCGGGCCTGAGCTCGCCGATCGGGGCGAGAGAATCCGACGACAAAGCCGACAGCGAAAAGGACACAGAACAGACGGGCAAGAGCAAGGCCGCGAACGCATCTCAACCCACAAATGGAGTCGCAGACAGGGGAGTTTCGGGGCCACTGGTCAAGAGATCAAAGACCAATCGGTCGGCGCCTCTGGCCGAGCGGATGCGTCCCCACTCTCTCGACGAAGTCTTTGGTCAAGATCTCGTTGGCCCCAACGGCGTGCTGCGCTCCCTGATCGAGTCTGACCGGGTCCCGTCTATGATCCTGTGGGGAGGTTCGGGCACAGGCAAGACCACCATTGCCCGCTGCATTGCCCGCCGAGTCGGTAGCCGGTTCATCGAACTTAATGCCACGAGCACCGGAGTCGCCGAGGTCAAAAAACTGTTCGGCGAGGCCGCCAACGAGCTGGCCCTCACGGGACGCAAGACCATCATCTTCTGCGACGAGATACACCGCTTCTCAAAAGCTCAGCAAGACGTCTTCCTCAAGCCTGTCGAGGCTGGTACCATCACGCTCATCGGGGCCACGACCGAGAACCCGAGCTTCAAGATCCAAAACGCACTGCTCAGCCGTTGTCGAACCTTTACGTTACAATCGCTCACACAGGACGACATACAGCAGATCCTTACGAGGGCTCTGCAACGGGAAATTGACGAGGACGGCCTGGAGCTAAGTCCCCTCATTGACCAAGAGCTTCTGCAATACCTCTCGGCCTTTGCAGATGGCGATGCCCGCACGGCGCTCAACCTGCTCGAGCTTGCCCTCTCCCTCACCAGAAACCCAAAGACCGAGTCTCCTACAGCCGGCAGCCCGCCACCACAAGTCCAAACCAAGGAGGACATCAAGGTTGCCCTGACCAAGACGCTTGTATACGACCGCGCCGGCGATCAGCACTACGATACCATCTCAGCTTTCCATAAATCGGTTCGCGGATCAGATGCAGATGCCGCGCTATATTACCTCGTTCGCATGTTGCAATCTGGCGAGGACCCTCTTTATATTGCCCGCCGCATGGTTGTCATTGCTTCAGAAGATGTGGGCCTGGCCGACAGCTCTCTCCTCTCTCTCGCCACATCGACCTACACTGCAACTCAACAAATAGGCATGCCGGAAGCACGAATTCCCCTTGCCCATTGCACCATTGCGCTGTGCCAGGCACCCAAGAGCACTCGGGCGTACCGGGCCATGAATAATGCCTTTTCAGCGCTGCAGGAACCAGGGGTAGCCGGACTGCCTATTCCTGTGCATCTGAGGAATGCGCCTACAAGACTGATGAAGGAGATGGGATATGGGAAGGAGTACAAGTACCCACCTAATTACAAGGACGGAAAGGTCAAGCAGGATTACTTGCCACCAGAGTTGTTGGGAAGAAGATTTCTTGAGGATAGGGACCTTGGGACGGAAATTGATCCGGAATTAGACGGGTTAGGTTAGCATATCTGGATGCATGATGTGGACACTGGATAAGCATGCTGGGATACCGGTAGAATACACGACAGGATAAAATTACAATAATGTCAAGTCAGCTCACGTCGAAAGTCCGGTACCGGTGACGCAATTGTTGCAGGATAAAAAGCCTTGCAAGGCATTTGAGAAGATCCGGACTTTTCCGTCCCAAGGGTGTTGTCGCGGCGCCACGGAATGTAGGATGCAAGATACCAACCGCCGGGTCAAGCACTCGTCTAGAAGCTTACGAGGGTGGCTGGATTTATTAATTTATCCCGACCGACACACCCACTATCTCTAGACCAGCACACCGAAGCACACCACTTTGATGCCAACGGCCCACACCAACCAAGCGAACCGATCAAGGCTTGCCTTTTTTGTTGTCGAATTTCCTTCCCGTCTTGTCCCGCCACTTACCTACCCACTCACCCATCCATCCTTGCCGTTCTCTTCTCTTCTCTCCTTCTAGAATTACACCCCCTGCAGCTCGCCAGTTCGCAGATGCCCGAATGGCGTGCCTCGCTTGCCAAGCATGATGAGAAGGGGAGGGGGGGGGGGCACAAGAATAGAAATATCCCGTTCATGGGCGGACTGGTGGACTGGTGGGCTAGCTAATTACCCGTGCAGCTCGCTTGTGTTGTTGAATCTGTCTTTTTCACTGGGCACTTGCACTTGAGGGTTCTGATCTGGTCTGATCTGGTCTAGTCTGGTCTGCTGGGCTTGACTCTAAATGTACAGGTGCTTTCCGGGATCCGGGCTCGGTTGCAGGACCACTTTTAGTGAGTGTGTGAGTGTGTGAGGGTGTGTGCGTGTGTGAGTGTGTGTGTGTGTGTGTGTCAAAGTGTGGCGAGCTTGTGACGTGACGCGATCATGTCTGTTTGCTTGTCTGCCTTAGTGTGTGGGTTGTGTGGGTTTGGATAGACAGATGGATGGATGGATGGATGAATGTTGAGTTTCCCATTGCAGAAGTCAGGTGTCTGTGTTGTCAAGGGGGCGAAGGTGACGGAGCTTCCCCCGACGAGCATGCTTGGAGGTGTGTGTGTGTGTGTGTGTGTGTGTATGTGTGTTGGATACAGTGCTTGCTCCTTCCAGTTCTGTCTCTTCTCTTCTCTTCTATCGCTAATCGCGGCACAGTTTAGCTTATTGAGAGGGAGGGGGCTTTGCATCTCACTCAGCCCTTCTTCGTCTTCGCCTTCGCCTTCACCCTCGCCTTCGACTTCCGACTTCCGCGACTTCAGCCTGAGCTTGAGCAGAGCCCAACTCGTACATGTGCAGCCCGAATTATGACACAATCCAGCCTGTCATTCTCACACCAACATGGCCAGACCAGACCAGACCAGGTGGGTGGGTGGCAGCACTATATCTTCCCGGGTTGTTTTCTTGTCAGGGACAGTTGACACGGTAATGACAGGGACAAGCCTGGAACTAACTGATAAAAATATGCAAGTCTGAAGCCTTTCCGAACATTCCGTACATTCCGTATATTAACCTGCAGGTTTATTCCCAAAGGTTAAAAAATCCATGGACCCAAATAATCAGGTCGCACACCCTCACACCATTACACCCCCCCTGACTAAATTACCCGCCGCCCGATGACAATTGATCCGGTGCCTCGGTACCGGAGATTTCTTACTCGGATACATGGTCTGGGCCGTCGATGGATTTCTCGAACCCGGGTTTTTGGCTGGGTGGTGGAATGTCAGATGAGATAGAGAGAGAAAACGGGAAGGAGGGAGATAGATGGCTGTGACTGTGACTGTGAGGCGTTGTGGTTGCTGATACGAGATTTGGAAGGAGAAGGAGGAGGGGGGTGAGTGGTGTCAGGTTATCTTCTCCTATATACATCTGTGTTTTGTCCAAGTCCAGTCATCTTGTTCTTGCTTGCTCAACATATCTCAATGTAATCACTTGTTCAACACCAAATTTCAACATCAACTCTATCATGATACCAACACTTGGTCTATTGACCTTACTCTGGTCAGCTTCGTCCCTGGCAGCTGACCCAGACACTCTCCGGCCTGCCCTGGCCATCAAAATCAAGCCCGTCTCCCTCCCCCGACGAGCGGCCGCTTCATTAGGGGCAAGCTCGTCATTAGGGGCGCAACTTGTCCGAGACCTTGTTCGTCAAGCCCAGGCTCAGGGTTCCTCATCACATACATCACATACCAAACGAGAGACCGAAAACAACTTTCAGGTCTTACCACTCATCACCAGTATCTCCCCTACTCAACTCGCAGAGATGGTGCAAACCGCCACGGAACGCGACCCAACATATATGCCGACAGACTTTGGCAGCTGGTTTCAAGTCATTTTTTCTTCTTCTTCTTCTTTTCAATCTAATATCACTTCTTCTTCTTCTTTAATGAAATCCCTTTCTACCTTTCCTGATATTCTCTCCATCCAATCCATGTCTCAAAACACCCGCCTCCCTACTACCGCCACCGTCAAGGCTACCCCTAAAGTAGAAAGGGCCATCACCCCGCTTACACCGTTGAAAAACCCCCGCTTCCCTCAACAAGGCTATCTTCTCCCCGCACCGCTCGGGATTTCCGCAACTTATGCGTGGAATTTCCCCGGAGGAGCCGGTTCCGGCGCGTCGTTGATAGACGTGGAGCGCGGCTGGCTCTTATCTCACGAAGATTTGGTGGGTGCGAAAATCCCCCTCTTGGCGGGAGAAAATGTCAACGACCGCTGGGGAGCCAATCTTCCTCATGGCACGGCCGCGCTGGGGGAGATTTTCATGGTGGATAATTCTCGCGGAGGAGTCGGGATTGCGACGCAGGCTAAGGGGTCGGTCGTCGGCGTGGGGAGGACCGTCGGCGGAGGGCCGATGGAGAATCAAGCCGAGGCGATACTGGACGCTCTTAAGTTTGCGGCGCCGGGGGATGTGATTCTGCTGGAGATGCAAGCGGGGGATTTGAATGGGAATCTATGGCCCGTCGAAGTGCAGGATGCCGAGTTTGAAGCGATTAGACTCGCCACAGCGCTGGGGGTGGTGGTGGTGGAACCGGCGGCGAATGGAGGCGCCGATGGAAAGGGTGTGGATTTGGATGGACCTGTAACAAGACAGGAAGGGGAGGCGGGAAGGACATTCCTAAAAAAAGGGACTAAGGATTACCGGGACTCGGGCGCCATCATCGTCGGCGCGGCGTCATCAACGGTTCCTCACCAAAAGATGGTGTGGTCGAATTACGGTAGTCGGGTTGATGTGTTTGCGTGGGGGGAGAATATTTTGACGACAAGCGTTCACGTGGGAGAGAATTACGCACAGGTTTACGAGTCGTTCGACGGGACATCGGGAGCGGCGCCGATTATTGCGGGAGTGGCGCTGAGCGTGCAGGGCATGGTGAATGCGAACAGAGGGAGAAAGTTCAGCCCGAAAGAGCTGAGGGATGTAATCAAGAAGGGAGGCACGCCGACGGCAAATCGGGGCGACAAGATTGGTGTGCAGCCGGATCTGAAGGTGATAATTGATGGGGGGTATCTAAAATAGGCAGACAGGCATCTAGGTAGAAGGAGAGCGATACCCAGACTTATGAATTTCCATCTAGCATACATGAGCGGTCTCTCGAATGGCTTTTCGCAAGTGCCCCGTATAAGGAATGAAAACAATGTTAAGAAAATGTAAAGTGACATGGGCAGCTAGCTGCACGCTGTCCAGGTTCGGCCGGAAATCCCCTGACGAGGCTGAAATATCCCCCAGTGCGAAGCTGCGAGTGAAGTCCACGACGGGTTGACCTGATGCATAAGAGGGTTCCCAATACTATAAACTACCGCGGTATTGCGGACTGGGGACTAATTGGGTTGTGGATTGGGATACATGATGTGCTACAGCTAGTTCTTTGCAAAGTTGTGTCCTTCCACTTACCCTTCCAAATCCGGATCGACGACTTGTGCCGAAATCGCAGCTTGATCTTCCACAATCACACGCCAAGCCCGATTAACTCAGTTGGTCAGAGTGTCACACTAATACTAGAGACATAAATATTAGTATAAAATGTGAAAGTCGACGGTTCAAGCCCGTCATTGGGCAGTAATTTTTTTTTTTCTCACACAGAGTGACATCACAGCCACAGGCCGAAGCTCGACATCAGGATGCATGGAGAGACCTTGCACAGAGAGCCAATCTATCGATCATATCATAAGCATCAAAGGTCCGAGGCACTGGGCTGATCCTCATGGCAGCGTCACGGCTGGGACTCCCAAGAAACAGAATTAGAAATACAGTCACCTACAACTGGACTCTATAGGGGCAGGGATGAACGCTATTGAGACTAAGACAAGGTGAAGCTATTTCAGGTCTTCATCGCCCACGTTACTTAGCTTGGAGGTCTGAGTCTCGGTGAAGAGGAGCAC
>Ga0247763_1000598_pt1 | contig 21622 bp, 16 predicted proteins | sample UWRJL141409B4_FD_179926 | JGI IMG/M metagenome (GOLD analysis project Ga0247763, IMG submission 179926) | Plant litter microbial communities from Arlington Agricultural Research Station in Wisconsin, United States - UWRJ-L141-409B-4 | ecosystem: Environmental > Terrestrial > Plant litter >...
GCAGGTGACAGGACAAACTTCTTGTATGTCCGGTGACAGACGTTTTCTTTGATCACAGCGGGCCGACCCAAAGCTAGTCTCACAATTTGGGTTTTCCTAGACTATCCCTCTCCTGCTTGCTTGCCGAGTTTTCTCGCCCGCCCGCCTGCCCGCCTGTTTGCTTGCTGGTCCTTCTCCCCTAGGTTACCATCCTTGTCATCCGTAATAGACGCGACAACCAAGTGCTTGCTGGCTCACACTTCTTGCGACCATTCCGAAAAAGTTACACAATACCAAAGGGAATACCTGCACAATTTCCAACTTACAGTCCAACACAATCCCACAATAGGTACCGAAACAGCCCACCATGTCCACCACCACCTCCCGCAGCAAACGGGCCAAAAGTGTCTCCTTCGCTGAGCCTCACCACGAGGTAATCGAAGAAAGATCCCCCAACGCCCTCTCCATCCCCCGCGCACACCGGGACACGGCTCTCGCAGAAGGAGAAACCATCCACCACTACCAAGAGCTCCTCGTCCGAGATGCCTCCGCTGTAGGAAGCAGCAGCAGTTCCTCCAGCAGCGCATCTACCCCGTCCCCCACGCCGACCAAGGCGAGCATGGACGTTGACACGGACATGAAAGATGTTGACATGGACGGAAACAGAGACACGAATGCAAATGCAACTATTGACAGCAACTTCAACTCCAGTCCCGAAGCCAACGACCACCGTGATGACTTTCGCGAGAAACACCGCGAGCATGCCCGTGGGGAGGGATTCGCTTTGCGGTCGCTCTCATGCTCCAACGCTGAGGGCGCCACGGCATGTGCGGGCCGCCATAGCGGAGATGCCAGTAGCAGCAGCAGTACAGGGGTGCGTGGAAAGAAGCAGTCTGATGGCAGCAACAATACGAGACGGCTGAGGACGGTTTCAGAACCGGTAGCACGCTCTTCCCAGGGGCTGGAGAGCGTGCCGTTTGAGTATACCGGGCTAGAGCGGGTGCAGTCGATGCTCGCGGGCTTGGAGGAGAGTAAGCGACGGAGGGAGATGGAAAAAGAGGAGAGAGAGAGAAAGGAAACATAGGGCTGAGTTGCATTAATGCTTTTCTCCGGAACAGGCTGAGGTGGACTTGAGGTCGACTTGATACCTTGCAAGTAGGTGATACGACGCGATGATTTTTATGATCCATTCACAAGAGAAGGCTCTCCTCAACTTCAGGACACCAGGGAATGAATGGCATACCTATCTAGTAGCTGGGCATAGCTCAAGTCCTCTCGTGATTTTCGTTTGCCATCACTTACAGAAGAACACTGTTCCCTAATCTCCCTCTACACCCTTTGCAACAACGAGTTCGGCACATTAGTCTAGGCTCCCCGCCAAAGCCACAGCACTGAACCGCAAATCTTTCCCCTCCCTCTCCAAAAACTTCAATGGCCCCAGCATCAATGCCTTCTCACTTAGCACATCCTCCCCGTCGGCCAGCGTTCCCCTCTCCAAGGGTCCCTTCCTCCGCCCATCCAGCTCCCAAAGCCTCCCACCCTCCGTCTTGACAAAACAAACATAATGCAACTCCACATCGTCCTCCGCCGCCGGCGCCTCCGTATCCCCCTTCTCCGCGGCACTCCTATGCGCCTTCGCCAGCGCCTCCTCCTGTTCCAACAAGCGGGCCCGCTCCTCGGGGCCCAATTCAACTGCGGTATCCAAAATCCTCTCGAGATCCGTCCCCTTCTCGATAAACCCGCGTGCCGGGCCGTTCGCCACGGCGTGAAGCAGACCCATCAGCCCGCAGGCGTTGCGGATGGTCTGGCGGAACCAGACAACGGGCTCGGAGGCACCCTTGCCGCTGTAGGAGGGGAGGAGGGCATCCTCGGCGAGGCGGTGGGATTCGTAGGCGGCAGAGACGGGGAAGACGAGGAGGAGGGCGAGAGCGGGGCGGGGGATGAAGGAGAGGAGGTCTGAGTCGGTGAGGGAGTAGATGTCGTGCATTTGTAGGGCGGGGGAGAGACCGAGCGTGCGGAGGAGGGTGGTCATGAGTTCGGGGTTGGCTTCGAGGGGGATGAAGGCGGGAGCGCGGGAGGAGGGTTCGGGACCTGAGTGGCTGTCGAAGTTGGTGGATGCCATTTTTGTTTCAAATGTTTTTTTCTGTATTCTCTATTGTGGGTGTCTGATGATGAGGTCGCCTTCAAGTGTGTGCGGGGAAGAGGCTGAGAAGTGGTGGCTGTTTCGTAGTCTCCCTGTTGTAGAAATTTTATAGCATTGACTCAATACGGGGCTGAGAGAAAAGCTCTGATGGCGATGACAAACAGAGCTGCTGTAGGTTGTCGCGACTCGCAAGCTGCCCGTGAGGAAGCCTCAGAGCATGACCTCATCAGGTGGCTTGGGACCCCTCTTTCCCCAACTGAGGTTCATATGCTTGGCTAGAATAATTACCCCGCAACGCGTCTGAGCTAGCACAGAGACGCGTCTCCTAGATCATTGCCTTGAATTAGGGCTTAAGTTGGTCTGACGAAATTAAATACCTATGTCGGTAAATGACAAAATAACGAATAACGAGGGAAGTTGTTTTATCACGACCCTAATAATCTCTCTCGCTAAGTTCTCCACGAAAATCGGTGGTCTTTTTCGCGCCGTCGTTTGGGATGATTCTGGCTCTTTTATCCTCTCGCGTGGACTGCCGTCGCTGCTACGGGTGCTGTTCTTCCGCTCATTGTTGGTCCGCACTATCTTTGTCGCATTTGTCGAGGTATGAGTTCTTCGGACTGGGATTTCATCTGTCCATCGATTTACTGATCCATGAACTTGTTGTTGCTCGTGTTCTTGCTGCTGGTTGTACCCTTCTTTCGGGCTGTCTGGTGCACTACTGGAATATAACCCTTGAATGTAATGAGAGCGGTGACTTCGTTGGTGGCTAGATTTTGCTGACGATGGCGATGTTGCTCTCTTCCAGAACTGAGTGGAGCCCTTGACCGTATCGGCACTCTGACCGCCTCTGCCGTAGGTGCGGACAAGACGCTGGATTGCTTGGGTTTGGTTTGAAGTTGTCGACTGCCTTACAGCTGTCCTGGAGTCTGTCGATTGCTAACATCGCAACCGAGTATCGATTGGCAAAGGCCCCGAACTATTGTAACTCGGGTGTGACTTTTTTTTCCCTGTGCAAATAGACCCGCTCTATTACATACCTGGTACCTACTCATCCTGCTGAGAGTGGTCCGATAGTTCCCCCGATACATGTACATTTGTCTGTCCAACCAATGCACGCTTGATATGTAAAATACATGATATGGTACAGTTTACTGAGCCGGGATTATCGCGTCGCTGAAGCGCTCATCCTGTTGTCGTCGTTGACAGCATCTCCACCGTCAGCAAAAGCTCCCTCGCCACCCTTGCGCAGTCCGCTCTCGTCCTCGTCCATATATACATCACCAATTGGAGGCCCCTCGCCATCTTCAGGTGGCGCGCTCTCGCTATCATCGAGGTGCACTTCCTCGCCCTCTTCGCCATCGCTATCGTGCTCGAGGAAGACATCGGCCACTGTCTTCTCATGCTGAATGGCAAGCCGGCGGCGTTTCTCTCTGATCTTTGCATCCTTCTCGGGGGCAAAGTTGAGCTGCTCCAGATGAGCAGCAATCTTCTCCTCAACCAGCGACTTGACGTGAAACGCCAGTTGTTGACTCTGAAAGACGCCCTCAAAACGATAACTCAACCACAGGTACATGGTGAGCATCTTGTGCAGTGACTCGAGCCGGCCAAGATAAATGGGTTCGCCAATGTCGTGCGTTCGTGGACTGACGTCGAGGATTTCGAGGTCGAGAGATTGCAGCTCTAGTAAATGTCCCGACTTGTTCTCAGCAACGCAGTTTGCCATTTCTTTGAGAGCCTCCACGGCGCTGATGTTGTTCAGGGAAATTGGACAGGCGACAAAGGTCATGCGGTCCTGTATGCTGAGATTGTACTCGTGTATGTGTTCTGATATGTCGATATCGTCAGTAAAATCGCAGAGATGAAATTTCTCTGAAAGCCGGCACAGTTCGCGCAACCGGGCCATGATAAATGCATACGGGGTTCTCGGTGGGAAGTAGCCGGCGACCTGCTCCAGAATGAAAGCCGGCGGTTTCAGGCCCGCCGTTTTGATCGGCTTGGCGGTAGCATCCAGACTCTTTTGGATCAATGGGAGATCTTCCTGGTCTAATGTTGTAACATATCCGGGAGCCACTGAGCCTGTTGATGGAGTCTGCTGTTCCGTGTGCTGATCGAGAGCCGGGTCGCTTGTGAAAAGTGTGTCTGCTTGATGAACCTGAGCCTCCTGCTCTGCTAAAGCCTCTTGATTCGCTTTACTCGCCGTCTTGTATCGCCCAGCGCGCCCGGCAATCTGCTTGATCTCTGGGACATGCAGGATTCGCCACGCCATGCCATCATATTTACTCGTTGTCTCAAATATCACACGTCTGATTTCTAGGTTGAGACCCATGCCAATGGCATCACTAGCCACGAGAAAATCGTAGTCATTATCCGGGTTGTTGAAGAGGGTAGCCTGCTGAGCTCTCGTCTCTGGGGGCAGCGAGCCATAGACAATGGCACACCTCCGCCCTGTCGCCCGTTCGACACCGATCTTGAGCTTATGAAGGCTAAATTTTGAAAAGGACACCACACAGTCGCCTTTTTGAAGTTCCGTCAAGTCGCCACGTAAACTCTCATCCATGGCCCGCAATTCGTTGAGGCGCTCGTATCGATGCACGACGCACTTGTCGCCGATTCTGGCGCAAAAGTCTTGAATCAGTTCAACAGCCCGCTCTTCGCCACAAAGATGAACCTCCTTGGCTTGCACTCCTAGGAACGCGTTTGTCCAAGCCCAACCGCGCTGGTCATCAGCGATCATCTGGATCTCGTCAATGACAGCAACGTCAACCCGCCTATTCAGGGGTGTCATCTCAACAGTGCAGCTCGAAAAGAAGCGTCCGTCGTCTTGAGTCGCAGGCCGCTGCTCTTCTCCTGTAATCAGAGAACACGGTATCCCTTTGGCCTGGAAACGCGTATAAATCTCGTGAGCCAACAGGCGTAGAGGACCTGCATATATACCGGACTTGGCCACCTCCAAGGCTTTCAGAGCATTGTACGTCTTCCCCGAGTTGGTGGGGCCGACGTGCAGATGTATGGTTCGTTGAAGCATGCGAGTGGCCGGGAACCACTCGTACGGATAGCGGATGTCGGCCAAGTCCATATGTCGCTCTGTAATGGCGGAAGGGAGTCGATTCCGTAGAATAAAGCTCTGGAATGAGTACTTGATCTCGTTGACAAGGCCCCGCATTTCCTGCTTGACGAAAGCATTGCGTAGGTTGAAGAACAGGGGGTTCCGCTGCCGCGATATTTCGCCCTTGTCGCTGGCAAGATAAAAAGCATCTCTGAGTGCCTTCCGGAAAAGGAAGGCTTCGCGTTGCAACTCAGCGTTAGGGCTTGGACCAAGGGAGAGATGCGTCGTGTCAGAGCTCGTGCCCTTCTTCACATCTGCGCCCAAGTCTGTCGCGAGGCTATCGAAGCGGGACAGGACGAGGGCGAGAAACTCGCGGAAGTGTCTGTTGAGTGGTTTAGGACGCTGCCGGCATGGGATCCGGGGGGGAGTAGGATCGATTTCCGCTCGCGGTTTTCGAGACTGCATACACGGTGAGTTAGCCGGGATTTACGAGTGCGAAGCCGACTTACATCTCCATCTTGTTGTTCTTTTGCGGTTGATTTTGTTCGCCCCCCGACCTGCCCTTTTGGGAGATAGTAGCCCCATCTTGCAGGTCTTCGGATAGCCCGAAACAGCGGAATCATGGCGGCACTTTGGAAGTGTCCAACCTCATGCTGGTAACCCGTCGCAATTCGTCGCTCACAGTTAGCGGAGATTTTCCTAGATGATTACTATATTCGTACGCGACGGGTCTTAAGTCCCTTATCGATAACTAACGGCACTAAGACGCCGAGCTAAGGGAGCCTAACCCCTGGCAAGATTGTTCCCTCGACACTCTACCGCTTGGCAAACCTTTATACTCCCTAGTGGGCCACAAATTCGGAACTTGAGGTCTCAAATATCGACACAGGGTTCTCTACCAGTATAGGAATTAGCCCAAGTCTCGCGCATTGTGCGTGGGCTCTAAAGGCAATACCGCTGTTGAGTCGATCATCTGGTCGTGGTCGGTAGTGACATATGCGTAGAAGCCGCCAAGCTTTCTAGCCCCACCTCTACAGCTTGTGGGGCGTGACCACTTCGTCATCTCGCAGCTCGATGATTCTTATTCGAAAGCTCAACGTTTCAGGTACCGCATCATTCTCACACCCGACAGACCCAACAGCAAGTCATTTCGATATCTCAGCATCCTTGCGGATCCATACCTGCCTCGCCAATTCTCGCTCGCCAGGCGACGTGCTTTGGATTGGGCGGCGACCGGCTCCTCCGATCATCTCAATTGACAGCATCGCCAAAGCCACCCAAGATGGCCTCATCCTCAACCCCCGCAACCCCCCTCCTCTAGTATGACATTTCGTCTCTCTGCGCCCATACCGTAGTGCTAACCACCTCCAGCGCGTGCATTGCCCATAACAGCACCATCCTCGCCGAATGCACCACCTCCGCCTCCTCGCAAACCTCCTCGCTCGCTTCCCTAATCCTTCCCAAAATCGACCACTCCCGCCCGCAAAAGCTCACCTACACCCATGGCTCCCACCACATCCACTACATCTCCGAAGCCCCCTCGGAACACCCCTCACATAACCCGTCGGCAGGCGGACTCGTCTTCCTCGTGGTTGCTGACAGCGCCCTCGGCCGGCGCATCTCATTCGGCTTCCTCGTCGAGGTGCGCACGCGCTTCTTTGCTCGGTATCCCGCTGATAGCACTGAATTCTCCGACATGGCCGACTACGGTGCCGCTAGCTTCAATGGCGACCTGCGCGGCCTGATGGTCGAATATGGAACAACAGCGCACGGGCGGGACGATGCGCTCACGAATGTGCAGCGCGAGATTGACGATGTGAGGGGGATTATGACGCGCAATATTGAGGGGTTGTTGGAGCGTGGGGAGCGGATAGACTTGCTGGTCGACAAGACGGATCGGCTGGGTGGAAGCGCGAGGGAGTTCCGGGTGCGGAGCCGGGGATTGAAGCGGCGGATGTGGTGGAAGAATGTTAAGCTGATGGGACTGCTGGGGTTCGTTACGATACTGATTGTGCTGACGATTGTCATTTCGATTAAGAACAGCATGAGCTGAAAAGATGGTCGTGTCTTTTCTTTTGTTGGGCGGCCTTGGGTTTGCTGGGCACTGACATGGTCTTCATTCACGACTTCATGTTACTTGTCTCTTAGCACGTTTCCAAATCAGGACTACCAGGAAAACCTGTCCGCATTTGCTCTCTCAGGGAACAACATGTTTATTATCGATACCCAGATTTTGGGTTCCGTTTGGATCCTTCTATCGCTACCATGGCCCTTTGTATAGTACTGTAAAACGAGAATGGGTGCCTCCGCTCATCATTACGAGGTTTTAATGCTAAAAATGCCGAAACTAATTTATCTCCATCGTGCTGTAATGAGATAACCTCACAGCCTTGGCCCGCACACTCCCTTGCCGCGCTGACTATCCCGGTATACGTAACCCTGAGCAACGGGACTCGCATGGTGAGCTGGCACTATTGAAAAGGGTGACGGCTGCCGACGTAGCTTTTCGGTGAAGAAGACGGGATGGCACTGTGAGGCATCATGCGATACCATCCATGTTGGCTGTGGCTGTGGCGGAATGAGCGCCGGTGGATGCGCCGCAGCAATGGCTTGTAGGTGCATGTGTGATTGATGCGATGTGATGAATATGCTGCGACAAGCTTCTAAACAAACCGGGATGGCGGGAGTTTGGACTGAGCAAGAGCTGTTGTGGTTGTAGGAATTGGCGTCACCGCGTCACGAGATTCGTTTCCCAATGGTCACTAAGCTCACTAATCGGTCGGTCTTGAAGCGGTTACAGTATTGGGGCGTCTAGCGAGTTGGTTGGAATTGATGCCGCGTTGAGGTGTCGTCATTGAGGTAGCGCTGGACGGTTTCATATGAAAGTGCCGCGCTGCCCCGCTTATTATCTTAGTAGTGGCTCCGAGCAGGTTCTAAGTGCCGCTGTCATCAACAACCGATAAAAAACTCCGATGCGTGTTTGCAGGCGCTGGTCAGCTAGAAGTCTTTCCGCTTTTTGATTTCTTTCCACCTTTGGCTTTTTTCGCCTCCTGTTGCGCCTTCTGCTTCTTTCCTTTAGAGATGGAGTTGATGAGCGCCTCAATCTCCTCTAGTTGCTGGCCTTTCTTCTCCTCGTCGGCTTTCTCCTCTTGTTTCTTCTTTGAATTTGCTCGTCGAACGGCGGCCTCCTTCTCAGATTTTTCAATTAGCTTGTCGCTCGCCTCCCACAGCTTCTTGGCGGTATCCTCGCCCTTGATGTCTTTCCTCGCAAAGTCGACTTCCATGCATTCTTTAAACAGCTTTCCTCCTGGTTGACGAATCAAACTGCCTTCGAGAGCCGCGAACAAGATTGACTGGGCGCCCATCAGGGGGCTTTTAAGGAATAGCCAGATCAGTGGGTATAACAACACATAGAAAAGTAATCCGAAGAGTGATCCTCTCGAAAGCCACCGCATCATGCCCGGCGTCCTGGTATATCCCGGGTCCACCATGAAGACGCGCGCATTCATGGGCAGCTGGTCAGGTCGCTTATACGCATCGAGGTGCTTCTGGTATGCAGTCGCAAATGACATGAGTGCCAACTTACTCTTGGCGTACGCCCTCGCCGGTGACCAGTCCTTTTTGTCAAGGGCGACGTTAAGGGGCGGAGCCCTGATGTAAGACGAGCAGGTGGCCACAATGATTCGGACGTCACGGTCAAACGGTTGGGCGCGAATTGCAGGACTCAGTATCCCCAAAAGGTGAAAGTTGGCCAGGAAATTCACCATCCATGTTGTTTCTACCCCTTCAGGAGTCTCGGTGCGTTTCCCGTTAGCGGGTGTGAGGGTCGCCGCGCACAGGACAATCATGTCCAGCCGTCGAGGAGGAGCATTGTCGACCCAACGGGTAGCAAACTGGCGAATGCTATAGAGGTCGGCCAAGTCGACTTGCTCAGCGTAGACGAGTTGGTTCGAGGCTCGGTCGCGGATGTCATCGATGAAATCGACGAGAAAGGGATCGTTGGGTGGTTGGCGGGTGAGGAGCACGATCTGGGCGCCGCGGCGGGCGAGTTCATAGGTGGTGATAGCGCCAATGCCCGAAGTGCCGCCCGTAATGAGGACGACACGGCCATGCATATCCCGCTCAGCGTGGCAGGTCGTGCCTGAAGTGTACCATTTCGTCAGGGCAAGAGCACCGATTGAACTGCCGACTTTGATGATGCGGAGTGGTTCTGGAAACCATGACGGGAACCCTCCAACCACAAGGGAGGTGAGGAGTTTGACCGGCATCGTAAAGTCGGCTCGCCGTTCGTCGTGCTATGGGAGCATCGGATTGGAATTGAATTTGTGATCGGAGCTGAGGATTCGGGCGTTGTTCAGGCTGAGCGGCCAATTACGTAGCTCCCTGCGTGTGAGGCTAGTGGGTGGGGCGGGGCGGTGGCGTCTGCCCCGGCACAGCTCCTACCTCAGCTCCTGCCTCATCAAGCCTCACGATAAGATCTTAAGGCATAAATAAAAGCTGGTGGAGCCGACTGACAGCGCAGCGTACTACTCTCCATCACGGGGGCACATCCTCAAATGAAGCCAGCCCAGGAAAATTCCATTGATGTCGACGATTATGACGATGCGCCGCTGCAAAATATCCGCCCGTTTGGCAGCGGTCTCCATAGGAAGAAGATCACCTTCGTTCCTGCCTCAGGAGATGGCAAACTCAACACAACAACGCTTTCGATGGGAACAAAACCCGGCCAGGACGTAGCAGATACCTACCTCAGCATGGTTCTCCCTGAAGACGCCAAACCCCATCTTCCAGCGACCACAGTGTGTGAAGTCTGTCATCTGCCGCTGACTTCTCTTACAGCCGAGAAAGGCGCGACAGAGGAAGTCAGCAAAACGACCACCTCACATGAAGGCTCTCTCGCCCATCAACTGTGTTTACCTCACTCGCATCCGCCGTCGGCACTTGATAGATCGCGCATGGGGATGGCGTATCTCTCATCGCACGGATGGGATCCAGACTCGCGGACGGGCCTGGGTGTCGAACAGCAGGGAATCCAGTTTCCCGTCAAGGCCAAGGTAAAAGCCGACAACCTAGGTGTTGGTATGGTGGCGCCCAAGAACATACCGCTGCCAAAGAAGGAGAAGCAGCTCGACGCTGGCAAGGTGAGAAAGTTGGCGGGCGAGGAGAAGCGCAAAGCGGCGAGGATACGGCAGCAACTTTCGGGAAGGAAGGACCCTGATGATCTGGAGAAGTACTTGCGGGGAGGTACGTGACATGAGCTGCGTTCACCTGATGGATCAAGTGTGGGCAATAGAACTTGGGATTGGTTCGGGGTTGCACAAACACCCGCCGAGTACTGCCCCAGTTGACAAGGGCTCGACGAGAAAATTAAAGGCCTTGCACTGGAAACTGAAGGTCTAGAGTTGTTGAATCAGGGCCTGGAAAGTGCTGCTTGACGCCTTCTAAGCACTGACACTAACACTTACATCACAAGCCTCGGATGTCAGTGGCCGCTTTCAAACCTGGACGGTGTCATTCACCCCAGACTGCATCAGTGCACTGCTGGCCTGGGCATCGTGCCACCCGGCCGCTCATTCTCCTTTTCCCTCCTGTCTTTCCTCCGCCCCGTCAACCTCGCCAAAACACTGCCTTTTGCACTCCCACCGTCTTTGAAACTATTCTCGCTACTCCAGATACTAACACTCCCGCCATCTCCTGGAATCTTCTCCTGCTCAAGTTGACTCCCAGTCAACGATCCGGCCTCCGTGAAGACGTGAGGAAAGAGACCCCATTTGCCCTTGGAGTTGCGACCAGCCCAGCACCAAAACTCGGGGTAAGGGAACGCGATCTGGGTAAGCACTTCGCCTTTGGAAAAGCGTAACCAAGGAGTTACGTCTCCTTCACCGTTCTTGTCGCCAGACTCCGGCTCGTTCTTTTGGGTGTGTTTCCACCTCGCTACCGCCACAAGTCCACTCATTCTACTCTTCTCCCTCATCTTTTCGACGAAACCCCCCTCTACATCTCTTGGGGCCCTCAGCCGAATGCACTCCACAGGAACCGCGCCACGCGTGTCATCGGCCCAAACAAGCACCCATTCCCCGCCGTAGCGCGCAGGGAACTCTACTCCCCCGAGGAGAGCTCCTTTTGCCACGCTTAGTGTCGCTGCCCTATCGGGTGGCACTTTCCCTTCTGAAGCAGATGGGCGATATGTCTCCACCACCATGCCCCATGGGAGGCGCGCTAGCTCGCGATCTAGGCCTACCATGGGCGACGGTGTCGGCGGCGACATGAAGTGCAAGTCGAAGTTATCTCTCCATTCTGGAAGCGAGCCACTTTCGTCTCCATCAATAACGACCAACCCTTGAGCCGCCCCCTCCGGGAACGGCCTCGCGTGTCTCGCGATGTGGGCAAGCAGATCATTCCGAGAAAAGAACACGGTTGCGTCGGTTGGTCTAGGAGTGCGTCCGGCGCGGACGCAGAAGATGCATGCGAAGAGGGTTTCATCAACTCGTTTCGACGGAAGGTGGCATTTGGAGAGGAAGCGGGCACGGTACTCGACGCCTGCAGAAGAAGTCTGGGTCGCGGTAGCGTCGCGGTTCTGGTCGGCACGGACAAGTGTCCAATCGAGTTCGAAAAGACAGAACTTGCACTTTGCAAGGGTAGCGGATCTTGACGATAATATCCCGACGGGTTGCTTGACGAGCTTTATTGCAGAGAGGCCGGACATTGCAGCGTCGGCGCCACGGCAGAAACCTCCGAACTGGTAAAACGAACTAGAAGGCCTGAGAGCGCATGAAGTAGGAAGGGAAGCCAGCTCGGCGGTGGAAAGAGAGTCAGTCTCGGATGTAACGGGGATGAGACCGTCCTCAAACGCATGGGCATGGCCATGGGCCTCGAGGCTTGGGTGGGGTTCAATTGCTGGAGTATCCGGCTCAGGGAGGGGCCATTGGCGGTAGCTTTGCGAAGGCGAGGTAGTGAGGAATGAGGTTGGAGTTATGGGTGATGCAAGAGCGGAGGGCTGATGCCTCACGGGTTCGGAAAACTCGCTCACAGGACTAATCAGACTGTTCCCATCTCTGGTTCGCCGTTCCGGCAGGAAGCTGTTGATGGAACTCGACTGGGAATATCGGGATGAGGTATGGGCGATGGTGTCGGCCGAGGCACGGCGCGACGCTAAAGACCCCGTGGATCGGCGCTTGGCCCCGTGCAGGTCCAGGAACACCGGTACCTTGGACGGAAGATCCCGGATCTGGACTGACATAACCCTCTTTCCGTAAGTAGGCGAATCAGCCCTTGGTTGCCCCTCCTCTGGCTCGCCCACCGTATCCACATCGGCTCGCCGTCTACACTCAACCCATCCTTCAGCTATATCAGCATCGATCTCGGACGGAACTGGGTCCGACCACGGGTTAACTGCAGGGATCGGAGGGGGGGGTGGACGGAGAGATTCCCTCGGGCTGCGAAAGGAAGCAATATCCCTTATCACCGATGGAGCCAAAGAATCTTGTCGTACATGTTGTGTCGGCCTCTCCTGAGGGGGGTTCGTTTGCTCTAGGGATGTCTGGATCGACAACTTCTCGAGCTTCATCCTCACAATGATATCCGATGTCCTCAGCGCGGCGGTCCTCAAAAGCGCTTGCAGATTCGTATACACATCTATATCAAAGCTCTCAACCTCGAGGCAGTCGTCCAAGTCCCATAACATCTCATTTAGCTGCTCCCTTAGTGCCGAGATTTCATCTGTAGCTCAGCTCAGCATCACTCTCAGACAGAGATTTGGGGCGGAGGGTACGCGCCATTTTCCTTGAGGGCGTCAACGAAGTGTGCACCACTCTCATCCAGTCGTCTCTTACACAGAGGATCTACCCTCTTGAGGGCGCGCTCGCCGTTGCTGACGAGGCCCAGTGCCGCCTTTTGCATGGCAGCATTCGTTTCTGCATTTTGCGCAGCCGTTGTTCCTTTGGCGACAGCGTCGCGGAACGGCGCAAGCACCAGGTTTTGTACGTCGTCGTCCATGGCGAATGTGGGGCTCGCAACGCAAACATCAAGATAAAATTGGTTGACAAAAAGCGAGATGAACGAAAATTCGATGAAAAGACCGCCGATAAATGCTCAGTAAGTAGGGACCTAGAAACCCAGCAAGCGAGGATACCGTGCTTGCTATTCAGTGCCTACTCGCGCCTGTCGATAGCGAAGAAGAGGAAACGCATCTCCCGAACAGGAATCGCCGACAAGGCAGGGGCGGGATATTGTTCACCGGAGGGCCACAACGATTGACCGACGCTGTTTGCGACACACTCCTGGAGGGAGGCTGTGCAGGAGAGTGATCTCGCTTTTGGTCCAAGGTAAAGAGTCAGAGCTCCAGACTTGTACAACACCCACCCATTTCCAAGGCAGCGCTGTACTCGTGCATGAGCTACGGCACAAGCATCGCGTGAGGCGTTCATTGGGGGGATTATCCGATGATCAAACTTGCTGCGCAAGCCGTGGTAGGTAGGGCCCGAGATGGTGGGGTTACTGTGCGCTGTGCCGTGTTGTCGGTGAGCTCAAGTTGTCAAGAGCACCGAGCCATACAGGAAAACCGTTCAAAGATTGTTCTCCTAGTACTTTGCACTTTGAAACCATCGTAAGGAACTGTCGAACAAGCGCGGGTTAGTTTCGCGAGGCATTTTCCTTCCTCGCCCTCGGAGAACGCAAAAGGATCCAGGCACGCCCCCAAACAACGAAGGCCTTGAGCTGAAAATTAAAAGAGCTAAAGTATACCTTCGACGTGAATATCTTTGCTCAACACCATTCCATTCACTTAGCTCTTCAGCCGTTTGCAATTGAAAAACCCCCCTGCCAAGCTCCCGCGCCAAACAACCCCTCAAATGTCGGGCTGCATGTCTGCACTGAGAGAGAGGTTTGGACCACAGGGCGCAAAAGTACTGTAGTTGGGAGATAACTCATGCGTCTCTTATCCGCGAAACCATCGACACACAACACCCGGTTATTACCCACAATGCATGTTGTAACATACCAACCTGCCCGGTTTATCCTGTATCTGTTTCGAATTGTTCCACTCTGGCACGATCTCGATCCCCTATCTACTTCCTTGCCTTGGTCTCATTCGCTGAAGATATCTATCCGACGTTAGTAAACACACATCCGCTGCCTTCATTGGTTGATGTATACCATACCTGCGAGATCAAGTTACGGCCCACCTCGATTGTCTCATCCGCACCGCGCTGCCGCTGCCAGAATCTGGAACACCGTCAGTATACAGAGTGGTTGAGGTACAGACCGAAAACGTACTGCTGCTCTTGTGTCACCGCCCCCTTGACTGATGCCTGTCTTGCCTCTTCCTCGAGTGCTGCCCGTGTGATCTTCTCACCGCCACTATAGCCCGGGCCGTGGGATTCTTCGGTCATGTCCTGGCCAAAAGTCTGCTCCAAGAGTTGCTTCCTCATGGCGAACCGCTCCGCTCTCTCCTTCTGCAGCCCTGGGCTGTCAAGTTTCTGGAGCACACCACGTACGACAATCTGCACTATGAGATAGAGATGCTCGGCGAATAGAATAGAGAGTAGCAGAGCCCATCCGGAGAGGTTACGAGGAGACCCATCCGGCCCACTCTTGCCTTTGAAGAGGAAGACGACAGCAGCGCTAGTAATACTGCCCAGCCATGAGAGGAATCCGAGAGCGTTGAGCCAAGGGCCGATGGAATCGGCACGCCACGGGATGGGGCGTTGACAGCTGACGGCAATCTTCATTGCGTCGGACCTTGCTTCGACCCAGTTGTTGATCAAAAATGAACACGCGGTGAGAGGCCAAACCACGGAGAAAAGTGAAAGATAACCTTTTCCGGATTAGCGGGCGATGGAAAAAGGATCACGGATTGACATACCAAACTGAATCACCATTTCACGGTAGTCCACAGTCACATCATACTGGTCGAGTTCGGCCTCGTTTCTCACCCTCTTGAGAAAAGAGTGCTCCTCAGGCACGTCCTTAATGCCGGCTCCATTCTTCTCGGCTGAAGCCTTCTCGACAGTCTTGGTAACTCTGCGCTTCACATATGGCACGATGACCTCGGTAGCAAAGTTAACGACCTGGGCCGTGACGGTAAAGTAGATGATCTGCTTGGTAAGTCGATCCGGGTTGATCTCCCAGCTCTTAGTTGGGAGGGGTTTTCCTTCGGCGGTGAATTTTTGGGCCGTGAGCTTGAAAACGTCAAGGTACGGAACGAGCACCTTTCCAAAGGGGACGTAGACGAATGCAGTAAGAAAAATACCGAGGTACGAGGTAATGAAGTTGAGCACGAAGATCTTTTGAACGAAGGAGGCTTGGTGTGCTGTCATCTTATTAGACGAGAGTCTATAAATCCTGGGCGCTCACTGACCGTCATGGGTTTCGTAGTTTTCCAGGTCCGTAAGCCGTTCAGCCAAGCGGGTAAGCAGTGTCGAGAACGTCGGCATGAAGACGGTCAAGATGATAGTAGGGAGGAAAGTCTGAGTTGTCAGTTACGATTGGGCCGTATCCAAGGGAGCAAGCTTACCAAGTACTGCTTAAAGGGGCCATTGTAGACCTCGGTGATGAAGATCTCAATCGAAAAACAGCCTAGAATCAACCCGCCAAGGACAACAACACAAGCGAGAGCAAACGGAACCTGCAGAAGCTGGCGAGTAAGACGCTTCAATGGGGAATAGACCTTAATGATCTCCCCTGTGACGGGATCCTGCGCTTCTCTCTCAAACTTGAACTGCGGCCGGGGATGTTGGATCTTGGAGACGCCGCGAACACCCCATCGCACGGCCAGATCAATCTCCTTCGTCTTCCAGTGCTCGAAGAAGATGACTGACCACAGACAGTTGACCACGGCATAGAACAGCGAAAATTGGCCCAGCACAAGCCAGGCGGCAAACCCAAACGCGGCGGGGAACAGTAGAAACGCAAAGTACGACTGGAGAAAGGCAAAGTAAAAGGCGACGCGCTCGCCGAAACGGTCGCGGATTTGATTGATGTCTTCATCGTCGAGGTAGTACTTTGTGCTCCACTGCTTGATCCACTTGCGGTTGAATTCGTGGTCGTGGAGCGGGAAGACGGAGGCAACATACTTCCAGTGGCCGATCCTGGGAGTGATACCAGCACCTCCTTCGTTCTTGGGTTTGGTGATGAGTAGGTATGCCAGGCGCAGGCGCTCGGCTTCGGTGACGGGTTCGTCATCGAAGTACTTTGCAAGGTTTTGGTTTGGGGCAGCGGTCCGCACTCCGTACAGCCAGTCCTGGACTCGATAGCGATAGATTTGGTTGGTGAGGAACTTGTCCGAGGCGATGCGCACGAAGACGAGGAGGGATGACTTCCACCCGTTGCGGACTTCAGTAGCAAACCCGACCGAGGCCAGGGCTTGGATGAGCTGGACGAAGGCGGCTTCGGCTTCGGCTTTAGCGGCGCCGGCGGCGTTCGTGGGGATCTTGTAGTGGATCACATAGTCGACACTGACGGTTCACAGTCATGTCAGATATTGGGAAAGGACTTTTGCTCCGAGTTTTAAAGCTTACTCAAGGTTAGACTTGAGACCGGGTTCGTCCTTCCCGTTGTCCTTTAAGTTCTGTAGCCCCGCCATGGCGATTGGGCGGAGAAAACCGCGCAGAGGAAGACCCGAGCTCGTTGACACAGGACAGTTATAAGAATCAGATGAGACTTGTAGAAATAAAAACGATATAGAGTGGATGCAAGGGACAGCGGGCAGCGCAGAGCAGCACGGTGGATGCTGGCGGCGAGCTCCAGATTGTGGGAACCCTCTCAGCTGTTGGAGAAAAGCGATCGACGTCACCACTGTAACCCCGTGTGGTGCCGTCTGTGCTTTGCACAAGCCAAGCCAAGCAAGCCTTGAGGAAAACCCGAATTGGCTTGACTACTTTGGGCAAGGCTTGACGGCACCATGTTACCCAATTTGATTTGGCTTGTTTAATGTAGCCTGGACCCGCCCCACTTAACTAGTCCGATTAGATAAGCTTCCAGGTGAGTAAATCCTGACCCTGAGTCGCGATAACTTTTTGCGATATCTGGAATCTCACCAAGGTATTCAAGTTATCCAAGGCAGGACCTGTAAAATTTGGTTTGAGCTTGGACCAACTTTAGAAGACTTGATCCGTCTTGGGAGGGTTCAGGCTTGAATTAGCTTGTTCAGGTTTGGCATTGTGCATAGACTAGAGCTCTACCAAGGTACTTGGTAATTGCCGTCGAGGCTCCCCGAGTTCCAGACTGCTCTGCGCTATCGGTGCTGCACTTGTAGGGCCGCAGCTAGGCATAGGCAGACGTTCTTGTTAAAAGCCTTTAGAGATTTATTAGAGAGGGTGTCGGGTCCTTTCAATGCTTGCGGACGCCTTGGCTATAACTTCAGAGATATGCTCGGCTGTAACCATCCAGTTCATTTGTAAGGTCTCAGTAAAAAGATTCTGACGCCCAGTTTTGTTGCCCGATGATGTCTGTCTGCTCCCTTGCTTCACCAAACAACCACAAGAGCAGGTAGACAGGGCAGGCGACATGACGGAGCTCCAATAGTTGCATGAGATTGACACTTTGTCATCTCCGTCAACCACATAGACCGATATCGCATACTGGGAGGCGGAAGACGCGCCGAATCTGTTAGCTCTTTTTTTTGCCTCAGGTAACAAATAGAGAAGGGAGAACAAAAAGGGGGCATGGAGTTTGAAGGCAATCTGTTCGGGTTGACATTGGATAGGCCAGCCTGTTCGAAAAGGCCGTCTTGGTCTTAGGGGGGTGTCGAAGCCGCTCGTCCCAGCACGGAGAGCCGCTACTGATGGACACTGGGGGGACGTGGTTGTGAACCAGCCATCCGCACTGGAATTTTCTTAGGTCGTCGTCAAAATTTTAATGGCAGGAGGGTTGGCCTGTTGACCGTAAATGGCAGGTACGACCACTCAATAAGCCACCAAGACCCGGCTCAACCGTATAGGTAAGCGGCTCACGACGGTGAGCGCCTCGCACAAGCTACTGGCTACCCTAAAGAAGCCAACTGTAAATGGTTCTTTCTAATCGATCAGTTGGGAAGATGGCTTATTGCAGTGGGCGGCCAAGGGATGTCAGGGGTAGCTTACTAGATACCTAAGCTACAAAATAACGGTTGATACTGTAAGCTGCAAATGAAATAAATCGTTGCTATAATTGACTGCTCAAATCCCACAAGCTGCCCTGGAACTTAACCTGTTAATCAGTCAACGACTGGCCCGACCCCCCTGCGTACTGACAAGAGAGCCGTTACAGCAGCGCTAAAAAGCAACATATATCAATTTGAAATCTGCAGCCAGCGCTTTATTGAATACTTTGTATGCCAGCCCTTGGTCGAGACCGGAGCTTCCCAAATCATTTGTAGTTGCCACTTTTAAAATTCAACACTCGATGGGACTTGATTTGAATACCTAGTCATTCGGTACCGAGATGAGGCTACACATGTACCTTTGTGTACGAAGTACTCGGTGTGATAGGGCTGGTAAAAAACATCGCTTGTTCGGGTCGACAACATGAATCATAACCAGTTGGCTAGGTACCTAACCTAGGTACCTAACCTACCAACACAAGTCAAACAGGCGGCGAACAACATCCCGTTCTGATTTGCATTGGTCTCATTCATGTTTCCTCAGTTCAGTTTCCTCAGTTCAGTCGACCTTGACACATCTGCGAGCGTCTTTTGATATTCTCTCGTCGTTTAACAGGCACCTACTTTACCAGACTTGAAACAATTTGAGGTTCATGTCCCTCAGAAAATTGATGCATGTGCAGAGATGAGTTTGGCCTGACTTGACTTGAATTGAATGCTCTCGCCGTACCACACATACATACATACATGTAGTTCATGCTACATAGGTGTTCAGACATTCGCTTGGCCATTTTCTATTAGTTCAACGAATGGATGGCATCAAACAAAACAGCATGCCTTGGGTGGCTGTCCGTGTTGGAGCGCATCGAGCCTTTAGTCCGGCTCAATGAGATTGAATAGAGCTCCCTCGGCGGTACTAATGCAACGCTGCAGACATAGGAGCTTACAGCTTGCATCTGATGCCTTCTAATAACACGAAGCGCCCCCTTGGCACATACACATGGTATCTTTGGTACCTACCCACTTTAGGTACCTTTACCCTGGGTAAGTAGGCTGCGCATGTTTGCCAAAGCTTTACCCGTATTCGGCGAGCCAATTTGTTACTTAGAGTTACAAGATGGTTGACACTGAGAATATGGAAGAGGAGCATAACCCCCAGCCCTGGGACATGTGGAGGAGGGACACAGTTCGCAACTGGTAAAGTCATCCCATGCATGTCCATAACTGCTAGGTAGCTCACAGAATCATGAACAGTCCTGAGCGCCAGTGCGAGGTCGCCCAGCCACTAGCAGGCATGGGATCTACAAAGCCTGGCTTATCGATTTTTCAAAAATACGCCGTAGCCGTGAATTTGGCAACTTCAACGCTAGAATAAACCAAGGCAAACATGGCGGCGGCGACTGCGAACGGAAGGCCAAGGAGAAATCCGCCGGCTTTCAAGCCCAGGCGGTAAACGAGCGGCCAAAGTGGCGCGCCGATTAAGCTCCCAATAGTGTCGAGCATGCTCATTGTTGAATAGATGAGGGCGCGGTCGTGTACCGCGGTAAGAGATGTGATCGCGCCTCGAATGGAGGCAGAATAGCCGGCACCGAGTCCGAAGAGAATAACACCTATCAAAAGGGTTAGACTAGGGTTCCCAATAACATAACAAGACAGCTTTATATTGTACTTAGCGCCATGAGAACAGGTGTCGGTGAGAAAGCCATGCCGGCGCACCCGACCACGGCTAGCACGATGCTGAACCGTGCTAGCCACCAATCCTTGGTCAAACTATCACAACGGAGCCGGGAAACAAGCAAGCCGGCCGCCAGAGGCAAGAGCAACAGCGTAACCAGGTGAACCGCGCTATCGAGGGAGACCATGTATGCAGCCTTTCAAATTTATTTAGCGTGAAACAAGGGACAGCAGACGACAGCGGAAAGATGGGACAGGGCCTCGCACCTGCGAATGCTTCCATTCGAACAATCGTGAGATATATACCAACTGCAGGCGAGTGACGCTCACGGCCAGCATACGAAGCCAGTATCCGCCAAGTAGGATCAAGACAGCCCTTTGCTGTTTCATGATCCGGAATATGGCAGTTAAAAGTGAGTTTAATGGGACCATGGCGGCCGTCGCTTTGCGGGAGCCGCTGTCTCGCAGGGAATCATGCGGTCTCGGCGAATGAGGCCGCTCACCTCGCTGCGTCTCCCGCCCTGCCTCGACAGGTCCGGATTCAGGGCCCAGAGAGAGACCTATCAGCAGGCAGCCCGCTATGGCTATGAATACAAGGCCGAGGAGGACGGGGATCCAGGGATTCCGATCCATCAAGACCGAGCTCAGCAGGTAGCTTGATATATTTCCGAGGTAAGAAGCAGCCTCTAGTTGGAAAAAGCGAGAGGATCTAAGCCGAAAGCGTCCGTTAGCATACATGCCAAAGTGAAACGAGAGGCGACAGGCCACAGGTTACGTTGAATATGCCGCCCGGGTTTGAGATCGACTCTTGGAACACCTACCTCGTGTCCGGCGGTGACGCGTTGGCTATTACGACAAAGAGAAGCGAGACAAAGGTTGGAGGACCCCCACCGAGCAGGTAGAAAATTGGTGTCGCCCAGAGCAACTCAAGTGGCCAGACAGCGCCTTGCCAGCCTTTAAACAGGAACTAGACGTCAGTATGGGGAGGGGAAAGGAATTAAGCATCAATCAGAGGTGCTTACAGACGAGATCGTAAAAGATCTCGGTCAAGAGGATGCCCGCCACGGACAGTACCATGACCGGGCGAGGGCCATATTTGTCTGCGAGGAGACCGTACGGAACGACCAGAAAGATGCCTGAGAACCAGAGAGAACGCTATGATTAGCAGCCGGACTGAATTCATAGGAAGCCTCATGGCGATGGACCGGGTGAAGAACGGGGTGGTTCTTGGCGGCTTGCCTGGTATCATTGAAGTCATGGATGCGACACCCCTCATCATTGCCAGCCTGGACTGTACGGTCTCAACTTTGCAGTCGACTGGCTGTGTTGAGGCCTCGGAGGAGCCATAATAACGCTCACAGATTTGCGACTCCAATATAGCTGTGGTGGGTGCAATGGCGGCGGCTATCCCGGCCTGGACAAGAAAAATAAGACTAAGGGCTAGGTAGAAGGCAAGGGCACGCTTGCGCTCTGGCTTTGCGTTTCCTTCTCCGGCTGCTAGAAGACGCGATCGTTCATCTGGCTCGTCCGGAAACGCTCCATCAGCACTCATGGCGGTTGTTGGGGGGTGGAGTTGAAAAAAAAAAAAGAAAAGAAAAAAAAAGAGAAGAAAAAAAGGGATCTGCAGTAGCCCGTTCGATGATGGGCAATGATGATGGGGAAGAGAAGGTTAGAGGGGGAAACGCAGGCGAAGAAGAACATT
>Ga0247763_1000599_pt1 | contig 21608 bp, 15 predicted proteins | sample UWRJL141409B4_FD_179926 | JGI IMG/M metagenome (GOLD analysis project Ga0247763, IMG submission 179926) | Plant litter microbial communities from Arlington Agricultural Research Station in Wisconsin, United States - UWRJ-L141-409B-4 | ecosystem: Environmental > Terrestrial > Plant litter >...
CGCCAAGACGTCCCGAATAGCAGCCGGTCTGCCCTCGTGGGTTCCCGACTGGAGCGCCGAGCCGGATCTCGATCTGGGTTACACGTGGAGCTCTGGCCCTGCCACGCTCGCAGGATGCGAAGATCGAACTGATGCAAATCACCAGTCGCGATTCCGAGCCAGCCGAGGGAGTAGATACCTACCGCGTATAGACGGGAACGTTCTCACAGTTAACTGCCAGCTTCTGGGGAATGTCGCTTACGCAGGCCCCATGTTCTCTGGCGTAAAACTCCCCGGCGAAGTCAGCCACTTTCGCGACCTCCGTCGGGGGTGGCGGCACACGCTGCATTCGGTACTCGATGCTCGCGATGTATTGGTGCAGTGGTGGAATGCGAACTCGGGGAATGGCACCAACGGCGAAAAGTATTCCCCGACAGGAGAGGATATGGCGGACGCGTTCTGGGAGACGATCTGCGCGGGGGAATACCGTGCCTCACCCAACCTGCAAAGTTCAGTCCAGGTGTGGGAGGGGTTGATGCGTCGCAGTTCGGTGCCATTGAGGGGGGTGTTGCACTCGTTTGGTGTGCTGAGCGCGTTGCACTCGACCATGTTATTCATGGCAGTATTGCTAAAGAATAATCCCGTCGTGGAGCACCGCTTGCAAGGACGGTATGTGATGAACAGGAAGATGGTGAGGCTGGACAGTGGACACTTAGGACTAGCAAACTGTGCGGCGGAAGAAGGGGATGGCATTTTCTTGGTCGAGGGGTCGAACGTTCCGTTTATTCTACGGATGAGTAAAACGGGCGATACGTGGACGTTCGTGGGGGATGCTTATGTCCATGGTGTGATGGATGGGGAGTGCTGGGGCGGAAAAACTCAGTCAATGGGTATCGTCTAGGGTGATTTTGTCCATCCTCCCGTCTGCTTAAGAAATCCCCACAACAACAGATTCTCTCCCTTGGTCACTTCGATACCTGACTGCCCAGTCATCAGTCTGACATCTGTGGGCTCCGAACGTCCTCAACGACAGGAGCTTGCTCGTCCGGCACGTCGAGCTGCAAGGACTCATCAAACCGGAGACGATAGTACGCCACACCAGCCCGCGGCACAATGCTCTCATACAGCGCCCTGGCCGTCGCATTCTCCTCATTAGTGATCCAACTCATTTGACGGCAGCCCATCTCCTTGGCCTTTTCCATAGTCGCCTCGAGAAGCTTCCTACCATACCCCTTGCCGCGGAATGCCTCGTCAACAAGGAGGTCTGCAGACAAATCTGTTGTTAGCTCCGGGTCAAAGGCCATTGCTGCAGGAGGGATCCAGGGAGTGGGGAAATACCTAGCACCCAACAAATGGGCTTACGACTTGTACATGTCGCCAGCGGAGAGAAATGGATAAACCCCAGGACCGAACAGGTTTCGTCATCTCGCACGACCAAGGCGTGGACGGGTTCGTCATTGTCCAAGAGTCGGGAAAACGTGTCCTGAACCTGGTCTTCGGTAAACTGTGCCCGTCCGTGGACGGTTGCTTGGTATTCTCGCCAGAGCGCCGCCCATGGGGCGAAGTCGGATTTCTGGATGTTGCCAACAGACATGGTGTGGTGACTTTGGTGCGGGGTTGCGGTGTGTGCTTGGGAAAGATGTGGTGAGGCCACGCAGAACTCGGGGTGGGGACGACAATGTGCTGAAGCATTTCATTGGTCCTATAGATGCGCCCACATGCAGCGTGTATCACATGTGCTGGGGCTCCCAGCTCGAATGTCTTCAGCTTTGTCAAAAAGTACAGTGGAAAAGAGGAAACCCTTACCCCGCTGGCATAACTGGGACCTGACACCGTCTCCTGACATCCAAGCCTCGCCTCGCCTTTGAAATCTGCGAGAGCTGCTGTTCCATGGAGCCTCTGATCCGCCCTCCGAGGTATAACTTGGTGGCCGTTAGAACCGTCGGATAGTCAAAGAACCATCCAACCTACGTGCTTTCCCATTATTAGAGGACTGGCAAGGGAAACCAAAGGCCATTGACGAGAAAATTTACCGCCTAGAAATTTATGGGGCGAAACTCATTACGGCATCCTGACACACTTTGAGGGCTTGGCCAGCGACGCATCAATTCGCCTTGACTCGCTCCCGTGAGAGGTTTCTGCATGTCGAATGCATCGTCTGGGTATCCGCGTTGGAGAATTCGGGTTTTCAGGGTAACATGTTAGGTAACCAGCTGAAGCCGCTGATGAGACGTCGGTTATCGGAAAGTTCCCGCTCTGTTTAACTTCAAGATCCCCGCCAACTTTATCAAGCCTACTCCTCTATCTGAATAATAACACTCTTGGTCTCCAAGAAGTTGTTCATGCTATACAACAACCCCTCCCTCCCCTGTCCACTTCCCTTCCACCCTCCAAACGGCAAATCCCGACCCGTCACCGGACTGGTGCAGTTCACCCCCACATAGCCACTCTCCAACTTCTTCGCCACCCGCAACGCTCGGTTGATATCCCGCGTATACACAGCCGCATAGAGACCAAACTCGGTATCGTTAGCCTTGGCGATGGCTTCCTCTTCCGTTTCAAACGTGTTGATATTCACCACGGGCCCAAACACTTCTTCCTTTTGAATCGCTGCCGATTCCGGAACATCCACAAACACGGTCGGCTCAATAAAGAATCCGCCCGTACTATCAACCTTCCCATTGCCACCCAAGGCCAACTTGGCTCCAGGAGAGTGGTTTTTTCCCTTTTCAATATACGCCATGACATTACGATATTGCACCTCATCGGCCTGCGGTCCATGGTTGGTGCTGGCCTCGAGGGGATTTCCATCCTTCACATCAGAAAACCGCTTGACGAACTCGGCGACAAACTGATCTGCAATGGACTTTTCTACATAGATTCGCGAATTCGCCATGCAGACCTGTCCGCTGTTGATTTGGATGCTCAATCTCGTTTGTTCCACCGCCTTGGCGAGGTTGGGAACATCAGCAAAGATGAGGGCAGGTGATTTCCCGCCGAGTTCGAGAATGACCTTTTTCAGGTTCGTGCGCGCGGCTTCTTCCTGGATGAGTTTGCCCGTACGACTGGATCCAGTGAATGACAAGGCGCGAACATCCACGTGTCGAGACAGGATCTGGCCAGAGGGAACACCATGGCCGGAAATAATGTTGAATACTCCTGGGGGAAACCCGACTTCGGCCACGAGAGCGGCGATGCGGGCGACGGCGAGGGGGGCCTTTTCGCTGGATTTGAGAACGACAGTGTTGCCGGTGATGAGGGCGGGTGCGGCTTTGGAAGCGAAGAAATAAACGGGGGCGTTCCACGGGATGATGAGAGCGACGACGCCGTAGGGTTGGCGGAGAGTCATGGTGACGTGCCCGGGGGTGTTGACACTGGCTTGGCCTTGGATGGAAGGCCAAGCTTCGGCATAGTGGTCGAGTTGGGCGGCGGCGAGATGGCCGTAGTGGAAAGTGGATACCGGAATGCCCATGGAGATGGCCTCGAGACGGCCCAACTCGTCATGGTTTTGGCGGATGAGGGCGGCGAGTTTTTTCAGTAGGGCACCCCGCCGAGAGGGATCGAGGGCCGACCAAGCGGGGAAGGCGGCTTTGGCGGCAGCGACGGCGGCGTTGGTGTCATCGGCGCTGGCCTCGGGGACTTTTGCACCTCGTCAAATACAGTCCGGGTCAGTCTAAAGGGACAAATACCTTCGGCAGAGAGCTCGCGCGTGGCGGGATTATAGAGGGGAAATGTCTTTTTGTCGGATGCTTCCACCAGCTGTGCCCCGTCAGCAATTCATTCTCGGTCAACAGCAACGGCGACAAAATCCATACCTCTCCGTTGATGAGCATGCGTGGTTTAACCACACCTTCCGACGTCATTTTTTTTGTCTCGGTCCAAGAATCGCAAATGTCAACAAGGAGGTATGTTTTGAAGAGCGGTCCAGTCAAGAAAATTTATTATTACCCCGCCAATTTATCCCGGATGGCGATATCCAGTTACATACACACACACACACAACTCAGCAAAATTGGCAAACGGCTCGCTCGGGATACATAATTCCCCCTCTCTTCCGGCAGTTCCATTTTACCCCGCAGCCCCCTTTTTATGGCCAGTTGGGTGCACAAAAGACAAATGAACCAGTCAGGTTTTTTCTCGGGGTGACATTGGCTGCAGACCATTACATGCATACATGTATGACCAGAGGTGAATCCGATTTCTCTCCGAGCCGATTCAGTCCAGTCCGGTCCAACACCAACAAAATCATTCAGAATCACCTGTGAGGCAAGTTTACTCAAAATGGCAAAAACCCCGAAAGGCACCATCGCCATTGAGGAAGCCGTGCTCAACCCCGACGGCATCGCCTGGATGGCCGAAAGCGCCGCACTCTTCAACCCAGGTCTCAAGCAGCTGGACTCGTCCAAACTCGCCAACCATGGCCACACACCTGATCTACTCGATATCCACAACAACCGTCTCGCTCGCATGGATGCCCACGGTGTGGAATACATGCTATTGAGCCTCACCTCGCCGGGAGCCCAAGGCGAGCCCGACGCTGCCAAGGCGAAGAAACTCGCAGCCGATGCCAACGACTGGCTAGCTTCGCAGGTAGCGCAGAATCCTTCCCGATTCGGGGCATTCGCTGCTGTGTCGATGCACAATGCCCCCGATGCTATTGCCGAAGCCCGTCGGGCGGTGAAGGAATTGGGAATGTTTGGGGTGATGCTTAACGATTATCAAGTCGTCAGCGAGGGTGGCGATGTGGAAGGGAAGAAGTATTACGATGCAAAAGAGTTTCTGCCCTTTTGGGAGGCGATTCAGGAGCTGGATGTGCCGGTCTACATGCATCCGCGCTATCCGCAAGCGAAAGACCTGCAGCCCCAAACGCGCTACGGAGATCGCAAGCAGATTCTAGGAGCAGCGGTGCAGTTTCATTTGGATCTAAGCATGCATGTCTATGCGATTTGCTCAAGTGGCGTGTTTGATGCGTTTCCGGGCGTGCAGTTGGTGGTGGGCCATTTGGGGGAGGGGTGAGTACTCCCTGCCTACCCCTTCAAATAAAAAGAAGAAGAAAAAAAGAGAGAGAGGGGAGAGAGGGAGGGAGAGAGAAAGGGAAAGAGAGAAAACTGACTTTTTCCTAGAATTCCCTTCAACCTCTGGCGCGCTGACCACTGGTACAACAAGCCAGTGAAAAAAGCGTCCCGTCCCAGCCAGCACGACTACAAGTACTATTTCACCCACAACGTGTCCATTACCACGTCGGGCGACTTTTCGACGGCGGGTCTCAAGTTTTGTATCAATGAGATTGGAGTAGATCGGTGTTTGTATTCCATTGGTATGTTCTGTCCAGGAGACAAAAAATAAGGGGGTACATGTGACTGACAGAGATAAACAGATTACCCCTATGACACCATCGAGGAAGCTCAGAATTGGTGGAAGGGGATTGATTTGCCCGAGGACCAAAAGGAGGCAGTGGGGCGGACGAACGCAATTAAATTGTTCAAGTTGCCTCTGGAGCTGTAGTGTTTACGTATCAGGCTTGGTTATAGTCGTGTAGTATGCGGGACGTGGTGGAGACCATAGTTGCATCAAGAACGTGCGATTACTCATAGCCCCGTCCGTGTCTTTCGGAGTCTTTTATATGAGTCAATAATACCAGAGGTACCAGGTAGGTAGGTTACGGATCCAAGTCCCGAGGGAACTCGTAACAAATCATCGCAGCAAGCAGTTTTGTCAAAAGCCCAACTCGGTAAAAGGTGCAAATGGGATGTAGTGTGAATAGTGCATGTAAGAACTAGCCTGAAGTGTACGTAGCTTGGGCTGGACGGCGTTGACACTGAGCAAGAGATGACGCCATGGATTGCAAATTTTCTCCTTCTATGATTATAGATGCAGACGCAATCACAATCATGAAGCAGGATGACGGGTAAATCAAGTCGTTCACAATGCCTTGGAGTGGCCAGCTGAGAAAGATACATCAGCTCGACACGCACCATCTAAGTAGGTAAGTAAGTAATCAGGCCATCATATGACCGCTATCCAGGGCAGCGGAAATGGCAGAAGTACAATTTTTGCGCTGTATCCAACAAAAAAAAAAAGGGGAGGGGGGGAGAAAAGAAAAAGAAAACGAAAAAGAAAAGCAGCACGCTATGCCCAGCGTCAATGGTGATTAAACTGGGAGACTACTCAACGCCCCTCGGTCAAATCGGCAACAGAACAAACAACCAAAACCTTCCCCATGTGCCATTGAACGCCACCTATCTAGGGCTTTTGGAAAACCCCTAAATATAGGTAAGGTAGGTATGGCAGAAGTACGTACTGTGTGGCAGAACTAATGTATGCCGGAATACTGCTGTTGGGAAAACCTTATCCGAGACACTGGACTAGACTTTAACTCCAGAGGGCAATCGTATAGACCAAACGCTAGCGTGTAGATATACTCTTGATATTACTGTCAGCCACACTTGGATGCATATAAGTTGCCCATAAGCTGACCAAACCAACCCACGGGATACCTAGTGCTGACGTACTCTCACACACATGCCCGGTGAGTTCTGACATGTGATGATGTGGGTTCTGACGTGACTTGTTTGTGGCCCCATGTCGCACAGCATCGGCTTCATGCTCATGTTGGTTGCACTGCATTATTCTTATGCTTGGCCTTGTCTGTTATTCGTCAGTTTGGCTACGGGCATGAAGTGCCGCCCTGCAGTGTTCTCTGCATCCCCAACGAAACTAACTTCACTGGATCAAATGTCCTGCGTCGGGCTGGGACAGGCATCTTCCCCCACGGGACATTTGCAAAAGTTCAGTTCAGTTCAGTTAGCTCCCTGCACCCAAGCGGCGTTGCCTGTCCGGTTACATACATTACCACTCTGGGGAGAATCTAATGCGAGCAAAGGTCGGAAAATGCAACACAAACAAACATGAACAGGACCGGGGTGGCAAGTATGACCAATCATGGGGGTGCATGCACCCTACCGTACCGTTTTTTGCAGTGTGACGGGATCGTATCTCCCCACCTCCCTCTTTCAGGCCTCTCCCCTCACCCACCCGGTCGGTACCCGTATGTATCGAATCAAATCAATCAAATCAAATATTGGCTGGCGTCTCTGCGCGGTGTCGGTTATCTGAGCAGCGTGTCTCGATTTGGTCGGTGGCGGGTGGCGGCGGGTGAGCTGCATGTCAATGGACTGGAGGCTTTTTAAAGCGTTGATTTTCCTCTGATCTGTTGTCGGTCCACGACGTGACTTGAAATTCTTGCATCTGCCCTTCAATTCCGTTTTAATACTCACTTGATCCAAGTATCTGATATCCCCTGTTTTTTGTTGTCAAAAATCGTCATGATAGAACTTTTTCACCTCGCTGGGACGCATCCAGTTGTCGCCTTACCCCTCTTCTTCCTCGGATTTGCCGTAATCGCAACCACCCTCCACTGTCTCTACAACCTCTACCTCCATCCTCTCCGTCACTACCCGGGTCCTACCCTCTGGGCTGCCACCAGCGTTCCTTACACTCTTGCCTTTCTTTCAGGCCATGTTAGCGAACGCATTGCTGAACTTCACGCTCAACACGGGGATATCGTCCGCGTTGCCCCCTCCCGTCTAAGCTACACGGATCCATCTGCATGGCGGGATATCCGGGGACATCGCAAGGCGGGGGAATCGGAAAACACCAAAGAAGCAGAGTTTTATGCTTCCTCTCGGAATAATGTCCTGGGTGCCCCGCGCGACGACCATACCCGCTTTCGCCGCGTGCTGGCTCATGGCTTTTCGGCGAAGGCAATGCACCTGCAGGAGCCGCTCATTACTCGCTATGTGGATTTGCTGATTGCTCGGTTGAGGGATCTTGTCTCTTCAAAAGCAAAGTCAGATCCTAACTCCCATCCTAGCGTTAAAGATGGGGAGAGGGACGACGGGGCAGTAAACAGAGAGGCAGTTGACATTGTCTCCTTTTTTAACTTTACCACTTTTGACATAATCGGCGATCTATCCTTTGGTTCTCCGTTCGGGTGTCTCGAGACAATGACGCTCCACCCGTGGGTGTCATCAATTTTTGACTCTGTCGCCGATTTCTCTCTCGTCGTCACCTTGCGTCGGAACGCCCCTTTACTTTTATCAACTCTCCGAATGGTCTTTCCGAACTGGATTGGGAGAGCTCAGGCCGATCAGGCGGCCTATGCAGCGGCGCAAGTTTCTAAACGACTCGCGCTAGATACGGAAAGACATGATTTTATCGACGCCATGACGTTTACCAGTACCTCCAATTCTGAAAAAGGCATGTCCCGCGAGGAGATTATTGAAAATGCCAGAATCATGGTCCTCGCTGGGAGTGAAACCACGGCGACGGCCCTCTCGGCGGCAGTATACCTCCTCTGTTGCGATTCCCGCGTAAAACAGGCACTCACAAAAGAAGTGAGAGAGGCATTTAGTGATGAGACGGAAATTGATTTTCACGGCGTACAGAGGCTGAAGTATATCGGTGCCGTGCTGGACGAGAGTATGCGGATTCTTCCGCCGGTTCCGGGGAATTTTCCAAGAGTCGCGCAAAAGGGGGGTGTGGTTATTTGTGGGAAGTTTGTTCCTGAGGGGGTGAGTTTTCTGTCTCTCTGTCTCTTTAGTTCTATTCTACTCTATTTTTTTTTCCCTTTCCCCCCATCCATCTACCCCTCTCGCCATCACTGGCCCTCCCAATTCAACCCAGAATTCTTCTTATCTCCGGCAGACACCAAACCTCTCTTTACCGATAAAATACTGATTGCCCGTAATAAATGTAAAGACAGCCCTCGACATCTGGCCCTGGGCCATGTTCCGCAGTCCGCGTAACTTTGACGCCCCACTCGAGTTCATCCCAGAACGCTGGCTCGACACACACAGTCCAGAAAGGGAGGGACGCTTTTCCGGGGATAAAAAGGAGGCTTTGCAGCCTTTTTCGTATGGGCCGCGAAACTGTATTGGAAAAAAGTTTGCTCCTCTCTCTGTTTCTACTTTCCATGCTGAAAGATGGGAGGGTGCTAACATTATGAGAACAGTTTGGCCTATGTCGAAATGCGTCTGATTCTTGCACGTCTGATCTGGAATTTTGATATCGAATTTGCCGACAAAACAGGCAGGAATTGGGTTGATGGGTTGTTGGGGTACAATTTGTGGAACAAGCCGGCCTTGATGGTCAAGTTAACACCGAGAAATAAGGTTGATTAAACATGGAGGCAATCACGGCTCTGGCTCTGATTAACGCGCGAATGTAACTCACATATAACTCTAACTCACGTCAGGTAATGGTGCGGATCTACCCATGAGGAGTTGGCATTCTAGACTACCTACATATATCCCACCGGTCTGTACTGTATTGTAACTGGGCTACAAAGTATTCTTTCTATACTGTTCACCCTCAGCAATTTCTATATTCGTGCGTGTCCTGAGCCGCATCCTGAGCTAGGGTGATTTTGCATTGCACTCCAACTTTGCGCTGCGATTTGTCCTTCGTGCGCTCCGCACACACACACATGGCATTCCATATTAATTGAATGCGACCAGCCAATGAATACCCTCTTTTTTTGGTGTGAGTTTTGCACTCGGGAATCGCGGCTCGTAGGGAAAGGTCGGACTTGAAGGAACCGTGTGCATCAAAAAGCATGATGTGCTGCCTTGCTGATGTCCTCGGATTGAACTTATGCGAGCACTTTGCCGCTGTCCAAGATAGTTCTATAATATTTGCGCATATGGCAAGTCCGCTAAACTCCGGAATATCCGCGCGGATTTAGTACAAAGTACTGTCCTACTGTTATAAAAAGACGAGACGCAGACGGTGATCTGTCTACCTACGTACCTAGGTAAGTAACTTGGGTAGTCTCGGAGCATCAAGACAAGAGAGATAGCAACGTATTACTTACGCATCACGCCATTATTTTCAAGGCCAAACAGACGAACCAAAAAAAATAAAATGTCGCAGTCATACATGAACCCTCACCCTCACCCTCACCCTCTCGCCTCCCTCAGCACGCGTGAGGCCGTCACTGACGCCGTGTACCGCGCGCTCCTTGGCTGCGATGACAACGACGCCGCTATTTTCACCTCGGCATGGGCTGGAGAAGACGTCACCTTTGAAGTTCACGATGGTGATGAAGAAAAAAAAGTCTTCTCTAGTCTTTCCCTAATCCGCACGGCCGTCTTTGAGAGGATTGGGGCCATGGACACGACGCACAGCATTGCCAATGTCCGTGTCGACGTCCAGGACGGAGCTGACATGGCTCATCTCACGGCTACGGCCACGGCGCAGCACTGTCCGCCCGGGAGGGGCAGAGAGCCGGATGGCCCCAAGTTCTTGGTCGGCAGTCAGTATTCGATTCATCTTGTAAAGGATGAAGTGGGCGGTGCATGGAAGATCAAGAAGTGGGTATTGCGTGTCACCTGGACCCAGGGCGACCCTTTGGTCATGCAGTCCATAAGATCGACATAAAAAGATAGCTGTTTCCTGTGCCTTAACGTACCGAGGTAGGCAGATACTGTCTCACTGGTAATCTGCAATGGGAGTCGTAATACGTTGGGCCGTGTAGGTAATTTCTCTGCCAAAACAACCGAAACTATTAATGGCTTCGCCCACAAAAAGGTTATCAACTATACTCCCCTTTGCAAGTGCTCTCGAACCTGGGAGCCTGAAAAAGCGCCCTGGATTATCTCCGGATGTCGATGTGTCTGGACTAGCAACTAACTGTTAGCCGTGTCCCAACAAGACGCAAACTGGCGTACCTCCAGCCTCAATTTCATTCACTTGGCGCTTTGCGTCATGTCGCCTTGACCAGCTCGTCGCCCTCGGGATTCACGCCATCGAACCGCCACTTCATCTTCCTAATCTTTCCACCATCAACCTCTAGAAAGAAAATTCTATGGAAATCAGGTAACCACTGCGGGAAGTAAGGTGGGGGCTTATAAACGCAGGGTGCCCCTGGTACTCTTGGGGTATACTTTTGTTGAGATATGGTCCCCTTACCCCCTGTACGTAGTGCAGTGGTCCCAAGTGCCCTGTGCACAGGGCACTCAGGAGGTTGGATCCGGGCCCCGTCATTTTGGTACCACTTCATGGGACAACAGAAGAGGGAAGATGAGATATAAGGCCACTTGCCAATGTTAAGGCTGACTTTCAGACCAGGGTAGTGGTGACATTGGGCAATGTGTAGTTTCAAGTTTGCGGCACAGCTGGTGACACAAGGTCGTTAGAAACCAGATAGATTCTGCCCACTAATCAGCGTTTTGTAAGAGATTTTCTGATGCGCCCCCCCTCCCCCCTCGCCCCTCCCCCCCAACACAAAACTCACATCTGCTAGCTGCATTGAAAATTTCCCAATTTCCCATACAAAAATCCCCTTTTCGCGTGCAGCTACAGCCAAGATTTTCATAAAGTCGCATGCGCCATTATGGCCACATACTGCAAGGGCCCTGCCGTTCGGCCTGGCCCTTGCGGCCCTCGGCGCGCCGTGCCTCGCCCTGATGCCGTGCCGCGCCCTTTTGTAGCAGCCGATGATGCCGAGGGGCCCGGGGCCGGTAGTAGGGCTGGCTCGTTTGCCAAATGGGCTACCTTGTCGACGGGGCCGGCCCTTTGGCACGGCCTTCGTCGCCAGCCGTATCTCGAGATAGGGGTTGACCTGATTGAGCGGCAGTTTTGATGTGCCAGAACGAGGCGTAATCGTTAGCGTTTACGAGGGCCCCCCGCCTTGCCGTTGCTCTCATACTAGAATATGCGTACCTTACGGCCCTGACTAGAAAGTATCTTGGTAGCGCGAGAAGGGGTCACCTTACTTTTATTGTAAAGGAAGAGAGAATGGCGCGTCGAGATATCGAGATATTGTAAAAGCTTTATATTTTGCATCTGGCGGCTACTTGGCTTAGTGAAAACCCCGTGTGGAGTTGCTATATATGGACTAGGCGATATGGAGATTTCGTTGTTTTATAGCTAAAAACAGCCGTCGGAAATGCTTGGCCGTCTAACAGCTGGTATATGTGGGGGGGCGGTAGCAGTAGGAAAAGGGGGGGTCGCACTAGAAAATCTCTTTTATAACTAACTGGTGGTTTCCCACCTTCTAGTAGTATAATGATAGGAAACTCGAGCTATTTCGACACAGAACTAAGATGTCACCTCTTATGGATATACCACTTCCTTTTAGCTGTTTTTGCTTCATTTTGCTTCTTGAATGGGCAGAGCTGGGGAACTAAATGCGATTTGCAGGAATCACGGATTACCTGACGATCAAACGCCCCTACCCGTGGGTCCAAACCAGGGGCATTCAGCGTAAGCGCTAAAGGACCGGTATCTTGGAATTGGCCATGCCCCAAAAGTACCCCGCTCCAGTTTTACAGGCCTGGAGGAACTGTCTCGCTTCCTTTTCCATCTTCTCCGTAAACATGAAGAATGACATGGCCTTCCATTTCAACCACCATGAAATCATATGACCCCATCACACCTTACGATTCCGGTCGTGACAAAATGGACGTGTCAGACAAGTCAATTGAGCGCAGGGTAAGACCAGGTTCTTTACAACTCAGTCCGACTGGCCATGATAAGATTTTTTTTTTTTTACTAAACTGAAAAACACGTACTGGAGCAGCAGGACCGGTTAGTCTTTGGCCTGAGAAGGAGATGGCTCGCCATACTCATCATATCGTGGATCGCTATCTTGGCGGCAGTCTCGCTGCTGGTGTTTGTGTGGTCGGAATCGCACCGCAACATTGCCGGCCTACCCGTGTCGCAGCCGTGGGAGTGGCTGCGCGACTCGGATAAACTGTTTCCCACACTCACCATCTCGTCCATGGTGATCCGCTTCGCCGTGACGGCGCAGACTGGGATCCTGGTGGCTGTTCTCGCGTCTCTCTTGCTCCGAGGAGACGCATGCCCTCTCGATGAGCTGCCGCAGGTGCTCATGATGCGAGCATCTCGCGTCTTTGACCCGACGGAAATCGTCCAGAGTCTATGGAGCTCGCAGAAGCGCTTCTGGGTTACGTTTGAGTTTCTCGCCGCTGTCGCCATGACGCTGTCCGTCCTGGCAATCCAGGCAACATCGACCCTTTTGGCGTCGGACCTCGAGCTCACAGAGCTTCCCTGGACGGTCCGCACTGCCAACGTATCCTTCGACTTCCTCTCGCCACCCCAAGACCCACCCGAGAGTCTAGTCTCGCATCGATACATAACGGACCAACCTGGGAGCGTATCCGATCCATGGCGCTCGCGCATGGCGGCGCATCCGGCCTTTGCCGAGTACGCAGAACCCCCGGCGACTGGCAACGACTTTGTAGATACCGGTGTCTCGGCGCGCGCCTTTTTGCCTTTTGCCGACGTCGGTAGGCGGGAGAGCATCATCGACTTCGCCGGGCCGGCTAGGGTGCTTGAGGCGCAGGTAGTCTGCGTGAGACCGCGCGCTGACGTTATTGTTACTATCACATTCGACGACGTCAACAGCATCAACAACGTGAACCGTTTTCTGAACAGGGTTACAAATCGTACTACGAGTACCAGAAATCTAACCTTTGCCGATATCCCAGCAAACCTTACTAGAAACGACAAAGACTCCGACTTGATCTTTGGCCGCTTGTCCATAGCCGGCGACTTTGGCTGGGACCGCCAATTGCCCATGTTGGTCCTGCCCGAGGGGACATATCTGGGCCAGCGGATTGACCAATGCGCGATTCCGAACCACTCCAACGTTACGACGGCCAAGATGGTCCGACAGGAGCAGCCGCTGCCGCAGGAGGCGCCGATGAGCCTGTGCAGGATCCAGGAGGAGTACCAGAACCTCACCTTTCAGAAAGCCGCTGTCCGATCCCTGCTCGGCCAGGACTGGCGAGGTTTCAACAGCAGCAGCATCCAGGACCGCGAGGTTCTTGCCCCCGTGACCTTCTTGGTCGTCCGCGGAGGTGCTGACCCGGCCCTTTGGCGGCCTTTTCTCGTCAGCAACGCGAGCGCGGTGAACATAACCGAAAACGGCGGTTTGGCATTCTCCAGACGGTTGAGCGGATTAAATAGCAGTAATACTACCGGCGACGGGTCCTGGACAATCCTAAGAGCGCCGGGCATTCCGGCGGCGGCCGGTGGCGGCGGACCGGAAATCCGCCTGAGCATGTGCTTCACAAGCAACACCATCAAGGCGCGCAACATAACCATGAAAGCTCGCGCACCGCGCGTCCCGGAGCCCGCTCTCTCCCTCGATATGACCACAGGCAGGTGGAACATTAGCACTCTCGCGGCACTCCTTGCTCGGAGGAACAACAACGTTACCTACAATACCCCAGGGGCCCCCTTGGAGCTGCAGCCTCTCGCGGACTGGAGGGCGTCCAACATTCCCAACGAGTTCATCGAATTCAACAACTGCACCGTTTCGTGCGGACCGGGCGAGATGGAGAAGGCCAGGAAGCAGGGCGGGAAAAAATTTTGCGAGGTCTGCTATACCGACGATCTACTACCCAAGGTGCCGGAGGGGTCGTGGCAGCACAGGGAATTTGAGATGCAGACCACCTTTTCCGGCTTCGACAGCGCCTACCTCTGCTCGTTCTGCGGGGCCGACGCCGGGCTGGTGCGGGCGCCGGCCCTGTACCAGAGCTCGCCGCCGGCGTCGGACGAGCAATACCGCATCCACCGCGCGCACACGGCGCTCTTCCAGGCCCTGATGGACGAGACAAGGGGAAATGTTGCTGTGGCGCTGCAAGGACTCTTCACCACGCTGCTGCAGTCGGTTTACTACGAGTACGCGCCGTCGCTGAGCATGGCAGCGCCTGCGACTTTTGTGTCGAGCGAATCGGTGCGCGTGCCGGTCCGGTGGAGGGGCCTTGGTATTGTCTTGGGGGTGATTATCCTGCACACGGTGGCTGCTGTCATGACGCTGGTGGTGTTCTGGTACGGTGGCGGCGGAGCCAGGGGGGATGCCTTTCTGGGGGAGAAATGGCAGATGTTTGCTCAAGCCCAACGGTCCCGTGTCATGGGCAGCATCCTGGGCGGCGTCGAGCTCTCTCGCGACGGAGAAATGGCCGAGCGCATCATCCGGAGCGAGGGGCGTGTGGTCGTCGGCTTGGGTGGATCCAAGGACGGGTTACCGTATGTGCGGCGGAAATGGGCTAGTGAGAATTAAAAAGCATCCATAGTACCTAAGGTTAGGTAGTCAGTCTATATATCAGCTGGGTTTTTTTCCAAGGATGCTTACAAAAGCGGAGCGCTGCAGTGACAGCTGCCTGTCATGGCGATTGCTTAGAAAAGCGGAGGTTGTTGGGGATTGAGTTTGCCATGACGGTATGATGAGCTAAACAAGTATGGTGTGTAAAGGAAAAAGAAGAGGAAGGGCTGCAGCGGGGTTGCACCTTTGGAGGTGTGGTGCCGGGCCCCGCTGCAGGTCAGAACCCACTCGAAGGCGGGTGCAGCTGGCAGAATCCATGGAGGAGCGAAAAAGGAAATTTCGCTGGCCCAGATTCGTCGCTGACAACCAGGCTGTTGTCTGAACCTTAGTGTTCAATGTTGTGTCTCATTTTCATAGCTTGTCCTGGGTCTACTGAGACAACGGCTTACACTGGCCCGTCAGTGTATTTGTCCAAAGGAGCTAGTCTCAACATAATTCTCTCGATCCATCTCCCAGTCCAGGGCTATGCGCGAGGCACGAAAAAGGAAATTCCGTCGCGATTTCTAGGATATATCTGTATACCCCATGAAGGCAAAGAAAGGGTAGAAGTAGCAGTTGAACAATACTCTATCTAGCTTCACTTTTTTTATTATTCTGCTGACAATATAGCCTTTAAGGTACTCTTTTGAACTAGGCGGCGTCCTGGTCGAATTGAACGTCCTAGCCCCCCCTGAAATTCCCCAATGAAAACATCTCCCTTCCCTCTACTGCTCAGGAACTTTGGTGATGGCGGTCCAAAGTGCTTTGATCTTACCGCCCTCGACAATGATAAAGTCAGTCCCTTTGACCAAATCAGGCGCCTCGGGCGGCCCAAATTTCCAGCCCAGAGCGCCCAAATTCTGCGTCACGATTTTGTCACCGTCTACCGAGAAGATAAATCCGGGACTAGAGGCAAGCAGCTCGGCGGCTTTCTTGTCGAGTGCATCGTGCCCATTCAGAACCGCCCCGTCTGTCTCGTACCAAACAACATTGGAGGTGTAGGTCTCCTCAATGGCGGCCTTGCGCGTGGGGTCGTCGCGCTCGCCGAAGACGGCGAGGAGATTCTTGTCGAGGAGGGTACGGACAACTGCAGGGTCCTCTTGAGGGGTAGCTGAGACAGTGAATGACATTGTGATGTTGAGTGGTTTTCTTGTTCCGCGCCTTGAGCGTTTCTTTACACGATTGAAACCGATACAGTATGTATCTAACTAAGGGGTTGAACTGGCGATGCCTTTAGTTTTCGCAACGCCAAAACTGGTCTTTATTTATAACAGTTATCTCCGGCCGTCAAATTGTCGGCGAACTTCCTTTGGCTGCCGAAATGATGACCAATCATTGATTCTAGCTAGCTTAGCGTATTTCTCAGCATACATGTATGCAAGCAGCTTACTGTTGTGCACCTGCGGCAATTGTCCATCACAACCGCGCGACTTAACAGGTCGATTTCCAATGCACTGAACAAATATTCTTCAACGATTGGGTTATTGTTGAAGTCGGTGCGGGGAAGGGCCGCTTGCGCGCGCGCGCCGACTTGGTATTTATTACCAATCAGCAAACGATCGCTGGAAAAGCTCGTAAGGAATTGAGCTAATTGGCATGTGCCTGAGGAAGTCTAGGGCTGTCGTGAGTCTTCTCGCTGGGGATCCAAGACGTACATGTAGAAGCGCCGTTGTCGCGACTGGCAGACATATACCCCCGATGCCCTCAGTACATGTACCTTATCATATCATCCTCGAGTGTATGGTTTCTAGACTTTCAGATCCCCTTTTCACAAAATTCCTCGTTTCACAGTTATTTGCGATCTGGTGAGAGGGTTTGTTTGATGCTGCTGACCTAGCGTTTTGTTTTACCAAGGCACGTTGGTGGGCTGGTCTCCGTCCAAGCCATGAGGATAACTGTTACAGGTGACTTGCATTTCTCCATATCAATAGCTTCAGTTTTCACCTGCTTCCGATCTTCCTGAGAGCCCTGGAGACAGTTGGTCTGCTGTGTCAGATGGCTCAGATGCTTTTTCCGACACCCCCTCATGGCGCACATCAACACCGCCTGACTATTATTTGCTGAGCTGTGTTAGTTGGATTCCGCTCGGCTATCAATTTACCTACCTAACTTAAAAACAAAACTCACCATTCTTACCGAGACGCTTTGCTTGCTACCTGCAGTGCTGGCGAATTAGTATTGCCAAGTACAGATTGCCATGATAATCCCACCATCACTTGGGGAAGGGGTTGATAGGCGCGGCTACACTATATATAGCCGAACCTTTCGGATAAACCTTTTCCGTCGTTACCTAAGTAGCCACTGCAATCTCTAATACCTAACACGCGAATCCTACATGTATACTTAGCCCAAGCGGTGCTACCATTCTCCGTCGCGCAATGGAGTTTCCACGAATCCGCTATGGGTAGAGTGGTCACAAGGATATCTCCTATATATATGGGGGGGATCAATCCAAGCACACCGCCCAAGAGAAACGTGGTAGAATCACCCCGTTGGCAATTTTGCGAAAACTTGGAGGAATATCACGACAAAAATGTGGATTATCGGCGTCTTTGCGGTTCTTGTAGCCTCACTAGGCGTAACTGGTAGGTGCCTAAGCAGTGTTGCATTTACCGCTCAGAGGAAGCTGACCAAGGGGGGCTTGCTTGCTTACTGCAGAGGCTGCAACGGGCAACTTCACCTGGGACACCAAGACATTTTATGTCAATGGCGCACAGCATCAGATAATCGGGGGGCAGATCGACCCGCAGCGAGTGCCACGCGAGTACTGGAACCAGCGACTGCAGATGGCCAAGAGCCTGGGCCTCAACACCATCTTCAGCTATCTGTACTGGCAAGAGATTGAGGCGCACCCTGGACAGTTTGACTTTACCGGGCGCAACGACGTGGCCGCGTGGTTTCGGGCAATTGAAGAGGCCGGACTCAAGGCGGTGCTGCGGCCGGGTCCGTACGTCTGCGCGGAGCGCGACTGGGGCGGTATTCCGGGGTGGCTTAGCCAGGTGCCGGGATTGAGGATCCGTTCCAACAACCAGCCCTTCCTCGACCTCACGGCAAAGTATCTGGCAAAGGTGGGCGAGCAGCTGGCGCCGTTGCTGATCACCAGCGGTGGACCCATCCTCATGGTGCAGATCGAGAACGAGTACGGCTATGTGGGCAGCGACAAGAACTACCTCAAGGCCTTGTCCAACGTGCTGTCGCGCTCGTTTCCCGGCCTGAAGCAGTACACCAACGATGGTGCGTCGGGTCTCAAGAACGGCTTCCTCCCGGGCGCCCTGGCTGTGGTGGACGGCGGAGGCAGCGAGAATGGCTTCCGCACCCTCCAGAGCACCATTACGGATCCGAGCAGCCGCGGGCCGCTCATGAACGGCGAGCTGTGGATTACGTGGTTTGACGTGTGGGGGCCCAAGAAGGGCCACGCGGGCAACAACGGCAACGCGGGCGACGTGGATTTCATCCTCGGCAACGGACACCACTTCAGCCTTTTCATGTTCCACGGCGGCACCAGCTGGGCCTTTGGCAGCGGCGCACAGGACGGGCTGCCCGTCCAGCCATTTACCACCAGCTACGATTACGGAGCCGTTCTGGACGAGACGGGCCGCGTCGCGTCCAACTTCGCGCCCTTCCGCAACGCCATTGCCAAGAAGGTCTCATCGATTCCCCCCGTCCCCTCAAACCCCCCGCTGCAGGCCATTTCCAACTTTTCGCTCACGCCCGTGGCAGACTGGTTTGACGCGCTGCCGACAGCGGTTGCGTCGTCGACGCCCAAGCTCATGGAGGCGCTCGGCCAGGTCTGGGGTTACGTCCTGTACGAGCACATAGCCACGGCCGCCGCCTCAGGCAAGGTTGTGCCCGGTAACGGCATCCGTGACCGCGTGATTGTCTACGTCAATGGTGCAAAGCAGGGCGTTATCGACGGCATCTACAAGACACCGGCAGCCGTCAACGTCAACCTCGGCCCTGGCGACAAACTATGGCTGCTGGTCGAGAATCTGGGCCGCGCCGACAATGGGTTTTCAGACCAGACCAAGGGCATACTGGGCAGCGTCACCGTCGGCGCTAAGACACTTACGCAGTGGAATCATTACTCGCTGCCGCTCGACAGCGCACCCTCGGGTCTGCCCTCGGCTGCTGCCATCAGCGTCAAGTCCAACAGCGCGCCGGTGTGGTACCGAGGCACTTTTGCCAATACCAAGTCGGGCATGGCGGCCGACACGTTTCTGGACTTGCCTGGCGGCGTCAAGGGGGTGGTGTTTGTCAACGGGCACAATCTCGGTCGGTACTGGACCATTGGCCCGCAGCAACAGCTCTTCGTGCCCGGTGCTTGGCTCCGCGTGGACGCTCCCAACGAGGTCCTTGTGCTGGAGCTGGACCCTGGGACGGCGAGCCGCGTGGCGAGGGGTCTTGCCACTCGCACCTGGGGGAACAATATCGACCCGGACTGCAGGAACTGCAGTTGAACAAAGAGTTGGTAGCTGCATCTTACAGCCTCTTCTCTTGTATGAGGTGGCTAAATGGAATTCTCCTAGTTTGAAATTATTGTATTCCGAGAGCTTGCCATTTTCTTCAGGTTGGTGTTTTAAACTTGACAATATCTAACGCGGCCGCCAGGGTCGCGCGCCTTTCTCGGTATGGAAAATCTGCCTCGCGCTGCTGCGAGACCCATTTCATCAACATGTACTCCACTGGTCTCGTTTTATAGGGGCGGTCAATTGCCGTGCGTCCGAATCCAGTCCGATGGCGGGCTACATGGGAGACTTCGGACGAGGAGGAGGCGCCCAGTCCAACCTTTCTCCATCGAAGAGAGCGGGTCTGTCCGTGGCACAGCAGAGGATTATTGTGGCTTTGTTGATCACGGTGGAATTGGTTGTCAACTAAGGCACCTAACTATCTTGGCGGGATTTTGGCAATAGATATACGCATTTGGGTGTAAGCGAGGAGGACCATATGATGAGTTCTTGGTCCCTGCAGAATACAAGTTCCTACCCGGTAGGCGGCGTTACACAGGTGCACTCTCTGCAAGGCATCCTTTGTTCAAATGGCTTACGCAGAGGTGCTTGGCAGAGTACCTAAGGTGATTGTTTTGGAAACCTAGTTAATGTGGTTGTGGGGGGAGGCGGCTGTGAGGCTGGGTACCACGTGGTTTCATTGACCTTTGGCGGTTTTTATGGGGATTTTGGGTTAAATGCCCCCTTGCGGCGTGGTGTGGTATGTAGCACACAAGTCTGCTGGGTTCCAGGCCAGCTCTGCTCAGTCGGCGCCACTCTCTCTGGATGAACCCGAGGACCCCGGTCTTGGTAACGGCCCGGTGTTACTGTAGAAACGAGCCTTGGGCTGCGTGTCTTAATGAAACTGCGTGAACGCTACTAACGGACCGCATTTATGCTTACGTACAAACGGGAGTATTATACGATTAATTACCCGCTGGTTATCAGCTGATACGTTGCCCCCGGAGCACCCATACGCTTCAAGTACGGTAACTGTCACGGCACCAAAGGACACAATGCGTAAACACCACAAAAACTGGAACGTTGTGCAGTCAGGGCACTGCACCGTAGTCCTCCTACATCTAACCAGCCACAGGCAGGTACTGTACCGTGACAGTAGTTATATTGCGCTAGTTGTTTTAAAGGGGATATTTTGTTAATTATAAGATTCTAGGGTAAAACCTGAAAATAATTTGGTAGTTGAAGTATGGATGAGATGATAGGAGCGGTGTGAGATGATATAGCTGTGGATAAGCTGGTGCCTGGGAGGAGCGGAGTGTATTCATTATGGGATCATTTAGTTGGCCCAATGAGCACCGCGTCGACATTTCTCGCGCCCAGCATCCCAATCATGTACATGCCCTCGGCATGCGTCCCCCGCACACATGTCAGATTCTAACCGTACACTGGGATTCGGTGGGATCAACAGGGTTTGCAACTATGTGATATTCCTGGAAGCTTCTTCATCACCGTATTACTACATTGAACAAAGACCAACTCGAATCATCAAAACAAGACATAGGTAGTAGCCATTCATCGTTCCTTCCGAACCTCATCACACTTCCCCCAAGCTCTTGAGGCTTCAGACAACATCGGTCCTCCATAAATCAAAAAGGATTCAGCGTTATATTGATCAGTTGGAACGGCGGTCCCAATGAGTATCCTCAGTTCCCTCCCCGTTCGTTATGCGAACCGAGTCGGTATTGTCGCGCCTGACACGGTCTGCCCAAGGCGTATCGTTGAGTGTCCAAGGCGTATCATTCAACGAGTCGGGGCCGTCACGTTTGCCCCAGGGAGTGTCATCGAGTTCGTCACCGCCAGTGATGCGGACCGAGTCCCGGCTTGCGACGGCATTGTTTGCGTGGGATAGTGGTGCTGCTGCGGCTAATCCAAGGTGGAGAGCCGAACAGGAGACGAACAAAAGGGCCGCTCGGATGACGATCATAGCGGCAAAGTTCCACACGGGAAACTTGATGATAAAAGCTTTTCGGCGGGGGGGGGGGGCGGGAATCTTTTGGTGGTTCTTTGGG
>Ga0247763_1000600_pt1 | contig 21607 bp, 13 predicted proteins | sample UWRJL141409B4_FD_179926 | JGI IMG/M metagenome (GOLD analysis project Ga0247763, IMG submission 179926) | Plant litter microbial communities from Arlington Agricultural Research Station in Wisconsin, United States - UWRJ-L141-409B-4 | ecosystem: Environmental > Terrestrial > Plant litter >...
AAGCGAGATCGCGCAGCGCGAGCATGACGTCCCGCAGGCACCGCCCGAAAGCGGACAGCCCGGCAGCGCTCATCATCCCTCGAGTCGGTGGCGAGCCCCGCGCAGCTCCTGGCGCGCCGATGGTTCGGAGATGACGCGCTTCAGCGCCTCGAACATGAGCGGTTGATCCATCCCGAAGCTGGCGGGGGACAAGGCGACATGCGCACCCACCCACGCGTAGTTGCGGAGCAGGAACGCGATCGCCCGCTCGCGCGCGCTCGGCGGGCTCACAGCGACGCTCGTCGGATCGTCGAGCGTCAGCAGGATGAAGGGGTTGTCGTGCAGCTCGGTCGAGGCGATGGCCGTGATGCGATCCCAGGGCACCAGCAGCTCGAAGCCGCGTCGCCCGATCGTGAGCCCGGGCGGGTCGAGGCGGATGTAGCCCGGCGGCAGGCGCCCCACGGCGACGAGCACGACCAGCACGGCGCCACCGAGCGCGAGCAACACGCCGATGACCTGGAAGAAGCGCCCGACGTCGTACCCGAAGAGGACAATGACGATACCCAGGCCGAGCATCGTGATCGCTGCGACGACCGCGCGCCAGCGCTCGGGTCGGATGACCACGCCGCCCGCGATGCTGGCCCGAAGCGGAAGCAGCCGGCGATAACGATACTTGCGCAGCAGCGTGGCCGTGGCGACGCCGCAGACCACGATGGCGAAGGCGAGCAGCACGACGCCTCCGTCGCGCCGGGCGCCCAGCATGAACAGCGCGATGGCCGCAAAGACGAGCCCGACGCCGAGCAAGGCCCAGTCGCTCGCGCTCGGCTGGGGGGAGCTGCTGCCCGCCGCTTGCATGGCGCTCGAGTCCTACAACGAGTCGGTGCCCGCGAGGATCGCGATGTCACGCGACGCTGCGGGGCGGCGCGAGGCGCCGGTGGGACACCGGTCAGCCGGGGCTCACGGCGACCCGCGCCGGTCTCGGCGCGATGCCCGCCCGAGCCGCGCCCGCCGCACGAAATACCCGAGCCCGAGCAGCACCCCTACCCCGCCTTCTCCCCCGGCGGCGCCGCCGCCAGCCGCGCCGCCGTCCCGCCCGCGCGCCGACCAACCCGCAGGCGCAGCCGCCGTCGTCGGTCGTCACCTGGCTCCGACCCGAGCACACCGGCCCGCTGCCGTCCGCGGCGTGCTCTCGACACTGGCGCTGGTGACCTCCTGGAACGCCAGCGACGCCACTCAGATCGAGGCCGACCGAGCCAACCGAGCGAACCGCCGCATCGCCCGCTACCACCTGCTCTCGATCGTGCCCTGCGCCACGGCGCTCGTGGCCGGCACCTTCTGGGGCTGGCTGAAGCTCGACGTGTCCGACGGCGTCCGGCGGCGCCGCGAGCGTGAGCCTCACGCCCGCGTTTGTTCGTGCCAGTGTTGCACTGCTCGGTTCAGCCGCGCCACAAACGCCTCCCGAGCTGGCCCGCCACGTCGGGCGGCACGAAAAGTCCCCCCTGTTTGCGCGGCTCGATGGGACGGTTCACGCTCTTTCGAACCATGCTCCGAACCTTGTCCTCGCACGATACCGGCAAGCTCGGCGCGGCAGCCCGCGAGCAGGCGCGCGTCCGCGACCACTTGGTCGGCGCCGAGCGCTCGGCGCGCCGGCGGCGTCCGCAGGTCGATCCGCTCACTGCTCTGTGCCGGGAGTTGCTGCTCGACGAGCTCTCCCGTTATCGCCGGCGCGGCCGCTTTCCTCGTAACCTCGCGCGCGGCACCAAGCGGGTGCCCCAGTTCATCGACGAGCGCGGCACGCGCTGCGCCGTCGCCCACCTGATGGAGATCAGCGGGCAAGGCGAGCTCGTCCGGCATATCGCCGACACGGAGAACGACGCACGAGTCCAGTCGCTTGCTCGCCTGCCAGAGGTGCGCGCCTGGCTCGCCGCCGCCGGGCTCAGCCTCGACGAGGCGGCGCGCATACAGCCAGCGTATTGCTATTACGAGCAGGCTGACGTGTGCTTTTGCGAAAGCACCGGGCTTACCGGCGTGGCGCTGGGCACCGTCGTCGGGCAGAACGACGGCTCCGTGCTGGCCCGGGTGGATCGCATCGAGGGAGACCTCCCCGGGCTGAGCGTGGGCGACTTGCGTGACATCGCGCTCGACGCTGAGCCAGCGCTCGCTCTCGGAGAGCAGCTCTTCATCGGCTACTCCAGCGAAAATGCCGGTGGGGCCCCGACGCTCGAGCGCGTCGGGTCGCTGCTGAGCATCGACGGCGGCTCCGTCACGTGCGCGTACGATAGCCAGACCGCTCGACGCCCGGTCGGCGTCGACACTGCCATCGACGCCTTCCTGGCCCGGAACGATTGCGTCGGTGTGCTCGCCTCCGACGACAGCGCCTGGAACGAGCGGTACTGCAGCGGCGGCGAAGTCGCCGATGAGTCGGGCTGCGCCGTCACGGCGCTCGGCGGTAACGCCCTCGCTGGCGCGGAGCTGACGACCGCAACGCTGCTCGTCGCCTTGCTACTGCATCGCCGCCAGCGGCGCTGATGCGAGTAGCCTTCCCGGGCCGCGAGGATCGCGCCCTGCTGTCTCGAGCGGGGTGGGAAGGAAAGCCGCGGTCAAAACGGGGCACCTCTCATTCGTCCCGCAAGGTTTGGCCACGCGTTCGCACACGGCGCTTCGAGATTTCACGGAGCCTCTGGCTCTTTTCGGACAATTTGAGCAGGGCGGCGATGAGTTTGCGTGCGGAGCGCAGTCATACCTTGCATGACCATCACCCTATTTGAGTTTGCTCCTACCCGCTCGGCCCGCGCCCGCTGGACGCTACTGGAGCTGGGCCTTCCCTTCGAGAGCATCTCGGGGCCCGAGACGTTCGGGCACGCGGCGCTCCAGAGCGTGCATCCGCTGCGCAAGCTGCCGGCGCTGCTCGACGACGGCCGCCCGCTGTTCGAATCAGCGGCCATCTGCACATGGTTGGCCGACGCGCATCCCGAGAAGGGCTTGATAGCGCGTGCGGGGACATGGGAGCGAGCCCAGCACGACCAGTGGGTCGCGTTCACGCTCGCGGAGTTGGAGGCCAACCTCTGGAGCACCGCGCGCAATCAGTTCATCTACTCAGAGGAGAAGCGTGTCCCCCAGATCTACGAACAGAACGCCGAGGAGGCGCGGCGTGCCGCCGGCGTGCTCGAGCAGCATCTCGAGGGGCGACAGTGGCTCGTCGGTGAGCGCTTTTCGGTCACCGACATTTTCGTGGGCTATGCCCTCAACTGGGCTCGCCTGAAAGGCTTGACCACACACCTGCCAAACGTCGACGCATACTGCGAGCGGTTGCTGAGCATGCCACTCTGCCCCTTTCAAAGGGCCCTGACTCGCCCGCAGAGCTAGGCCGTCTCGCTCGTCATCGGGGTCCGATCACGAAGCAGCGCGGCAGCCGGGATGGCCAAGAAACGCCTGTGCCCTCGACGTACTGGTTCACCACCTGAACCGCCTCGCGACCGGCACCGGCGGCACCGAGGTGGTGCCGTCGGTTGCGTGGCGACACCACAAACCCTCATGGCCCCGGCGTGGGCGGTGCTGCGGCAGGCACGCGGAAGATGGCTATCCCTCCAGAGTCCCACTCCAACACCGCCTCTTTGAACCACGTGTACCCGAGCGCCTGCACTTCGCGCCCACCGTGTCCGGCGATGACGATGTACGGCCGCTTCTGCGCACGCGCCGTCTTCAGCAGGCCGTCGGTGATCGACCTGGGCGCCTTCCCCGAAGCGCGGGATACCGGCTTGTTGTGATACTGCGCGATCGCGTAGCGCGGCGCTCCGCTGCTCGCGTAGTCGGCGTACCCACGCTCAAACGCTTGCTTCAAGAAGGCGTAGTGCTCGCGGCCATAGCCAAAGTGGTCGCCGAACGCGGCTTGCACGCTCGCCGAATTCGCCACCAGGCGCGGACCAGCCCCGCGCCAGCCGACGTAGTGGAGGCGCGTGCCGGACGCGATGTTTGCATGGATCCAGTCGCGTGCCGCGCGCGCGCCTGACGGTATCGCGATGCGCTGCTCGATCCGCGCCAGGGGCGCTAACACCATCAGGAGCGGAAGGGCTGGCGCGACCCGACGGAACCAAACGCTCGCGGCGCCCTCGCGATCGAGCAGCCGCTCTGCGCTGGCAACCCCATGCGCAATGAGCAAGCAGGCGGCGACGACCGCAGCCGCCAGGAAGTAGTGGCGCGAGCGGCCCCAGAACGCGGCCAGGTAGACCACGAGAAAGAGCGCCACGAGCCGCGCGGGCGGGCTGCCCTTCACCAGCACCAGCCCGAACGACGCGAACAGCAGCGCGCAGAACGGTAAACCCAGCGTCTCGAACGACGCCACGACGCGCTGCCCGCTGCCCACGCCCGGCCCCGAATGCAGCGCGACCGCTGCACGCTGGCTCGCCACGAACTCGCCAAAATTCACGATCGCAGGGTCACCGAGCAGCGCTGCCAGCAGCGCCGCCAGCGCCGCGATCCACAGCCCCGGGTGCGCCAGCGCCGCGAGGCACCACGCCCACCAGCGCCGGGATTCGCGGCCTCCGGCGTGTTGCACCGCGAACCAGCTCGCGATCGGGAAGCAAGGCACGAGCAGCAACCCGGGCAGCGGCTTGCTCGCGATCCCCAGCCCCGCGGCAACACCGGCGCCCAGCCACGCGCGACGGCTGCCCGAAATCGAGGCCGCACCCAAGGCGAGCAGCGCCAGCCCCTGAAACATCGCCTGTGGCATGTCGATGCGAGCACCGACGACCAGAACATCGACGCAGGGCAACCCGAGCCCCGCCGCCGCCACCAGCGCCGGGCGTGGACCCAGCGAGCGTCGCAGGTGGAAAAAAGCCACCAGCGCGAGCGCCGACAGCGACAGGCTCGTCAGCGCCCGCGCGATGAAGTAGTGCTCCTCTCCTCGAAAGAACACGCGCGACGCATACTCGATCGTCGAGAGCCCATGCAGCGCCGCCGCCAGCCGATAGACGCCGGACAGCACGTACATCGTGAGCGGCCCGTACTTCACGAAATGGTGCTCGAGGTAGCCGCCCATGAACGCCACGGCCTGCTCGACAACCTCGTTCTCGTCGATGAGCGGCGTCGACAGCTCGTGAGCGGCGATCCGAAGCCGCCACAGCGCGCCGACGAAGACCAGCGTCAGCGCCGCGATCGTGAAACCATGCCCACGCCAGAACCCGGCGAGCGAGCCGCGCGTCGGCGGGGCGGGAGACGGAGCGTCGAGCATGCGCGCAGTGTAGGGCCTCGGAAAAGTACGGGCAAAACCCGATACCCCTGCCCGGCGATGGCAAGCGCGCTTTCGCGGCCCGCCGGCGGCCGGCCCAGTCGCTCAGCGACGGCCGGCCCCCTCGCAAGCTGCCGCCGGCGGCAACGCGAGCGCCCAGCTGGACCGGCTGGGCCGGGGCCTCCCGCGGCAGCCTCCGTTCCAGACGAGCCTTCACCATCGACCGGAGCAAGACCGACCAACGGGTTACACATCCAATCGCCGGCGGCGCTGATCGCTTGGCGACCCGCGACGAACACACCATCCAGGTTCTCCGAGCTCTGCGCGCCGCGCTCGGATCAGATATAGGGCTCGACGAGGAACGGCTTGTACACCTTTTGCTTCGTCCAGGCTCGATCGAGCGAAGAGGCTGCCCGGCTCGCGAGGAAGGCGGTCTCGGCCCTGCCGGCTCGCCTGCCCGACCTGGGCTCGCCTTCGCGAGTCGACTCCCATGTTCTGGACGATGTCGACGCCGCCTTCGCGACGTTGTTGCCCGAGGTCGACGTCACGCCCTCGCTGATCCAGCACGCGATCGGCACCGACATCGCCGTGCTCTCTTGGGGTGCGCTCCCGGGCGTCGCCGACGTCGCCTCTGCCGTTCGCGAGGAGTTCCTGGCGTCGGGGATCGAGGGCGTGGCTCGGCTCGAAGGCAACCTGTCGGCGATCGTGGTCGAGCGACGGCAGCGCCGTGTCTGGGTGGCAGGCACTCTGCTCGGGCATCGCGCCTTGTTCACCCATGCGCGCAGCGGCTCATTTCTGGCCAGTCCGCACGACCTGACGTTGCTCGCGACAGGTCTCGTGCCTTTCGCGCTCGACGCAGCGACCCTGGCGAGCATGGCGGCGACGGACTGGTCGCTCACGGGGCGCTCGCTGCTCGCGGGCGTCGCGCGTTGCCATCCGCTCGAGGCCATTCGTCATGACGCCAGCGGCAGCCGCAGCGTCCGAGTCTCGCACTGGAGCGCCGCCGACCGCGTCGCGCCGAGGGATCGCTCGGGCGCCGCTCGACAGCTCGAACGCGTGCTCGACGCCATTCACCAAGCCGTAGACCGCCAGGTCGGCAACAGCACGCGCGTGAGCTGCGCGCTGACGGCGGGCATGGATAGCCGAGCCGTGTTCGCTGCGATCTGCGGAGCCAAGGGCGGGCGGGCGGTGATCGCCTCGACCTCGGGCGGCGAGACGAGCCAGGACGTGGTAGTGGCTCGCCGCATCGCCCGCCTGGTGGGCGCCGAGCACGAGCGTCAAGAGCCCGCGCAGCCGCAGCTCGAAGACTTCTTGGGCTCCGCGCGCCTGCGCGCCTTCTTCTGCAGCGGCGACACCAACGCCAAGCGCTCGCTCACTCGGTTGCCCAGGCTCGATCCGCAGCGCGAATGGATGGCAGGCGGCACCGGGGGCGAGATCTACCGAGGCTTCTTCTACCAGTACTTCGGGTTGACGGGGGCAGCGCCGCGCGGAACGCCCGCGCTCGCCGAGCGGCTGCTTCGGTGGCGCTTCCGCCGCCTGGCGACCCTGCCCTTCAGCGAGCCACACTTCAAAGACGACGTCCGCGCGCGCCTGTTCGAGGCGCTCGGCTGGGCCGAGCGTGTCTCCCACGATCCCTACGATCAGGCCGACTTGCTGTACCTGTTCGAGCGTTACGGTCGCTGGGGAGCCGCCCCTGCCTCTCTGCCCTGGCAGCGCAGCTGGACGCCGTTCGAGAGCGTCCGAGCCGTTCGCGAGGCGTTCCTCTTGCCCGCGCCGATCGGCAGGCGGTGCTCGGTCCACGCAGAGCTGATCCGCCGCCACCTGCCGGCTCGCGCGTATTGGACGCCGATCAACGGCGGGCAGTTGCTAGCGCTCGATGGCGGCGGACGGCTCGCGTATGCGCTGCGCCAGGTGCTCAATGGCGCGAGCATGGTCGAGCAGCGCGCGCGGCGCAGGCTGACCCGTGGCGCCCAGCGCGGTGACGACATCAAGAAGGAATTCCTCTCCGGACCGCTCGGATCGCTCACGCGCGACCTGCTGCTCGAGCGCGGCTCGCTCAGCCTGGAAGTGTTCGGCCGTGCGGGGGTCGAGCAGCTCGTCGCACGCGGGGCCAACGAGGGGTTCGCCGTCCTCGGCATCCTGCTCACGGCAGAGATCTGGCGCAAGCTCGCGACCGAGTTCGCGCTCGAGGTGCCGACGTGACCGGAGCGCGACAACGTGGGCAGGATCGATCCGTGCCGGGGCCGGCAGAAGCGCGCGGCGTCGAAATCGATCTTCGAAGTCGCTCTCGTGGCCCAGGGCGACGGGAAGGCGTTCGCACGGCGCCGGACGGGTGATGCGCTACGCGCGCGAGCCCTCGCCCCGCCGCGCAGCAGGCCCGAACTCCCCGAGCGGCCCTCGCCGCAACGCCCGCCCGAACCGCGCGCGCCGCACGAAATAGCCGAGCCCGAGCAGCAGCACCCCTACCCCGCCTTCGCCCCCGGCGGCGCCGCCGCCAGCCCCGCCGCCGTCTCGGCGCGCGCCGACCAACCCGCAGGCGCAGCCGCCGTCGTCGGTCGTCACCTGGCTCTGGCCCGAGCACATCGTGTCGGGGCCGAGGCACTCGGTCGACTCGGCGAGCTTGGGCACCGAGCACGATGGGTCGCGCGCCTGCGCGGTCAGCGCGGCGCACATGCCGGCGATGTCGTCGGCGCCGGGCACGAACGAGCCCTCGTAGGCCGCGCGCATCAGCGCACCCGGCTCTTCGCTGTGCGACAGCCCGAGCAGATGCCCGAGCTCGTGGTTGACGACCCCGCGCAGGTTGCGCGGCTCGTTCGGGTTGACGCCGTCGTCGTCGCCGCCGATGACGAAGTCTTCGTCGCGCGAGTTGATCTCGATGTCGGCGTCGAACAGCTCGCCGCTGAGCAGGTTGGCGGTGAGCGTGGTGAGCGCGATGACTCCGAAGCGCAGGCCCGCGGCGCTGTTCACGAAGTCGTCGCGGAACATGACGATGTTGCTGTTGTCTTCGCGGACGTTGCAGTTGTACTCGACGCCGTCGCAGGCGACGGGGCCCTGGCTGCCCGAGCTGAGAGAGGGCGTGCCACCGCCCGCGCACGCCACCTGGGTCCAGGTGTCGAAGCCGCCGCCGATGAGCTGATCGAGCTGGGCGGCGCTGATGTTCTCTTCTTCCGACCCGTCACGCTGGATGGCGTAGGGGATGCAATGATTGCCCCAGTAGACGAACTCGCCCACGGTCGAGCAGCCCGTCGCTAGATCCTCCCGGCAGTCGACGTCGGGGCGGAACTCGCAGGTGCGCGTGCGGCAGTAGGCGCTCGCCGGCGAGCTCACGAGCAGCCCAGCGACCGCGACGGCGGCGGCGCACAGCAGTGGGAGAGCGGTCGACACTGGGGGTAGGGAACGGTCGCTGCGGGTGAAAGCTGCGCGGGCAGATGTAGGCGGCGTCTTCGTAAGCGGCATGTCGACTCAAACCCGGGCGCCGAAAATGTCCGTTCCGACCCGGACCCAAGAACTACCACACTCCACCGCAACCTCCAGGTCTCGGCTCATGCCCATGCTCAGCTCGGGCAAGATCGCTGTCCCGCCTTGGCGCTCGCGCAGCTCGGCGAGGGCAGTGAACGCCCGGCGAGACGCCTCCGGGTCACCCTCGCCCTCGGGGATCGCCATCAGTCCGCGCAGGCGCAGCGCCGGCTCGGCGGCGATGACGGCGATGAGCTCGGGCAACTCGGTTGGCGCGCAGCCCGCCTTCTGGGGCTCGGCGCTCAGGTTGACCTCGATGAACACGGCGAGCTCGGGCCCCGGCGAGAGCTGCTGCGCTGTGGGCACGGGTGCGAGCGCGGCGCGGCGGCCGAGCTCGCGCGCGAGACGCACCGAGTCGACACTGTGCACCGCCGACACCCGCCCGGCGAGCGCGGCACATTTGTTGCGCTGCAGGTGCCCGATCATGTGGAAGCGCAGCGCGGGGAGCTCCGCGAGCAGCGCCTGCTTGCCGAGCAACTCCTGCGCATAGTTCTCGCCGAAGTCGCGCTGACCCGCCGCATAGGCGGCCCGAATCTTCTGCTCGGATTGGCGCTTCGACACCGCGAGCAGGCGGATGTCGTCCACCGCTCGTCCATGCCGCTCGGCGGCAGCACGAATGCGCTCTCGCACGCTGGCGAGGCCGCTCTGCACCGCTCGCCACTCGTCGCTCGACGGGCCGTCGACGGTGCTCACGACGGACGGCTCGACATCGGGGTCTCTCTGACGGCGAGCCTACGCCGCGCCGAACGCTCGCACGGGCGCCGCGCCGAACGGCCGCTGCGGCAGCGCGCGCTCACTGCGCGGCCAGCCCCGCCACTTGCGTGATGCGCACGCCGATCTCGCCCTCGATGTCTACCAGCTCGCCGCGCGCGATCTCGCGGCCAGCGGTGCGCAGCACCACGGGCTCTTCGAGGCGACGCCCGCTCGTGAGCACGTCGCCGGGGCGCAGCGCCGCCCACTCGGCGGCGCTCATTTCGAGAGAGCCCAGCTCGACGCGCACGACGAGCGGCGTCTCCCCCACGATCTGCGTCAGCTCGGACTCCTCTTGACTCATCGGCGTCAGCTCCTCCGTGCGCTCCTCCAGCACTGGGACGGCCCCCGCACCTAGCACGATTCGCCCGCCCGAGACACGGATCGGCATCCCGCGCTCGGCGCCCGGTGCAGCCAATAGCCCCGCGACCAACGGTTCGCCCTCCACCCACGCCTCTTTGCCGGGCACCCACACATCTCCGACCCCGAGGCCTTCGATGTCGCTCACCGTGGCCGCCGAGAGCGCGGCGATCCACGGCACGCGCAGCGGAAGCGAGCCGAGACGTGACAGTAACGCGGGGTCTACCAGCGTCGGCGCCGGACGGCCGAGCTCGAGGGCCTCGGCGCTGAGCTCGACTCGGTAGGGCTTGCCGCCCAGCCGCAGGGTCGCCTGCCCCGCCGACTGCCATTCGGCGGGAGATGCCACATCGGTCACGAGCTCGGGGGCTTCGCCGCGCGCCGCCCGGCGTGCCACCTCGAGCGCGAGCGCCGCTCCGGCGCCGCGCAGCGCCGCATCGATGCCCGTGTCGGCCCAGCCGAGCTCGAAGCCCTGTCCGAGCAAACGCGCCACGCAGGCGCGCGCCAGGTCGGGCTCGGGCCACAGCGTCACGCGCAGGCCGAGGGTGGGAAACTGGATGGTGTGGCCGTCGAAGATGCTGGGCGCCTCGCGAGCGCCCTGGCAAGGCTCGGCGATCAGCACGTCGCCGAGCTCGGCGTCGTCGCCGAGCAGCTGCCCGAGCGCGCGCGACAGTCGCCCGACGTCGATGCCCGCCGCGACGCGGCTCGTGAGCTCGCGGCGCGCGCGCAGCGCGGCCCGCTCGACGCGCGGCAGCCGCTCCCACGGAAACGCGCGGATGGCGCCGCTCATGGCGCTCCTATCATGGCTTGGGGGCCTCGGGGCGCGCGCCGCCCCGGGTGAGCACGATGGGCTGCGCGAGCAGCTGCTCGGCCTCGCGCGTGAAGGCGAGGAAGCGTGGATAGTCGGCGGGGCTCACGCGCCCCGCGGCGATCGACACCTCGCGATCGAGCACGAGCGTGCCGCCGCTGACCGAGTCGCGCGCCGTCACCCGGTATTCGCCCTCGCGCACCTCGCCCTGGCGCAGGCCCCACACCTCGGTGCCAGGCTCGATCGCGATCTCGAGCCGCGCGCTCTGGTGCATCGCCTCGCGGATCAAGAGCGGGGTCTGCCGCTCGGGGAGCGTGGCGAGCCGCGTCAGGCGCGGCATGAGCGGCGGCTCGATCACGATGCGGTCGGGGCCGACCTCGGCGAACTTGCCGACCGCCGCCTGCATCTCCACCACGAGCGGCGCGTCGAGATCGCTCTGGCCCTCGATGGAGTGGCCGAAGAGCTGCGCGCCCGGCAGCGCCTGCCCGAGCAGGCGCCCCTCGAGGATCTCGGGCAAGCGCCCCTCGGGCACCTGCGTCAGACCCGCGCGCAAACGGATGGCGTACTTGCCGACGAAGCGCTGGCGCAAGGCGAGCCGCGCCGACCCGTCGGGGCCGAGCCGCACCTTGCCCTCGTACTCGAGCCGATCCTGATCGCCGACGGCGGGCACCGTGAGCGGGCGCTGGCCGTCGAGCGCGAGCTCATACGCGGGCATGCCGCGCGCCTCGACCGGCACGTAGCCGAACGGCGCGAACTGCTCCGACAGCGTGAGCCAAGCGCTCTCCGCCATTCCTCCCGCAGCCGTGCCACCCGCAGCCGCGCCACCCGCCGTCGCCTTGCCGTCGGCTTCTGCAGCGCCGCCCGCTCCGCCGCCCACGTACAAGAGCGGGACGTTGAACGACTCCGCCTCCCACATCGGGCCCGGCGCGGGCGCCGCGAGCCGGTTCTTTACCACCAGATAGCTGACGGGGATGTCGAGCGCGCGCAGCAGCATGCGCAGCGCCGACCAGCGGTTGCCGTTCTTGCTGGTGAGCACCTTGCGCGCGTCGGTCTCTTGCCCGTCCTTGACGTTGTCCTGCACCCAGCGGTAAGCGAGGCGCGCGCGCTCGATCGGGCTGGCCGTCGCCGGGCCACCCACCTCGCGCGCCAGCGCGGCGATGCGCGGATCGATCGGCGACGTGTCGGCCACCTGCTCGGCGAGGATGCCGAGGCGGCGCTGGATGTCGTCGCCCCAGCCCACGCGCACGCTCGGCAAGAACTCCTGCACGGGCGCGCTCAGCGGCTCGACGGGCGCGGCGGGGCTCTCGTCGACGCGCCAGCGCCGCGTGACGAACGAGCCCTCCCGCGTCAGCTCCGGCTCGGGCACGTCGCCGGTGACCTCGATGTCGAGCTCGCGCTCGCTCGGCGCGATCAGCACGAACTCGCTGCGGGCGTAGGCCACGTCTTCCTCGCGGAAGAACCAGCGCAGACCCGGATAGACGCGGCCGTGTTCCAGCGCTGGAAAGCCCTGCACGTGCTCGGTCTCGATGTAGTCTCCCAGCTCGAGGTGCGGGAAGGTGACGGTCGGCTTGCCCGCGACGGGCTCGGGCTCGAGCGTGCGACCGTTCTTCTTGATCACGCGCATGTTGAGCACCAGGCCCTCGAGCTTGCGGTGCTCGGCGAACTTGCTGATCGCCTCGGCGCTCTGGATGCGCACGATCTCGTGCTCGAGCATGCGGCTCGAGCCGTCGGCGTGCACCCACACGGCGGCGTAGTCGAGCACGCGCGCGGCCGTCGCCGACTGGTGGCGACCGGCCTTCTCGTAGGCGGCGATCACCTGCACGCCGTCGAGGCGATAGGGCGAGAAATCGCTGCGCGCCTCGACGGCGTCGAGCGCCTGCGCGAGCGGCGCCGAGTCGGCCCCCTCGAGCGTCGCCTCGGCCAGGCCGCGGCTGAGAGCGTCGGCGTCGCCCCGGGCCCAGCGCGCGTCGGCGAGCGCGAGGCGCGCGGCGCCGTTCTCCGGCGCGGCCTCCACGGCGGAGGCGAGCAGCGGCTCGGTGGCGCTCGGGTCGCCGGCGGCCAGCTGCACCTCGCGCCGCTTGCGCTCGAGCTCGGCGCGGCGATGGGGCGTGCGCTGCTCGAGTCGCTCGAGCTCGCTCAGCGCGGCGGTGTAGTCGCGACGTCGCATTGCGCGCCCGAGCGCGATGTCGTTGCCCGCGTCGAGCGCCTGCACCTCGGCCACGGCGGCGTCGGCCCCCGCCCGGTCGCCGCGCAGATCGAGGATGCTGGCGGCGGCGTCGAGCGCGCCCGGGTCATCGAAGCGCTGGGCCATCTCCAGCAGCACGCGGCGCTGCTCCGGCTGCCAGCCGAGGCGCCCGAGCACGATGCCGAGCGCGTTCCAGACAGCGGGCACATCGGGGAAGCGACGGGTGAGCTCGCGCAGCGGCGCCACGGCGTCGGCGAGGCTGCCGGCGTTGGCCTTGGCGAGACCGAGCCCGAGCTGCGCGCGCCACAGCTCGGGATCCTTCGCGACGGCGGCCTCGTACAGCGCGCGGCTGCGATCGGTCGCCTCCGAGCGCGCCACCACGGGATCGCTCGGCACCCACTCGCCGAGCGTGCCGAGGCTCACGCCGCTGGCCTTGTCGGGCGGCTCGGTGAGCGGCGTCATCAGCACGCTGGCCACGTCGTCTTCGCCCTCGAGGTGCGCCAGCTCGGCCGCGATGAAGCGCGTGACGTCGTCGGGCGAGCCCGACACGCCCTCGGGGCCGATGAACGCCATCAGATCGTTGGGGTCGGCGAGCGCCTCGGGCGCCTCGAGCGTGTAAGGCGCCGCGGCGTCGGTGCTCGCCGTCGCGACCAGCGGCGTGCCGTCGGTGCGCAGCGCGCGCAAGAGCGTGCGGGCCTCGCTCAGGCGCGCGAGCACGCGGTGGCGCCCCGGCTCGAGCCGCAGCTGCACGCCGAACTTCGGCCACACCCCCCAGGTGCGCGGGTCGCGATCGAGCACCAGCCGATCGTCGACCCACAGCGCGAGCGCGCCCTGCGCGGCCAGGATCACGTCTGCCGCCTCGCCGAGCTCGAGGTACGTCTCCGCGTAGAACACGCCGCGGTTCACGGCCACGCTCGCGAGCACCTCGCAGCCGCGCGAGAGGCTCGGCAGCACCTCGGCGGCGATGCCGGTGCGCTCGTCGGCGGGCCAGCGGCGCGGCCAGGGGCCAGGCACCTCGGGCGCGAACTGGCGCGACAGGTGGATCGGCGCGGGCGTGCCGAACGGGCCTGCGAAGCGCACCGCGGTGACGCAGCCGAGCCGCTGCACCGAGTCGTCGGGGACGGGGGTCGCGGCGCGAGCCGATTGATCGAGCCACCACTCCACGAGCTGGGCGCGCGCGCGCCAGCCGATGCCGCCGGGCTTTTCGATCAGCGCCTGCACGCGCGGCGCGAGCTTCGGCCACGAGTCGGCGGGGCGCAGCGCGCCGTTGTTCTGCGTCGCCGCGAACCACGCGACGAGGCGCGCCTCGGGCGAGTCTTCCTCGCGGGCGCCCTCGAGCGCCGCGAGGAAATGGTCGGGCGCCGTGCGCATCTTGCCGTGCAAGCGATCGTCGAGCCCGCGCGCGAGGTGCGCGAGGTAGTGCTCGGAGCCGGCCTGGTCGAGCTGGGCGCGCGCCTTCTTGGCGCCCTCCGCGGTGCCGCCGTGCGAGATGAGCTCGGCGAGCAGCCAGCGCGCGAGCGTCTGCTCGTCGGCGCCGTCTCTGGTCGAGGCGCGCAGCTCGGTCACCGACGCCGACGAGGGCCCGCCGAGCCGGGGCCCGCACGCCGGAAGCGCGGCGGCGAGCAAGAGGCTCGCGAGCCCCGACAGCGCGGAGCCAGCCGCTCGATCGCGACGCGAGAGCTTCATTTGGCGCGCGCCCCCAGCACCAGCCGCGGCTCGAGCGCCGCGTCGGCAGCCTGGCAGAACTTGCGGAACTCGGCGTAGCGCTCGGGGCTCACCCGCGACACGCGCAGCGCCACCTTGCTGTCGACCACGACCTTGCCGGCATCTTGCTGCACCTCCACCGACAGGGTCCCGAACGGACCCTCGAGCTTCACGGGCGGCGGCGTGCTCTTCACCTCGAAGCCCGGCGGCAGCACGATCTCGTACCGCTCGTCGAGCGCGGCCACCGCGCCCAGGTCCACGTCGAGCCGACGCCGCGGCAGGCTCGCGTACAGCGGAACCAGCCGCTCGCGCGGTGTCACCCGCAAGCTGAGCGCGCCGCCCTCCTCGCGCCAGAGGCGCGGCGCCTTGGCGCGCACCCCGAGCGTCACCGGCTCTTCGTAGTCTGACACGTCGTTGAGCGACAGCCCGGAGCTCTTGGCGATCTCGACGCCCGGGAACTCCTGGCTCAGGTCTTCCAGCACGCGCGAGCGCCGCGTGGCCTCGCCCGCGTAGCGCTGGCGCCAGGCGGCGGCGCTCGCTCCGCTCGTCGTGTAGCTCAGCTCGAGCTCGGCGTCGCCGTTCGCGGCGAGCCGCATCGACACCTGGCGCCGCTTCACATGCGCACCCGGATCGTTCTCGGGCAACGTCACGAGCTTGGCCTTGCCGGCGTTCACCTGCAGTGCCAAGGCGCCCTGATCCATCGCGGGCAGCTCGCGGCTGCCGCTGAACTCGGCGGTTCCGTCGAGGTACAGGTTCAGCTCGGGCACGTAGGCGATGGCGTGATCGAACGGCGCCAGGCTCGCCACCTTCGAGTCGAAGCGCCCGCGGTGGCCGGTGCGCACCAGCACCATCGTCGAGTCGATGCCGAGCTCGTTCAACATCGCCACGATCACGGCCGCCTTGTCCTTGCAGTCGCCCCAGCCGCGCGACACCGTCTGCACGGAGCGGCGCGGCTTGTAGCCGTAGATGCCGAACTCGAGCGCCACGTAGCGCGTGTTCTTCACCACCCAGTCGTAGACGGCCTCGACCTTCTCGCGCGTCGTCGCCTTGCCTTCGGCGATGCGGTGCGTGAGCTCGCGCGTGCCGCCGTCGAGCTCGAGCTGATCGCGGCTGAGGCCCCAGTACCAGTTGCCGAGCTCCTGGTACGACGGGTACGTCGACACGTGCACGAAGCCGAGCACCTCCGACCAGGGCGGCATCGCGGGCTCCGGGTTCAAGCCCCCGACCGCGTCGGCGCGGAACACGTGCACGCGCTCGTTGCCGCGCAGCTCGACCTTCTGCTCGAGCCCCGGGATGCGCTGCGCGTCGACGTACAGCTTGCGATCCTTCGGCGCGATCACGACGTACTCGGCGTGCCCGATCGGCGCCTCGGACTGCAGGTACTCCACCTCGCCGAAGTAGCCCGCGAACTCGCCGCGGTCGCCGATGTCGTCGATGCGGTAGCGCAGCTCGACCACGTCGCCAGCCTCGAGCCGCGGGAACTGCACGTAGACGGTCCGCGCCGAGGTGTACATCGACAGCTCAGGGCTGTCGGCGGGGCCCTCGCCGCTCTCGATCGCCGCGTCGACCGCGCCCGACGCCCGGTACACGCGGGCGCCGCGCAGCTGGGCGCGCTGGCGATCGGCCTGGAACGTGAACGAATACTGGCGGCCGACGGCCGCGCCCGCGTCGGTGAGCGGCTGAAACACGATCTGGCGGAACTGCCCGGCCAGGCCGTTGTCGTAGACCTGCGTCACCGTCAAGTCGAGCAGCGTGCGCCGGTGGTAGGCGCCCGCCGGCGCGAAGCGATCGGAGAGGAAGCGCTCGGGCTGCCAGGCATAGGCCTCGTCGGCCCGCGCCACCTGCGGCTCGAGCGACTCGAGGTATTGCCGAGCCTCGGTGTCTTGCGGCTCGAGTCCGAGCACTTGCCGGAGCCGCGCCATCTGCTCCTCGCGCTGGCCGAGCTCGCCATGCAGATCCGAGAGCTCGCGCAGCACGTCGACGTCGTCCGGCGCGAGCCCGAGCGCCCGCTCGTAGCTGGCGAGGGCCCGCTCGGGGTGGGCGAAGGCCCGCTCGGAGCGCGCCACGACCCCCGCCGCCCAGGCGCTGTCGGGCGAGAGCGCGAGCAGCCGCTTCACCCAGTGGTCTGCCACCGCGGCCTGGCGCTGCGCCACCGCCAGGTCGATGTTGTCCACGATCGGCCCGTGATCGTCGAAGCGCAGCGCCGAATACAGCGACTCGGTGCTGCGGGCCTCGGCGGCGCGCCCGAGCTCGCCGAGCCCCGAGGTGTACATGTTGAGCAGCGCCACCCCGTGCGGGTTGCGTTTCACCGCTGCTTCGACCAGCCCGAGCGCGCTCTGCTTCAGGCCGGCGGCGTCATACAGCCGCGCCTTGCCCGAGATCGCGCCGATGTCGTCGGGGTCGAGCGCGAGCACCTGCTCGTAGAACGGCAACGCCGCCTGCGGGCTCATTCCCTGCTCGGCCAGCGCGGCCTCGGCCGAGAGCACGTCGATCAGGTCGCGCCGCACCCGCCCCTTGGGCGAGCGCGGCAGCTCGGCCCGGGCGCGGGCGATCCAGCGGGCTCGCTCGTTGCGATCTTCCGCGAGCTCGGCCGCGAGCAGCAGGCGGGGCACGCTGGGCGTGGCTGCGGCCGAATGGGCCAGGTCTCTCGCACGGTGCAACGCCGGGTCGTCACCGTCGGAGACGGTGAGGTAACGCGCGAACGCCTCTTCGAGGGCCGGGCTCTTGCTGGCCTTGTTCTCGCGCTCGAACCACGTGAGCGGACCCACGCTGCGCAGCTCGGGCGGCGGCGGGCGTGGCGCGCGGGCCGCGGTGATGGCGCCCGCCTCGGCACCAAACGTGATCTTCGGGTCTGGAGCGCCCTCTGGGCTCGCGAGCCGGAGCGACACCATGGGCGCCTCCTGCTCGCTGCAGACCTTGATCACCACCTGGTTGTCGCCCGGCTCGAGCCACACGCTCGTCGCGCGCCGATCGAAGTCGTGGCCGCGATACGCGGCGTCTGCCAAGCGCTCGGTGCCGTTGAAAAACAAGCGATACGCGCCGCGCGTACCCACCCAGAGGCTGATCGGCCGCCGCCGCTCGAGGCCTGTCTGCGAGACATGGGTGGCGAAGAACGCGCAGATCGGCTGGCGCGGCCGGAGCAGCGCCCCCGCGTCTACCCAGCCATACGGGAACGCTGGAGGCACTACACGCCAGCGCACCTGCCGCCCGTCCTTCCCCGCGTACGTACGTTCCCACACCGCCGGGTCGGCGAGCTCGGGTTCGGGCCCTTGCTTCTCGCCGAAGCCGGTCTTGCCGGTGTTATCGAAGGGGCCGAGCACCAGCCAGCGATCCACGTAGCCGAGCGCGGCGACGCGCCGCTGCGCGTCGTGAGTGTCGCCACGCCGCAGGCGCGAGTAGGCCACGAGCAACTCCGCGTAGGTCCGCTGCGGGGGTGTGAGCGCGCTCGATTGACTCGCCTCGCGCAACACCTCTTCCACCTGGCTCGGATCTGCGCGGTCCCACTGCTGCCACACCTCGCGCAACGCCGTATAGGTGGCACCACCACGTGCCTCGCCCCAAGCGCTCGCGGCCCGCTCCAGATCTGGGTGCAAGAAAGCGCCGCCCTGGAAGCCGCTGACATCGCCGGCGGGTTCGGCAGCCGCCTCGGCCGGCGCGCTTACCCAGCAGGCCACGACGGCCGTTAGTAGCGGAACCAGCCGTCGGCTGCTCGTACGCCTTCGAATCAGGCCCACAGGTTGTAGAGCCTTACGCGAACTCGACGAAACGGGAAGCATGAAAACGCCATACCAGGCGGCCCTCTACCGCGCGGCCCTCGATCGCGCGGCCCTCCATCGCGCGGCCCTCTACCGCGCCGCCCCCCATCGCCCGGCCCCATCCCAGCCGGCCCTTGCCACGGCTGCGGCGATGAGGGACACGCGCACGTCGAATCGCGCGTTGGTCCGCGCGCGCGCGGATCATCTGCGCTGCGCTCGGCGTGAGGCGCCCGAGAAACACCTGGAGCCACCCCGGGGCTTATGCATGGCCCCGAGCAGTTTGGTCGAGACGGGTTCGACTGCGAGAGCTCGGGCCGCAAGGGCTGGGATCGAGACGGGTTCGCCGCGCGCGGGGGATCGCGCGGGGTCACCGTGCGAAATGAGGCTCGAGGGACTGACGCTCGTCGGGCTTTGGCTTGACAGGGTCCCTTCGCTTGTGGCCGGCTGCGAGCCAGCCTTGCCGCAGACGAACTGGTCTGCCAGCGCTCAGCCGAGTTGGACGGAGGCTCACGATGGTTAACCCCGGAATGGTGATGTACGAAGAGGAGTTCAACCAGATCCAAGCGGTCGTAGACCGCCTGGTTCGGGAAGCGAACGCCAAGGTCGTCTTCATCGTCGACAAGAACGGACAGCTCATCGCGGCCAGCGGAGACGTCGGCAACATCGACACGACGTCGCTCGCGTCTCTCACGGCCGGTAACATTGCCGCAACGGGCGGCATCGCGAAGCTGCTGCGCGAGCAGGAGTTCGCCACCCAGTTTCACGAGGGTGAAAATGCGAACATCCACATTCAGTTGGTCGGAAACCGCGTCATCCTGGTCGTCATCTTCGACTCGGATTCGAGCCTCGGCCTCGTCCGGCTGCGCGTGCGGCGCGCGACCGACGAGCTGAACCGCGTGTTTGACGCCGTTCAGAAGAAGGCGACCCAACCCGGGCACGATTCGCCGTTCGCCGAGATCACGGACGACGACATCGACAACCTGTTCAACGACTGAGGGCCAGCGCTGTGAGCTTCATCAACTACATGGCCCGAGAGATCAACTGCAAGATCGTCTACTACGGGCCTGGCTTGTGCGGGAAAACGACAAACCTGCAGTACATCTACAAGCGCACGAACCCCGAAGCCAAGGGCAAGATGATCAGCCTGGCTACCGAGACCGAACGCACCTTGTTCTTCGACTTCCTGCCGCTGTCTCTCGGTGAAATTCGCGGCTTCAAGACCCGCTTCCACCTCTACACGGTGCCCGGGCAGGTGTTCTACGATGCGAGCCGCAAGCTGATCCTCAAGGGCGTCGACGGCGTGATCTTCGTCGCCGACTCCCAGCTCGAGCGCCTCGAGGCCAACCAGGAGAGCCTCGACAACCTGCGCACCAACCTGGCCGAGCACGGCTATTCGCTCGAAAAAATCCCCTACGTCATCCAGTACAACAAGCGCGACCTGCCGAACGCGCTGCCCACGGAAGAGCTGCGGCAGCTGCTCAACCCCATCGGCGTGCTCGACTACGAGGCGAGCGCACGCACGGGGCAAGGAGTGTTCGAGACGTTGAAGGCGGTCAGCAAGCTCGTGCTCACTGAGCTGAAGCGCGGCGGCTGAAAGCGCGCCCCACTTCGCTGGGGTGCTCACGCCTCGGCGTCCGATCACCGGCGCTCGGGACTCGGAAGAAGAGAATGTGAAATGGTGAATGTGAAACAGGGAATGTGGAATGCCGGAGCTTCCACTCCTCCGTTCCACATTTTCTGTTTCACATTTCATATTCCACATTCCTAGCCAAGTCTGAGCAAAGCTCCGGGCTCCGGTGCGCAGTCGCGCGGAAGGCAACGCCGCCTGGAGGCGGTTTTTGCGGGGCGGGTTCGTGCAGCTTCGCGCCGCGCGCGGCTGAAAGCCACGGTCTGCCGCTCGCCGGCACACGCGCGCGAGAAACCGACGCTTCGGCGAGAATCGTTCACCCGCTCGTCACCCCGTCCGCGCTACGCTCGGAGCACGCGGACGCGATGACCCGAACCCAATCGAGAGACCGGCCCTCCTTGCCGCCGCGCTTCAGCCTGCTGAAGACGTTCACGGCGGCCGACTTCGTCACGCTGATCAACGCCGTCAGCGGCGTGGGCTCGATCTTCTCGAGCTTCGAATACGTGCGCACGGCCGAGCGCGGCTACCTCTGGGCCGCGATCGTGCTCATCTGCGTCGCCGCCGTCGCCGATTTCATGGACGGGCGCGTGGCGCGGCGCAGCCGCCGCTTCAGCACCCTCGGCGGCGACCTCGACTCCCTCGCCGATCTCATCTCGTTCGGCGTCGCGCCCGCCACCCTGGCCTTCGCGGTCGGCATGAACGGCGGGTGGGACTGGGCGGTCCTCACCTATTTCGTGTGCTGCGGCCTGAGCCGCCTCGCGCGCTACAACGCCACCGCCGACGACCTCGCCGACGAGAGCGGCAAGGTGTCGTACTTCGAGGGCACGCCGATCCCCACCAGCCTCATCCTGGTCGCGGTCGTGGCCGTGCTCGTCGGAACGGGGCGCGTGCACGACGATCTACCGCTCGGAGCGATCCGGCTGGGCCCCGCCGTGTTGCACCCGCTGATCGCCCTCTACCTGCTGAGCGGCAGCTTGATGATCAGCGCGCGGCTGCGCGTGCCCAAGCCCTAGTGTCGCTCGAGGAGGTCGTCATCAACCTCATCGGCCCGACGACTCGGTGGTGTCGGGCACCATCGACGCCACGTTCGGGTGCGAGCGTCGGCGTCTGAGCCTCTTCTCGTTCAAGACTCGCGGCCGCCCAGTCCGTCATGATGCGAACCGGCTGCGGCACCGTGGTTGGGAGCTCTCCTTCGGGGAGTCGAGGCTCGCGCGAACGTCAACATCCTTGCAAAACAAGCATCATGATGCAGCATTAGCAAGGATTCACGACACGCAAAGAGAGCCATGGCCAGACCTGGCGTGTGCGTCGGCGAGTCGAGGCTCGATCGGGTCGCCGTCGGCGGCGCGGTCGGCGTGCCGGAAGCGGAAAGCTCCGGCGTGCTCGAGCTTCCCCTCACGGGGCGGCGGGTGCCAGCGTGGCCACGAAGCCCCCGCGGGCGCGCACGGCCACCGGCAGCCGATCGGCTCGCGTGACGCTCCACGTGCTCTCGGCGAACGATCTGTCGTCGGGCCCATCGGCGATGACCGACGCCGAGAAGGCGCCTTCGCCCAGGAACGACAGGTTCACGCGCAGGTCGCGCCCGTCGGCGTCGCCGCCGATGCCGCCGAGGTACCAGCGCTCGCCCGCGCGCCGCGCGAGCACGACGTATTCCCCCGGCGCGCCCTCGACGTAGCGCGTATCGTCCCAGCTGACGGGA
>Ga0247763_1000603_pt1 | contig 21515 bp, 19 predicted proteins | sample UWRJL141409B4_FD_179926 | JGI IMG/M metagenome (GOLD analysis project Ga0247763, IMG submission 179926) | Plant litter microbial communities from Arlington Agricultural Research Station in Wisconsin, United States - UWRJ-L141-409B-4 | ecosystem: Environmental > Terrestrial > Plant litter >...
CCCGTAGTTGTGGTGACTGCACTTTGCCATAGTGCAGTCGGCAGCACTCCCAGGGTAGTAGATCAACTAGGCTACAGCACCCAAGGGTGCTGTAGCTACAGGGCAACTGGGCTGTAATTTCAACAAGCCCTATAGTGCTAGCGCCGTCCCTGATTGGTTGGTTCCGAAGCGGGGAACCCTTATATCGATAGGTTCTGAGGTTCCGGATCTAGCTTATGTTTAAAACGTGATATGAACTAAGCACTAGAGTAATTAAATTTACGGTGGGGTTTATACTTGACTAATTACTTGTATACCTACCGGCCTTTGTGTAGAGGGTGGTACGTTGATAAGAGCTTTTCCGTTACCGCGTATATTCCGATTGTTTAAAATGGTTGTGGAAATTTAAAAATCTACTCACCGCTACTTTGAATAGGCTGGTAATCGTACGTTGTGGGGGTCCGGAACCCTAACCCTAGCCCTTTAGAGGTCTAGGGTACGCAGGAGCTCTAGGGTACGTAGCATCACTGCGCTTACGGCGCAGAGTGCGGTCTAGGGTACGCAACCAAGTCCAGGTTACGTACCGGCCCTGCCGGCACTGCGTGCGCCCTACTGAGCCTGCTAGACCCACAGGGGGGGCCCATAGGGTCCCACTTTTTAACAGTTTCTACTCCGGTAAGTTATCTTTCTTATTCCTAGTCGGATACTCCAATATACTTCTCGGTTGTAAGTAGCTACCTCCCTTTTAGTAAATATCTGGATCGTACTTTCGGTATTATAATAGGCTTAAGATTATATCTTACTGTATTAACCCGTCGACGATATTGAATACGACTTTCGTAGTCTTCCCTTCGACCGTTATTTCGAGCGGTATTATTTCTCGGTCGACCCTTTACGTTAGGAAGGGTCCCTTTATCGTATATAGGTTCTTCTTATATACCTATAGGATCCGGAGTACTGTAATATACTTTTTATCGATTAGGTCTCCTTCTAATCCTCTATCTACCATAGCCTACGCTTGGTAGTTACCCCATTTGGCTATAACGTATAGTCGTTTATCGTCCCGACGTTAGGGTATTACGCTAGCTAGTTGTTAATCCTACTACTTAATAGCGGCGTACTCTCGCTATATAGCGGGCGGTAGTTATTATTTTAGTATTCGGCGGGCCCGTCGCTGGGCCTTACGCCGTTTCCCTAGCTCCGGGTCGGGGTGGTATTCAGGAAGTCCTCTGCTAGGTAACGAATCATCGCCCGCCCCGTTCCTTACTGCTAGGCCGTATACTAATATAGTAACTTGTTTATAAGGTATTCGACGTAGTACCGGCTGGGGTACTATCGCTATGGACGTACGTTCGTATATTCCGTAGGCTACGTTCTTCGTAGCATATAGCATACCCTTGCGGGGGTACCATCCTCCAAGTACGGGTATACTACCTCGACCTGGTAGTTATCCTACTGGAATATTACTTACTACCCAATTAGAGCCTCGTTCCCGAACGTAACGGTAACCGTAGTTCCTTTCTTTACGGGCTAAAAATCGTACCCAAGTTTCTATTCTCCGTATATTACATAGCCGTAATCGAAATAGTCGAGCCACGGGATTACCGAGTATAGGTTGTATCGGGGGTATAGTTAAGGCGCGTCGTCTATTATAGAGATATAACTCCTTCTCTAGACTTAGGCTCGTTCGTTACTTTCGCCTTATCTTTCAATACCCTTATCTTCGTAGTCCTAGTATTCCTCCCAGCTTATAGCTCTCCTATACTAGTTGTATTCTTCTTCGGCGTATCTATAGCTTCCTTCTTCTCTACTGGGTTGGCCTAGGTACTACTACTCCTAGGTGGTTCTTCCTAAAATAACGTCCAGGTACTCGATAGTAGGCCTAGGGGCCGTACGTCCCGAGATCCCTCGCGGGGGTGTTCTTCCCTCGCTAATCCAGAGGCGCGGCGGGACCTAGTTGCTACTTAACTGGTCGTTAGTGGATTCTTCCGCCGAGGACGTTCTACCTTCCGTTCGCTAGCGTACCCGCCGGTTCATCTACTGGTCGGTAGGTGACCCCGGTATACACCCTCCCTAGAGTCCATTAACGAAGGTCTGAGTTTCTTCCGCCTAGCCTTGTACCAAGTTACGTAGTATCGCCGCGGCTTCCTGCGACTCCGTCGTATCGTTGGTAAGGGCTGGCGTAACGTTACCCCTATATTCGTATAGGCTACCTTCTTATTCGGTATAGGTAGGCGAAATGGGCGAATAGTCCGGTTCTTCCGTAATTTCGTATATAAGCGTCGCGAGTTCCCCGTTAGGCTCGTAGGGTTCTTACGATTCTCTCGCCTCTACCCATTCCTTATAGTCCCGGCTAACTGGTACTGCGTCGATAGTATCTTTAAAGTCTTCCTACGTATAGCTAGCGGCCGCGTACTCTTATACTCTACCTTCGACCTTATCGATCTTACCTAGTTGCTTATTGGGTGGCGCTGGCTTTTACTCCAGTACCTTAGGTTTCTTCGGCTACCGGTATTCTCTGGCGATATACCCCTACTTACTATAATTATAATAAGTAATAGCTTTTTTATCTCTAACTTATTTCTTCTAGATGGCTCCTACGTCCATAGGTCCAGGATACTATCCGTACGAGGTCGACGGATAGTATCGCTTCTTACCGTAGTTAGGTAGTACAGGTGGATTCTTTGGGTAGGGTTTGTACCCCTACCCCTTTTTCTCCATTCTTCTAGCGTATTAGCGCTCGTCGATCTAAATTACCATAGGGATGTATTCTTCAAGTCTCTCAGGTCTCTTTTCCTTATAGAGTTCGTCCTTAACTTCGTCCTTAAGGCCGTTATAGAACATTTATATAAGTCCTATATCGTTTACTCCCGACTTAAGAGAGTCCTCCTAGAACCTAAAGGCGTAATCCATTACCGACTTAGTCTGGCGTAGGCGATTTAGGCGTTCCTGTACTCTCTCCTCCTCGCCGATTTCACCGTAGATTTTCTCCATTTCTTCGATAAAAGTATCGTAATCCGCGTACACCTTTTTAGTAAATACCTCCTGGCTCGCAACGTCGTATTCGAGACGGTCCCTTATAGTAGGTATAAACCACTAAAGTACCCTACTTGTAAGCCTAGTACTAGCGTAACGTACCTTATCTTCTTCTTCGTTAAACTTATCGGCGTAGTAGTTAATATAGTTAGCTATAAAGACGACCCAGGTATCGAAGTTTCCCCTATCTCCTCCGAACTTTTCGGGTTCCGCGATCTTAAGTACCTTATTTATACCAAGGGCCCTATCTACCTTAACGAGCTCGTCCGCCTCGTCTATTTTAACGTGGAACTGTTTCTCGGCCTTACGAAGGGCTTCCTCGGTAACCTTCTAGGCCTTCACTTACTTTTCCAGCTCCTCCACCTTGTTCAGGAGTACCTGTATTATTTGTTCCTGGGTAGGAGCATCGGTGACAAGAACGTCGTTATCGGCCATAATATCGGTAAGCGAATAGTTACTTCCGGCTTAGTCGTAACAGTCGAAAGGAGTAACGTCAACGTGTAACAACCTCTAATGCTCGGACCGAAAGGACTAAGCGTAGAAGTACTGGATACGTATAGCGTGGAAGAGCAATAATCGCACTAGAGATTGCTACAGTCAAGATAATGTACAAGTAGTATTATTAACGTTACTACCGTAAGCTAGCTATATAATAAAGGGAGTACTGTAGAGCTATATATATAGACTAAGAGTCTTAACGACCCGAGGGACCGGAACACCGGTCCATCGGTCCCAGGTAGCCCGCCTAAACCGGTCCCGGCCTCCCCGGTCCTTCCCTAATTAGCTCCTTCCTACCCAACATAGTCCGCCTTAACACGCGGGTCTTCTGGGTCGCTAGTTCGCCGTAGCTACTTTTAGCGACCCAGTCAGGGCACTCATACTTAGCCCCACAGTACCACCGTCGTCCCTGACTGGCTAGCTCCAAAGCGGGGAACCCCCCATATCGATAGGTCCTAAGGTCCCGGATCTAGCCTATACTCAAAACGTAACACTACTAAGGCGCGATACCGCCCATTAGGGCCCGAATCCTGGGCCGTACGGCCCCGAATTTTGGCTCGGAATATACTAGTATATACCGTAGGATAGTATAAAATATCCCAGCTTAATATTTAGGATAGTATATAGTATCCCAGTCCGGAATTTGAGATAGGATATAATATCCTAGCTCGGAATTCGGGATGGTATATTTTATCCTATTGAAAATTAGGGATATTACTTATTGAAATATGGTCCTCCTACCCCCTATAACCACTGTACTGTACGGAGTGCAGTGGTTCTAGATGTTCCAGGTGCCCAGGGTGCAGGGTATCGAGTGACGTTCGCCTGGGCCCCACTTGGTGGGGCTGGCGCCCCATGGGGGTTGAATCCGGGCCCCGTCAGGGGGCTGGTGCCCCACCTGGCCCCTGCACCTTGGCACAACACCAAAGAATATCACGAAGATTCTAGAGGGCTTCGTCTCCACCGAACCCTCTGGAATCCAGGCCCCTTCGGGGCCTCTTCCTATACTATAAGAATCTCTCCTCTCACCACTAGATAGCACTCCTCTCTTTCTTCTACAAGCAATAATAGAACCTCTTCTTCCAGTACAAAGATCACTATAAGCCCTTCAATTCTTCTTCCTTTAGCCCTACCATCGTATCCTTCCGCTGCGTAGCTAGGTTATAGAATACTGTAACCCCCTGTACTAGTACTGTACTACAGGATAGTCAGGGTACGTATTTTAACATTACTTAATATACCAGTATCTATAAGATACCTACAGGATACCAGTATATAACGGGATAGCCCAGAATATACTAGTACATAATGGGATGTCTTAGAATATACCAATACATGCTCTGGGATAGTACACTACCCGTTTGGATTATAGCAAATACGAGTTTAACCGCGGCCCTTTTCTCTTTTAATAACCTACAGTTTCCTTAAACTGGACTTTTTAAGATACAGTAAGTCTGATAGCTTACTATTACCGATGTCTCCTTAGGCGAGTGAATGTAACTCTATCACCACTCTAACAATTAGAAGCGACTCCTATTGTAACTATAGATAAAGTTAAAGTAGCTCGCAGGCTTTCACTTCCTCGTATCCTCGGAAACGAGCCTTCGCTTAGTATTTGGGATATAACCGCTATAGAATTTTATTACGTATCCGCTTTCGGTATACGGTCAGCTATTAGAACGCTTATCAGATCGCTTAGTATCACGGTACCAAGTGGCAGCACCTGCCTGCGGTACGTAGCTAGATGTAAGAGGCTTACGGTATAGTTCCTCGACTATATAACGTTCCACTTTTTGTGGTATAGCGGGTATAGGCCTTGCCTTCTTGTTCTGTGATACTTAGGTTAGAGTTGGAACTTTTCGATAAACGGGTAATAGTAGAAATTACGTAATACCCAAATAACAGCGAGAAAATATAAAAAAGGAATGGGAGGGTGCTCCTAGAAATCTTTTAAGCTACCCTAGCATTAGAATATCTTCTAAATATAGTTATTTGACGAGTACTAAATAGTCTCTATGTACGAAATATACTTTATCTCCTAATGACGCCTAGTGGTAAAGGCATCTCCTGAATATCCCCAGTATCAACGACTAGTAATAAATATAAGTATTATTAATCAGAAGGCCTAGACGAATTATCGATGAAGTTCTAGGTAGTAGTTATTACGGGTATAAATGTCCCAATTCTGGGCCCTTTTCTATACGGGACTATTTTTAGGCCTTTCGGCTAAAACTGCACCTTCTCAGAAAGCTGTGCTGTTCAATGGGCAAATATTAGCCGAAGCTGAGCCGGAGCTGATCTGGACTGATCAAACGTGATGAAGAGTTACGTGGCTATGAACAGGGGTGTTCGTCGATTTTAGGGTCGTGAAATACCTTGGTTAAGTAAAGGCTGAGTGCTACCTCGGCTTTATGCTTCCCCCAATACCAAACCCCTGAGCCCCCAGCCCACGCATCTCGAAACCCTGCCCCCCTTCAGCATAGTTACACCCTATTCTCCTCTCGCCCGAAACGCCCGTGATCCAGCCGAACCGGTACCGTCTCGCCATACGCTCGACCCTGCGATCCCGCTCTGGCCCGCCCAGTATTGATAGCCGAGTAAAATCGCCGAGCATACGCGAGTCGCAGATGGCGTAGATTCCCGCGGCTAGTGATCCCGTCGGTAAGGAACTTGAAGGCGGCATTATCTCAGGCCACTGTACGAAGCGTATATAAACCAACAGGACGACGAGTATAAGGCTTAACACCGCAACGGCAGACCACGTACAGGCCTCGTAGGCGCGCCAGGTCTGCGCCGATGCAAAGGGTACGCTGGCGAGTAACGCTGGTAAAAACTTGGAAAGGATCCCCGTGAAGGCTGTCAGATAGGATGTGTCAGATAGGATGCTGTTTGACTATGGGAGCTGAACTGGCGGAGCCAGTTCAGCTGGTGTGGTCGAGGCAGTTCAGCTGGTGTGGTCGAGACAGTTCAGCTGGTGTGGGTCAATGTTGCCACATACCTCGCCACCCACCACAACTATAATAGGAGCTCTCTGGCTCTGCCAGAGAGCACAACACACAAGCAAGACAATCACTCTGAACACATTCAATCCAAGGTGCCGTGCTTCTGACAAAGGCAACCGCCCCTGCTAGCATATTACCGCGCCGTACGGCGCTCTACAACCCAAAGAATACGTCGGTCGGTCTTATGTAGAGTACGGATAACGAGGCCGGCTGTAGACGTCGCGTTATCTGCAGGGTGATAGAAGTTTCGGTAAAGCCTAGAAGTATATATTAGTATGAGACCATAAGAGAGATATATCCCAGAAGGGGTTAGGGTGGCTAACCATTGTGTAAGTGGTCCCACGTAAAAGTGACCACCTCGCCCAGCACGGTAAACAGCATCGTTATACTAAAGCTCTGGCTATCTATAAAGGCTTTAAAGGGCGACGTCGACGCGTTATCGATTACCGTCGTCTTATAGTACAGAACCGTAGCTAGTAGCCCACGCGCTCCCTGATCGGTATATACAGCCTAAGCGTCCCCCGCGAATCTATCGGCGAGGATGTCCTCTACGCCAGCCCGGAACCCCCTCCCGAGACGACGATCAGCCCGTAGTTCTCCGCCGGGGGTCCATCCCCCTTTTCCGTCCAGCCGAGACGGATCCGTACCGCTCCGGGACCCGTTATAACGATATCCGACCAGGCCGCCGTTCTCGATACCTATAGTAGGGTATATACCGACGCGATGCTTCCCGGATGCGTTACGATACCCGTCCTCTACCTCCTCAAGACCCACCAGAGGATGGTAATACCGACCATTATTACCCCCAGCAGCGCCTAGGCCGCGCGCGCCGGGCCCGCGAAGGTCGCTACCGTGACGAGATACCCGTAGACGTCGACGGGCCGATACGTACCGCGGAGCTTTAGCCCGACCGCCTCGCTACTTAGCGCAACCAGCGCCGCCGTACACACGACCAATAAATCCCCCAGCAGACCTAGTCACTCCCTATACCGCAGCGCCATCTTCCACCCCGTAAGCTACGCCGCCACGCCCCTAGTCGGGAGATAAAGCACCTACGCTACGTTAACGATACTTCCCTCTCGCGTAAGAAGCCGGTACGGCGTAAGTATCTTAAGCTACGCATCCAGAAGCTACGCGGGTACGAGGAGCAGCGCCATTATGGCTACGGGGAGTACGTATACGGCCACGTAGACGTTATAAGGCAAAAACCGCGCGACGGGGACGATATCGTCGGCGGGCCGCGCGCCCGGGATGTGCGGGACTGTAGGGAATAGCGTCTACGTCGAGGTCGGGAGGCCGTTAAACGGGTCTATAAGCGTGCGGAAGACCGAGGTAGCGAATACGCTGGTCTGGATCGTGGCGGTGGGGACCCCCCGGAGAGGATCGGTAAGGGTCGCGAGCCCGGGGGTTAGTACGGGGATGCCGTGCGGGAACGCGGTGGATATGGCTATAGTAAGGCCGTTGGACGGGTCGGTAAGGGTGGTAAGGGACGGGGTTATTATTACGGCCGGTAGCCCGATAAGCATAGACGTCGGTATGTCGTTAGTAACGACCGAGGTAACGACGGTGCCGCTAACGGTTACCGTCGTTAGCGTCTCGATCCGGAACGTTATAGATACCTACTAAGGTACCACCGTGTTGACCAGCCCCGAAGGAGGTATCGTTGTGCTTTGCGTGTTATTGTTGTCGTTGTTGTTATTGTTGTTGTTGTTGTTGTTGTTGTTGTTGTTGTTGTTGACTAGAGGTACCCCTGAAACCCCCGTGTTTTGGTCCTCAACAGGACGTAAAAGAGCAGCCGGCTCGAGCTCGCTCTCGCACAGGTAGTACGAGTGCTCCCACCGCACCCTGGCCGGCTCGAGCAGCAACCGCTCCAGCATGTGCATCTGGAGGTAGTCCCGCAGATGCGCAGCAGCGTGACACCGATGCTGCGTATACTTTGGGGGCTTCAGCGGGTCCTCGCGGATATAAAACACCTGGTACACCTGGAGGACGCGGATCAGGTCGGGTTCTGGCGCCGTTGTCGTCGTCGTCGTCGTCGTCGCCGTCGCCGTCGTCGTTGTTATTATTATTGCTTCCGTATAGGGGGAGGAAAGAGTAGTAGTAGCCGCGGGAACACCGCCCTCGAGCGTGCAGGCTTGCCAGTGGGTGAACTTGGGCCAGGGATAATCGTGTGCGCCGTGGGTTTTGGCCCCGTCGTAGGGCGGGATCCAGCGCGACCGGTCGCTGCCGCAGGGCTGTTGCTTTTCGAGTTCGACGGGGAACCCGATCTGCGGCATGAAGTAGTGGTTCATCCGCCCAAGCACCCCCGCCGTCAGCCCCTCGGGCATCTCGTACGCCGGTTCGTCGTAGCTCTGTTCGGGCCCGATGACGGCCGGGCAGCCCGAAGGATTGTTGGTGATGACCACGCCCAGGTACTCGTACACGCACTTCCCCGTGCCGTCGTCGCCGGGGAACAGCGGCGTGCGGAGATAGGGGTCGACGGGGTCGCCATACCACCGAAGCCCCTGAACTATTTCCCTGTAGTTACCAACAGAATCACTTCTATTGACCGAGCATCGCTGTGCAGTTGAGTTGGGACTCTTTACACAACATTCGGATTCACTGGGGCAGCTGCACGCTCTCTTGGCGTTCCCACTTCCCTCAAGGCTCATCGTCTCCAGCAGCATCGTATTGGAAACCCAAAATCACCAAGCGTGCGCTGGAATCTTACGTGTCAGGGCCACTATCTGGCAGATTTGAGATGCAAGGGAATAAGGTCGCTCCCCGCCACAGCCTCGTTGTGTCGCGTTCAAATAATTCCACACACTTAATGTGGGGTACCTCCTTTCCCTCACACTCTAACAAGAGCTTTTGAGTGTCTTCTCTGTGGGGGACACACACAATTGAGAAAGTGAAGCGCGCGGGCAAGCAGAGCATGACGCAAATTGTGCACAATGGCCACCGCAACCAATGAACGGGGCTCAATGCTCCCGCCAGCACAGAGCTTGACCTTCGGGCCGTTCCTGACACTTAACGAACTCCCATTGGTTTCCCAGGGCACCAATGAGCCCAAAAGCCAGGATCTCCATTTTGTGAAGCCTCGTTGTGGCAGTGGAAGATAATGGAACGTCCGGCAGAGGGGTCCGCCCTTCATTCTCTACCAGCAGCTGTCAGTGCCGATGTGGGAGACAAAAAGCGCTTCAGCTGCAATCTAAAATGATCAAATCCTTCAAACTCGGTCTTTCCACCCCTGGAATCGACTGCTAATTGACCATTCCAACCTGGCCCATCAAGGCGCCGTTTGAACGGTCGTTTGGATCAACAGCGTGGCTCCGGAGACGCCCGGCCGCGCCGCATGCACGCTCCCGTCTTGGCGCCCCGCACCCCGGCCGACAGCGGCTCCCAGTCCTTGTCCGAGTCAACAACCTCCGCACAAACCATCGCGTTTGGAATTTTCGCATCGTTGGCGGCTATGGCCGCAATCTACATATCCGCACTGTCTTTCATCACCAGAAGTAGATCAATGCATCTCGTTGAAACTGTTCACTCTCTCGCGCAGAAGAGTATCTACACGGTTGCCGAAGGTTCCATGCGCTTGTTCCCAGCATCGCTTCCAAGGTCTCGTTTCCTCAACAGCTATTTCCCGCCGTTCCACACGCGTTCGAACTGTGCGATTGCTTCCGAAGCTGACACTGTGCGGTCGTTCGCGCTGATGGCTGACCGCTCCGACACCCAAAATTTCTGAATATCGGATGGATTCGTTGGGTTGAGGTAGTCCGTGAGGTTCGCTTGCTCCGAGAGGTCGCCATTTGCCTTTTGGGGGCTGGGAAATCTGCCGTTGATTGTGGACAACGGCACTGCAGAGTGCTCTTTCCTGCCGTCGGTGTTAAGTCTCTGACGGAACAATTCGAGTTTGGGCTGAGAGAAAGCTTACACCGAATTGGTAGTCATGTTGAAACAGAGAGATTGGAGTTTAGTGCGGACGGGAGCAAACTGCGTTGCACGACTGAATGCGTGGAGTTTAGTCGTCGATGCCTCTTTCTTCGTCAAGAATCCCAAAGAAATTTGGAATCAGAAGTGGCGTTCGGCTGGATTGGAGAGAGCTTCCCATCGCAGGCGTTTCTACTCGTTGATATACACACTTCTCGCGATTATTGAGTCCTGTGGGTCCACTTGGGTCCTGTATTGAGTCCTCGACTCAAACACTTGGTTGTGGGCATTGAATCCAGAGCCGTGGCGATGTCAAGAGGACCCAATGATGGCGAGGGCACCCCCAACGGACCCGAGGTGTGTGTTTGGACGATGGCCATCCGTGCTATAGATGTGATTGTCAAATGCCAGAGCCTTGCGTTAGCGTTGTTCCTCCGGGTTTGGTCCTGTGATCGGGAACTTGTTCGGATTTCAGGAGGACTTAATGGACCAGCGAATTCGGTTGCTCCTCAGGTTCGGGGTTTGAATCAGCCATAAATCGGGACTCAGCGCATAAACATCGCACCATTCGGTCTAAAAATCAGGACTCAAGATGGTTGTTCCGGATGAGGACTCAGGACCCAGAAAGTTGTCGATTACCCCGACTCAACGCGTCAGTGCATTGAGGAACATGATGAGAGGACCCACAACATCTGATTGGCTTCAAGGGCAGACTCGGTGAGAGAATTCCCCCGAGTGGCGAAAATTCTTGAGGACCCAAGTCTTGGCATGGGCCGCAAAGGCAACCACGAACCAGGTGCTTCAAAACCGCTCAGATTGCCCCGCGTTGTCTGCGCTCTCCTTTCCTCCTTTTCTCCTTTCAACCTTCTTCCTCCCTGGGGCTCCCACTTCCCAGCCCAACGGGTGCACTCTTCGCCAAAACCCGCAATCCCGATTGCGGGTTTCTAGCCCGCCCTAAGGGCGGGCTTCTTCTCGTTTTGGTTGCGCAGGCCGCCGCATTCTCTCAGCGGCGGCTGCTGACGCGTGGACGGTCGAAGCGCCGATTGGTGGCTGTCGGGAATTTTTCTAGACTACCCCATCGACTTCGAAATACCTCCCACTCCCTCATCACCTCGTTTACACTCTCGGCATTTTCCTTCTAATTACGGAGTCGCTTCCGTCGACCGAGCATCGCCGTTCAATTCAGTGGGAATTACTGAGGTTGATCCTCCCCTCCTTGCCATATGGCCCGGAACGACTTCAACGCCCTCCGGAGTGCCATCCCTGCCCCCTACGACACCAGGGTTCACCGACACACCACTCTCTCCATCTCCACCTGTGACCCTCAGCTCTCAAATCCTCCTCCCTTCCCCAGCTCCGCATTCACCAGGAAGAATCACCAAGCGGCGACGAAAACACACATGTCCCTATCCTGGATGTGGTTACTCGTGCGCGCTGCCCAAGGATCTGCGGAAGCACACCTCTACCCACTATCCACCATCGATCGAGTGCCCAAACAGACCCAACGGCTGTGATCGACTATTTCGGCGCGAAGATCACTGTGCACGACATGCTGCAACGTCTTGTCAACATCGCTCATCAACACTCAACGGCTAGAGACACTCCTCCTCAGCTGTTTCCACCATGGATTTCGAAAATCCACCTACTGTTGCGTGCCCGGCACCGGCTTGCCAGGCTCGCGCGCGGCAACGCATCCCACCTCCCTGATTGACTCAGGCCGAGGTGGCCATTTCTTAGTTTCGGACTCCTCTGTCCTATTGAGCAACAATCATCCTCTTCTGGCTTTGGCTGGTCGAAACGGTTTACACCGGGGGCTGACGCTGGAAGAACGACTGAAATTGCATGCAGATGGAAGCTCCAAACCTTTACTATACGAGAACGCAGCAATGCACACCATATGTTCCCTGGGTTTGGAACTTGGCGATTACTTTATTTACCAGTGGTATTTATGATGGGTTACGTTTTTGTGGCTTTTCTCCTTAGTGTCAGGTCAAAGTAACTACAAAGCATTTCCTAACAAGGTTCTCGGCGTTGTAGTATCTGTAATCTTAAAGATCTCCCAATTAATGATTAGGTTGAAATCCAAATCTGTGACCGTGTCCACTTTGTGGCAATAACCTTTGACGTAACGCTACCTACTAGCCATCCACTTACAGGACGATGAGTTCACGTGGAACATCCCTTGCCCTTGATATCCTCCGGTGAAAGCAACGATAACAACCTTGATCGTCTCAAAATCCATCACGCCTCATCTCCTCCTCCCCACCATCACCGACGCCACCCCCATCAGCCCTCCCTCAATAGCCCCATACGCCAGACTGTCCACCAATGCCTCGGCCTGCTGCCCCCTATCGCCACCAAAGAGCTGACAAACTCTCTTCTTGAACATGCTTGAATAGGGCAAACCAAGGCGGCCCTCCAAGGGCTTACGGGTTGTTATCGCCAATGGGTTTTTTTTCATGTCGCTGGGAACTTGGCTTTTTTATGGTGGCCGCTCTCGTCACCATCAGTCACCAGCAACTTCTCTTTGGCTTTGGCTGGTCGGGATGGCCAAAGTGCCGTGGGGCTAGAGCTGAGAGAGGGTGGTGAACTGCGGCGGGATTGGGCCTCCTACACGGCGTTCGCGAGGGAAGTCTTCCTGATGAAGGTTAGGGGGGGTGGGACCCAATTGGTAGTCTGGTAGGTAGTAATAGCAAAATATGTGACGGCTTCGGCGTCAGGCAGGCTATATACCACATCCAGTATTCTAACAAAGCACTGTTAGAATTCTGGCACACCTTTTGGTAGGCTGGCGCAGTGGGGCTGTGGCTCATTGTGTCTGCCGTCACAAAAATACATAGAAAAACTGTACTGAAATACCACGGCCATTTGGCGATACATAGCTACAACGCCTTGCTAATACATGTGGGAGGAACGGAATCGGTGATCATCATCCGTGGGGTGCTACCTTATATTCACCTAGGTAAGGTAAGAACTGGCACTTGCGTCCTGATGGCGGCGTGTGCTGGCGATTCGTTGCACTGTGGCTGGGTGCATTTGCAAAGGTCGGGTGGCCAACCACGACAGCCGTGCGCGTTTCCGGCAGATTCATCCTTGATGTTCCTTCCTGTCAGTTTCGACCATTCAAGTCCATTTAAGTGGGCAACACGATCGCTGCGGCAAATGACTGATGATTTTCTGCAACACGGCTTTTTGACACCTAACTTAACAGATTGGTCGTTAAGCAGAGCCACATGGCCCTACCGTCGCGATGGGGAGTCGCTGTGTCGCGGAAAATAATTGAGAAGCATGATTGGTTGCCTCACCTTTCACCCGGTTCACCACCCACAGGTACCACAACCAGTAAAAAAAACCTGGGGGAAAAAACCAAAGGCGCGCTCTGCATATCGACCTAACCTTCGCTGTTGCTCCCAGCGCAGCGAATCAGATAGGCCCGAGCAGCTGAGTTGGGTGCAAGCATGACCCCCACCATCCTCTTCCGACGCCCATTTCACCCAGACCGCCAATCCAACGGGCGGCCACCTCGCCGCCTCATAGGTCGAGCTCCCCGTCGCTCTCTGCCTCTGCGATGCTGTCGAGGTGTCTTGCATGTGGCTGAACTTTTACTTCAGGCCTACTGGCCCCCTGGTCTTCCACAAAACAGCGGCACGATTCAGTGTCGGAAGTTGAGACCATTCTTTCAGATAAAACGCGCTTCAGGCCCGGGCAAAGTTGAACGACTGACTGACCCCGAGCCTCACCTTATCCCACATCATGAAACTTGCTCTCACTGTGCCGTTCGTTCACGTTGGCACCGGCGGACCAGTGCCAGCTGGTCAGTTCCCCGGCTTGGCGCCCCGCTCTGCCACCGACCACGGCTCTGAGTCGCTGTCCTCGCCGGAATCTACTTCCGCGCAGACAATTGCATTCGGCCTTTTCGCATCATTTGCGGCCCTGGCCGCGATCTACATCTCATATCGACAGCTACGGGCCATGCGACAGCGACGCAAAAGTGCCCCAACACTTAAAGACCCAGAAGACTTCGCCCTCTCAGATCTCCGAATCCCTGCGGTCGCATACCCCTACCAAGAGTGGGGTGGCGGGAGGACGAGACGCCCCAGCGATGAGGGGTACTTTTTCCAGTTGACACGGTTCCAGACGGTGCATCAGTACGTCCAGTTGATTCGTCAATCGCAACGTCCTCGCTTTTAATATGTGCGGCTCTATTAATGAGTTTCCTTACAGAGTCACCATTCGAGGAACAGAATTTCCCATGGACACCGCGATGCGAAATTTATGACAGTGTCGGCTTACTTTCTGGTGTTAGGTTTTCTAGGGCGGTTATGTTTAAGGGGAATAGACAGCGGATTTTCTGTGTCCAGGGGAGGGGGGCACCGCTTATTACCTAAACGGGCGGGGAGATTAGGGATGCTTAATGCCGCACGGGAAGGCGACGGTTCAAACGCCTGTCGATATTCTGATAGACATGTTAATGATTAAGCTATTGTTCGTATAGTTACAGACAACCCTTGGGAGTTTTCGTGCGACCAGCAAACATCTGAAATGTGATAAAAGGTATACCCTCCATGCTTTACTTAAATCTCCCCGGTGCCCAGCCTCAAGTGGCAAATAAGCATCCGTTAACTGGAAGATACCACACGCCTAGGGGGCCTAGGACCCTATATTTTAAGGCAAGTACTTTCAGAAGTCAGGCGCGTCCTGCGGAAATGCCTGAGGCGAAAAAAGTGACCATTCTCGACTACCCGGGCACCGTTCGGTCAGTGGTTCGAACAGAGCCCCCACCCGGACACACCCGAAGGCCCGTGCACATGCCGGTCTTGGCACCGGCCCCACCAAATCCGATGCCGTATTCCTGTTCTCGTCCCCGTGCTGACGAGCGCATTCGGAGGTGTCTTCGCGCCGGTCAGCGCCTTTACCCCTCTAGCTCAGGACTAACACTGAAACCTTTCGATAACGTAATGCGAAAAACACTTTGCAGGTGCACACGCGGCCGCCCGGAGTTTGCGGATTCAAGCCCGTATGCCGACAAGGCAATGCAAGATGCAGCTAAGTCTCCGAAAATAGGTAGGCAGTAGCTTTGCCAGGTTTCCAAGCCTAATCTCCTGTGGGATGTTTTCCGCCTTCCGTTTTGGTGGCGCCTGCACACTATCAAGATGGATGGAAGTGGCTCTGAACCCAGATGGGACATTTATTGGCGATTTCCAGTGGGCACTGCCGCCAACCTAGATGTAGTTTTTTCCCTACCCGCGGTCACGCGCTCCCGTTTCAGTGCCGCGTAGGGAACTCCCGGTCTGATTAAAGGTAACCTGGAATGTAAGCGAAGGCATTTTATAGGCTTACAGTTACGGAGGTCCCTTTCAAAAGTTCTGCGCAATGCCAAGCCAGCCACACCCCTTTAATTGAATGATCGACATCACAACAATCTGGCCACGTAATTTTACCCCTCCCCCGCACCTTGACATCAACAAACAATCACCACAATGGCACCAAATACCGATATCTCAACACGCGCTTTAATCATCACTCTTAAATCCCCTATTGTAGGCCTGTCTTCGGCTGAAATCCTTGCGCAAACTGGCATTTCTATCAGCACGATCAATCGTATCTATGGGCGAGCAGTTGAGCGGGAGTTTGAGCCCAATACACGGCCTTGTGTTCTGAAAGACGAGTGGTTAGAAGATGCTCCTCGCTCTGGCCGTCCACGAAAACAAACCCCTGAAATGACTGAGAAAGTGGTTGCGAAGGTGCGCGAAGATCGATATGGCCGTGAAAAATCCTGTGCTGATCTAGCTGGCGAGCTCAGCAACGAGGGTATCAATATCTCAGCTATTACAATATGGAGGATCCTCAGACAAGCAGGACTCAGGAAAAAGAAACCGACGAGGAAGCCTGGATTGATGAAGAAGATGAAGGAAGATCGACTTAAATGGTGTACTGAACATCAAGATTGGACATTAGATGATTGGAAACGTGTTATTTGGTCTGATGAAACTTCTGTTGTTTTACTTCATCGTCGAGGTGGATATCGTGTTTGGAGGAAATCTGAGGAACGTTTTTTAAAGAGTTGTATTCGTGAACGATGGAAAGGGTATTCAGAGTTTATGTTCTGGGGTTGTTTTTCTTATAATCGAAAGGGACCTTGTCATTGCTGGGCTCCAGAAACAAAGGCTGAAAAGGAGCAGGCTCTCAAAGATCATATGGAATGGATCGAAGAGTTGAACTGATCATGCGAGAAGCTTAGGAGCTTGCATCAAAGATGGGGAGGCTTTCATTGACCATCAAACGTGGACGAAAACCACAATGGTGATGGAACCAAAAGAACGGCAAACTCGAACGAGGATCAAAAGGAGGTGTCGATTGGTATCGATACCAGATGAAGATCTTATTACCAAAGCTTATTCCTTTCGCCCAAAGCTGTGGCCCAGACACATTAGTCCAGGAAGATAAGGCTGCCCCGCACGCTCATCATGCTCAGCAACGCATCTACGATATACACCATGTTTCTCGCCTTCTCTGGCCAGGTAATTCGCCTGACCTTAACATGATTGAGCCTTGTTGGGCATGGATGAAGCGGGAAACTACTAAAAAAGGAGCACCGAAGAGCAGGGCTGAGGCTATACGAGTGTGGAGGAGTGTTGGGATAAAACACTTACGCAGGAGCGTATTCAGGCCTGGATTGAAAGGATAACAGAGCATGTACAGCAAGTAATAAAGTGTGAGGGAGGGAATGAGTACAAAGAAGGCCGGAAGAAAAGGAGCCAGGAAGACCAGGATGGCTAGGATGGCATGTAATTAAAGGGGTGTGGCTGGCTTGGCATTGCGCAGAACTTTTGAAAGGGACCTCCGTATAACGTGATCTGTCGGGTACATAACGGAAGGCAGACTGCAAGCTTTCCATTACGTATGTAAAAACCAAGGATAACTTTTTCGCATCTTCTAGGCCACCTTAAACGTCTACTTAACATCTATCTGGGGTTCTAAGCGCCACATCACTAAAACTCCTTAATGTTTAACTTTAAGCCCTGTAACTAAAACTTTAAGAATTAGGAAACTGTCTCCGATCGGTACGTCAGGAAGTGCTGCCCTTAAGAGGAATGGGAAGCCATTGATCTTTTACGTACTAATATAGTTGTTTTGGGGATCGGGATGTGGGTTGGACCGATTATGGGGCGTTTGGCAGCTTGGGACAATGGGTCGGACTTGTTTCGATATCCGAGCGAGGCGACAGACAGACCCTTATTCACTACCTGCTTGTAAGTAGCCATGGACCTTCCCGATTTGCCAGGTCTGCATGGAACGAAAAGCGCCGAGCTGAAAGTCACCCCTATAGTTTGGGCTAATTAGGCCAGCCCAGAATGGCGAAGCTGGGCAAAATGTTTTCCTGTGTGAGTGCGAGGCGAGATGATTGGGTGTGCCCATCAAGCAACTAACGAATTGACAAAAGGACCTGCAAGTTCTCTGCAGGTGGCCTAAGGAGTTCTCTGGGGGGGGGTGCCATTACAGTCATAACTCCCATGGTGAATGTGTGTCTCACAAGCCACACTGACGAGTGATTGGCTCTGGCTTGAAGGAGCAAAGTCTGACGGGGAGCTCTTCTCTACGCAACTGATCTTGAAGCCTATTAACCCCACTGAATGCCAATGCGAAACCGAACGCTGTCATAAGATCCCAAGGAGCCATGCAACACCAAAAGATTATTGCGTGATATGCGGCTCTGTGGCTGTGGTAGTACTTAATGCCATCCACTTGGAATTCTTGTCTGTCTTGCTTTTGACTTAAATGTAAACCACACCCCTTTAACACATGCGCTATCATATGCATTCTGTCTCGGTTTCAACAACATCGTCAAAGTCTTAACCATCCTCCCCTAGTTCACCACTTACGGGCCCGCCTATATCCCCTGCACATATCTTACCGGGGAGCCACACCTCGAGCAATTCCAGCATATTAACACCGACTGCTCCCGTTTGGACGGTCGTATGGTCTGGACAAAAGCTGCCGGACCGTCGGGACCCACCTCCGCTTTGGCATCCCGTGCCACCGCCGACCCTGACTCGGGCCCCCTCTCGCCTCACGAACTCGCACTCACAATCGCATTTGGCGGCTTCGCATCGCTGACGTCTTTGATCACAATCTACATTGCCTACCGGCAATTGTGCGCGACCAGATGTCGGCGACGTAACGGCACGTCAGACCCAGAGGATGTTGCTATGGCTGTTCTCCCCGCGTAAACGTATCCCTAACAACGGTGGGGGGGCAGTCACCGGTTGACCCAGGGTATTCCCTTTTCCCCTGAGTGTATTTTTCAGGTGATGTAACTCCAGAATATGCATCAGTAAGTCGGGACGTACCTACCACAGCTTCGCCAACAATGTTTCTCGTTCACCTATGACTCTTAGGTGCTTAAATAACCCCTTTACAGATTAATTCTTCGAGCGAGAGATTTTCCTTTGGACACCGTGACGCGGAGCATCTGACCTTGGCGCTTTCTCGTGTGGCATAACTGGCGTTTCTGGCTTTCTTTCAGCATGGAAATCTGAGCTGCCCGGGCTCGGGTGTATTTCTATTAGGAGGTGACATGCCAAGCGGGCCTTAGTAGCGTTCTGGTTCAGGGTGTAGTATACGGTGTTGGGGTCAAGGGCTGCGTTTTTTCATGATACACGCGTGGGACCGAGGTTTGCATTTGCCGGGTTAGGTCCAACTCATCGGGAAAGGTTGGATGGAGGCATACATGGATGGGAGGGCGCTTCAGAATGGGCGTTTGGCTGTTTAAGGTGTATTATTTGTTTAACTCCCCTCTAAACTACGAGCGCGCTGAAATCATACTTCAGTCAACCAGACTCCCACCCTGTGACAGTGCTTAAAGCAACACGACCATCCAAACATCCATCAACGTCGTTTCCCCATCCCGGCCACGGCCGACGCCAGCCCCATTGCCCCTCCCTCAAGAGCCCCATACGCCAGACCGTCGACCAATGCCCCAGCCTGCTGCCCTCCATCGCCACCAAAGAACCGATCCACCATTTTCTTGAGTTGAAGAAACCCTGGCCCTCGACCCTGGCGATTCGTAGAATCGTTCGGGGGAGGAATAAGGGGCCGCTGTCGAATCGCTATCCTCTCGAGCCTGTCATGCTCTTGTTCGGCATCTTGAAGGCGGGCTTGGAGTAATCTTTCCTCGCATTCTTCACAGTACTGATCTTTCTCGTGTTCGCAAGATGGGCTTTTGCCGTTCAGACTGGTCGATGGTTCGCTATCATCAACATTGTTGCCGTTGAGGAAAGGCAGTGGAGGTGATGAAGGGTCGGAGTTCATGGGGGTGCAAGGTCCTTCTTCGTTTGACAGGGTATTGGGAGAGTGGTGAGTAGAGCTGTCGTGGTTTTTTGGGGGGTTTAGAGCCGAGCTCCAGGGGATTGGAGAGGGGAGCGGGGAGGTTAAGGGACGATCGGCCAGGGGTTGACTCTCAGGGTCTTGAGTCCCAAAGACAAACCGGGAGGCGGTTGTTCGGCAACCTTCACGAGACTGAAGCTGTTCGGCCGTGATACTCAACTGCCGGTGTTCCAGAGCGGCAGCGTTAACTCTGGCTTCAGCAGCATCACGTTCCTCCCGCAGCGTGCGCAGTAGAGTCTCGTCCTTCTCGCGAATGGCGCCTTCCATGCTCGATTTGAGGAACTCAATCTCCTCTCCATGCTTTTGCTTGGCCTCAAGCATCTCCTTCTGCACGTATTGCCCGGCAGCAGTAGCGTCAAGAGGCTTACCCTCCACGACAAGCTCATGTTAGAGGGCAAGAACCACCCGAGGCTTGGTCTCAAAACCGGTGATCAACGAGCGAACGATCTGGAGAGCAGACTCAGGTGTGCCTGTGCGACGATACATGCTACTACCACCCTCAAGTATCGTTGCCCAAAAAGTGTCCCGGAGCTCAGATTCTCTTCTGGTGGCAGTGCCGAGATCGATCGTGTCCCACATGTTCATGACCAGAGCAACGCTGCCGAAGTTTGACCGGCCAGAGATCCTCTAAAGCATCTCGAGGGTTTTCATCGCCGTGCCTGAAAACCTGGGATCCGTGATGCGGTGGAGGTAGACGATGCCGGCTAGACTTATCTCGCTGTTGTGCAAGGCCACGAGGAACTGAGCGAACTCGGTGAGGATGTCGACATCGGGGCAGGTAGTGTCGTCGAAGCCTGGGGTGTCGACTACGATGATCTCGGTGTCTGAGTCCAGGAAGCTGTAGCTGGTGGGTGTGGTTGTGTCTGTGGTTGATTCAACCAGTAAGTCACTACCTGTGATGCCGTCCTGCGATAGGGGCCATCGACTTACGAGATTCAAGTCCGTGCCCGACTTCCACGTTCTGATCAGTCAAGAGGGAAATGAACGTGCTTTTACCCGACCCTATCACGCCCATAAGGATGATCGCCAGCTTTCTCTTACCATCGATGGACGGAGACGGTTGGGATTGAGACTCGAGATCCATTTGGATGGATGAAGAGTGAGTGTTCGAAATGCGGCACCTGCTGCGGCGGGACGTTAGCGAAATCAGGAGACGGGATGGAGGTTAAGAGATGGGGGACAATGGGCGAAGTCCTGGGGTGATGGATGTGCCAACCATTCTGATGAAGTGTGAGGGAAAACACACAAAGACGAACAGAGTTAGTGCGGGAACATGTCAGGGGTGTCCTCGAGACCTGGGTCGAGGCTTAGGACTGGAGCCGAAGGTCATGCCCAACCTGACGACTCCGATTCCCAAGAGGCTCAGCTGGTCCGCCCAGAGGGTGACATTCATACCGCAGCTGCATCGGATGCAAGAAACAAACATGTCGAGGCTGGATACGTGGCAGTCGGGCTGATGAGTTGGGAGAAGTTCAGGTTCTTTGCGGCCAGTCAAAATCTTCGAACCGTCCGCCCTTGCCCCAAGCGGACGGCCTCACTGCATTCGGGAAGTCGCCTCCGGTTAAGGCATACACGGGTTTGAAGGAAGGCGCGAAGTTGGCCCTCCAGTGATATTCCTGTGTAACCCCACTCCTGCAGTTCTGCTGGATTCTGCAGCCGCCATTGGTTTTGATCCGCGGCCTCAGTGCATTCAACCTCGAACTG